>Ga0182014_10000162_pt1 | contig 80060 bp, 68 predicted proteins | sample 612S2DmetaG_FD_120489 | JGI IMG/M metagenome (GOLD analysis project Ga0182014, IMG submission 120489) | Permafrost microbial communities from Stordalen Mire, Sweden - 612S2D metaG | ecosystem: Environmental > Terrestrial > Soil > Wetlands > Permafrost | place: Sweden: Stordalen | collected...
GTCATGACGAGCGGCACGCATAGAACCGTCTCGATCAGCAGCGCGGTCAGCGCGATCCGCCGGACGAGATAGAAGGTGAGCAGCCGCGGCATCGCCTGTTCCGATCGCTTCGCCTGTTGCGGCATGATCCCCGGAAGGGGGCCGGCTTTCCGGCTCAGATCATGCGATACGTCAAATAAATAATGGGAAGTAGACTGGCGTCATGCTTTGAGGCGCTCCTGCGCCTGTTTTGCATACCCGAGCCAGGCCTTGTCGAAAACGCGGCGGCTCGGCAGCGAGACGGCGCCCGCCCAATGGGCGAAGAAAATGCGCTGGCCGGCGCCGTCGAGCGGCAGGCCTTCCGCGTCGAAGCTGACGTCCTTCGCTTTGTAGAAGCTCTCGTCCGAGGCGCCGGGCACGCGCTCCGTGAGCGACGCGATATTCAGGCCGCGACGATGCGTGACGAAATTCGTCAAAGGCTGGGCGAACAGCATGCCATGCTTGCGCACGTCATGGAAAATCGCCTCGTCGCGCTCGATCACCTCATAGAAATGCTGGAGCGACAGGATCCTGTTCGAGGTCAGAAAAAACCCGTCGTTGAACAGCCGCGCGTCGCGCAGGAAATCATATTTGCCGCGCCTCTTGTTGTAGACATATTCCTCGCTCGACGAGGCGATGATGAAGTCGGCCTTGCCGGGCTCGAGCCGGCCGAAAACCTCGCTGACGTCGCGAAAAAGTATGGTGTCGACGTCGATATAGAGAACCTCGTCGAGCGGCAGCGCCAGAGACAGGAATTTGCGCAGGCGGCGGCGATGGCCCGGAAACAGCGGATAGAGGCGGCTCGCCAGCGCGTCGAGTTCGCGCGAATCCGCATCCGCCATCGTGACGCCGTAAATTTCGGCGGCGCGGCGCGTCAGCGCGAGATTGTCGTCATAGGGGATGAGATAGAGCGGGATCTTCGCATTGGTCGCGCGATAGCTCTCCAGAAACGGCAACAGCCAGTCGGCGATGCGATCATTGGCGACGATCGCGATGCCGGTCCGCGCCGGCTGCCGCGGTTCGCCTGCGCTGGGGCCGGGGGCCCCGACAGGGAGCGGATCGGGCGGCGAATGGGGCGATTGCTCGGAAATGGGCGGATCTCGCAGCGCTGGAAGGGAGGGGGGAGGCCATCCGGCCGGGGCCTCCCATAGCGCAAGGCCGGGGTGAAGTAAAATTTCGCAGGCCGCGCCGCGCGGCCGGACCGGCGCTTCAATCGGCCGCTTTGGAAACCGGCGCCGAGCGGCTATTGATGCGCCGATCGATGAAGCTCTCGCGGCGCGGCCGGCCTCGCGGGGAGCAATTTACGGCGCAGCCATAGTTGGAATCCATGGATCAAAGCGAGGGCGCCTCGGATCGTCAATCAGCAGAGGCGGCGGACGCGAGCGCGCCGATGGCCGGGCGCACCGTCCTCCTCGTGCATCCGGCGTGGCACTCCTGCGGCAGCCATCAGGTATTCGCCTCGCAGGCGCGGGCCTATCGCAGCCTTGGCGCGCGGGTGATCAGCCTCGCCGTCGCCGATTCGCCCGGCGCCACGGAAGGCTCAGGGGCGCACAAAAACTATGCCGCGGCGACGACGGATCTTGAGGCCGACGCGCGGCTTTACACGGGCATGCCCTTGCTCCCGGTGCTCAAGCCTTCCTTTTTGCGCAGCGTCAGGCTCTGGCTGCACGGCAATTTCGCAGCGATCCTGCACGAAAGCGCGCGGCTCGCGCCAATTCCCGCCGCGCTCGCCGCCGAGCGCCGCATCGATCTCATCCATTGCAATCATTTCTTCTGCATGCCCGTCGCCAGTCGCCTTCGCGAGAAACATTCTTGCGCCATCCTGCTCGACAGCCATGATCTCCAGGCGCGCCAATATGCGCTGCGCAACGAGGCCGGCTGGAGCCTGCCGCCGACGGCGAAATTCGACGATATGCTGCAAATCGAACTAGCCGCCATGCGCGGCGCGGACGTGCTCTCCCATCTCAACGACGAGGAGGCGGCGGTCTTCAAGACGCTGCTGCCGGAGCGGCGCCATGAACTCGTCTATCCCGCCGTGCCGCCCGTCGCGCCGGGCGCCGGCGGCGAGGATCTCCTCATCGTCGCCAGCGCCAATTACGCCAATTATCTCGGCCTCGCCTGGTTTCTTCAGGGGGTGCTGCCGCTCGTCGCGGACGAGGTCCGGCGCAGGGTCAGGATCGTCGGCAATATCGACGGCTCCGTGCGCGCCCGCGCGCCGGCGCTTTACAAGGCGCATGCGGATCTCTTCCGGGGCCGCGTAAAGGATCTCGGCGCGGCCTACGCCAGCGCGAGCGCCGTGCTGCTGCCGACGACGGAAGGCCATGGCGTCTCGATCAAGACGATCGAGGCGATGTCCTCCGGCGCGCCGCTAATCGCGACGCAGCACGCCTTCCGCGGCATGCGGCTCGACCCCGCTTCGCTCGGCGCCGTGACGCTCGCCGCCGACGCGCCGGCTTTCGCCGCGGCCATGCGCCGGGCGGCGGAGTCGCAGGCCAATCCCGCGAGCCGCGCGGAGGCCGACACGCGGAAGCTCTATGAGCGCCATTTCGCCTTCGAGGCCTATCGCGCCGCTCTGGCGCGGCTCGCCCTGCCGCTTTTGAGGCCCGATCCGAACTGATATAAAGACTTGCTTATGTCTTTATTGCGTCTGGCGTGGGGGCCTGCTATAGAGGCGAAACCGCCGCAGCGCCGCCAGAGTAGGAAGCGGAAACGCGCAACTGCCTTTCCGCCGACATCCCGCTCTAAACTTTTGAAATCGACCACGTTTGCGATTTTGCATCGACCAAAATCCAAATTCGTCGCGATCCAGGGGAACCTCCCGCGCATGACCCAGACGTTCAATGACTACGCCATCACCGACATCAAGCTCGCCGAGTGGGGCCGCCGGGAACTCGCCATCGCCGAGACCGAAATGCCGGGCCTGATGGCGACCCGGGCCGAATTTGGCCCGACCCAGCCGCTGAAGGGCGCCCGCATCGCCGGCTCGCTGCATATGACCATCCAGACGGCGGTGCTGATCGAGACGCTGAAGGCGCTCGGCGCCGACATCCGCTGGGCCTCGTGCAACATTTATTCGACGCAGGACCACGCCGCCGCCGCCATCGCCGCGGCCGGCATCCCGGTCTTCGCGCGCAAGGGCGAGAGCCTCTACGACTATTGGGAATACACCCACAAGATCTTCGAATGGGATGATGGCGGCGCGCCCAATCTCATTCTCGACGATGGCGGCGACGCCACCATGCTGGTCCATCTCGGCATGCGCGCCGAGGCCGGCGATACGGCCTTCCTCGAGACGCCCGGCAATGAGGAGGAGGAAGTCTTCTTCGCCGCCATCAAGCGCCGCCTCGTCTCGCATCCCGGCCTCTACACCAAATATGGGCAGGCGATCAAAGGCGTCAGCGAGGAGACGACGACAGGCGTGCACCGGCTCTATCTGATGGAGAAAGAGGGCAAGTTGTTGTGGCCGGCCATCAACGTCAATGATTCCGTCACCAAGTCGAAATTCGACAATCTCTACGGCTGCCGTGAATCGCTCGTCGACGGCATCCGGCGCGGCACCGATGTGATGATGGCCGGCAAGGTCGCCATGGTCGCGGGCTTCGGCGACGTCGGCAAGGGCTCGGCCGCCTCGCTGCGCAACGCCGGCGCCCGCGTCATGGTCTCCGAGGTCGATCCGATCTGCGCGCTGCAGGCGGCGATGGAAGGCTATGAAGTCACCACCATGGACGACGCAGCGCCCCGCGCCGACATTTTCGTCACCTGCACAGGCAATATCGACGTCATCACGCTCGACCACATGCGGGCGATGAAGGACCGCGCCATCGTCTGCAACATCGGCCATTTCGATTCCGAAATTCAGGTCGCGGGCCTGCGCAACCTCAAATGGCACAATGTGAAGCCGCAGGTCGACGAGATCGAATTCGCCGATGGCAAGCGCATCATCCTTCTGTCGGAAGGGCGCCTCGTCAATCTCGGCAACGCCACCGGCCACCCGTCCTTCGTCATGTCGGCGTCATTCACCAACCAGACTCTCGCGCAGATCGAGCTGTGGACGAAGCAGGGCCACTACGAGCGCAAGGTCTACACGCTGCCGAAGCATCTCGACGAAAAGGTCGCCGCGCTCCATCTCGACAAGATCGGCGTCAAGCTTTCAAAGCTCACCCCGGCGCAGTCGGTCTATCTCGGCGTGCCGGAGCACGGCCCGTTCAAGCCGGATCACTACCGCTATTGAGGCGCAGCGCCTGATCGCGGTTGGGAGCGCCAACCGCGGTCAGGCCTGCCAAAAAAGCTTTGTTGTAAATTCTTTTTGATGTGCGGACGCTGCCCTGCAAAAATAGCCTGCGGGCGGCAGGTTAAGATGCGAGTGCGGCAAAGCGCCCCAGCCGGCTTCAATCCGGCTCAATTGTTTTCCCGCGAGCCAAACTATACGCTTGGCGAAAATGCCGGGTTCGCCTCGCGTGGTGATCCGTCGCAATAATTTCCTCAAGGCAAATCCGAAGTTTTGTAGATCGAGGGCGGCGCGGCTCGCGCTGCGTGCGCTTCGATGTCAGTGCAACACGGGCAGGATTCCGATGAATCGCGACTTTCTCCATCTCACGCTCGCGGGTGGCGCAATCATTTTCGCCGGCGCTGTCCGCGCCTCTGAGCCCGTCCATCCCGCTAACGAACCCATTCAGGCTATAGCGCCCGCAACGGTGGCAAACCCCGCGCTCGTGGAGCTTGGCAAGAAACTCTACTTCGACCCGCGTCTTTCGCGGTCCGGCGCGATTTCGTGCAACTCCTGCCACAATTTGAGCCTTGGAGGCACGGACAATCTCAAGTCCTCGATTGGCGATCACTGGCAGCAAGGCCCGATCAGGTCGCCGACCGTGCTCAACGCGCGGTTCAATGTTGCGCAATTCTGGGATGGACGCGCCAAGGATCTGAAGGCACAGGCGGGCGGCCCGATCGCCAATCCTGGTGAAATGGCGTTTTCGCACAAATTGGCGGTCGATGTCATTGAGTCGATCCCTGCCTATGAAGCGGAATTCAAGCAAACCTTCGGCTCGGACGGCGTCGACATCGACCGGATCACGACAGCCGTCGCGGCCTTTGAGGAGACCCTTGTCACGCCGAACTCCCGCTTCGACAAATGGCTTAACGGGGACAAGACCGCTTTGACGCAGACCGAACTCGACGGTTATGCGCTGTTCAAGGATAGCGGTTGCGTTTCCTGCCATAACGGCCCGGCGGTTGGCGGAGGCTCGTTTCAGAAGATGGGCCTGGTCCAGCCATACAAAACTTCCAACCCGGCGCAGGGTCGCGTCGCGGTGACGGGCGATGAAGCCGATCGCATGGCCTTTAAAGTGCCGACGCTCCGCAACGTCGAACTCAACTATCCCTATTTCCACGATGGCGGCGCAGCGACTCTGAGGGAAGCCGTCGAGACGATGGGCCGGGTCCAGCTCGGCCGCACGTTCACGGCTGACGAAAACTTAAAAATTGTCGCTTTCCTGAAGACGCTGACCGGCGATCAGCCACAGATCCTCTTGCCTGTTCTGCCGCCGTCAACCGACAAGACCCCGCGACCGCGCCCGTTCGAGTGAGCAATTTGACGGTGCGGCGGATAAAATTAGCCGGATCAACCCTGCATTGCGTCATGCTGGCGGATGCCGATCACTGCTTGCGCGCGGACGACATCGTCCGCCGCCAACTTGCGTTGGATGAAGTCGTAGCGCTCCATCTCGACAAGATCGGCGTCAAGCTTTCGAAATTAAGCCCGGCGCAGTCAGTTTGTCTCGGCGCGCCGGAGCGCGGTCCCTTCAAGCCGGATCACGACCGTTATTGATTGATTGATTGATGTGTTGCCGTGAGAAAAGGGCCGCCCTGGGGCGGTCCTTTGCGTTTACGGGGCCGGCTGGCTGCGCGCCGGCAGGCTTGCGCTGGGGTCGGTCACGGAGATCTGGGAAACATACCAGCTCGCATACCACCGCAACGCCCAGGGAATCGGAATCACGAAAACGCAGAGCAGCACGAAAGCCAGCGATCTCCACAACAGGGCGAGTCCCGTCGCGGTGAATTCGAAGCCGGGCGCGCCGCGCACATTCTTGCACACCCATTGCATCATCAATTTCAGCACCCAGGCCCAGCCGATGATCGTGATGAACGACAGGACCAACAGGAGATTCCATCCGATATAGGTCCAGTAGCCGCCCTCGAATGAGAGCTGCAGGCGCCCATCCGCCGAGCGCAGATTTGCGCAGAACCATTTGATGAGCACGACGCCGAGAGCGCTCGACAACAGGAAGGCCGGGAGGCCGACATAACGGATCTCCCCGGCCCACGCCAAAACCGCGATCCCGATGAAGACATACCAGATGTCGCCCGGCTTTCCGACGAAGCTGAGGCGCGTCCCGTCCGGGAGCGCTATGTGTTCGGCCAGCCATTTGTAATATGAGGTCGCCGTCCATGGCGAAGGAATGATCAGGAGCGAGCCGATTGCGACCAGCAAGCAGCGGCCGAGCAGGCTCCAAACCGGGAGCGACGGGATCAGAGGGCCCTTTGGCCAACCGCCCGTCGAGAGGCCACTGCTTGGCGGCGCGGGAGGCGCCGAAGCGCCGAAGCAGGCGGAAAAGCTTTCGATCTGGCCGGCCGGGGTCCAGTCGTTGAAGCCTGAGGTCCAGATCAGGGTGTCGCGCCCGATGGCCCCCTCCCCAATCAACCTTACGATCTCGTCCTGCGCGACGGGGCCGCGCTGGTTGCGCTCTCCATCGAGATACCAGAAATCCCCGCTCATTTTTCGCCCCCCGGCCTGTTTGGTCAAGCATAGCGAAGATGAAGCTTCGCACAAAGGGGAATCGCGGCCGGGAGTCAGCGCCTCGCCGTCCCAGCGCTTTCGCGACGATTGCGCGACGCCCGTGCGCGGATAAAGTTGTGAAGGAGAACGAGGCCGCAGGATTGCCTTGTGTGAAAGGGCCATGCACATTGAACGGGGCTTGCTGTCCTTTGCTGCGAAATAATCAGTAAAGACCGGGCGCATGGACTGGTCGGGACTGTGCGCCGGAACGGAGAACGTCCATCGCGGCGGCAGGCGCTCAAACGGGGGGAACAGAGGATGTCAAGCGGCGATCCAGTCAAGGCCGGAAATATCACAACCGCATACGCCACCACAGATGTTGTGGCCGAGCCAAATTGGGACAATTACCACCGCACGGAATTCAATGGATCCGTTATTTTCAGGGTAGGCCCTTCGAATGACGCGAAAGACAACCGTGTGCCTGAGGCGACGTTGGATGGCGTTCAGGGCCTCGGTCTTTGGGGCGGCACGGGCGTCATCGGATTAGGCGGACAAATCGTCGACGCGCGATCGGCCGGTATCGGCGTGCTCGGCGTCGGCGGACGGCCGGAAGCGGGAATTGATCTGCCGGACCCTGGCGGCATTGGCGTGAAGGGGATCGCCGGAGGGACAGCCGATGGCGTCGTCGGCCTGTCCGACGCGCATTTCAGAAGCGGCGTGTTCGGCTTCAATTCGCTGTCCTTGCAGATCAATGACGTCGCCGGCTTCGGCGTGTTTGGACGTTGCGATGCGGCTGGCGGCGCCGGCGTTGGCGCCGAGTCGAAATTCGGCGTCGGCGCGCGGGCGCATAGCGCCGAGAACGATGGCGTCGTGGGCCTCAGCGACGGCCAGAACAAGAGCGGCGTGTTGGGCTTCAATTCCCGTGAGGAAGGCGTCGGCTACGGGCTGTTCGGCCGCTGCGACGCCAATGGCGGGGCAGGCGTCGGCGCGGAATCATCGCTCGGCGTCGGCGTCAGGGGGCATAGCCGCTTCAATGATGCGGTTGTTGGCCTGAGCGACGCAAAGGTCAAAAGCGGCGTGTATGGCTTTAATTCCAACACCAGCGGCAAGACCTTTGGGGTGTTCGGCCGGGCCAACTCGCCGGAAGGCGCCGCCGTCGCCGGGGCCAGCGATCATGGCTATGGCGCGAGCTTTCGAGGCGGCCTCGCGCCGCTTCGCATCGAACCGGCGGGCGCCAAGGGCGCGCCCGCGACGGGCAATCATCAGACCGGCGAATTCTTCGTCGACAGTCTCGGCGATCTCTATTTTTGCAAAATAGCCGGGGTGGGCCCCGCGGCCAAATGGGTCAAGCTGACGCCGTAGTTGACAGGGTTCGCCGAGTTCGAGCAGGCGACGGCAAACCGCCCGGCGCCTGCTCCGCCCGGGGCGACTGACCCTCGCTCGCCGCCGGCCGGCGCGCCTTTCGTGTTCGCGGCCCTGTCAGTTTTTGTCCGTGAGCGTCTTGAGGAAGGCGACCAGCGCGTCGATCTCCTTGTCGTTGAGGCGCGGTTTCTGACCGGGCTTGCGGTCATAGGGAACTTCATCCGTGTTGACGTTCTTGATGTAGTCGGCGGGCAGGTCATTGTATTTTTGAACCTTGCCATCGGCGCCGACGGGATACCAGCGCTTTGGATCGGTGTCGCGCGTGGCGTAGAAGGCGACGGCATCACGCAAGCTGGCGAAAACGCCATTGTGGAAATAGGGGCCGGTGATCGCGACGTTGCGCAAGGTTGGCACCTTGAAGGCGCCGCAAATCGAGTCGAGCGTCATCTCTTTCGGCAATTTGGCGGCGAGGTCCGGCTGTTTGCAGAGGCCGAGGTCTTGCACCGTCGCGTCCGCGTTGGCGGGAATGGCGGCGTTGCGCGGCGCGCCCACCGCATCATAGGTGAAATCGGTGAATATCCAGTCGGTCGGGTCGTGCGAGTCCGGATTGCCCTGATGGCAGGCGATGCAATTGCCCTTCTTTTTGTTGACGAAGAGATTGAAACCCGCCGTTTCCTCGGGCGTCAATTTGGCCTTGCCGCGCAGGAAGTCGTCGAATTTCGACGCGAAGGGCGCAAAGCGCGGCGTGGTTTCGAAAGCGGCCAGCGCGGCGGAGAGTTTCGCCATCGCGGCCTTCGGGTCGTCGAAGACATCCGGGCCGTAGACTTCCTTCACCAGATCGGCGTAGGGACCGTTTTTAACCTTCTCGACCACCGCTTCGATGGATGGATTGTTCATCTCGAGCGGATTGAGCATCGGCCCCGTCGCCTGGTCGATCAGCGTTGCGGCGCGGCCGTCCCAGAACTGACCGCCCCGCGCCTCAAGCTTCTCCTTGCCATCGTCCACGTCCTTGTAGAACCCGAAAGCCGGGCTGTAGGATTTATACATGAGCGTCGGCGTCTTGCGCACGCCGAACCTGTCCGGTCGCGCGCCGCGGGCGACAGCGGCGATGGGGGAGCCATTATTGCCCTGAAACGCATGGTCCGGGGCGTGGCACGACGCGCAGGACTGGCCCTGCGGCTCCGAGAGCGCTGCGTCTTCAAAGAGTTTTTCGCCGAGAGCCTGCTTGCTCGACAGGGCGGCTCCGGCGGCCGGCGGCGTTGGCGCCGGTTGCGCGAGCGCGGGCAGCATCATGCCGATCAAGCCAAAGACAAGGATAGAGAGTTTGCCTAGGTGTTGAAATGGCGGATGGAGCTGGATTATATTTGAAAAATTATAATGTAAAATTTCCGGATTCTGTGTCACGGCGCGCTCGTTTCGACGAATAGAGGCATAGGAATGCGTAAGCGCAACCTATAATGCAGAAAAGGCGCTCGTCAATACGAGTAGTTGAAAGTTTAGAAGGGGTTTAAACTATAGGCGAAGGCGGTCGTCATCGAGAAAAGATCCGCGCGAGGGTGCGGGCGCAGATTTCGTCTAAACGCCGCCCTCCGCGCAGATGATCTTCCATTCCTGCGCAGCGACGGGTTGTACGGACAGGCGCGAATTATTCACCAGCACCATGTCCTTGAGCCGGGGATCGGCCTTGATCGCCTCCAGCGTCACGGGATGCTTGAAGGGCGTCACGGCGCGCACGTCAACCATACAGAACTTGCCTGTAGGATCTGTAGGATCGGGGTAGAAGGGCTTGATGATCTCGACGATGCCGACGATGGCCTTGCCTTCGTTGGAATGGTAGAAGAAAGCCTGATCGCCGATCTGCATCGCCATCAGGTTCAGCTTGGCGGAATGGTTGCGCACGCCGTTCCAGAACGTGCCCTTTTCGCCCGCCTTGACCTGATCGTCCCAGGACCAGGACGCGGGTTCGCTTTTGATCAACCAATAGGCCATGCGTTCAATTCTCCCGCCAACCTGTTTCACGTGAAACACCCAACCCTAAAATCAGCCTTCCGGTTTCGACGGCCGCGCCAGCAGCTCGGCGATCGCCTCATCGATCGTGATGCGCTCGGCGAGCACGGCGTCGACGGCGTTGGCGATCGGCATGTCGATCCCGCGCGCATTGGCGAGATCGACCAGCACGCCGCAGGTATGGATTCCCTCGGCGAGGCCGATCTGCGCCGACGCCTCGGCCAAAGTCCGGCCGCGCGCGAGCGCGACGCCAAGCGAGAAATTGCGCGACAGCGGGGAGGTGCAGGTCAAGACCAGATCGCCGAGACCGGAAAGGCCCATTAGCGTTGCGGGCTCGGCGCCATAGGCGCGTCCGAACCTTGACAATTCGGCGAAACCGCGCGCGAGCAGCGCGGCGCCGGCGCTGGCGCCAAGTTCGCGGCCGGCGGCGACGCCATTGGCGATGGCGAGCACGTTCTTGGCCGCGCCGCCGATCTCGACGCCGCGCAAGTCGGTTGAGGAGTAGACGCGGAAGCCGGGGCCGGACAGAAGCGCGCCGAGCCGCGCTGCGAGGTCCGCGTCGGCGGCGGCGAGGGTCACTGCGGTCGGCAGACTGCGCGAGACATCCTGCGCAAAACTCGGGCCGGAGAGCACCGCCGGCGGGTGCGCGGGGAGCGTTTCGGACACGACCTCGCTGAGGAAACGTCCGGTTCCGTGTTCGATGCCCTTGGCGCAGACGACGACCGGCGCGCCGGGGCGCGAAATCAAGGGCGCGAGCTGTTCGAGCAGCGCCCGCAGCGCCTGCGCGGGAACGACGGCGAGGATGACCTCGGCCTCCGCCGCGACCGCGAGATCGGCGCTGGGCGTGATATTGGAGAGCAGCGGCACGCCGGGAAGGCGCCGCGCATTGAACCCCGTCGCCGCCATCTCGGCGACATGGGCCGGCTCGCGCGCGTAAAGCGTCACCGCCGTTTCGACGCGCGGTTCGCGTCCGCCGCGCGCGGCGAGATTGGCGAGCGCCGTGCCCCAGGCGCCAGCGCCGAGGACCGCTATCTTGAGTGCACCCTCCCGCGCCATCGCCTGTTTCCCCGCAATCTCGTTGCGCCCGCGCCGAAATGCCGGGCGAATCGGCCTTCGGCGCGCTGGCGCGCCGGCCGAGCTTGAGGCGCCGCCGGCGAAAAAGCTAAGATTTTTCGCCGGTGGAAAGCGCCGACCGCGCCAGTTTCGGGCTGGCGGCGATGGCGGAAGACGCGCGTCCTAGCAACGATACAACGAACTGTCCTGAGCAACGCAGGAACGCGGCGGATGGGTGAGATTGGTCAGCACATATTCGACGCCGCCAAAGACGACGGTCGTTCCCGTTACGATGCCGACGGCGACCCCATTGATGACGGGAAAGACGAGGCCTTCGAACAGAGGCGTGATGAGCGGTATGTAAACAAGAGTTTGATTGGCTTTATGCACGACGAGAACATGCTCCGGCGCATAAGCGATATGGGTTTTCGGCTTTCTGTGGAAAGCAAAGGCGGACGATGAGCTGAGGAGAAGAGCTGCCGAGAGCCCCATGGCGATGAATTTTTTCATATTGTTTCCTTGTGAGTTGGCCAGACGCGTCTCCAGGGGCCTTTTTCAACGTGGCCGTCCTCGAAACCGAGAATGGGGATCGTTCCTGTACTGGCGTTGCATCAGGGACATTGGCCGAAAACGGCGAACTTTTCCAACGCCTTGTCCTGTTGGCGCCCATTTGAGGACGACAGGCGGACAGGCGCGCAAAGGTTTCCGTCTTTGTGTCCTGGCGCGACGTTGATAAAGCATTCAAGGTTTTTTCAAGGACATCCGGCGCGCTGGCTCCGGGTCGAAAGCTGAAGGTCCGCGAAGTGAACAAAGGCGTTTCAAAGGATGCGGGCGAGAAGCGGTTGCCGCCGGAGGGGGCTGGAGAGGCGCAAAAAATCTCCGTCCGCGTCTATTACGAGGACACGGATTTTTCCGGCGTCGTCTATCACGCCTCTTATCTTCGCTTCCTCGAACGCGGGCGCACCGAATTCCTGCGCGCGCATGGCGTCGAGCATCGGGCGATTTTCGAAAGCGGCGCGGCCGCCTATTATTTCGCCGTCCGCGCCATGACTCTGGATTTTCGAAAGGCCGCACTGATGGACGATCTCCTCAGCGTCGAGACGCGGATCGAGGCGATCGGCGGCGCCTCGATCGAAATGGTTCAGGCCATTTCGCGCGGCGATGAGATTCTCGTCAGCGCGCGGGTGAAGATCGCCGTGGTGGCCGGCGGGAAGGCGATAAGGATTCCGGCGCCTCTGGCGTCGATGCTCAAGGCGAAAACCGGCGCCACGCCCGAAAATGGGACAGGCTCCGCGCCGGGATAAAGGGATTTGGTAACTCTATTTTAACCCCGACCACGGCTAGATTTCTTTCGAAATAAGCGGACAGACGGCACGAAACATTTCCCTCAAGCGATATTCGCCCCGGTCATCGACTGGCCGCGCGCGCCGGAATCGACGGGCGCGCAAGCAGGGCGTCGGGGCGCGCCTTTGCGGCCGGGATTTGCAGCCGCAGAAATGACCGATTTTCGCGTCAAGAAGAGCTGGCATTTGAAGCATGTGGCGTTTGAAGCACCGGGCATTTGAGTTTTTCAGGGTTTTGCGCGGCGATCAGCCGGCCCTTCGCCGACATGCGCCAGCCGAGAGGACGAACAGATGAATCCTGCGGATATCGCGGCCACGGGCGTTACGGCGGCCGGCATGGCGGCCGGGAGCGAAATCTCCCTTTTCGATATGTTCTGGTCCGCGCATATCATCGTGAAGATCGTCATGCTCGGCCTGCTCGCGGCCTCTGTCTGGTGCTGGGCGATCATCATCAACAAGGCGATTCTGCTGCGCCGGACGCAGCGCGCCATGGCGCAATTCGAAGAAGTTTTCTGGTCGGGCGCCTCGCTCGACGAGCTTTACGCGACCCTCTCCGCGCAGCCGACGAGTGGAATGGCGACATTGTTCGTCGCCGCCATGCGCGAGTGGCGCCGCTCGGTGCAGGGGGCAGCATCGTCCTTCATGGGCCTGCAGGCGCGAATCGAAAAAGTGCTCGACGTCTCGATCGCGCGCGAGGTCGAAAAGCTCGAGTCCAATCTGCTCGTGCTCGCGACGGTCGCTTCGGCCAGCCCCTTCATCGGCCTCTTCGGCACGGTCTGGGGCATCATGTCCTCGTTCCGTTCGATCGCGGCCTCGCGCAACACGTCGCTGGCGGTGGTCGCGCCCGGCATCGCCGAGGCGTTGTTCGCCACGGCGATCGGCCTCTTCGCCGCCATTCCCGCGCTGATCGCCTATAACAAGCTGCAGGGCGACGTCGCCAAGAAGCAAGCGCAGCTCGAAGGCTTCGCCGACGAATTTTCATCGATCCTGTCACGCCAGATCGATCAACGCACGGCGCATGATCAGGCCGCCTGAGGCCGCGATAGCGAAGCGTTTTGGGGCGACGCCGGCAGGATCAAGCGGCGCAACCGCGACAGACGGCGCCGCCGGCCCTTTCCGGTCGGGCGCAGGAGATTGAAACATGGCTATGTCTGCGATGGCGGGACGCAAGGGCGGCGGCCGGGGACGGCGCGGGTCGCCGCGCTACCGGCCGATGGCCGATATCAACATGACGCCTTTCATCGACGTCATGCTGGTGCTTTTGATCATCTTCATGGTCGCCGCGCCATTGCTCGCGACTGGCGTGCCGATCGACCTGCCGCAAACCAAATCTGCGGCGCTGAACGTCGAGCAGAAGCCGCTATCCGTCGCGATCGACGAAAAGGGCGCTGTCTTCGTCATGGATCAGCCGGTCGAGATGGCCCAACTCGCCGATAAATTGAAGGAACTGGCCAAGGCCGGCTTCGACGAGCGGATCTATGTGCGCGGCGCCAATCAGGTGAATTACGGCAAGATCGCTGAGGTCATGTCGATCATCACGACGGCTGGCTACAAGAAGGTCGCTCTCGTCACGGACCCGAGCAAGAACTGACCCGCGATGTCGCTGCGCGATAATCCAGGGGCTGCGATTTCCGGCGGCGCGCATCTCGTCCTGCTCGCCGCGATTTTGCTGTCGTTTTCGCACGCCGCCAAATTCGACGACGCACAGGAGACCGTGCCCGTCGATCTGATGAGCAATAGCGAATTCAACCAGATCATGAAGGGCGAAAAAACCGCGAAGCTCAACGCGAAACCGTTGCAGCGCGTGGAGAAACTCGCCGATAACGCCGAGGCGAAGCCGCAGTCGATCCTGCCGCCGGCGAAGACGGACGTTCCCGCGCCGCAGGCCCGCGCGGCGCATAATGACGATCCGGGGCGCGAGGAGGCGAAGATCCCGCCGGTCCCGCCGGCGCGCCCGCCCGAAACGCCAGCCAAACAGCCGGACGAGGCGAAGGCGGAGCCGCCCAAGCCCGAGCCGCCCAAGCCTGAGCCTGTCAAGCCGGAACCCGCGAAACTCGCCGCGCCGACGCCCGAGTCGCCCGATGCGATCGAGCCAAAGCCTGTCGCGCGGCCGAAGCCCGAACCGAAAAAGCTCGCGGCCGTCGAGCCGAAGCCCGAGCCAAAGCCAAAGCCGGTCGAGCCGCCGAAGAAGCCCGAGCCCAAATTCAAGCCGGACGAACTGGCCAAACTTCTGGAAGAGGACAAGGCGAAAGATCCGCCGCCAAAGCCGGCCCCTAAGCCGAAATCAGGCGATCAGGCGGCTGATCCAACCGATAAATTTGATCTCAGCGACATCAGCCGGATCCTGAACAAGGACATGCCGCAGAGAAAAGCCGCGACTGGCGAGGCGTTGCAGCAGGTCGCCTCGCTCGGCTCGCCGACGGCGAGCGCGGCGAAAATGTCGCCCTCGCTCTGGGGGCAGCTCGACGGCATTCTGCAGGACCAGTACCGGCATTGCTGGAACTATATCGGGGTGGAGGGGCAGGAGAAATATGTGCCGCAAATTCATGTCCAATACGCGCAGGATGGCGCGCTGATCGGCGAGCCGCAGCTCATGAACCCGCCGAGCGACCCTAATTTGCGCTCTCTGGCCGAGAGCGCTATGCGGGCGGTGCGGCGCTGCAACCCGCTGCGCATCCCGGCGCAGTACCAACCCTATTACGACCAGTGGAAAGGCCGGATCGTCCGCTTCGATCCAGAGGACATGCTTTGAAAATTTTCACCGAGTTGAATTTCCGTCTCAAAGCGCCCTGTTTCCGCGCATTGATCGCCATCTGCATGCTGCTCGTCGGGGGCGTCGCTGCGACCGGCGCGCGCGCCGAGGACCGGTACCTCGATGTGCGCCGGGGCGAATTCAAACCCGTCTCGATCGCTGTGACCCAGTTTGGCGGCGATCCCGCAGCCGGCGCCCAGGCGACCAGCATCATCACCAATAATTTCAGCCGCTCGGCGTTCCTCGCGCCGATCGACTCAAAGACCTTCGTCGAACAGATCGCCAATCCCGATGTCGCGCCGAACATGGACGCCTGGCGCGCGATCAACGCGCAATTCGTCGTCACCGGCCGCAGCGGGCGCAGCCCGGAGGGGCGGCTCCAAACCGAATTCCGCCTCTGGGACGTTGCCACGGGCCAGCAGGTCGCCGGCCAGCAATATGTGACGGACCCGAATAATTCGCGCCGCGTCGCCCATATCGTGTCGGACGCGATTTTCACGCGCATCACGGGGGAGGGCGGGTTCTTCGATACGCGCGTCGCCTTCGTCGATGAGACCGGCCCGCCCGAGCATCGCCGCAAGCGGCTCGCCATCATGGATCAGGACGGCGCCAACGTGCGCTACCTGACCCGCGGCGACGATCTCGTGGTGACGCCGCGCTTCTCGCCATCCTCGCAGGACGTGACCTATATGTCGTTCGGGCCGACCGACCCGAAAGTGCTGTTGCTCAACATCGAGACGGGCCAGCGCGAAGTCGTCGGCAATTTTCCCGGCATGACATTCGCGCCGCGCTTTTCGCCGGACGGCCAGAAAATCGTGATGTCGCTGGCGCAGGGCGCGGCCACGAATCTCTTCCTCATGGACATCCGCTCGCGCACGACGACGCGGCTGACCGATTCAAGCGCGATCGACACGTCGCCCTCCTATTCGCCGGATGGCGGGCAGATCGCGTTCGAATCCGATCGCGGCGGCGCCCAGCAGCTCTATGTGATGCCGGCCGGCGGCGGCGCGCCGAAGCGCATCTCCTTCGGTGAGGGCCGCTATTCGACGCCGGTGTGGTCGCCGAAGGGGGATCTTATCGCCTTCACGAAGCAGAAGGCCGGCTCCTTTGCGATCGGCGTCATGCGGCCGGACGGATCTGGCGAGCGCATCCTGACGGAAGGCTTCCACAATGAGGGGCCGACCTGGGCGCCGAACGGCCTTTACCTGATGTTCTTCCGCGATCCCGGTGGTTCCGGCGGCTCGAAAATCTATATGATCGACGTGTTCGGCCGCAAAGAATCCCTGACGCCGACGCCAAGCTTCGCCTCCGATCCGACCTGGAGCGCGCTGCTCAACTAGGCTGGACCGTTCAGGGGCGCTGCCCCTTTCTGATCGCAGAGCGCACCAGCGGCGGCGGCGCAGGCGGAATATTGACCGCGACTTCCGGCCCGGCGGGGGGGGTCACGTTGCGGGACGGCAGCTCCAGCTTCACCTGCTGACTGTCCTTCTCGAGCGTCGCCGCCCTCACGTCGACCGAATGCACGGTCCATCCGTGGTCCTCCTGGCCAAGGCGCAGGCGCAGCACGGATTGATCCATCTGATTGACGAAGATTCCAATGTCCTGCTCCGCGCCATGGACCACCCCGACGAGAGTCATCTGCGGATTTTCCGGCTCCGAAGGCGGCGGCGGCGGGGGCGGCGCCTCGATCACAGGCGCGGCGGCGACGACTGGGGCCGGCGGCGGACGCCGCGAGACCGAAAAGAGCGGACGCTCGCGCGTCGCTGACAGGCTATCGACTGGAATCGCCCACAGCGGATTGGCGGCGCCCGATCGCGCCGTCTGCGGCGCGCGGGAGTTTGCATCCGGGCGCGCGTCGTCGACCGACGTCGCGACGACGCCCGAGGTGTCGGAGGTGTCGGCCCGGGCCGCGGCGAGGCCGGCGCCGGCGCACGCAATTCCCAGCGCCAAGGCGAGGCTGTATTTGCTTGCCGGGCTCATTTGGCCACCTGCCACTGGCCGGCGACGTCGATTTGTACACGCATTCGCTTGCCTTCAGAGTCGTTGGCGGATTGCGGCGCCTGGACCACGAGTTGCTCAACAAAAAGAAACGGCATCCCAGCTTCGAGATCATAAAGCAGCGGCTGCAAGGCGTCCTGTGTGATCTCACAACTTGCCGACAAGATGACATAACCTTCGTTTGCTTGCGATCCCTGCAGATCGATTTGCGAGGAGAGGACGTTGCCGCCGACCGCCGCGACCGCGCTGGCGACGCGTTGTTGCAGATCCGCGCCCGCGATCGTCACCGTCGGACCATCGAGAAAGGGCGAGCCCTGCATATCTTCTCCCCCGGCGGACCGATCTCCCGATCGTCCATGGCCTTCGAGCGCCGCGAGCCGCGCGGCGACGGCTGAGAAGTCAGCATAACCATCACGCAAACTCATGAGTGACGTAATGATCACGCTCAAAAGTACGATCACAATCGCAATATAGCCCCAGGCCGCGGGCGCATGCGAGCGATTGAGGCGCTTGAGAAGGTCCGCGCCGATCATTGGCCGAGCGCCTTTTGAATTGCGGGGTCGGGGAAAACCGGCTGGATGTGGACCTCGATGAAAAAATGCTGGCCGGATTCGGCGGGCGCGTGCGTCGTCGGCGCAAAGAACGTCGCCGCCTTGAAATGCGGCGACTTTTCGATCAGGTGGATCAGCTCCGGCGCATCCCGCGCGATGCCGACGATCTGCGCCTTATCGCCCTGGATGCGCAATTCGGTCAGATAGGCGTCGTCGGGGAGAATGCGCGAAAGCTCTTCATAGACAATGACAGTCGATGGCGTCTCATGCTTTTTCCGCTGCAACGCCAAAGCCGCCGCGCTATTCGCATCGTTGCCGCGATGCAGTGCGGCGCGACGCTCCGAGATGTGACGATCGATCTCGTTCCTCTGCCCCTCGAGTTCGCCACCAGCGATCGAAGTCACAGCGATCGACGCGGTCGCCAGAATGGCGAGTGCGCCGACCAGCAATGCGAGGCCGCGGCGCAAGCGCTGCGCTTCGACCGCGCCCTCGATCTTCTGCTCCAGAACCTTGATAAACGGGGCGCCAGCCTCCGGCGCTTGCGTCGAGATGCTGACCGACTCGACGCCGAGGCCGCTCAACGCCTTGACGAAAGGCGACAGCAGCAAGCGCGACGTCGCCGCGATGGTGACCTGCATTTGCTCGCTCGCGCCGTCCGGCGCGGGCAGAAAGCCGAAGGCCGCTTCAGCGGGGCTCCAGGGGGTCAGACGATCGATCTGGGAGCGGATGATGGCTTCGAGAAAGTCGGCGGCCCGGCGCGGCAGCTGCAGCGGCCGGAACAGGAAGCGCTCCCGCCGCAAAACGATCTCGACGCGCGCGCGGGAGAGCAGCGAGGCGAGCCGCGCCGCGTCCGCCGGCGCGATGACGCCGTCGGCGATGCGAAATGGCGTCGGCGGGGGCTCCGCCGGCGGCTTTTGCTGCGAATTCCGTTTCAGAATCCACTCGGCCGGCGCGGAGAGATCCTGCAGCGCGAAAGAACCGTCGTCCTGTTCGACGAGGCGGGCGAAACGCGGCGGGCGCAGCGCCTCGTGCCAGACGAGGAGCGCCGTCGCCACATGGTCGATCCAGAGCGAGGCCTGCTCGCGGACCGTCGTAATCCAGCTCATGTCAAATCCCGTTCGTCGCGGGTCAGGGAATGATCCTTAGCGCAAACCTGTGTTCTCTTCGTGCGAAAATGCGCTAAAATTTCCAAATTCAGAAGGCTCCGTCCTGATCGTCGCGCCAGGCGACGATGCGATAAGGCTCCTTGTCCTTGTCGATGACGAGGATGACCGCCTCGGCGGCGATGCGGCGGCCGGTCTTGAAAGAAATCGCGAGATCGACCCGCGTCGCCTTGCGCGGCTCAAGCGAGACGCTGTCCTTGGCCGGCCCGAGCAGAGACAGCACCGTTTTTCCATCCTGCGCCGCGCGCGCTGCGAGGACGGCGTTCAGTATGTCGGGCTGCATGTGCGGAATCGCGGCGAGAACCTCCCGCGGCGCCACGAGGGCGTCGATCTGCGGCAGCCCGTTGAAAATGGTGACGAAAGGCATCGCCCTTTCGACCAGCCGGGGCGGCAGGCCGAAAACGAACCGCAGTTCGGCGACATTCTCGAACGGCGCTTGGCGCGGCGCATATTTCAGGCCGGCGTCCTCATAGAGGCCAAGTTCCTTGTTCTGCGCCGCCCCCTTTTCTTTCTCCCGCCATCCGACGATCCGCTCCGCATAATAGGCGGCGTCGTCGGCCTTGGCGCCGAGCGTCGTGAAAAGTCCGGCTAGCAGTTCTTTCGGCGCCGCATTGAGATCGATGAGCGCGCCTTCACTGCGAAAGCGCGCGCCAACGTCGGCGCCGCCCATCTGGAACTGAAACGCGCCTTCGCTGCGCGGGTCGTCCGTCGACCTGCCGAGCAGGCGAAGCGCCGTGAATTCGAGCCCCGCGGCGATCAGCGCATCGCCTTGCAGCCGCTCGCTCGACGCCCGCGCCGCGACGGCGCTGTTGGAGGCGTAGACGGCATAGGCCGACGCCAGAGCGGCCAGTGCGAGCAAAATCCAGAGGACGGCGACGATGATGAAGCCGCGCTCGCCCGAATTTTCGCGCCTTCGCGCGGCAAGGCGCGTGGAAGCGGCTGGTGCGCCGGCCAACATCACAAAACGCCTCGCGGGGCGGGCGCGGTGGCGGGCTGGTCGGCGGGCGGCGTCGTGCCGTCGGCATCGGGGCACGGCTCGCTCGCGGCGCCCCTGGCGCAGGCGGCGGGCGCGTTGATATGGACGAGGGTCGCGGTCGAGGCCGCGAGGATTTCTCCCGATGCCGCATTGCGCAGAGTGATGCGAACAGCGCTCGGCAAAGATATTTGATCGCTCCAGCTCTCGCTCCAGATGCGATCGCGTCCGGCGTAGCCGAAGGACACCTTTAAGGGCGCTCGCAAGAGCAGGCTCGCATCCGAGAATTCGAAGTCGGGAGAACTGGCCGCGGCGGCTGTCAGCGGCGTGAACGCAACGCGCGAGCGCACGAGGCCGCCCTGGTTGGCGCTGTCGGCGTAGCGTATGATTTCGAGGCCGGTCGGCGCTGGCCCATGGGTCGGCCTTGGCCCGATCGGCGAGCGCACGAAGGTGACTTCGTCGGCCGAGCCGATGAACAAGGGTTTTATCTGGCCGATCGGCGCGATGTATTCGGCGGCGGCGAAATCGGCGGTCAGCCGGTCGAGCGCGAGGCCGGCGAGTTCGGTGGTCTGCAGACGGCTGAAGCCGGCGCGCCAGTTCGGGATCCATTGCGCGGTGACGGTGGCCAGAATCGAGAGGATGAGGCCCATCAGGGCGACCGCGACAAGCGCTTCGAAAAGGGTGAATCCGTCGCGCCCGGCAAAGCCGTTCCGCTGAAACAATCCCGGCGCGGCCTCGCCCTCGGGGCGGCATCGGCGCCCTGGCCGCGCGTTCATTGCGCGATCCTCGGGACAAGACGCAAGGTTTCGAGTTCGACCAGAGATCCCGACGGACCGCGAACTTTCACGACGACCAGTTGCGGCGTCCAGTCCGACGGCGTCTTGTTCGCCGTGGGCGGCGAGGGGTCGGCGACCGGCGTCGCGCCGACCGCCCAGGCGGAGCCGGCCATCTCGCCGGAGAGACTGGCCCCGGCGAGCGACTTGCGATCGGGCAGGGCGACCTCGACCTTGCGCAGCGTCGAGACGAGCGCCAGCCGCTGATCGATTTGGCGCACCGTTCGGTTGTTTTTCGCCATGAGAATTCCGGTCGCGCCGAGGCAGACGGCGGCGACGGCGAGGGCGACGAGCGCCTCGATCAGGGTGAAGCCCGCCTGCCCATCCGCGCGTTGCGAAGCAGCGGCCGGGCGTCGTTCAGAAGGTTTTCGTCGGAACAATCTCGACCCCTCCGGTCAGCCACGCGACGCGGATCTCGAAAGAGGCGCCGAGTCGCGAAAGCGAGAGCGCGCCGCCGCAAGACAGCCCGGATGCAAAGAACGCGATCGTCGCGCCGGCGTCGCGCTGGTCGCATTTCTCGGCGAGAACGGCGCTGAAGGCGACGTCGTCCGGCACGTGGATCACCGCGCCATTGGCGCCTGAGCGGATCGTGCGGGCGATGGTGCTGATTTGCGTCGCCACCGGGACGCCCCGGCGCATCGCTGCGTTGCGGTCGAATTTGAGCAGCGCCGCCGTCGACATGGCCAGCGACTCGAGCTTCGAACGCGACGTTCCGCGCGGAAACGTCGGCAGCGCGATCGCCGCCAGCATTGCGACGATGGCGAAAACGCACACCACTTCGATGAGGGTGAATCCATTTTCGCCATCGCGCGATTTCATTATTGCTGCGCCTTCTTGGTCGCGCCGATCTCCCAGCTCTTGATGGCGGCGGCGTTTCCGGTCCCGCCTTCTTGTCCGCTTGAACCAAGGGAGACGATTTCGTAGGCGCCATGATCCGAGGGGGAGCGGTAGATGTAAGCGCGGCCCCACGGATCGTTCGGGACGTTCCCGTTCTTGAGATAGGGGCCGTTCCAGGCCGAGGCGCCGCCGGGGCGCTGCACCAGCGCGGCGAGGCCCTGCGCCGTCGTCGGATAGCGGCCGAGATCGAGAAAATAGAGATCCAGCGCGCCGTCGAGGCTCTCGATCTGGATGGTGGCGGCTTTGACCTTGGATTCGGAGAGATAATTCAGCACGCGCGGTCCGACGAGGCCCATGATGAGCCCGATGATGGTGATGACGACCAGCATCTCGACCAGCGTGAAGCCGGCCTCGCCGTGGCGCCTGCGCGTCGCTTGCAGGGCATCCTCGCCTTCGAGGCGCGCCTCTGGCCGCCACGGCCGCGCCAAGCCACGCGCGAAGCGCATTTTTCCGTTCTCTAAGGCGCCCTCGCCTTCGACTTCAGTCATGTCGTCTCCTTAAATTCGCCGGGTCGTCGATCGACGTCCGTCCTAACTTTCAAGCCGCGCCTATCCCACCATCTGGTTGATCGACATGAGCGCGGTCATGATCGAAACGATGAGGCCGCCGACGATCACGCTTATCAGAACGATCGCAGCGGGTCCGATCACGCCGACGAGCCGGTCGAGGCTGCGTTGCAGCTTCGCTTCATAATAGCCGGCGATGCGTTCGGCGAGCATCGGCAACTGCCCGGATTCTTCGCCAAGCCGCAGGGTGCGCACCGCCATGGCCGGAAGCGCCTGCGTTTCGGCGAGCGCATCGGACAATTTGCCGCCGTGGCGGACAAGATCGACGGTCGAGCGCCAGGCCTTGGAGCGGCCTGTCGTCGCCATCATGTCGGCGAGAATGCGCAATGTCGCCGTCAGTGTCACCCCGCTCGCCAGCAATATCCCGAGATTGCGGCAGAATACAGCTGTCCGATGGTAGCTCAAGACGCTGCCGACCATTGGGAAATGACCCAGCGCCTCGATGATCGCGGCGCGCACGCCGGGCCTGCGCAGCAGCAGCCAGGCCGCCGTCACGAAGGTGGCGACGCCAATGCCAAGCGCCATCGCATGGGCGGAGAAAACGTCGGAGACGGACAGAAAGCCGGCCACGATCGGATCGAGCTTAGCGTTGAAATCGCGCAGGACGGACGCGAACTGCGGCAGCACGAAGGTGAGGAAGAAGGTCAGGACTGCGGCCGCGGCGGACAGCACGAAGACAGGATAGCGCAGGGCGTCGACGACCTTGCGGCGCAACGCCTCCGACCGCGCGCGCTCGACGGCCAGGGCCTCGAGGACGGGGACGAGATTGCCGGATGTCTCGCCGACCCTGACAAGCGCCACATACATTGGCGGAAATAGCGTCGCGTGATGGGCGAGCGCATCGGCGAAACTCTCGCCGCCGAGGATCGCGGAGGTGATTTTCGAGATCGTCGGGCGCAGGCGCCCTGCGTCGGAATCGCTGGCGACGAGCTCAAGCGCTTCGTTGATGCGGGCGCCGGTCTTGAGCAGAAGCGCGAGGTCGCCGGTGAAGAAGGTGACGTCCTCGAATCGTGGCGGCGCGGTGAGTTCGAGTGTCCAGCGCGAGCGCTTCTCGCCGCTCTCGTCGCGGACGGTTTCGATGGGGATGAGGCCGAGATATTCGATGCGCAACGCGACTTCGGAGGCGCTTGCGGCCGTGATCGAGCCGCTCACCACCTCGCCGGTCTTGGTCAGCGCGGAATAGCGAAAATTCAGCATGGCCCTGTCTCAGGATGTCAGACTCGTAGAACTATTATACGCCTAACGGATCGTTGTGACGCGAAGAACTTCCGCGGTCGAGGTGACGCCGGCGCGGCATTTGGCGACGGCGTCGTCGACCATCGTCGTCATGCCGGCCCTGCGCGCGGCGAGATCGATCTTGAGCGCGTCGGCGTGCGGCCCGACAAGTTCGTAAGCCTCGCCCTTGAGTTCGAGCATCTCGAAAATTCCATTCCGGCCACGATAGCCGACGCCGCCGCAACGCTCGCAGCCGGCCGGTTCATGGACGCAGTCGTCGGCCCTGAGGCCAAGCGCGCTAAGGCGCGGATCGGCTTCGAGATCCGCCTCCGTCAGGACTTTCTTGACCTTGCAGCGGTCGCACAGGACGCGCACGAGTCGCTGGGCGATGATGGCGCGCAGCGTCGACTTCAGGAGAAAGCCTTCCACGCCAAGATCCAGCAGGCGCGGAATCGCCGCCGCCGCCGACTCGGTGTGCAGCGTCGTCAGCACGAGATGGCCGGTCAGGGCCGCCTGAACGGCGATATTCGCGGTCTCGGAATCGCGCACCTCGCCGACCATGATGACGTCTGGATCCTGGCGCACGAAGGCGCGCATCGCGGTGGCGAAAGTGAGGCCGATCGCGGCCTTCACCTGGCTCTGGTTGACGCCCGGGATTTCATATTCGACCGGGTCCTCGATGGTGAGGATCTTGCGCGAGGGCTGGTTCAAGAGCGACAGCATGGTCGCGAGCGTCGTCGTCTTGCCGCTGCCGGTCGGTCCCGTGATGATGATCATCCCGTGCGGCAGCTGCAGCAGCCGGGTCATGATCTTGTCATCCTGCGCGGACAGGCCGAGCTTTGCGACGTCGAGCAGGCCTCTGTCCTGCGGCAGCAGGCGCAGCACCGCGGATTCGCCATGCTGCGTCGGCATGGTGGCGACGCGGATGTCGATATCGGAGCGGGCGATGCGCTGGCGGGCGGCGCCGTCCTGCGGCAGCCGCCGTTCGGCGATATTGAGGCCGGCGAGAATTTTGATGCGCGATATCAGCGCCTGCGGCGGCGCGTCCGTCGGCGCCGGCACGGCGCGCAGCAGGCCGTCGACGCGCATGCGCACCGTGAGCCCGTTGCGGAAAGGTTCGATATGGATGTCGCTGGCGCGCAGCTCGACGGCCTTTTCGAGCAGATTGTTGACGGCGCGCACGACCGGCGCGCCGCTGGCGAGATCGCGCAGGCTCTCGATGTCGTCGTCGGCGCGCGCGTGTTGGGCGTCCTGCGGCGCGGCTTCCTCGCCGCCGAGACGCTCGCCGAGCACGATTGCGATATCCTCGAACGAGGCGACGGAGACGGCGACCTCGCCGCCAAGAACGATCTCGGCCGCGCGGGCGGCGGCGCTATCGACGGGATCAGCGACTGCGAGGCAGAAGGCGCCATCGGGGCGAAGGAAAGGGAACACCGCCGTTTCGCGCAGGAAACGCGCCGAGAACCGCTCCGTCAGCGGCTTCGCCGCGACGAGGTCAGGCAGGCTCAAGCGCGCCATGCCATAAAAATGCGCGACTTCGTCGGCAAATCCGTTGGCCGAGAGATCCGTGGCCTCCCACAATTTGCGCAGGCTCGGTTCGGCGCCATTCTCGGACGAAAGGGAGGTCGCGGGCGCGGAATCGGACGATAAACAATTTTTGTTGATCAGGTGCTGAGCGAACTCGTCCAGAAGGTTCGGATTCATAGCGCGGCGCCTGGCGAGGGTGAACGGGGCGTTCCGATGAAAAACTTGAGTTTCATCCAAAACATGGATTTCGGGCGAAACATAGGTAAGGTCGTCAGCCGCGCAAGCAGGGCGACCTCGCAGGCTAATTGACTTGACCTCTACCTTCGAATTGGCGACATAGCGATAGACGGTCGAAACGATAGAGGGTCTAATCAACATTTGCTAGACGAACGTTAACTTTAATTTGCCGCCGGCTCCCCCGGTTTCGCGTCTCTGCGTGATTTTTGTTAGAGTAGGGTTATTGCTCAAGATCCGGCGCCGCGCTCGAGTTTATCCTGCCAGCCGCGTGCTTTCGGCCGCGCTGGCGCTTTGCGTCGCGTCCTGCTCCCAGATGCAGACCCAGCCGCTGATCGGAGGCGGCAATGAATTGCCCGACGCCGTCGACAAGGTCCGCGGCCTCGACCTGCAGCCGCGCTTTCCCAAAGCGAGCGAAACCGTCAACACCGGATCGCAGGGCTCCGAGCGGCCTTCGCTTTATTATGGCAGCGATGCGACAGGCGCCATCCAGACGGCGGGCGGTCCTGGCGCTCCGGGCGGGGCTGCCGGGAATGCGGAAGGCGTCGATCTCAACTTCGACAACGCGCCGGTGACGGCGGTCGCCAAGGTCATTCTCGGCGATATTCTTGGCGTCGGCTATTCGGTGGATCCGCGGGTCCAGGGCACGATCACGCTTTCGTCAGGGCGCCCGGTGCCGAAGTCAAAGCTGCTGTTCGTGCTCGAAAGCGCCTTGCGCGCCAGCAACGCCGCTCTGGTGCATGACACAAGCGGATACCGAATCATCCCGATCGACGACGCGGTGGGCAATGGCGGGACGGATCGGGCGCGGGCGGCGGACAAGCTGGAGCCTGGTTACGGGATGACGGCCGTACCGGTCGAGCATGTTTCCGTACAGACGATCATGAAATTGCTGGATGGCTTTGCGACGAGGCCCGGGTCCATTCGCGCCGACCCGGGAAACAATATGATCCTGATTGTCGGCAACAGCGTCGAGCGCACGACCGCCGTCGACACCATTTTGAGTTTCGATCAGGATTGGCTGCGCGGTCAGTCGGTGGGCATTTTCCCGATCAAGAACACGAGCCCCGAACCGATCGTCGCGGAACTGGAAAAAATTCTCGATTCCGGCGAAGCGGGCCTCAGCCAGAATATGCTCAAGTTCCAGCCGATATCCCGCTCCAATGCGATTTTGGTGGTCGCCCGCAAACCGGAGCTCCTGCGGACCGTGGCGACCTGGATCGCCCGTCTCGACGGATCGTCGACGGCGTCCACCGGCGTCAAGGTCTACCGGGTCCGATATGGCGACGCGAAGCAGATCGCCAGACTGCTGAACGAACTGTTCACCGGGGGCGGCGGCGTCGATTCAGCCGCCAATTCGCTCGCGCCGGGTTCGGGCTCTTCGATCCTCGGTGGCGGAACCAGCGGCGGGTCTGGGAGCAACGCCGGCGGATTGGGCAGCGGAGGACTGGGCAGCGGCGGGTCCCAATCGTCCGGCCTGGGGTCTGGCGGCGCCGCCAATTCGGGGCTCGGCTCGGGGACGGGGAGCAGTTCATCGAGCGGAGGGCTTGGCTCTGGCGGCGCGGCGCAAAGTCCGTTTGGCTCGCTTGGCGCGTCATCGGCGAGCGCCGAGGCGGATTCCGGTGGGGGAGGCGGCGGCGGCGCCAAGGGATCGGCCCTGTTGCCGGGCGTCAGGATCATGGCCGACGCGCCAAACAATTCCGTCGTGATCTACGCCAACCAGCAAAGTTACGCCATCATCGCGAAAGCGCTGGAACAGCTCGACCGTCCAAAGCTGCAAGTTGCGATCGATACGACCATCGCCGAGGTCACACTGAACGACACGATGGGTTACGGCGTGCAGTTCTTCCTTGGCAGCTACAACATCCTCGGCTCAGGCGGCGCGCAGACGAGCATCAACGGCGTGGTGGGGAGCAACTCCGCCAGTTCAAGTCTCGTGCCTTCGACGGATTCGCCGGGATTCAATCTATTGCTCGGCAGCAAACTTACGCCGCATGTGGTCCTCAACGCCTTGCATCAATACACAAATGTGAAGGTGCTCTCCAATCCCTCTCTTGTCGTGGTCGACAACCAGGTCGCGACATTGACTGTCGGCGATCAGATCCCGGTCACGACCGGCAGCGCGAACATATTGAACTCGGCGACGTCGTCGTCGAACACTGTGTTCAACTCGGTCTCCTACCAGAATACAGGCATCATTCTTCGCGTGCAGCCGCGCGTCAATTTCAACGGCAACGTGACGCTCGACATCGATCAGGAGATCAGCGAGTGCAAAAACTGCGCGTCGACGTCCAGCTCCTCGACGAACCTGACGCCGACGATCTCCGACCGTCACGTCAAGAGTTCAATCGTCGTCGCTGACGGCCAGACCGTCCTGCTCGCAGGCCTCATTCAGGATACCGGAGGCCTGACGAAGTCTGGCATTCCGGGACTCGACCAGATTCCGGTGCTCGGCAACGCCTTCAACAACAGCTCAACCAATCTGATCACGCGGACCGAGCTCATCATCTTCATCCGTCCGCAGGTCATCCACGACGGTGTCGACGCGTCTCTGGTCGCCGAGGAGCTACGCTCCAAGATGCGCGGCGAAAAGGTCGGCAGCATCTATCCGACGGGGGCCGTGACTCCAGTGCCGACGCGCGCGTTGCAGCAGTTGAATCAGCAATGAGCCAACCCTTGCTCCAGCCTGTGGTCCCGCGCGTCGCCGCTTCGGGCGAGGCGCGGTCAAGGTTTTTGACGGCGGGCGCGCTGCTCGGGCGCGGATGGCTCAAGCGAGCCGCGTTCGCGTTTCTCGCCTGCGCCGCGACGATAATCAGCCTTTCGGCCGCGCCGGGGCTGCAGGGCTGGCTCGGCGCGGCTCTGGCGCTACTGATGTTCGCGGTCGCCGTGAGCGATGCGCGCAGCCTGCTCATCCCAAACCGACTCAGTCTCGCCGCATTTTTGCTGGCGCTCGCCGCCGCCGCCTATGATGCGTCGCAGGAATTTTCGCCGGCATTTTGGCTTCCGGCGGCGCAGGCCATCGGCTTTTCCCTGCTGCGGGCGGCGGCGCTCGGCCTCGCCTTTCTCGGGCTGCGCGCGCTCTATTCGCGCCTCAGGGGCTGCGAAGGGATCGGGCTTGGCGACGTCAAACTCGCGGCGGTCGCCGGCGCCTGGCTTGACTGGCTCCTGATGCCGGTCGCCGTCGAGATCGCGGCGCTCGCGGGCCTCGCCTTCTATGGGCTTGGTCTCCTCGCCGGGCGGCGTCCCTTCAGCGCAGCGGCGCGACTGCCATTCGGCCTGTTCTTTGCGCCGGCGATCTGGTTTTGCTGGCTCATTCAGGCCGGCTATTTCGAGTTCTGAGGACGTCATGGCGATCGGAAGGCTGCGATTTAAACGGGCGCAAATTCGCGCGCTCCCTTCGCTCGCGCGCCGCTGGCGCCGCGCGGCGATCGTCTTCCTGCTGGCGGCTCCGCTGCCGGCTCTCGCCGACAATTCCTTGCGTCAGGGCATGGCCGCCGCCGCCGCCCATAATTACGTGCGGGCCGCCGAAATATTTCTTCCGCTCGCGACAGCGGGCGATCCGCGCGCGCAATCCTTTCTTGGCTACCTTTATGAGCATGGCCAGGGCGTGCCGCAGAATTACGTGGTTGCGGCCGGGTGGTATCGCTGCGCCAGCGATCAGGGCCTCGCCAATGCCCAATTCCAGCTCGGGCTCATGTATGATCGAGGAATCGGCGTTCCGCAGGATTATGTGCAGGCCTATGTCTGGCTGAACCTCGCCGTCGCCGCCGCAGGTCGCGAGCGCGACCAGTGGATCAGGATTCGCGACGCCGTGATGTCGAAGCTGACGCTGATGGAGCGTCAGACCGCGCAGACTCTCGCCTTCACCGCGCCGCCGGCGCGTCCCTGTCTGCCGATCCGGTTCGGTTACTGACGCCGCCACTGCGCGCTTTGACTTAAATCCGGCGGATGGGTATAGGGCTCTGGACGCGCCGAAGCCGCATTGCGCGCGGGTGTAGCTCAATGGTAGAGCAGCAGCCTTCCAAGCTGAATACGAGGGTTCGATTCCCTTCACCCGCTCCATTTTCCGCCTGAATGGCGCTTCGTCTCGCCTCCCAGCCTGAAATGGGCGGGGCCGCCTCGCGCCGGCTGCCGCATTTTGAAATATGTGGCAATCTTGCAACGGCGCCAAATATTGTTTTGCGGCGATCGAACTATACAGGGCGCGGCGTTTCCAAATTAGAATAATGAGAAAATAGACTTCTTGCGACTGATCATCGTTTCATATTAGCAAGTATTCATGATCTTTGATGAACATGAATGTTTGGTGACGAAGATGCGCGATCGCAATTCAATTGATGCTCTGAGCCGGCCCAGCGCGCCAACGCGGCGCGGCGACTGGCGTTTCGCCGCGGCGCTCGCCGCCTTGACGTTCTCGGCCGGCGGCCTCGCGCGAGCGGCGGATGCGAGCGATGCAGCGCAAAAGCCGGCGGAGCCCGCGCCCGCGCCAAACTTATGCGATGGGCAGCCGTCGATTTCGGGCAGCGTTCCGGTGCTGGGCGATTGGAAGAAGGCGCTCTGCGAACGCGGCTTAAACCTGCAGGTGAACTTTATTGGCGAGGTGTTCGGCAATCCGACGGGCGGCGTCAAACAGGGCGCGCGCTACGAGCAGCGCCTCGAACTCGGCCTTGACGGCGACATGGGAACGATCGCCGGCATCAATGGCCTGATCTTCCACATCAATTCCTACGCCATCGCGGGGCAGAGCCTCTCGACCTATAATCTTTACAACTACTCCACGATCAGCTTCATCGCGTCCCACCCCGCGTGGCTGCTGTTCGAGGCCTGGGCCGAGTACAAGCTCCCCGGCGAAAAACTATCGATCCGCGTTGGTCAGCTCTCGGCCGACAGCGACTTCTTCATCAGCGAGATGGGCCAGCTTTACCTCAACTCGACATATGGTTGGCCGAATATATTCGCCGATGATTTGCCGAGCGGCGGTCCTGCCTATCCTTACGCAACGCCGGGCGTGCGCGTTAAAATCTATGCGAGCGATCAGTTGAACCTTGTCGGCGCCATCTACAACGGCGATCCGACGGGCGCCGGCTTCACGGGCCGACAGGCGGAGTACGATCCTTCGGGTACGAACTTCCTCGTCAAGTACCCGCCATTCGTCGTCGGCGAAGCGCAGTTTTCCTACAATCAGGACAAGGATTCGACGGGGCTCGTAGGCAAGATTAAACTCGGCGGTTGGTATCACTTCGGCACGTTCAACGATTATTATTTCGGCGTCGATGGAATGTCGCTCGCCAATCCCGACAGCAATGGCAAGGCGCTGACGCACAGCGGCAATTACAGCGTCTATGGCGTGATAGACCAGATGCTTTGGCGCCTGCCGGGCGATGATCCGAAGAAAGGGATCGGAGCCTTCGCGCGCGTGAGCGCGGCGCCGACGGACCGCAATCTCATTCATTTTTACGCCGACGGCGGCGTCAATTTCATGGGCCTCTGGAGCCAACGGCCGGACGACCAGTTCGGCTTCTCTGCGTCCTATACCGAAGTGTCGCCCTCGGTTCACGCTTTCGATGTCGCTACGGCCGCCTTCGCGGGCGAATTCCAGCCGGCGCGCAATTACGAACTGCTGCTCGAGGCGACCTATCAAGCGCAGATCATGCCCGGCTGGACGGTGCAGCCCGATTTCGAATATGTCTTCCATCCCGGCGGCGGCGCCGTCAATCCGCGGAACCCGGCGAGCGGACCTATTCCGGACGCAGCGGTTTTCGGCGTCCGCACCACCATCCAGTTTTAGCGCGGACGGCGGGCGCTTCCTCGGGCGGGATGAAGCAAGCGGGAATCGGTTTTCCGCCCAAGTCCCGCTCTAAACTCCGAGAATCGATCGCGCGCGTGATTTTGGATTGATCAATCCGGAATCGTCGCGATCCAAACCTCGAATCGGAGGGAGCATGAACGCCGCGGACGTCGTCATCGAAACCATCGGCAGCTGCGGCGCGATCACGCTGAACCGGCCGGCGGCGTTGAATTCGCTTGATCTGGCGATGGTGCGCGCCATCGCCGGCGCGCTTGATCTTTTCGAAAACGCCGCCGTAAGGAGCGTCGTCATCCGGTCGGCGGGCGAGCGCGCGTTTTGCGCCGGCGCCGACATCCGTGCGCTCTATCAATTGGGAAAAGACGAGCGCCGCGACGCGCAGCTCGAATTCTTCCGCGCGGAATATCGCTTGAACCGCCGCATCAAGCTCTATCCGAAGCCGACGATCGCTCTCGTCAGGGGGATCGTCATGGGCGGCGGCGCCGGCCTTTCCGTCCATGCTACGCATTGCGTTGCGGCCGAATCCCTCGATTTCGCCATGCCAGAGGCGGGCATCGGCTTTTTCCCCGATGTCGGCGCAACCTTTTTCCTGCCGCGCCTGCCGGGCCGTTTCGGCGAATATATCGCCCTGACTGGCGCGCGGATCAGCTGCGGCGACGCGCTCGCGCTGGGCCTCGCGTCCGACTATGTTCCTTCGTCGCGCTACGCGGCGCTGACGCAAAGGCTGATCGATGGCGAGGACGCCTCGGCGGCGATCGCCGCCGAGGCGGAGCCCGCGCCTGCTTCGGCGCTGATGGAGAGAAGGCCATTGATCGATATCTGCTTCGCCGCTTCAACTGTCGCCGGGATCGCCGCGAGCGTCGAGGCGCGGGAGGGCGCCTTCGCCCGCGAAACGCGCGACGCGCTGGCGGCGAAATCGCCGACCAGCCTCGCGATCGCCCTGCGGCAGGTGCGGATCGGCGCTGGCCTCTCCATCGACGAGGCGCTGCGCGTCGAATTCCGCATCGCCGCGCGCATCCTCAAGGGGTCCGACTATTATGAGGGCGTCCGGGCGGCGATCATCGACAAGGACCGCCGCCCGCGCTGGCGGCCGGGCGCCATCGACGCGGTGGGCGAGGCCGAAATCGATCCTTATTTCCTGCCTCTCGCGGACGAGCTGACCTTTCCCGCCAAGGCGGTCGCGCCATGAAAAATCTTCTCCGTTCCGACCGATCAGCGGACCGCAGCGATTCTGGCGCAGCCATCCGCCTTGGCGAGGCGGGCGAGACCGGAGATAAAAACCCGTGGGGCCTTGTCCTCGTGGTGTTCATGCGCCTTCTGGCGGCGCTCTGCGTCGCTCAAGGCCTGTACCAGTGGAGCGCTTTGCTACTGCCGCATAGGCCCCTGTTCGATACGGTGACGCCGGTCTGGGGCGCCGCCGTTATTTTCTTTGCGATCCTTGATCTTCTCGCCGCGGTCGGATTGTGGCTGGCGACGCCCTGGGGGGGCGTGCTCTGGCTGTTCCGCTCCGTCGCGCAAATATTTGTGGCCCTGACTATTCCGTCGTTTTTCGGTCCGCTCTGGATCGCCGCCACTTGCGTGCTGATTCTCGGCTATTTCGCGCTGACCTGGCTCGCCGGCCGGCCGGAAGCGAATTTCGGGCTGCCGAAGCGCAAATGATCTGGACGCGGGCGCAGGCGCCGAAGGGCGCCCGCGCGTCGACAAACGCGCCGGAGGGCGCTCTTTACAACCGCATCCGCGACCATCAATCTCGCGGTTCGCGCGGCGCCTGTCGCCAAAGCCCGCGCCGCCGGCGCGATCCGCCGGCTACGCGTGCGAAACGTTCGGCCGCAGTCATGCCAGCGTCATGAAGAGCCATCACATTCCGGCGGCTTTTCGCCGACAGCTTCTTGAAAGAGGACGACAAGTTTGAACGCGCAGGCGGAAGATCCGAAGCCGGCCGAGGTCAAGGGGGCCGGCGACGCGAGACGCGCCCCGGGAGCATCCCGGCAGGCGATGCCGGGCGCTTCCGATCCCGGCGCTACGCCCGAAACTGACGCGCAGCCCGGCGACGCGCCGGCCGCCAACGGAGAAATCGCCATGAATAGCGACATTATCGCCCTTGAATCGGGCGGCGGCGGCGCGCCTTCGATCGCGAATGAAGCCGGCGCGGACGCGCCTTTCAACGAACAGATGCGCTCGACCCACCGCTTCATCAACCGCGAAATCTCCTGGCTCGAATTCAACCGCCGGGTCTTGCAGGAGGCCTCCAACCGCAATCATCCGCTGCTCGAGCAATTGCGCTTCCTGTCCATTTCGGCGACCAATCTCGACGAATTCTTCATGGTTCGCGTCGCTGGTCTGCGCGGACAGGTGCGCGCCGGCGTTATGACTCCGTCGGAGGACGGCTTGACCCCGACGCAGCAGCTGACGCAGATCCGCGAGCGCGTCAGCCTTCTCGCCGTCGAGCAGTTGCGCCGCTGGCGCGAACTGCGCGAGGAACTGAGCGGCGTCGGCATCACGCTTCTCGATCCGCCCGAACTCAGCGCCGCCGACAGGGCCTGGCTCGAGCAATATTTCATCAGCAATGTCTTCCCGGTGCTGACGCCGCTCGCGGTCGATCCGGCGCATCCGTTCCCGTTCATTCCGAATTTCGGCTTCACCATCGCTCTCGAACTCATTGGCCCGGTCGAGCGCAAGGTCTCGAAGGCGCTGATCCGGCTGCCGGCGAAGATCCAGCGCTTCATCCGCCTGCCGGACGCGGAGAGCGACGACAGGCGCCAGCGCTTCATTGCGCTCGAGAATGTCATCGGCATGTTCACGCAGAGCCTGTTCCCGGGCTATAGCGTGCGCGGACACGGGCTCTTCCGGGTCATTCGCGACAGCGATCTCGAAGTCGAGGAGGAGGCCGAGGATCTCGTCCTTCTGTTCGAGAGCGCGCTGAAACGCCGCCGCCTTGGATCGGTGATCCGGCTTGAATTCGACAGCTTGATGCCCGAGGAGCTGCGCACGTTCGTGGCGGAGGAGCTCGCCGTCGAGCCGGACGAGGTCTTCGTCCTCGACGGCATGCTGGCGTTGAACGAAACGGCGGAAATCGTCAGCCTCGACCGGCCTGAGCTGAAGTTCAAACCCTATAATCCGCGCTTTCCGGAACGTCTGCGCGACAATGGCGGCGATTGCTTCGTCACGATCAAGCAGAAGGATCTCGTCGTCCACCACCCGTATGAATCCTTCGACGTCGTCGTTCAGTTTCTCAATCAGGCCGCTGTCGACCCCAGCGTCGTCGCCATCAAGCAGACGCTCTACCGCACCTCGGCGAACAGCCCGATCGTTCGCGCGCTGATTGACGCCGCCGAAGCCGGCAAGTCGGTGACGGCGCTTGTCGAGCTCAAGGCGCGCTTCGACGAGGCGGCCAACATCCGCTGGGCGCGCGATCTCGAGCGCGCCGGCGTGCAGGTCGTGTTCGGCTTCATCGAGCTGAAGACGCACGCCAAACTGTCGATGGTGGTGCGGCGCGAGTCCGGCGCCCTCACCACCTATTGCCATGTCGGGACCGGCAACTACCATCCGATCACGGCGAAGATCTATACGGACATCTCGTTCTTCACAGCTGATCCCGCGATCGGCAGAGACGTGTCGCGAATCTTCAATTACATTACCGGCTATGCCGAGCCCGAGGGTCTTGAACTCATGGCCGTGTCGCCGATCTCGATCAAATCGCGCCTGCTCCAGAACATCGAGGAGGAAATCGCGTTTGCGAAGGCGGGCAAGCCGGCCGCGATCTGGGCGAAATGCAATTCGCTCGTCCATCCCGAAATCATCGACGCCTTTTACGCGGCGAGCCAGGCCGGCGTGAAAATCGACCTCGTCGTGCGCGGCATCTGCTGCCTGCGCCCGGGCGTGCAGGGGCTTTCTGAAAACATCAGGGTCAAGTCGATCATCGGACGCTTTCTGGAACATGCGCGAATCTATTGCTTCGGCGCCGGCTACGGCCTGCCGCATCCGAAAGCCAAGGTCTATATTTCCTCGGCCGACCTGATGCAGCGCAATCTCGATCGCCGCGTCGAGGCGATGCTGCCGATTCTCAATCCGACCGTGCATGAGCAGGTGCTCGACCAGATCATGGTCGCCAATCTTATCGACAACCAACAAAGCTATAGGGTCTTGCCGGACGGCTCCAGCGCGCGCATACAGGCCCCGCCCGGGGAGGAGGCGTTCAACGCCCATTCCTACTTCATGACCAACCCGAGTCTGTCAGGCCGTGGAAAATCGCTCAAGACGTCAAGTCCAAAAACCCTCTTCAAACGTCTGGACGGCCGCTGAAGCGGCCGTGGAGTTGAACTTTCCCGAGGGCGCCGAGAGCGTGCAGCGAGACGCCCGCGGCCCCGAGCAGGGCGGCAAGCCGATAGCCATCGTCGACATCGGCTCGAATTCGGTCCGGCTCGTCGCCTACGAATCGCTTAGTCGCGCGCCGCGTCAGATTTTCAACGAGAAATCCCTGTGCGCCCTTGGCAATGGCGTGGCGTCGACGGGCAAGCTGCCGAAGGGCGGCATCGAAAAAGCGCTCGCGGCCCTGCGGCGCTTCAGGACGATCGGCGAAATCCTGCAGGTTGAGGAGCTGCATGTTCTGGCCACCGCCGCTGCGCGCGACGCCTCGAACGGCCCGGAATTCATTGCGGCGGCGAGCCTTGCGATCGGCGCGCCGATCTCTCTTTTATCCGGCCCGCGCGAAGCCGAGCTTTCCGCCCATGGCGTCGTATCCGGGATCTATCGGCCCGACGGCGTCGTCGGCGATCTCGGCGGCGGCTCGCTCGAACTGATCGACATCAAGGGCGCACAGCTTGGCAAGGGAACGACCTTGCCGCTTGGCGGCCTGACCTTGATGGACGCATCCAACAATTCGCCGCGCGCCGCGGTCAAAATCGTCCGGGAAGCCCTGGCCGGCTCGCGCATCGTCGAGCGCGTCGCCGGGCGCACCTTCTATGCCGTCGGCGGAACTTGGCGCGCGCTCGCCAAATTGCACATGCGCCAGCGCCATTACCCGCTGACCGTCATGCATGGCTATGTCATCCCATCGACCGACGCCGCCGATTTCGCCGGCATCGTCGAGCGGGTGAACACAGACACGCTGATCTCGATCGAGGCGGTAAACGCGCAGCGCCGTCCGCTGCTGCCTTATGGCGCATTGGTGCTCGATGAGATCATCCGGCGGGCGATGCCGAAGGAAATCATGATCTCGACCGCTGGCGTGCGCGAGGGCCTGATTTACGAGATGCTCGATCAGGCGCAGCGGCGCAGAGATCCGCTGATCGTCGCGGCCTCGGAAGCCAATCAACTGTTTTCGCGCGCGCCGCGCCACGCCGAGGATCTGTGCGATTGGACAGATCGCTTTATGAAATCGACGCATCTTGAGGAAACAATTGAAGAAAAGAGATTGCGTCATGCGGCCTGCCTGCTCGCTGACGTCAACTGGCGCGCGCATCCCGACTATCGTGGCGAGGAGAGCCTGAACCTCGTCGAGAACACCGCCCTGACGGCCATCGACCATCCGGGCCGGGCGTTTTTGGCGCTCACCATGTCCTATCGCTATCTTGGCCTCGACGATGACGAGGTCAGTCCGCAAATTCGGGCGCTGGCGACGGCGCGCATGCTCGACCGGGCGCGCATCGTCGCCGCCGCGATCCGCCTCGCCTATCTCATCGCGGCCGCCATGCCGGACGTTCTGCCGCACACGCCCGTCGCCTGCTTCAAGAGCAAGGTCGTGCTGACGCTTCCGGCCGGTCTCGCCGATCTCGCCAGCGACAGGCTTTATAACCGCGTCAAGCAGCTTGCGCGCCTGATCGGACGCGATGCGGTCATCACGGTCGCCGGGTAGTATGCGTTCCCGACGCCTTCTGATTTTCCATAAATATATGTACGCGGAAATTTCGCCGCGGTTCGAAAGGATACTTTAGATGCATTATTTTGCTGCCCACTTGGACTACGAAACATCAGAACGCTGCGGAGCCGGCGGCATGTTCCAGGTCATTTCACTTACTACTGATGATGATAAAGACAGGACCGATCTGGTCGATCAGAGCGTCCATTTTCCCGATTTGGATGCGTTGGCTGGTTTCCTCGCAAAGAAGCTTGGCGTGAATCCGTCGGACATCGATCTGAACGAAGTGTAAGCGGGCTTCGGCCCTTAGCTTACGTGGCTTTTATTGTTCTGTGGGAGGCGTCTGGTATCGGCTGATCAGCTCTCGCCGAGCCAAGCCGCCTATTCGGCGACCAGTTTCGGCGCGGCGTCGCGCTCCGCATCCGCCTCTTCCGGGGCCTCTCGCCATTCGAGGGTCACGACCCGGCCCCGCTCGACGGTGAGCGCGAGACGGCCGTGCTTCAGCTCCAGCGCCTTCAGGCCAAACAGTTCGCGCCGCCATCCCTTGAGAGCGCCGACGTCGGCGTCGTCGTCGGCTGCGATCGCCTCGAGATCCTCGACGGTGGCGATCATCTTGCTGGCGACGCCATGGCTCTCGCTGACCTGGCGCAGCAGCACTTTCAAGAGTTCCACGGTCGCGCCATTGCCGCCGGAGCGGCGCTCACGCTCCAGTTTCGGCAGCGATTTCGGGTCGCGGGCGAGGCCGCGCTCGATCGCTGCAAGAATGTCGCTCCCGGCGCGCGAACGCTCCATGCCGCGCGGAAAGGCGCGCAGATTGCCGAGTGCTTCCTCCGTTCGCGGCGCCGCGAGGACGAGTTCGACCAGAACGTCGTCCTTGAGGATGCGGGAGCGCGGCACATTGCGCGCTTGCGCCTCCGCCTCGCGCCAGCCGGCCACATCCATCAGAACGGCGAGGTCGCGCGGCTTGCGGACGCGGTTGCGGAACCGCTCCCAGGCATTGTCCGGATGCTGTTCATAGGTCGAAGGCGACGACAGAAGCGCCATTTCGTCGGCGAGCCAGGCGAGGCGCCCGGTCTGCTCAAGCTTGCGGCGCAGATGGAGGTAGATGTCGCGCAGATAAGTGACGTCCGCGATGGCGTATTCGATCTGCGCCGGCAGCAGCGGGCGCCGCGACCAGTCTGTGAAACGCGAGGATTTATCTAGCGAGACCTTGGCGATGGTCTGTGCGAGATCGCCGTAGGAGACCTGATCGCCAAAGCCGCAGACCATTGCGGCGACCTGCGTGTCGAACAGGGGGGCGGGAATCAGTTTGGCAAGGTTCCAAATGATTTCAAGGTCTTGCCGCGCGGCATGAAATACTTTTGTGAGCTTTTCGTCGGCCATCAGCTCGAATAAGGGCGAGAGATCAAGCCCTTCGGCGAGAGCGTCGATCGCCACCGCTTCCTCGGGGGAGGCCAGTTGCACCACGCAAAGCCGCGGCCAGAAGGTGGTTTCGCGCAGGAATTCGGTGTCGACCGTCACAAAGGGATGAGTTGCGAAACGGCGGCACGCCTCCGCAAGGGCGTCGGTCGTTGAAATGAGAGTCATATTCTTTAGATAATGGAAACCGGGGCGGCCCGCTATAGGGCGATGCGCGGGTTGTAATTTTCGCGCGGGAATTTCGGCGTCGCTCGTCGTCGGGGCCAGGGCCAAGCTGAAAGACAAGGCGCCGCAGCCTTGACAGAAGCCGCCGCCCATGCGGTTGTCCGCGCCATCCTCCCTCTAGGCTTCCGACGAGAACATGCATCGCTACCGTACCCATCGCTGCGGCGACCTCCGCGAATCCAACGCCGGCGAAACGATCCGGCTGTCCGGCTGGTGCCACCGCATCCGCGACCATGGCGGCGTGCTGTTCATCGACCTGCGCGACCATTACGGCGTTACGCAATGCGTCGTCGATCCTGATTCGGCGGCTTTCGCCCTCGCCGAGAAATTGCGCTCCGAATGGGTCGTGCGCATCGACGGAAGCGTCCGCAAGCGCCCCGCCGGCACCGAAAATGCCGAAATGCCGACCGGCCTGATCGAAGTCTATGTGACCGAGATCGAGGTGTTGGGGCCCGCCGCCGAGCTGCCGGTTCCCGTTTTCGGCGACCAGCTCTATCCCGAGGATATGCGGCTGCGCTACCGGTTCCTCGATCTGCGCCGCGAAAAGCTGCACCGCAACATCATGCTGCGCGGCGAGATCATTGATTCGCTGCGCGCGCGCATGAAGGGGCAGGGCTTCTTCGAGTTCCAGACGCCGATTCTCACGGCCTCGAGCCCCGAAGGCGCGCGTGATTTCCTCGTGCCGTCGCGCCTCCAGCCGGGCAAGTTCTACGCCCTGCCGCAGGCGCCGCAGCAGTTCAAGCAACTCCTGATGGTCGCGGGCTTCGACCGCTATTTCCAGATCGCGCCCTGTTTCCGCGACGAGGATTTGCGCGCCGACCGCAGCCTCGAATTCTATCAGCTCGACATCGAGATGAGCTTCGTCACGCAGGAGGATGTCTTCACGACCGTCGAGCCCGTTTTGCGCGGCGTGTTCGAAGAATTCGGCAAGGGCTTCGCGGTGACGCAGAGCTTCCCGAAAATCCCCTATGCCGAGGCGATGCTGAAATATGGCTCCGACAAGCCTGACTTGCGCAATCCCCTCGTCATCGTCGATGTGACCGAGGAGTTTTCGCGCGAGGACGTGAGCTTCAACGCCTTCAAGAACGTCATCAAGGCGGGCGGCGTCGTGCGCGCCATTCCGGCGACGGGCGCCGGCGCGCAGCCGCGCTCCTTCTTCGACAAGCTGAACGACTGGGCGAAGGGCGAGGGCGCGGCTGGCCTTGGCTATGTGATCTTCGAAGGCGAGGCTAGCGCGCTGACCGGCAAGGGCCCCATCGCGAAATTCCTGCCCGCGGACGTTCAGGCTTCGATCGCCGCGAAGGCCGGCCTCAAGGCGGGCGATGCGGTGTTTTTCGCCTGCGACCGGCCGGACAGGGCGGCGAAGCTTGCCGGCGCGGCGCGGCTGCGCATCGGCAATGAGCTGGGCCTCTCCAAAACCGGCGTCTTCGAATTCTGCTGGATCGTCGATTTTCCGATGTTCGAGTGGAACGAGGAGGAGAACCGCATCGATTTCTCGCATAATCCCTTCTCGATGCCGAACTACGACCATGACGCCTTCGTCGCGCTCAACGCGAGCGACAAGGAGATCATCCTCGGCATCAAGGCGTTCCAGTATGACGTCGTCTGCAACGGCTCGGAACTGTCCTCCGGCGCCATCCGCAACCATCGTCCCGACGTCATGCGCAAGGCCTTCGCGCTGGCCGGCTATGACGAGGAGGTGCTTGAGCAGAAATTCGGCGGCATGTATCGCGCCTTCCAATATGGCGCGCCGCCGCATGGCGGCATCGCGCCGGGCATCGACCGCATCGTCATGCTGCTGGCGGATGAGGAGAATCTGCGCGAGGTCGTGGCCTTCCCGATGAACCAGCGCGGCGAGGATCTTTTGCTCGGGGCGCCCTCCAACGTTTCGCCGAAGCAATTGCGCGAGCTCAGCATCAGGCTCAATCTGCCGGAGAAATAGGTCTCCGGCGCGAGAATTGGGGCAATCGTCTTCGCCGCGGGCGTTCTGGCTCAACTTTGGCGCCCTGATGCGGAAAACATAGGCGCCGCGCCAGCCGCCCAACCTTCCGCCCGCTGCGATTGATTGCTATAGCTATTCCAGCCCTGTCGGCGGCTGGAAGTCCCGCCGCGCCAAAGCGGGGGACGGGCTGGATCGGCGGGCGCGGGGCGCTCCCATTGTCCATATCGGCCGCGATTTATCACCTCACCCATTACAAATATGATCGCCCCGCCGCGCTCGGACCGCAGATCGTGCGGTTGCGCCCCGCGCCGCACTGCCGCACCAAGATCTTGTCCTACAGCCTCAAGGTGTCGCCGCCCGATCATTTCGTGAACTGGCAGCAGGATCCGCACAATAATTGGCAGGCGCGCTTCGTCTTTCCGGAGAAGGTGACCGAATTCAAGGTCGAGGTCGATCTCACCGTCGACCTTTCGGTGGTCAATCCATTCGATTTCTTCATCGAACCCTATGCCGAGCATTTTCCCTTCGCCTATGAGCCCGAACTCAAGGCGGATCTGACGCCGTATCTGCAACCCGAACCGCTAGGGCCGCATCTTTCCGCCTATATGGCGAGCCTGCCGAAGGAACGCGTCCATATCGTCGACTTCCTGGTCGGCCTCAATACGGGTCTGCAGAAGGCGATCCGCTACGTGATCCGAATGGAGCCCGGTGTTCAGACGCCGGAAGAGACGCTGGAGCTGGCCTCGGGATCGTGCCGCGATTCCGCCTGGACGCTGGTCCAGATCCTGCGCAATCTCGGCCTCGCCGCGCGCTTCGTCTCAGGCTACCTGATCCAGCTTCGCGCCGACATCGAACCCATTGAAGGGCCGAAGGGCACGCAGGTCGATTTCACCGATCTTCACGCCTGGGCCGAGGTCTATCTGCCCGGCGCCGGCTGGATCGGCATGGACGCGACCTCCGGCATGTTCTGCGCCGAGGGCCATATCCCGGTCTCGGCGACGCCGCATTACTCCACCGCCGCGCCGATTTCGGGCGCCGTCGAAGGCGGCATTGGCGTCGAGTTCGAGTTCGACATGCGCGTGACGCGTATCCACGAGGCGCCGCGCATCACGGCGCCCTTTTCGGACGAAGCCTGGGAGAAGCTCGACGCGTTGGGCGAGCAGGTCGACGCCGATCTTAAAAAGCAGGATGTTCGCCTCACCATGGGCGGCGAGCCGACCTTCGTTTCGATCGACGATTATCAGTCGCCCGAATGGAACACGGCGGCCGTGGGGCCGACGAAGCGCGCCTTCGCCGACGCGCTGATCCGCCGGATCCGCAATCGCGTCGCGCCGGGCGGCATGCTGCATTACGGCCAGGGCAAGTGGTATCCCGGCGAAACCCTGCCGCGCTGGGGCTTTTCACTGTACTGGCGCAAGGATGGCCAGCCGATCTGGCGCAATCCCGATCTCGTCGATGCTGTCGGCCGGACGGTCGAGACGGAACTGGAGAAGGCGCCGGGGACGGCGGCTATCGTATTCACCGACGACCAGCGCGGCAAGGCGGAGGCGCTGACCCGCGGCATCGCCGACTTTCTGGGCGTCGACGATGAATGCGTGATGCCCGCCTATGAGGATCCGGCCACCTGGCTCGTCAAGGAAGGTAATCTGCCGGACAATGTCGATCCGCTCGATCCCAAAATCGAAGACGCCGAAGAGCGCAACCGCATGATCCGCACCTATTCGCGCGGGCTGACCAGGCCGACCGGCTTCGTGTTGCCGGTGCAGCGCTGGAACGCGCCGGCCCGCATGTCGCGCGGCCTGCGCTGGGTCAGCGAGAAATGGTGTCTGCGGCGCGGCAAGCTCTTCCTCGTGCCGGGCGATTCGCCGGTCGGCTACCGCCTGCCGCTTGCTTCGCTGCCGTGGATTCCGGCGTCGTCCTACCCCTATATTCATTCGCAGGATCCGCTCGAAGAGCGCGGACCCTTGCCGGATGCGAAGATTTTGGCCCAGCGCGTCTCGCATTTCGAGCGCACGCTGGAGCCGGAGAGCACGCGTCAGGATCGCATCGAGCAGGAGATCATCGAGGGCGCCGTCAGAACGGCTCTATCGGTCGAGCCGCGCGATGGGGTGATCTGCGTCTTCATGCCGCCGGTCGAGCGTCTCGAGGATTATCTCGAGCTCGTCGCCGCGATCGAGGTCGCCGCGGAAGGCATCAACACGCCCGTTCATATCGAGGGCTATCCGCCGCCCTATGATCCGCGCATCGAGGTCATCAAGGTGACGCCCGATCCCGGCGTCATCGAGGTCAACATCCAGCCCGCCGCCAGCTGGCGCGCCGCCGTCGAGACCACCAAGGGACTTTATGAGGACGCGCGTCAGGTTCGCCTCGGCGCCGACAAATTCATGATCGACGGCCGCCACACCGGCACGGGCGGCGGCAATCATGTCGTCGTCGGCGGCGCGACGCCGCAGGATTCGCCTTTCCTGCGCCGGCCCGACCTTCTGAAAAGCCTCGTTCTCTACTGGCAGCGGCATCCTTCGCTGTCCTATCTGTTTTCGGGCCTCTTCATCGGCCCGACCAGCCAGGCGCCGCGCACCGACGAGGCGCGCCTCGACCAGCTCTATGAACTCGAAATCGCCCTCGCCAATACGCCCGGTCCCGAGCAGTCGATCCCGCTCTGGCTGATCGACAGGCTCTATCGCAACCTCCTCGTCGATGTGACCGGCAATACGCATCGCGCCGAGATCTGCATCGACAAGCTCTATTCGCCGGACGGCCCGACCGGCCGGCTGGGTCTCGTCGAGTTCCGCGCCTTCGAGATGCCGCCGGACGCGCGCATGAGCCTCGCCCAGCAGCTGCTGCTGCGCGCCCTCATCGCCTGGTTCTGGCGCGAGCCGCAAAAGGGCTCTCTGGTGCGCTGGGGCACGGCGCTGCATGATCGCTTCATGACGCCGCATTTCGTCTGGCAGGATTTCCTTGGCGTTCTCGCCGATCTTGGTCAGGCCGGCTACCCGTTCGATCCGGTCTGGTTCGAGGCGCAGCGCGAGTTCCGTTTTCCCTTCTATGGCGCGATCGAACAGGGCGGCGTCAGAATCGAGGTGCGTCAGGCGCTGGAGCCTTGGCATGTGATGGGCGAGACAGGCGCCATTGGCGGCACCGTCCGCTTCGTCGATTCCTCGATCGAGCGACTGCAGGTCAAGGCCGAAAGCTTCGTCGAAGGCCGCCATGTGATCGCCTGCAATGGCCGTCGCATGCCGATGACCTCCACCGGCGCCGTGGGCGAGGCCGTCGCCGCCGTTCGCTTCAAGGCCTGGCAGGCGGCCGTTGGGCTGCACCCGACGGTTCCCGTCCATGCGCCGCTGACCTTCGATCTGATCGATACATGGAGCGGGCGTTCGGTCGGCGGCTGCGTCTATCATGTCGCCCATCCGGGCGGGCGCAATTATGAAACCTTCCCGGTCAATTCCTATGAAGCCGAGGCGCGCCGCCTCGCGCGGTTCCTCGATTTCGGCCACACGCCGGGGCCGATGGCTGCGCCGCCGGACGAGCGCACGGCGGAATTCCCGCTGACGCTGGATCTGCGCCGGCCAAGGGGAGTATAAGGATTTCCACCGCGCCGCTCGAAAGGGCTACGTGAAACTCGGCAAGGATCGCTTGACGATGGGCCGCCGCATCATTCGGCCGCCATAAACTCTGCGTAACCCAGACAAACGGCGCGGGGCCAAGTCCCGCGACAACGAAAGTGCGTTATAGCAAACGCCATTTGGCCGGAAATCCGGCTGCGCCAGGAGGGATTGAACATGAACAAGACCATCATCGCCGCGCTCGCCGCCTTCATCACTATGGGAACCCTGATCGCTTCGGTCGAAGAGGCGGGCGCCGTCGTCTGCGCGCGCGGCGTTTACCGGGCTGGTTGCGCCGGGCCTCGTGGCGCCGTCGCGGTTCGGCGTGCTCCCGTTCGCCGCGGAGGCGTTGTCATCGTCCGCTAAATCATTGAACTAAATCTCGTTTAGGGTCGAAAAGTCGCATCGACGTTTGTGACCCGCGCGCGGCGGCGACCCCGCCTGAGCGCGGGCGCAGATGCGCGCTGCGCGTCGTCATTTGAAATCCAAAAAATGTCATGGAGAAAGTGCGAATGAAGAAGCTCACCCTGATGCTGGCCTGCGGCGCGTCGCTTTTCGCGGCTTCCGCGCAGGCTCAGGTCATGATCGACATGCGTCGCGTCACCTGCGCCGATTATCTTGCGATGCCGGCGGCGGACGCGCTCCTCGCCTCCGCGTGGCTCAGCGGCTGGTTCAACCAGAAAGCCGGCTACACGACCGTCGATTTCAAGGCCTTCCAGCGCAATGTCGAGAGCGTCACCACGTGGTGCGGCTCCAACCCCAATGAGACGCTGATGAACGGCCTGCAGCGCGCCACGGCCCCCAAGTAATTTATGCTGAGGAGAAGTTTCGTGAACAAGAACATTGCAGCCGCCGCCATCGCTCTCGGCATTGGATTCGCTCCCGCCGCGCAGGCGCAAGTCGTCCTCGATCTGTCGCTGATCACCTGCAAGCAGCTCACCGAATTGCCGGACGAGCAGGCCCCCTTCATCACCGCGTGGCTCGCCGGCTATTTCAGCTCGAAGGTGGATCGCTCGACGATCGACCTGCGCTATCTCGATCGCAACACGAAGGTCGCCACGCAATATTGCAACAGCCATCCCTCGGAGACGCTGATGCAGGTGATCGAGAAGACCGCGAAGTAAAGCGGTCGCCGGATCAGGCGGGGGGCGGCCTGCGCCGCCTCACCGCGTTCAGGATCTCGATGGCCGCCGCAGACGAGAAGAGCCGCTCGACCGGGTGGCTGATCTTGCGCCGCCAGTTTGGGCGCTCACGGTCGGTGCCGGGCAGATTGGTCGGGATGGTCTCCATGGCGAGATCGTCGGCTTGAACGAGCACGAGAGCCGCGCCTGATTGCGCCACGAATTCATGCACGGCCGCCGCAGCGGCTGCATCCAGCGGCGCATCAAGGTCGATGCCTTGCGCCGAAAAACCGCCTTCTGAAAAGTCGCTCGCGGAAATCGAGCCGACGAGCTCGGCCTTTTCGACGGCGCGGGCGGCGACCGCCTGCGCTGCGTCGCGCAGGCAGCCGAGCGCCGCGGCCTCGTCAAGATCGGCGCCCAGCCACCAGCCGGCGAGCGGCGGCAAATCATGCGTCGCGACGCAGGCGGCCGAGAGCGCCGGATAGGTTTTCGGCGGCGCGAAGGCGATCCCCTCGCGTTCGAAGCGCATTACCCGATAGGACAGTATATTGGCGCCCGCGAGTTCCTCGCGCATGCCTTCCGGTACGGTGCCGAGATCCTCGCCGACGACGGCAGTCTGCGCCCGCTGGCTTTCCAGTTTCACCTGTCCGAGCAGCGCCTCGAAGGGGCAGGCGAGATAGGCGCCGTCCGACCCCTTCGCGCCCTCGGGCACGAGGAACAGGCGCTTCAGCCCCAGCACATGGTCGATGCGCAGGATGCCGGCATAGGCCATATTCGCCGCGATAAGCCGACCGAAGCCGGAAAAGCCGTCGCGGGCGAGCGCGCGGGGATCGAAGGGCGGCAGGCCCCAGATCTGGCCCTGCGGTCCGAGCGGGTCGGGCGGGGCGCCGATCGAGACGCCCGCCATCAGCCGGCTCGCTTCCGAAAAAGCCTCGGCGCCGTCCGGCGCGCAGCCGACGGCGAGATCGCGGTAGAAGCCGAGCGACAGGCCCGCCGCATGGCCGGCGCGGGCGGCGGCCGCAAATTGCCGGTCGGCGAGAAACTGCAGGAATTTCGCACGCGCGATTTCTTCTTCATGCTCGCGCGCGAAAGCTGTGATCCCTGGCGCATGCGGCGCGCCGAGCGCTGGCCCAAAGCCGGAAAGTCCCGCGCCGAGCTTATTTTCGATCGCCGTGAAGATCGCGAAGCGGTGCAGACTCTCCGCGCCAATGACGACGAAACGCTCATATTCCATAACGAGGGGATCGTCAGGCGCGGCGAAGCGGCGCGCGCGGAAGGCGGCGAAAATGACGTCGAACAGCCGGTTCTTCAGCCTGGACACGGCGCCGTAATCGACGAGCTTTGACGCCGAAAGCAGAGCCGCCTCGCCGCCGAGCCGTGCGAATTCGCCGCGCACGGCGTCGGTCAAAAGCTCCGGCGGCAGGTCGAAAGCGTCGATCGCCAGCGGATCGAGGAAGCGCCGGTCGGAGGGATAGTAGGGGCTCGCGCGCTCAGGATCATGCGGGAACAGCGCGTGCAGCGGATTGAGGCCAAGCGTTGCCGCGCCAACGCGCGCGGCGCCCTCGGCGATCAGGCGAAGGCTGGTGAAATCGCCGATGCCCTGATCGCCCAATCCCCCGCTGGCTTCGCGCCTGAGGCCATAGACCTGCGCGCTGACGCCGAACACGCGGCCTCCGGCGAGGCTCTCCGGCAGATAGGCCGTCTCCGGTGCGACGGCGAGGTGGCCGGGGCAATCTGGCGCGGCATCGGCCATGATCTCGTGGCGACCAAGCGGCAGGTCGGGCAGGGGGATGTCGCACACGAGCGCGCGGCGGCCGTCCGGCGCCAAGACTTCGCTGCGGCGCCCCAGCGCGGGCGCGATCTCGACGACATGGGTCAAGCCATCCTCGCAGGCGATCGTCAGCGCGAAGGGCAAGGCGCGGTCGGCGAGCGCGCCGCCAAGCCGCAAGTTTCGCGCGCGCCCGCAGATGGTTGTCGCCACCGGCAGCGGGCGGAAGGCGCGCTCCTCGGCGAGTTCGGCGAGCCGCGCTCGGGCGTCGCCGGTATTGTCGGCCGAGAGTCCGAGGCTGCGAAGCAGCGCGCGCTTCGTGTCGGCGCCGACCTCGTGCAGGCCGCCCTCGACGTCCCACCAGGTCCCCGAGACTCCCGCCGCCGCCGACAGCGCGTCAAGCGCGCGATCGTCGACGCCGCCGCGGGGCGCCGGGCTCGATGATTCTGGCGCCAGCCTTTCCACGAGGACTGCGACCGAGCGCGGCGCCACAAGACAATCGTCGGCGATGCGCTTCCCTTCGGTGCGCGGCTCAGCCGAATCGATCGCGAGGCTCCAGTCGTAGCCGCCGCGCGGCGCGGGCAGGCGCGCCGCGGCCGGATCATTTCCCCGGTTGAACAGAATGGCCGCGCGGCTCGCCGGGCGCTCGCCATCGCCGGGATCATAGAAACTCACGGCGAGAGTCCGCGCAGCCGCATCGTCCCAGTCATGCGGCGCGAAGGGCGCGCCATCAAATGTCAGCCATTCTACATCTGGCATGCCGGAAGCGTCCGGCGGCGCGCCAGTGAGTGGCGCTTCGGCGTTCAGAGCGCCAGTCTCGCGGCGGAGCTTTATGAGGCGCGCCGAAAACTCGATCAGCTCGTCGTCTGCGCCCGCCCAATCGATCCAGGCGAGTTCATTGTCCTGCGCATAGGCGTTGTTGTCGCCATGCTGCGTGCGGCCGAGCTCGTCGCCCATGGTCAGCATCGGCGTTCCGCGCGCGGCGATCAGCGTCGCCAGCAGAGCGCGCGCGTCGCCCTTCCGGCGGGCGGCGATGGCGGGATCGTCGCAGGCGCCTTCCGCGCCGCAGTTCCACGAGAGATTATCGTTGGTTCCGTCGCGATTGTTCTCGCCGTTCGGCTCATTGTGCTTGTGCGAATGGGAGACGAGATCGGCGAGCGTGAAGCCGTCATGCGCCGTGACGAAATTGATCGAGCGCGACAGCGGGCGATGGCGCGGGGCGAAAATATCCGCCGAGCCGGCGAGGCGGGTCGCGAGCGCGCCGGCGAGCCCTTCGTCGCCGCGCCAGTAGCGGCGGAAGATGTCGCGCGCCTTGTCGTTCCACTCGCCCCAGCCGGCCGGAAAGGCCCCGAGCTGGTAGCCGCCGTAGCCGAGGTCCCAGGGCTCGGCGATATGGATGAGGCCGCGCAGCGCGGGATCTTGCGCCACCGCCGCGAGAAATGGGTGATTGGGGTCGAAGCCGTGCGCCGTCCGCGCCAGCACGGGCGCGAGGTCGTAGCGAAAGGCATCGACGCCGGCGCGCAGCGCGGCGGTGCGCAGCGATTCGAGTGCGAGGCGGAGGGTCTGCGGACGCTCCAGCGCGAGGACGTTGCCGCAGCCTGCCTGATTTTCGTAGAGGCGGGAGTTGTCCGGCTGCAGGCGATAATAGCCGGAATTGTCGAGGCCGCGCAGCGAGACCGTTGGGCCAAGCTCGTCGCTCTCGCCGGTATGGTTTAGCACGACGTCGAGGATGACGGCGATTCCCGCCGCCTGCAGCGTCTCGACGGCATGGCGCACCTCCGGCCAGCCGCCCGGCGCAAGGCGCGGATCGGGCGCGTTGAGGGCGATCGGATTATAGCCCCAGTAGTTCGAGAGGCCGAGGGCAGGCAGGTGGCGCTCGTCGAGCCAGGCCTGCATCGGCAGCAGCTCAACCGCCGTGACGCCGAGACGCATCAAATGCGCGATCGCGGCGGGATGGGCGAGACCGGCGAAAGTGCCGCGAATGGATTCGGGGATATCGGGATGGGTGCGCGTAAAGCCGCGCACATGCATTTCATAGATGATCAGATCGCGCCATGCGGCCGCTGCGCGCCTCGGCAAGACCGGAGGCTCGTCCGCTTCGACGATCGCTTTGGGGACGAAAGCGGCGCTGTCCAGGTCATCCTCCGCGGCGCCATGGATGCGCGCGTCGAACAGGCAGGCGTTGAGCTTGAAGGGCCGGTCGAGCCGCGTCGCGTAAGGATCGACGAGGAGCTTCGCGACGTTGAAGCGCAGACCCCGAGCGGGATCGAAGGCGCCCTGCGCCCGCAGGCCGTAACGGGCGCCTGCGCCGACTGCGGCGACATGGGCGTGGAAGATTTCGCCGGTGCGGCCGGGCAGGCGAATCCGGGCAGTCTCCCGGTCGGATTCATCATAGAGGGACAGGAAGATCGCGTCGGCGGCGCCGGATGCGACGGCGACATTGATCCCGCCATCGACGAGGCGAACGCCGAGCGGCTCGGGACGCCCCGGGCCGACGCGATAAGGCTCGGCGGCGCTCAGGTGATTACCGACGGCGCCGTGCGCCCGGTGAAATGCTTGATCCCAGCGAGTTCGTCCGAGAGCGCGATAAGATCGGCCAGAGCCGCGCCCGTCTCGATGTGCTGGCGCGCGGGATCGGGCTCGAAGCGTTCGATATAGACCCGCAGCGTCGCGCCGGCGGTGCCGGTGCCGGACAGGCGGTAGACGATGCGCGCGCCATCCTCGAAATGGATGCGGATGCCCTGATGCGCTGAGTCTGAGCCGTCGACGGGATCGTGGTAGGAAAAATCATCGGCGCCAGCGATTTTCAATGCACCAAATTGCTTGCCCTTGAGGCCGGGCAGGGCGGCGGTCAGCGTGTTGACCAGCGCATTGGCGCCGTCCGCTTCGACCTCCTCGTAATCATAGCGCGAATAGAAGTTGCGGCCATATTCCGCCCAATGTTTGGTGACGATGGAATCGACGCTTTCAGCCCGCGCGGCGAGGATGTTGAGCCACAGGAGGATCGCCCAGAGGCCGTCCTTTTCGCGCACATGGTCGGAGCCGGTGCCGGCGCTTTCCTCGCCGCAGATCGTCGCCATGCCGGCGTCGAGCAGATTGCCGAAGAATTTCCAGCCCGTCGGCGTCTCGAACAGCGGGACGCCGAGCTTTTTGGCGACCCTGTCGGCGGCGCGGCTTGTCGGCATCGAGCGGGCGATGCCCTTGATCCCTCGTGCATAGCCCGGCGCCAGATGGGCGTTGGCGGCGAGAAGGGCGAGGCTGTCTGAAGGGGTCACGAAACGCCCGCGCCCGATAATGAGATTACGGTCGCCATCTCCGTCCGACGCAGCGCAAAGATCGGGACCGTCCTTGCTCATTGCGAGATCGAAGAGATGTTTTGCGTGCACGAGATTGGGGTCCGGGTGATGGCCGCCGAAATCGGGCAGCGGCGTCGCGTTGAGGACCGAACCCGGCTCGGCGCCGAGTAGATCCTGAAAGATACGCGTGGCGTAGGGGCCGGTCACCGCGGACATGGCGTCGAAGCGAAGGCGGAAGCCGGATTTGAACAGCCCTGAAATTCTGTCGAAATCGAACAGCTGCTGCATCAGCAGGGCGTAATCGGCGACGGGATCGATGATTTCGACCGTTCCGCCGCCGAGCTTCAGCGCGCCGATATTGTCGAGATCTATGGCGGGAGCCTTGAGGATGCGATATTGCGAAATTGTCTTGCTGCGGTCGAAAATCGCTTCTGTGATTTTCTCGGGCGCCGGGCCGCCATTGCCAGCGTTATATTTGATGCCGAAATCGCCGTGCGGGCCGCCGGGATTGTGGCTGGCGCTCAGAATGACGCCGCCGAACGCGCCATATTTCCGAATGAGGTTCGAGGCGGCTGGCGTCGACAGGATGCCGCCGCGTCCGACCAAAATCCGGCCAAAGCCATTGGCGAGCGCCATTTTGACGACGATCTGGATCGCTTCGCGATTGAAGAAACGCCCGTCGCCGCCGACCACCAGGGTCTGGCCTTCATAGCCTTCGAGGCAATCGAAGATCGATTGCGCGAAATTCTCGAGATAGCCCGGGGTCTGGAACACGGGCGTTTTCTTGCGCAAGCCGGAGGTGCCGGGTCTTTGGCCGTCGAAAGGCGTCGTCGCGATGGTTTCGATCATGCGTTCATCTGCTCACGTAATTGAAGGCTTGCCGCCGCGCCGCCGCTCGGCGACGAGATCGCGGAAGAGTTTCGCATAGGCCGCCGCCGGCCGGCGCCAAGACACGTCGGTGCTCATGCCATTTTCGATCAGCTGATCCCAGACGTCAGGCTCGGCCCAAAGGCGTGCGAGGCGCTCCAGCGTCGCGCCCAGCATTTCGGCCGTCACGGGCGAAAATTGTAGCCCCGTGCCGAGGCCCGCCGCGAGCGCCATGGGATTGGCGTCGACGATGGTGTCGGCGAGGCCGCCGACGCGGGCGACGACGGGCAGGGCGCCGTAGCGCAGCGCGCAGAGCTGGGTCAGGCCGCAGGGTTCGAAGCGGGAGGGAATGACGAGGGCGTCGGCCCCGGCCTGGATCTGATGCGCGATCGGCTCGTCATAGCCGATGCGCGCGCCGATGCGTCCAGGCCGCGCGGCCGCGGCGTCAAGGAACGCCTGTTCGAGCGCGGGCTCGCCGGCGCCGAGAATGGCGAGCTGCGCGCCGATGCGGTCCAGCACGTCGAGATTGGCGATGAGGAGGTCCTGCCCCTTTTGCCAGGAAAGTCGGCTGACGACGCCGAGCAGCAAGGCGCCCGGATCGGGATCGAGGCCGAATTCGCGCTGAAGAAAAGCCTTGTTGGCTGGCCGGTTCGCCAGCGTCGCGAGGCTGAAGGGCTCCTCGATCATCGCGTCGGCGGCCGGATCCCATACGCTTTCGTCGATGCCGTTGAGAATGCCGTTCACGGCCATGCCGCGTGCGCGCAGAAGCCCGTCGAGGCCCATGCCGTAATCGGGCGTGCGGATCTCAGCGGCGTAGGTCGGCGAGACTGTGGTGATGCGATCGGAATAGGCGAGCGCGCCTTTGAGGAAGCCGATCATGCCGTAATATTCGACGCCGTCGATCGCGAAAGCCGCATCCGGCAGACCGAGGGGGCCGAGCAGCCCGGCCGGATATTGGCCCTGGAATGCGAGGTTGTGGATCGTGATCACCGTGCCGGGCCGGGCGCGGGGATCGTGCTCGAGATAGGCGGCGGTCAATCCCGCCTGCCAGTCATGCGCATGGACGATGTCGGGCGAAAACCCCGGCGCGCCGCCGAGGGAAAGCGCAGCGCCGGCTTGCGACAGGGCGGCGAACCGAAAGGGGTTATCCGGCCAGTCGGTTCCATCCGGCGCGGTGTAAGGGCCGCCGGCGCGCGTAAAAAGATGCGGCGCGTCGAGCACGAAGAGATCAAGGCCGCCTGCGTCAGCCCGAAGCACGCGCGCGTGGCCGCCAAAGGATTCATACGGCGCGATGGCGGTCTCCGCCCGCTCGATCGCCTTCATGACGGCGGGATAGCCGGGAACGAGGGTGACGACCTCGACGTCCTCGGCCGCGAGCGCCGCGGGCAGGGCGCCGGCGACATCGGCGAGGCCGCCGGTTTTGACCAGCGGAAAAATTTCGGAAACGACGGCCAAAACGGTGAGATTGCTCATGATGGCCTGTCGATCATGCCGGCGCGTCGGTCATGACAAGCTGTCGATCATATTCTGGGTGATGAGGCAAATGCCTTTTTCGGTGCGGCGAAAGCGCCCGTCGTCGGCGATAGGATCTTCGCCGACGACGAGGCCGTCGGGGACCTTCACGCCGCGATCGATGACGACGTTCCGAAGGCGCGTCGAGCGTCCTATCTCGACATAGGGAAGAATGACCGCGTTTTCGACGTCGCAATAGGAATTGATGCGGACGCCCGTGGAGAGCAGCGAACGCTTGACCCTGGCCCCGGAGATGATGCACCCGCCCGAGATCACCGAGGAGACCGCCATGCCGCGCCGGCCATCCTCGTCGTGAACGAATTTCGCGGGCGGCGTGACCGATCCGTCGGTCCAGATCGGCCATTCCTTGTCGAAGAGGTCGAGATCGGGAACGATGTCGGTCAGATCGATATTGGCTTCCCAATAGGCGTCGACCGTGCCGACGTCTCGCCAGTAGGCCGCTTCGTCATCGGAGGAGCGCACGCAGGAATCGGAGAAATAATGCGCCATCGCGTTGCCCTGCTTGACCATGTAGGGAATGACGTCCTTGCCGAAATCGCGGCTCGACTTCGGATCGTTTGCATCGCGGTCGAGCTGGTCGAACAAGAGATTAGTCTCAAACACGTAAATGCCCATCGAGGCGAGCGCCTTGCCGGGCTGGCCCGGCATCGGCGCCGGATGCTTCGGCTTCTCGACGAAATCAATGATCCGCTTGTTGGCGTCGACATGCATCACGCCGAAGCTGCTCGCCTCGAACAGCGCGACTTCGAGGCAGCCGATGGTGACGTCGGCGCCGGAGTCCGCATGCTGTTGCAGCATCAGCTCATAGTCCATCTTGTAGATGTGGTCGCCGGCGAGGATCACCATATATTTCGGCGCGCGGTCGCGGATGATGTCGATATTTTGGAACACTGCGTCGGCGGTTCCTGCATACCATTGGCTTTCCGACACGCGCTGGCTCGCCGGCATGATGTCGAAGCTTTCATTGCTGCCGGGACGAAAGAAATTCCACCCCCGCGTCAGATGTCCGATCAGGCTGTGCGCCTTGTATTGCGTGGCGACGCTGATGCGGCGAATGCCGGAGTTCAGCGCGTTCGACAGCGCGAAATCGATGATGCGCATCTTGCCGCCGAAATGGACCGCCGGCTTGGCGCGGCGGTCGGTCAATTCGAGGAGCCGGCTACCGCGGCCCCCCGCCAGGACAAAGGCCATCGCCTGACGTCCGATTGGCGCGCTCAATCTCATCTAGGATGCTTCCTTGGTTGCGAGCCGGTTCTGCGTGTCATGGGTGGTTGCTATAGCTTTATCGGGCGAGGGCTCTCGCGTGAACTCACAAGTAATCGATTCGCCCAAAACTTGTTCGGATCACATACCCATTGCCGATTGTTTTCATTAACAAATATCGTTAGTTCTTCGAAGTCCAGGTCGTACCGATAGTATAAAGCTAACAACTCCCTGAGAGACCAGTCGTCGAATTGGTCCATGTTTATACCAACTCTAAGGCCTGCTGCGCCACCTGTTGTGGAATCGGAAGAAGGCAGTCCTTCAATAGAAATTACGCCACGTATTTCCTGTATCCATCGAAAATACGCGTCTTTGTCTAGCTTAGATCCGAACATGCGCGGTTGTCTCAATATACAAAAGAACAGTTCTTCCTGTTGCACAGTGATCCTCCTACGTATGTAGCCATTCCGGCTTTGTCGCGTGGCGCCGCGCTGCTCCGGCGTTGCGTCATTGTTCCAGTAGCGTAAAAAAGAGCGTCGCCAGCGGCGGCAGGGTGAATTCCGCCGAGGCCGGTTGCCCATGCGCGGGAATGGCGTCGGCCGTGACAGCCCCGTAATTGCCGACGCCGGAGCCGCCATAGACGGCGGCGTCGGTGTTGAGGATTTCGCGCCAGATTCCGGCGTGCGGCAGGCCAACTCTGTAGGCATGACGCGGCGCGGGCGTGAAATTGCTGATCGCGACCACAGGCGGATCGCCCGCTTCGCCGAAGCGTGTGAAGGCGAAAACGGATTGGTCGCGATCATCGCCGATGAGCCAGGCGAAGCCGCCCGGATCGCTGTCGCGCGCGTGCAGCGCGCCGAGCGACTTGTGCAGCGTGTTGAGATCGCGGATGAGGCTTTGCACGCCCTTATGCGCTGGCGCATCGAGGAGATGCCAGTCGAGCGAGACATCCTCGCGCCACTCGCGCCGCTGCGCGAATTCCTGTCCCATGAAAAGCAGCTTCTTGCCGGGGTGGGCCCACATGAAGCCATAATAGGCGCGAAGGTTGGCGAAGCTTTGCCAGTCGTCGCCGGACATTTTCGTGAGCAGCGACCCCTTGCCATGCGTCACCTCGTCATGGCTCAGCGGCAGCACGAAATTCTCCGAAAAGGCGTAGAGCAGGCCGAAGGTCAGCCGGTCATGATGCCAGCGCCGGTGGACGGGGTCGAGCTCCATATATTCCAGCGTATCGTGCATGAAGCCCATGTTCCATTTGAAGCCGAAGCCAAGGCCCCCGGCGCTGGTCGGGGCGGAGACGCCGGGCCATGAGGTCGATTCCTCGGCCAACGTCACTGTCCCCGGATGGGTTTCATAAACGAGTTCGTTGAACTTCTTGAGAAAGGCGACGGCGTCGCGATTGTCGTTGCTTCCGTCCGGGTTTGGCGCCCACTCGCCCTCTTTGCGCGAATAATCGAGGTAGAGCATCGAGGCGACGGCGTCGACGCGCAGCCCGTCGATGTGATAGCGATCGAGCCAGAATAGCGCGTTGGCCGTCAGGAAGGCGGAGACTTCGCGGCGACCGAAATCATAAATCGCCGTGTTCCAGTCCGGATGAAATCCGCGCCGCGGATCGGCGTGCTCGTATAACGGAACGCCGTCGAACTGGGCGAGGCCGTGGACGTCGGTCGGGAAATGCGCCGGCACCCAGTCGAGGATGATCGAGAGACCCGCGCCGTGAGCCTTGTCGACGAAGCGCGCAAAGGCGGCCGGATCGCCGAAACGGCGCGTCGGCGCGAAAAGCCCGATCGGCTGATAGCCCCAGGAGGCGTCGAGCGGATGTTCGGAGATCGGCATCAGCTCGATGTGGGTGAAGCCGAGATCGACGGCGTAGGGAATCAGCTGCTCGGCGAATTCGTCATAGGTGAGGAAGCGACCGTCTTCGCCGCGCCGCCAGGAGCCGAGATGAACCTCCAGAATCGTCATTGGCCGCCGCCAGGGCTGAATCTTTTCGCGTCGCGCGAGGAAATCCGCGTCGCTCCAGACGAAATTATCCGTGCGGGCGACGATCGACGCGGTGGAGGGCCTGAATTCGGCGGCGAACCCGACCGGGTCCGCCTTCAGCGGCAACAACCGGCCATCGCGCGAAACGATCTCGTATTTATAGGCGGTCGCTTCCGCGACTTCGGGCGCGAAGATTTCCCATAGCCCGGAATCGACGCGCTTTCGCATCTGGTGCAGGCGCCCGTCCCAGCCATTGAAATCGCCGACGACGGAGACTCGGGCGGCATGCGGCGCCCAGACGGCGAAATGAACGCCCGAGACGCCCTCGAGCCGCATCGGATGTGCGCCGAGACGCTCGTAAAGGCTGCGGTGCGTCCCTTCGACCAGCAGGTAATCGTCCATTTCGCCGAGCACGGGCGGCAGCGCGTAAGGGTCCGTGTAGCTCCATGACCCCCCGGCGTTGGTCGCCTCGAGCCTATAGAGCAGCGCCGCGGGTGCGCCTTTGTATAAGCCTTCGAAGAAACCGTCGCCGCGGGCGTCGAGCGGGATCGCGCCGCCTTCTTCGAGCAGGGCTTTCACGCTTGCGGCATGCGGCGCGAAAGCGCGGATGACGACGCCCTCCGCGCTCGCATGGGGTCCGAGTACGGCGAAGGGATCGCCGTGGCGAGCCTTGACGATTGACTCGACCTCTTCGTCGCTGACGCGCCACGCCGGCCGAGGCGCGTCCGTTTGGCGGCCAAGCGCCATGTCAGCGCCGACCCGGCGGCGTCACCGCGACGTTCCAGATCTCGTCGGCATATTCGGCGATCGTCCTGTCGGACGAGAACCAGCCCATATGCGCTGTGTTGAGGATGGCGGAGCGCCACCAGGCGCGTTTGTCGCGCCAGCGTTTGAACACCGTGCGCTGCGCATCGTAGTAACTGTCGAAATCCGCCGTCACGAGGAAGAAGTCATGATGGGTCAGGGCGTCGACGAGGCCGCGATAGCGATCCGGCTGATCGGATGAAAAGACGCCGCCCGCGATTTCCTCCAGCGCCTCGGCGAGTTTTTGCGAACGCGCGATCGCGTCCATCCCGCTGATCCCTTGGCTCCGCTTGGCTTCGACCTCCTCCGCCGTCAGGCCGAAGATGAAGATATTGGGATCGCCAACCTTCTCCAATATCTCGACATTGGCGCCGTCGAGCGTGCCGATGGTCAGGGCGCCGTTCAGCGCGAACTTCATATTCCCGGTGCCGGACGCCTCCATCCCGGCCGTGGAGATCTGCTCTGAAAGGTCGGCGGCGGGAATGATGCGCTCTGCCAGGCTGACGTTGTAATTGGGCAGGAACACGACTTTCAGCAGGCCGCGCACGGTTGGATCGGAATTGATCACCTTGCCGACGTCATTGGCGAGCTGGATGATGAGTTTGGCCGTGGTGTAGCTCGCCGCCGCCTTGCCGGCGAAAATCTTGACGCGCGGAATCCAGTCCCTGAACGGCTGCGCGCGGATCTCCTGATAGATCGCGACCGCTTCAAGGATATTCAGCACTTGCCGCTTGTATTCGTGGATGCGCTTGATCTGCACGTCGAAGAGGGCGTCGGGATTGACCTTGACGCCGGCGCGCTCCTGGATGATCCGGGCCAGCGTCATCTTGTTCGCCCGGCGGATCGCGGCGTAGCGTTCCTGAAACGCGGTATCGTCGGCGAAGGCGGCGACTTGCTGCAGCACCATGGCGTCGTCGAGAAGCTTGTCGCCGGCGACTTCGGTGAGGAGCGCGGTAAGGGCGGGATTGGCTTCCTTGAGCCAGCGGCGGAAGGTGATGCCATTCGTCTTGTTGGTTATTTTGCCGGGCTCGACCGATTCGAGATCGCGGAACACCGTCGTCTTCATCAGGTCAGAATGCAGCTTCGAGACGCCATTGACCTTGTGCGAACCAAGGAATGAGAGATGTCCCATGCGCACGCGGCGCCCATGCGACTCGTCGATCAGGGAGAGAGCGGCGAGCCTTTCCCCCGTCGCAACCGCGCCCTTGCTCACGCGCTCAAGGTGCAGGGCGTTGATGAGATAGATGATCTGCATGTGGCGCGGCAGCAGCCGCTCCATCAGAGGCACGGGCCAGGTCTCCAGCGCCTCCGGTAGGAGGGTGTGGTTGGTATAGCTGAATGTCGCCTTGGTGATCGCCCAGGCTTCGTCCCACGGTAGATCGTGCCGGTCGACGAGGATATGCATCATCTCGGCGATGGCGATGGCGGGATGGGTGTCGTTCAGCTGAATGGCGACTTTGTCGGCCAGCGTCCTGATGTCGCCGTGCTGGCGCATATGACGGCCGATCAGATCCTGCAGCGAGGCGGAGGCGAAGAAATATTCCTGCCGCAGCCGCAGCTCCTGGCCCGCGGCCGAGGTGTCGCCCGGATAGAGTACTTTCGAGATTGATTCGGCGCGAACCCGATCCATCAGGGCGCCGATGTGATCGCCGCTGTTGAACTGGTCGAGGCGCAGCGGATCGAGCGCGCGCGCGGTCCACAGTCGCAGCGTGTTGATATGCGCGCCGCGCCAACCAGGGATCGGCGTGTCATAAGCCAGCGCTTCGACGGTCTCCCCCGGCAACCAGATTTGCTTGACTTCGCCATCCGGCCCGATCGTCGCCTCGATGCGGCCGCCAAAGCCGATGCTCCAGACGATTTCGAGGCGCTGGAACTCCCAAGGGTCGCCGAATGTCAGCCAGTCCTCGGGATATTCGAGCTGGCGCCCATCCTTGATGCGCTGGCGGAACAGCCCGTGATCGTAGCGGATGCCGTAGCCATAGGCGGCGATCGACAGGGTCGCCATGCTCTCCATGAAACAGGCGGCGAGCCGGCCAAGGCCGCCATTGCCGAGCGCCGCGTCGGGCTCGACCTCGCGCAGCGTCTCAAGATCGACGCCGAGCTCGGCCAGCGCCGCGCGGGTTGGTTCGATCAATTCCATATTTGTCAGCGAATCGATGAGGAGCCGCCCGATCAGGAATTCGAGGCTGAGGTAATAGACCCGCTTGCGGCCGGTCTGCTTCGTCGTCTCGATCGAGGACAGCCAGCTCTCGACCACCTTGTCGCGCACCGAAAGCGCTGTGGCGATGAACCAGTCATGCGTGGTCGCTGTCGTGACGCTCTTGGCGACCGTGTGGCGCAGCTTGTCGAGAATCAGATCGCGAATTTCGGCGACGCTTGCGCCTTGGGAGGAGGAGCCGGTCTCTGCCGGCGGGAGCGTTTCGGCGGCGGGCGCGGAATCGGATGCAAGGTCCATCAGGGCGTGGCTCCCTCTTTGACGCAAGCCCTTCGGGGCTGCTGGCGCAAGGCTAGCAGCAAAGCGCGGGCCATGACGACCGGCAGAGCTAGAGCCCCGGCTTTTCGATCCTAGCGCAAGGGAGGCCGCCGATAAAGCCACGCCGGGCGATTTCGGCTGGCGGCATCCGGCTTCGGCGCAAACCGGCGCCATGCGACCCGCCGCGCCAGAGAATTGCGAATAGTCCGTGCGCCGGCGCCCGCTGCAACCTCAGATGCGTTGCCCGGGTTTTGGGTTCGATACAATATCCTCGCCCGGACAGACTCCCTCGTTCGAACGATTTCCAGGCAGAGAGGAACCTATCATGGCGGGAACATTCTTGCGGCGCGGGTTATTCTTCGCGTCTCTCATTCTGGCGCTCGGCGGCGAATCGGCCGGGGCGCAGACCTACGCCAGGGCGGGCATTCTGACATGCGACGTTTCGGCGGGAATCGGCATGATCCTCGTTCAGAAGCAGACGCTGCGCTGCCTCTTCACGGATCATAGAGGCGGACCGCCTGACGCATATTTAGGCACGATCACGGAATATGGCGTCGCGCTTGGTGAAGTTGCCGCGGGTCACCTGATCTGGGGCGTCCTGAGTTCGACCAATGGCGTTCCGCATGGCGCCCTCGCCGGAACCTACGCCGGGGTCGGGGCGGAAGCCACGGCCGGAGCGGGGCTTGGCGCCAACGCCCTCGTCGGCGGGTCGCAGCGCGCCTTCTCGCTGCAGCCGCTCTCGATCGAAGGGCAGGTCGGCGTCAATGTGGCGGCCGGCATTACGGCGATCAAGCTTGAAGCGGCTCCCTGACGCCGACGTAAGCCTGCGGTCCCGTACGGCGAGAGTGCGAAAGCGACACTGCATCAGTAGTGTCCGCTGTCGTGCTGATCGTAGCTGGAACGGCCTTCGTCGGTCTGCTGGCGATCATACTTATGGCGCTCGTGAATGCCATAGGCGCACCCTGCCGCGGCGCCAAGGCCGCCATGGCCAACCAGATGACCAGCGATCCCGCCAATGATCGCGCCCTTGACGCAACCGGCGTTTGCTTCCCCGGCGAAGCAAACGAGCCCGAGCGCGACAACGAACGATGCTATGAGCGTGCTTTTCATTCGAAACCTCCTTATGCCGTGGTCATAACCACCGGCGAGCGGCTTGGTTCAGTCGCCGCGTTCGAATTACTTTAAGGCGGATGTTTCGGACCGTCGCGAAGCGCGCTAAGAGGACAATTGAAATCGCACCACCCCGGCGCGTGCGTTGGGTGCTCTCCGGCTCGACTGCGGCGCCTCGTTCAGCGCGGCGGCTTGGCGGGCAGTCCGTCCTCGAAGCTCGCTATGCCGACGATATGGGTGATCGTCTGGCCGTCCTCGGACAAGGGCAGCAGCAGTCGCTCGAAGAAAAAGGATCGCCCCTGTCCGAGGTTGAAGTGGGCGTATTCATAGCCTGGCTTCGCCGAGAGCAGGCAGCGGCGGTAGGCGCCGTCGGGCGTTCCGATGATTTCAGCCTCCGTCAGCTCAATCTCCTGTCCTTCGAACTGCGGTCCGAGGCGCTCCGTCAACCCCTTCCCGACCGAGGCGAAGCGGACGCGCGGCGGCGTTTCTCGATGGTCGACCTCGGCGACGATGAGATTGTCGCGCAGCGCGCTCGCCGCCAACGGCATCTCCGCGAGTCGGGGCAGGCGGCCGTCGCGCTGCAGGCCGACCCAGGCGTCCTGCAGCTTTTCCAGCGCCCCCGAACGCATCCTTTCGCCGCGCGGCGAGTCGGCGTGGATGTTGTCCAGCACCGCCGAGCGTGGCGCTCTAAGCACCCAGACGACCCCTTCGGCAAAATAATCGAGCGTCGCCGACCCCCTCAGCGACTGCCCGGCGACGCGCTGAATGACGGTGGTGCCGAACCCGCGGTGCTCGGGCGCCGTCACCGGCGGGCCGCCGCGCTCGATCCATTTCAGCTGGAACGCCGGCTCGTCCTCGTCTTCGAGATCGATTTTCCAGCTGATCGAGACGCGTCCGGTCTGATTGGAGAGGGCGCCATATTTGGCCGCGTTGGTGGAAAGTTCATGCAGCGCCATGCCGATCATCTGCGCGGCGTCGGGTTTCAGCCTGACGCCGAGGCCGCTCATCGAAATGCGGCGCTGGCCCGGCTCCCAATGATGGCCGACCTGCGAGAAAATAAGATCCGTCATCGAGACGCTGAGCGAATTGTTGCGGGCGAGCAGATCATGCGCATTGGCCAACGCATGCAGCCGTTCGCTGAACCTTGCGACGAAGTCCTCTTTCGAGCCGCTGCTTTTTGCCGATTGGCGCAGAATCGATTCGATCACGCTGAGGAGGTTCTTCGAGCGATGCGACAGTTCGCGCAGGAGTATAGTAGCCTGCTCGTCCTTTCGCTTGTGGTCGGTGACGTCGCGCCAGACCGAGACGGCCCCGGTGATCTCGCCGGCGACGATGAGAGGGAGTTCGGCGGCGTTGAAATCGTAGCGCAATCCGCTCGGCGAGGTGATCTGAAATTCCTCCCCGGTCACGACTTCGCCGCTGAGCGCACGGCGCGCCGAAAGCGCCGCCGGATCGATCGTTTCTCCGGCGCCGTCGCGGACGCTGAGCGTCGCCGCGAGATGCTGGAAGTCGATTGGATTCTGGATGTCGGGCGAAATCCCCCAGACCGCGCGCGCGGCGGCGTTGGTCCGCACGATTTTGCCCTCCCGATTGTACACTGTGACGGGCACATTCAGGGCTTCGAAGACGGCGTCGAGCTCCGCCGTCTGCTGCGCCATCCTGGCGTGGGCCCGTTCCAGCTGCGCCTGAGCGTTCTTCTTATCGGTGACGTCGAGCATCACGCCGACGCGGTTGACTGCGCGCCCGCCTTCGAAAAACGCGCGACCCTGGAGCGAGACCCAGCGTAAGGCTCCGTCATGATGGCGGCGAATGCGAAACTCGGCGGCATAGGCTCCGGCTCCGGGGCCGTCTCCCGCGGATTTGGCGTCGCTGGCGACGTCGAGCGCGTTTTTGACGGGCGGGCGGTCCTCGTCCAGAACCTGCGAGGCGAGCGTTTGGTAACACAAGATCTCGTCCGGATCGCGGCCCCAGACGGCGGCGGCGCGGGCGTCGAGCGCATAGCGCCCCGTGGCGAGATCGATCTCGTATGTTCCGATTCCGGCCGCACTGAGCGCGAGGCGCAGCCGCTCCTCGATTTGCCGCCCCGCGCGGCGCGAAGGCGTCAGATCGCGGATGACGGCGGCGATCCGCGTCGCGCCGGACCCATCAGGAAGCGGCTTCGCGTCGATCTCGATTTCAACGAGGGCGCCATCCTTGCGGCGCAGCAGCGCTTCAAACCTCGCCGATCCGCCGCCGCGAAGCGCAGCGAAGGCGGTGCGGGCGGTCGCGGCATGGGGTTCCGGAATGATCGATTCGATATTGCGGCCGATGATTTCATCCGTCGCATAGCCGGTGAATGCCTGCGCCGCCGCATCCCAACTCAACACCTCCCCCATGGGCGAAAGGCCCAGGCGGAGATCGCTGACCGGCGGGAAGGGCGAAGCGGCGGGCAATCGGGTCTTCTCCTCAGCGCGAATATGCGGCGCCAGCCCCGCGCTGGCGAAATTTCAACGAAGCCCTGCGGGCGCCGCCGCGCGCCCGCCAAATTCGGCGTTCAACGCAATGTGATTATAGAAGCTGAATGCGGCGAACGACGAACGAATTATGGGCATTCACAGAATCCCGGACTTCCTGATCCGTATGATCCTGGCTCGCGGGCGGGGGCGGGCGGTTGTCGCCAAGCTTTTATGCGCGCAGGACGACGCATCGCCACTGAAACGTCGGCGGCGCCGAAGCGCTTGCTTCGCTCAACCTTGCTTTGACAATGCCGTCGGCGCTAATTTGATCGGTCATTTTGACGCAGGTTCCGGATTCTCGTCGGGGGGGGCTGGCGCACTTCCTTGCTCGGGCGGGCGGCTGCGGGCGCCGTTTGGGGTGTGAGCGTGACGGCGCCGCGATGGGCCTCGGGGACTGTCATGATTTGGTCAATTGGAAAGGGCAAACTCGATTCTCGTCGGGCGGATCTGGCGGAGGATCCAACCGCCGGAATCAGGAAAGGCGTTGTCGCGGATGATTGAGGATGCCTCGATCGACAATAGGCCCAAGGCGGAGCCTGATCCCGCGAGTCGCGCCATAGCTCCCTATGTCGAGGAACCTGGGCGCTGCGCGGCCCTTTGGGCGTCGTCAAAGCAGCGGCTGTCCGCCGCCGATCTTGTCGCAGTGCATTTCTTTTCCCGTTCGGCGCGATGGCGAATCGGCCGCACGTCGGCCCTCGTCATCAGCAAGCTCGGCAATGGCTGGCTCTACCCCCTTCTCGCGCTGATGATTTTCGAGCATCTGGGGAGCGGCAAGGCTATTCGCGTCATTCTCGCGGCGGGACTGAACGCCGGTCTGCTTCACTGCCTCTATCCGGCGATCAAGCGCTATATCGGAAGGCCGCGCCCGTTCCGGACCGACTCCAGTCTTTCGTCGCTTTTCGGCGTGCTCGACGAACATTCCTTTCCGAGCGGACACGCAATGACCTTGACGGGCGTTCTCGTCCCGATCGTTCTCGTCTGGCCCGGCTGTTTCGGCGTGGCGCTCGCTCTCATCGCCTTGATGGGCTGGGCGCGGATCGCCTCTGGGCATCATTATCCGACTGATATCTGCGCTGGCGCGGCCCTCGGCTTCGGCATGTCCTATCCGCTGTCGGTCTGGATCCTCGCCGCCTGAGCGAAGGCGCGCGGGCGCGCTATCGCGACAACCTGCTCCCGAAAATTTGCGCGCTGCTCGGAAGACGCGCGCGTCGCCGTAAGCGTGAACGCGCCGATTGATTTTGCGTGGCCAGAGGCCGCCGTCGGCCCCGGACGCGCAAGCGGCGCCGCGCCCGGACGGAATAAAATTGGCAACCAAATCGAACTTGCGCGGTTGGAGCGGCAATTCAACAATGAGAGGAGAACTGCCATGTCCAAGCGCGTATTGATCGCCATCGCCTCGGCGGGCTTGCTTTTTGGAGGGGCCGCGATGGCCCAGACTTCGGGAAGCACGTCGGGGCCGGCCACGGGCAAAGGCGTCGAGCCCAGCACGGCGATCCAAAAGGAGGAAGGCCGTTCCGTGGATCAGGGGAATGTTCCGACCGGAGCCGGCGCCCCGGGCATCGAAGCGAAGCCAGGCGCGCAAGGCGGAGCTATGCCGAAAGACGGCGGTAACAACATGAATAACAACAAGATGGGCTCGGATAAATATTAGAGCGTTTATCGACAGAATGGGATCATTCGGTCGATAAGAAATCGCTCCAAATTTCTTGCGGCCCGCGCGTCGGGGCAGAGCCTGGAGTCACGCTTTGAAGCCGCCCCGGCGCAATCGTACGACGGCGAGATCCAGCGCCGAGAGAAAGGCGGATCGATCCCGCGGCGAGAACGGTTTCGGGCCGCCGGTGACGTTTCCTTGCGAGCGCAATTCATCGAAGAGATTGCGCGTTGCGAGGGCGAGGCCGATCGAGCTTTCCGTGAAAGCCTTTCCGGTCGGCCCGATTACGTCGGCGCCGCCCTTTATGCAGCGGCTGGCGAGCGGCACGTCCGCCGTGACGACAATGGCGCCGCGCGCTGCGCGTGCGGCGATCCAGTCGTCGGCGGCGTCAGGCGACGCCTCGACCACAATGCGCTCGATCCAGCTTTCCCGCGGCGTCGCGATGTAGCTGTTCGCCACCACGAACACCCTGAGGCCATGCCTCTCGGCGACGCGATAGATCTCGGGTTTCACGGGACAGGCGTCGGCGTCGACATAGATCGCGATCGATCCCTGTGGGGCTTCGGAGCCGTTCGTCCCGGACGAAGCCGGCAACGGTTTATTCCTTCTTGTATTTTTTGCGGAGCGGCTTTTCGGACGGCGACATCGGATCAAAGGCGCGCCGCGCGGGCCTGTCCGGCGCCCGCGTGGCCCCTTCCGAATCCGGCTCGATGCGGATCTGATCGCCGTCGGGGCGGCTGACATTGGCGAGGAATTCTTTCGCGACCGCCTCGGACACCTCGAATTTGGTCTCCCTTTCGAAGATGCGGATCGCGCCTATATCCTGCTTTGTGACCTTGCCGCGGCGGCAAAGCATCGGCAAAAGCCATTTCGGATCGGCGTTTTTCTTTGACCCGATATCGAGCTTGAACCACACGCCGCTGGTGCGCGACCGCGCGCTTGGGCGCCGTTCCGCCGCGGGCGAGCCGCGCAACGGGCGGGGTTCGGGGCCTTGTCCGGGATCCTGCACTTCTTCAGGGCTCGGCAGCCGCGCGCGATAGACCCGCACAAGCGCGGCGGCGATGTCCTCCGCCGAGCGCTCGGCGAGCAGCGCCCGCGCCATGACGAGATCGTCCTCGTTGTTCTCTTCGGCGAGGAGGGGATCCTGCAGCAGACGTTCCTGATCCAGCTTGCGGATGTCCTCGGCTGTGGGCGGCCCGCTCCAGATCGGACGGACGCCCGCTGTCGCCATCAATTGTTCGGCCCGGCGGCGGCGCGAATTCGGCACGATGAGAGCGCTGACGCCCTTGCGTCCCGCGCGTCCGGTGCGGCCGCTGCGATGCTGCAGCACCTCGGCGTCATGCGGCAGATCGGCGTGAATGACGAGGGCGAGGCCGGGCAGGTCGATGCCGCGCGCGGCGACGTCGGTCGCAACGCAAACCCGGGCGCGCCCGTCGCGCAGCGCCTGGAGCGCGTGGTTGCGTTCGTGCTGGCTGAGTTCGCCTGAAAGCAGGACCGCGGAAAAGCCGCGTTCGAGAAGGACCGATTGCAGGCGGCGCACGGCCTCGCGCGTATTGCAGAACACCAGCGCGCTCGGCGCCTCGACGAAGCGCAGCAGATTGACGACGGCCTGCTCGACTTCGTTGGGCGCGACGCGAATGGCGCGATATTCGATATCGGCATGCCCGCTCTCGCCGCCCGCGACTTCGATGCGCAGGGCGTCGTGCTGAAACCGCTTCGCGAGCGCCGCAATGCCTTTCGGCAGGGTGGCCGAGAAGAGCAGGGTGCGGCGCTCTCGCGGCGTCGTTTCGAGGATGAATTCGAGATCCTCGCGAAAGCCGAGATCAAGCATCTCGTCGGCTTCGTCAAGCACCACGGCCTTGAGTTTCGAGACATCCAGAGCGCCGCGCTCGATATGGTCGCGAAGGCGTCCGGGCGTCCCGATGACGATATGGGCGCCAGCCGCCAGTTCGCGCCGCTCGCGCCTTGGCTCCATGCCGCCGACGCAGGAAATGACCCGCGCGCCGGCGTATTGGTAAAGCCAGGCAAGCTCCCTTTGCACCAGCAGCGCGAGCTCGCGTGTCGGCGCGACGATCAGCGCGAGCGGTTCGGCGGCTGGCCCGAGGGCGCCCGATTCGGCGAGCAGATTGTCGGCGATGGCGAGGCCATAGGCGACCGTCTTGCCGGAGCCCGTCTGCGCCGAGACAAGAAGGTCGCGGTCGGCGGCGTTCGCCTCCAGCACCGCCGTTTGCACGGGCGTCGCAGCATCATAATTGCGCTCCGCGAGCGCACGCGAGAGAGCCGGGATGGTGGAGAAAAACGCCAAGTTGCAATCGACCTTTCAGGAGCATTTTCGGCAAGCGAAGGCCGAACGCGCGAACATGCGTCAGCTTCAAAAAGCGCGCCGCCGGCGGAGCCGCCGTTGCGTCATACGTCGAATTCGCCCAAAGCGCCAATCCTGGCCCCCCGCGTGCGCCCCGCATTCGTCGTGAGCGCGGCGAGGGACCTCGTGGGTTCGGCTATTAGGCCGTCACCGGAGCGACGCCTGTCGGCGGTTCTTTGTTCTCGTCGGAAGGCGCCTCGGCCGCGGGCGTCGCCGGCTTGCCGGCCAGAGCGTCCTTGATGGCGTCTTCCTGGCTCTTGTCGAAGGAGGTGCGCAGAACCGTTCCGCCGACTCCCCGCAGATCCGCCAGAACCTTGTCCGTGGTGATCTTCTTGACGAGCAGGAAGAGCGCGGCGCCGCCCGGCGGCACGGCTTCGGCGACCTCCCGCATGAAATCGTCGTTGATGCCGAAATCCGCCAGCGAGCCGCCGAGAGCGCCGGAGGCGGCGCCGATCGCCGCGCCGACGAGCGGAAGCGCGAACAGCGTTCCGACCAAAAGCCCCCAGAACGTGCCCGACACAGCTCCGGCGGCGGTCGTGTTGATCATCTGGTTCAGCTTGATCTTGCCATCCTCATGCTTGACCGCAACGACGGCGTCGCCGAGTTCGATGAGATATTCCTTTTGCAGTTCGAGCAGTTTCTGCCGGACCTCTTCCGCCTTCTGCTCGGTGGGAAAGGCGATGACGAGAAGATCGTTCATTGGGCGCGCTCCGATTTTGCTTGGTCGATTGGCGTCTTGGCGAGGATGATCGAGGCGATTCTCCGGCTCGACGCAGCGGCGCGCTTCACCACCGTTGCGTCTTCCGCGGGCCCCGCCAATCGCCGCCACACTAGCGGCAATCTTCCAATGTTCAACTGGCATGGCGGGAATGGCCGGAAATGACGTTTTGACGACGGGGCGCCTCGCTTTTTGCACGCGCGCGCTGGCGCATCCTCTGCTATGAGTTCGCGCCGCGCCGGCCGAACCGGCGGGCAGCATCGCGGGACCAGAATCCATGGATTTCCACAGGCGTTTCACCTTCCTCGTTTGCGCGCCGGCTTTCGATGACAAGGATCTCGAAGGGCTGCGGTTGCAGCAGATCATCACCGCAATCGAAAAGCTTGGCATCGAGGTCGTACGCGCCCGGCGGATGGAGGACGCCGAAATGGCGGTCCAGACCGACGCCGCCATCGGCTGCATGGTGATCGACTGGGGCAAGAAAGGCGTCGAGGGAAAGACCGCCGCGCTGATCAACCTGATGCGCCGCCGCGGCCTTGAAATGCCGATCGTCATATTGGTCCGCCGCAAGCAGTTCGAGGATATCCCGGTCGAGGTGCTGGACTATATCGACGGCTATGTCTTCCTCGCCGAGGAGACGCCGGAATTCATCGCCAAGAATCTGGTCAGCCGGCTGAAGCAATATGCCGAAACGCTGAAGACGCCCTTCTTTGGCGCGCTCGTCGATTACGCCGAGGAGGGCAATCAGCTATGGACCTGTCCAGGGCATAATGGCGGCATATTCTACAGCCGCAGCCCGATCGGGCGCATCTTCGTCGAACATCTTGGCGAAGCGGTGTTTCGCGACGATCTGGACAATTCCGTGCTCGAACTCGGCGATCTCCTCACGCATGAAGGTCCAGCGCTGCGCGCGCAGAAGGAGGCCGCCGTCATTTTTGGCGCGGAAAAGACCTATTTTGTCCTGAACGGCACCTCGTCATCGAACAAGATCGCGCTCTCTGCCCTCGTCGCCGAGGGCGATCTCGTCCTGTTCGACCGCAATAACCACAAGGCGGCCCATCATGGTGCGCTGACGATCGCGGGCGGCATTCCGATTTATCTCGAAACCGATCGCAATCCGTATGGCCTGATCGGTCCGATCTATCTCGAAGCCTTCGACGAAGAACGCATTCGCGAGAAAATCCGCTGCAATCCGCTGGTCACGGACCCTGAGGCGTGGCGCAGGGAGCGTCCATTCCGCGTCGCGGTCATCGAGCAATGCACCTATGACGGCACCATCTACGACGCCAACATGATCCTCGCGCGGATCGGGCATCTTTGCGACTATATCCTGTTCGACGAGGCTTGGGCGGGCTTCATGAAATTCCATCCGCTCTACGCCGGACGCTTCGCCATGGATCTTCGCGGCCTTGGTCCCGATTCGCCGGGGATCATTGCGACGCAGTCGACGCACAAGCAGCTGGCGAGTTTCTCACAAGCCTCGCAGATTCATGTGAAGGACAGCCATCTTCGCGGGCAGGATCGTTACGTTGGCCATCGCCGTTTCAATGAATCCTTCCTGCTTTACGCCTCGACGTCGCCCTTCTATCCGCTGTTCGCCTCGCTCGACGTCGGCGCGCAGATGATGAAAGGCCGCTCGGGCGTCGTGCTTTGGGACGACACTATCCGGCTCGGCATCGAATTGCGCAAGAAGGTGCGGGCGGTCCGGCGTGAGTTCGAAGCGAAAGAAAAAGATCCCGCCCGCAAATGGTTCTTCGACGCCTTCGTTCCAGACCGCGTCAGCCTCAGCGCGACCGCCGACGAGGGCGGGGCGTTGACGCCATGGGAGGACATCCCGACGGAAGAACTTGCCGCCAATGCGCGCTATTGGGCGCTCGCCCCGGGCGCAACGTGGCACGGCTTCGCCCATGTCGCGGAACATTTCGCCATCACCGACCCCAACAAGCTGACGCTTCTGACGCCCGGTTTCGATCGCGTGACGGGAGCTTATGAGGCGCATGGCATTCCGGCGCCCGTGGTCGCCCAATATTTGCGCGAGAACCGCATCGTCGCGGAAAAGAACGACCTCAACTCGCTGCTGTTTCTTTTGACGCCCGGCGTTGAATCCAGCAAGGCCTGGACGCTGCTCAGCGCCCTTGTCGCCTTCAAGAAGCTGCATGACGACAACGCGCGCCTCGTCGACGTCATTCCAGAATTCGTCAAGGCGCGGCCGCAGCGCTACGCGGGCCTGCGCCTGCGCGATCTTTGCGCCGAGATGCACGCCTTTTATCGAGGCTGCGGCGTCAGCGCGTTGCAACGGGCGCAATTTGCGCCAGACAATTTGCCCGAGCCGGCGATGGCGCCGCAGGAGGCGGTGCGGCAGATGGTGCGCAACAAGGTCGATTACCTGCCGCTCGACAAACTCGCCGGGCGGATCGCGACGACTCTCTTCGTCGTCTATCCGCCGGGCATCGCGACGATCGTTCCCGGCGAGCGGCTTGGTCCGCGCGCGGCCCCTATGCTCGATTATCTCAAAATGTTCGAGCGAAGCGCCAATCTGTTTCCGGGATTTGAAGCTGAAATTCAGGGCCTCTATCGCGAGATCGAGCCCGACGGGACGGTGCGCTTCTATACTTATGTCGTGCGTGAATAGCGCCGGGAATTGTTAAAGCCGGCTGTCAATGCGGCTTTGGCGGCGCGGCTTCCTCAACAACGTTTTCGAGTCTGCCCGGCGGCGAGGCGTCGCCCTCGCCAAGCGGGCGCTGCAGGAGCACCGTGTCGGTCCACCGGCCGAAGCGGAACGCGACTGATTTGAGGACGCCGGCGCGCTCGAAGCCAAAGGACTCGTGCAGGCTGAGCGAAGGCGCGTTGCTGCCGTCGATGTAGCAGACCATCTGGCGGTAGCCGGCCGCGGCGCAGGCCTCGATCAGGGCCGGCAGCAGCTTGCGGCCGACGCCGGACTGACGATGGTCCTCGCGTACGTAGATCGAATGCTTGACGGCGTAGCGATAGGCCGGCCGCTTGAGAAAGGGAACGGCATAAGCGTAGCCGATGATGGCGCCGTTGAGGTCGGCGACGATATGTGGCAGGCGCCGCTTCAGCATCGCCTTGCGGCGACGCTTGACGTCTTCCGCATGCAGCGGTTCGGGCTGATAATCGCCGAGGCCGTTCTGGACATGATAGGCGTAAATGTCGACCATGTACGGCACATCCTGCTCGGTCGAAGGACGCACGACGACGGGCAAGGGCTGATCGAGCATGGGGCGGAACTTTTCCACGTATGGCGGTTGGGACGATGCGCCTTTAGGGGGCAAAGGTCTTTCGATCATCGCGAGATGAAGATTTTATGACGCCAGTCTGGCGGAGGCCGTCAATGTCCGAAAACTGGTGGCGCACGGGCGCCATTTATCACATCTATCCGCGCTCGTTCCAGGATTCGAATGGCGATGGCGTCGGCGACCTCGAAGGGATCAGGCGCCGGCTCGATTATCTCACCTGGCTCGGCGTCGACGCGATCTGGATTTCGCCGTTCTATCCGTCGCCGATGCACGATTTCGGATATGACGTCGCCGATTATTGCGGCGTCGACCCGATATTCGGATCGCTCGAACTTTTCGACGCGCTCGTCGCCGACGCCCATGCGCGTGGCCTCAAGGTCATTCTCGACTTCGTGCCGAACCATACTTCGATCGAGCATCCCTGGTTCAGGGCGAGCCGCACGGGGCAGGGGGAAAAACGCGACTGGTATATCTGGCGCGACGGCGCGCCCGGCGGCGGCCCGCCCAACAATTGGCTCGCCCATTTCGGGGGCCCCGCGTGGACCTTCGACGCGGCGCGCGGGCAATATTATCATCACGCCTTCCTGCCGCAGCAGCCCGATCTCAACTGGCGCAGCCCGCAGGTGCGCGAGGCGATGTTCGACGTTCTTCGCTTCTGGCTGCGCCGGGGCGCCGATGGCTTTCGCGTCGATGTCATCACACATCTCATCAAGGACGAAGAGCTGCGTGACAATCCGCCCAATCCCGCATGGACGGAACGACAGCCGGCGGTCGAGAGGCTCTTGCAGACGCATTCGTCGGATCATCCCCTCGTGCATGAGGTGGTCGCAAGGATGCGCGGCGTGCTGGAGGAGTTCGACGACCGCCTCCTGATCGGCGAAATCTATCTGCCGATGGAGCGCCTCATCGCCTATTATGGTGAAAATCTCGCCGGCGCGCATCTGCCGTTCAACTTTCAGCTCATCGACGCGCCGTGGCGTGCGAAGGCGATCGGCGACCTCATCGAGGCCTATGAGGCGGCGTTGCCGGAAGGCGCCTGGCCCAATTGGGTGCTGAGCAATCATGATCGCCCGCGCATCGGGGCGCGCGTCGGCGAGGCGCAGGCGCGCGTCGCAGCGATGCTGCTGCTTACCCTGCGCGGCTCGCCGACGCTCTACTATGGCGACGAAATCGGCATTGGCGAGGTGGAAATTCCACCCGATCGGATACGCGATCCGTGGGCCCTACGCGAGCCGGGAATCGGGGTCGGGCGCGATCCGGAACGAACGCCGATGCAATGGGACGACAGCGCCTTCGCCGGCTTTTCGGCGGTCGAGCCCTGGCTGCCGCTGACGCCGGACTGGCGCGAGCGCAACGTCGCTGCAATGCGCGCAGACCCCGCCTCGATGCTGTCGCTGGTCCGCGCCCTTCTCGCCGCCCGCCGCGTGCATAAATCATTGTCGCGGGGGCGCTGGCGGCGTCTCGAAAGCAGCGGGGCTGTGCTTGCCTACGAGAGGGCATATGATGATGATCATATGATCGTCGTGCTGAACTTCGGCGCCGTTCCGCAACTCTGGCCGGTTCCCGCCACCCCGCCGAAACTGACCATTGCGCTCTCGACCCATGGCGACCGCAGCGGCGAGGCCGCACCGGTCGCATTGCGCCTTCGCGCCAATGAGGGACTCGTGCTTGATGCGCGAAAGGGCTAAAGTCCGTTTCGGTCCGGTCGGGTTCGCCATCGGCGCTGAGTCTCACGCGGCTGGAAAAAGTGGATCTCGCAAATGAAACTTTCCTTGATCGCTCCGGCGCTCCTCCTTGCAATGTCGACCTTTTCAGCGGCGGAGGATCTGAGTTGCGTCAGCACGACGTTCAACCTGCTTTCGCCCAACGACAAGGTGTGCGTAACGAGCTTTGACGATCCGAAAGTTCCGGGCGTCACCTGCTATATTTCGCAGGCCCGCACAGGCGGATGGGGACAACCGTTCGGCCTCAATGAGGATCCGTCGAACTTTTCCGTTTCGTGCCGTCAGACAGGCCCGATCTCCGTCGATCTTTCCAAACTGGCGGACAATGAAGAAGCGTTCACCGAGAAGACCAGCATCTTTTTCAAGGCGACGCGCATCTACAGGATTCCGGATAGGAAGCACAGTTCGCTGGTCTATCTGGCGATAAGCTCGAAAATCATCAATGGCTCGCCCGCCAATGCCGTGAGCACCGTCCCCGTCCCCGTCCCCGCGCCGGCGCAGCCGTCGCAATAGGCTGCAATGCGCGGCCCATCGACCTGCGGCGGACTGCAAAGTCTAACGTCGCGGTACGCCAAATCCGCCGGGACCCGGGCCGCCCGGAACCACGCCGCCCGGACCGCCGAAGCCGCCGGTTGAACCAATTCCGGGCGGCGCCAGCGCGCCGCCGGGTCCGCCAAATCCGCCGGAGCCGGCGCCCGGGGGAGCGCCGGGCATGCTGAGGCTCCCGGGCTGGCTGGCCGGGCCAAAGCCGCCCGGGGCGCCGAATGAACCATTCAGGCCGTGGGGCGCTCCAGCCGGCGCCCCATGAGAGCCGGGACTGCCGAGGTCTCCGCCGCCCGGCAGCTGCGGCGACGGCGATCCGCTGGGCAGGCCCGGCGCGCCCGCGCCGTTGATGCGAACGGAATCGACGCGCCATTGGCCGCCGGCGCCGGGCGAAGTCTCGAGCACCGCGCGCACGGTTTGGTTCAGCGGCAATCCGAAATCGCCGGCGCCGCCGACGGACAGTCCCGAGCCGAGATGAAGACCGTTGGCGCCGCGCTCGACATAGGCCTCGATCGAGAGCGCCTTGAGATTGGCGCCGAGCAGCGCGCTTTCCGCTTTCGCGTGGGCGACCTTGAATTCGCCGTCCACAAGCTGGCCCTGCATCACGACGCGCTGGCCGATGAAAGCCGGATCGACGCCGGCGAGCTTGAGGTCGCCGACCGTGAGCGCGCCATCGCCGCCCACATCGAGGGGGCCAGCGACTTGTTCCAGTCCCGGCTCTCGCGTTTCAATGAGGCTCGCGACGATGATTCCATCCGGCCGGCGCAGCCCGCTGACCGCGACATGCGCGCCATAGCCGAAGCGCCGCTGCGTCTTCGGAAGATGCGCGAGCGACACGCTCTGGCCAAGAACGGTCAGACTCTTCGCCCCGACCTTTTCGACGCGGCCAACGACCTCGCTCGTCACATTTATCGCCGTCGTCGAGAACTGGTTGTTGGTTTCAAGGGCGATGACGCGCACGACCTGGCCAATTTTCAGGGCGGCGGGCGTCGCCGCCGCGCCGTCAACGCGCACGCTGGCATCCTCGGGATAGGAGATGCGCATCCCGTTTACGAAGATGCTGCCGAAGCGCCTGATGGTGCCGATAACGCCGGTGCCGCCAATTCCCCGATCACCATCATCCCCGGCCGGCGAAATTGACGCCCCGGTGCCGCCGATGCCCTGATCGCGCGGACCCGCAAGACCGCGTTGCGCGGCGGCGAACGCCGGAAAGCCGGCGACCAGCGCCAGCAGGCTCCTGCGGCTGAGGCGCGGCGGCTGGCTCAAGGCGCCTCGTCTTCCTTCGCCTCAGGCGAAGTCCGTTGTTCCGGCGAAGTCTTCTCCGCCTCGCGATAAATATAGATTCCCATCGTCCAGCGCTGGTCGCCGCCGGAATCGGCGGCGCAGGCGGCATGGGCCTCGCGATTGGCTTCATGCAAGGCGGCGAGGGCGATCTCCCGCGAGCGCAGTTCGAGGGACTTCGCCAATTCGTCCGACAGGCCGTCGTAATGCACGGCGCGCTCGAGAAAACGGGGGCCTTCGCCCAGCACGTTGGCGACGGCGGCGGCGACGTGATCATGCAGGTTGCGGCCGAAATAATAAAGCTGCTCCTCGGCGCCGGCCTGCGGCACAAACGCCGTTTCGGTGAGGACGATGCGGCCCTCGGCGTCGATTGCGACGAGCCTGCGGTCGAGCCATTCGTCGAGCACTGCGCGGGCGCGGACATCGCGCGTTATCGATTCGACCAGCTGCTCGAACGAGGGCGCTCCGGCCGCCGGATCGGCGGCGCGCGCCAGCGGGCGCGGGCGTCCATTTGAATCGGTGAATTCCGGATCAGCCAGCCAGCGCGCGATGATGCGGCTCGTGCGCGACACCGCCACCGGAGTCGCGCTGATCGGCGCCCCCGCCCCGCGCAGGCGGCGCACCTCCTTGCGGTGAATGCCGGTCAGCAGACTGACGCGGCTGTCTGTCTGCTCCTTGTCGGGCAGGGCGAAATCATATTCGGCGACGTTGACATAAAGCTCGCGCAGGAGATCGGCGAGACCGGGGAAGGTCATGCCGCTGCGGATGAACAGCCGCACCAAGGGGCGCAGAATCCGCGCGATCGGCGTCTGCAGCCGGTCGGCTCCGGGCGGCGGGTGGTTTGGCGGTTCATCCATCTCTTCAGCATATGGCGGAAATCAGCGTGGGATACAATCCCACAAATCACTTGACGTGGGAAAAATACCCACGTATCGATTGCGTGTGAGTTTATCCCACGGTCAGGAGCCGCCATGCAAAGCCGTTCTTTTCCCATGTGCGCCGAGAGGACAGCGCCCGCGCGCCGCGAGCTTTCCCAATGCGCGACGCGCTCGCCATTTTCGCATCTCGCGGCGCTCCGGCGCGGGTCCATCTTCATCGCGGCCGCCGTCGCGCTGATCACGCCGATGGCCGTCGCCACGCGCCACGCCGAAGCCGAAATGACGCTGATGCATTGCTGGCCGCTCGATCTCTCCGTGCCAGCGCCTCACGCAATGCTTTTGCCTGATCTGCGCGCCAGCGGCGGCGTCCGCTAGGCCCCTTTCAAGTCACATCAAACCCGGTTCACCGGCCCTACGCCCCGACGCCCCATGCGGGCGGCGAGTGCGCCCGGCCGCCCGCTTCGAGGACGCCGCACATGCTCGCTCATTTTTTTCACCTCTTCGATGCGCAAACGACGCTGCTTCCCCATGCGGCGGACGCCTTGCGTTTGACGGGGCAGGAGGCCGCCGCCCGTCCGCGGCTGATCAGCGCCGTTGCGAGCGTCGGCCGCGACGTGCTGCGCCTGCCGCTCGCGCTTCCCAATGCGCTGCGCGATTTCCTTCTTGCGTGGCTCGCGACGGTCCCGCTTCACTTCGCGCCGCAGCGTCGCGTACGAAAACTGCCGCGCAACGCCGCCAGCCGCGGCGAGCGCGTCAGTCTGCAGCCGGCGTGGATCGGCGATCCTGAGGCGCCGCCGCGCATCTATCTCGATCTCTCGGACGTGCTGTGTCATGCGGTCTGGCATGACACCTGCGCCGGCATCCCGCGCGTCCAGCTGGAGATTGCCGGGCGGCTGCATCGCGCCAATCCGGCGGTTTGCGTCTTTGGGCTCCATGCCGGCAAATGGTGCGACCTTGGCCCGCTGATCGAAGCGGCGGAGGGCGACGTCGACCGCATTTTCGCCTTGCTCAAAGAAAGCTTCACGGACTTCAGCCTGCGCGTCAGTGGACTGAAACTCTTCGTAAAAAGACGGCGGCGCCATTTGTCCATCCCGCGCCACGCGCAAGCGCCTGACCTCAGGCCGCGGGATCACCTATTCATCGGCGGCGCCTTCTGGTTGAACCGTGAGATTATCGCGCTCTGCGAAAAATCCGCCGCCAATGGCGCAGATCTCATCATTCTCTTCCACGATCTGATCCCGCTTTCGACGCCTTCCTTCACCGGTCATGATTTCATCGCCGAATATGAGGCGGCGTTGCGCCTCCCGGCGCATTTCATCGTTACGACCGAACTGAACCGCGACGCGCTGAAACAGGCGCGGCGGCGGCTCGACGCCGGCGCCGGGCGGACCTGCTCGACGGTCATGCCGCTCGCCGATGAATATCCTGGCTCGAAGCGCGGCGAGATGCCGGGGGCGCCCTCACCGCGGCTTGAAATGCTGGCGGGCGGCGCGTTCGCGCTCTGCGTCGGCACGATCGAAATTCGCAAGAACCATCATTCGCTGCTGCGCGCCTGGGCCGAACTTGCGGAGGAGAGCGGCGGGATCTTGCCCCGCCTTGTCATCGCGGGCAGGCGCGGCTGGAAGGCGGCGGCGACGCTCGCCGAACTCGACGCGCTGAGCCCCGGCGGCTCCGCCGTCTTCATCGAGGCGCCGACCGACGACGAATTGCGCTGGCTCTACGCCGCCTGCCTCTTCACGGTTTTCCCGAGCTTTTTCGAAGGGTGGGGGCTTCCGGTCGGCGAGAGCTTCTGGTTCGGCAAGCCCTGCGCGGCCTCGAACGCGCCTTCCATCGCGCCGGTCGCCCGCGATCTTTGCGCCTTCTTCTCGCCCCATCACACCGAGGACATGAAGGACGCCATCCGCCGGCTTCTCGATCCCCATCAGCGCGAGACCTATCGGCGGCGGATCGAAAAAGCGCCGCTTCGCACCTGGTCGGAGGTCGCCTTGGACGTTGAGCGCGTCATCGCCGAAAGGCGCCCGCCCAGCGACGCTATTGCGAGCGAAGGCGATGCCTCGACGCTAACGCAGACCCGCGGAGGAAGCGCCGGGCGCGCAGGGTCAGGTGAGTCTTCTCCGGATGAAAGCGCCGGCGGAGGCCAGGGCGGCGCGACCGCTTTCGAGCTGATCCGCCCATAAGGGCCACGCGTGGATCATATGGGGCCAGATCTCGAGCGTCGCCGCGACATCGCCGGCGCCCGCCCGCGCGACGATTCGCACGGCGTCGTCGAGCAGCGTTTCGGCCGAGCCGACCTGCACGAATAGCGGCGGCAGACCGGAAAGATCCGCGTGCAATGGCGACGCCAGCGGATTTTTTTGGTCCGTCCCGGCGAGATAGGCTCCGGCGAGCTCCTCAAGGTAGGATTTCTGGAGGAGCGGATCGATCGACGCCTTGCTTTCTATCGACGCGCCCGTCATTTCGAGATCGACCCAGGGTGAGAGAAGCCAGGCGCAGCCGGGCGGGGCGCGCCCCGAGTCGCGCAGGCTGATAAGCAGTGCGAGCGTCAATCCGCCGCCGGCGCTGTCGCCGCCGATGGCGATGCGGCGCGGAGCAAATCCGCGCGCGAGCAGAAGTTCATAGGCCGCCGCCGCATCTTTGAGCGCGGCCGGAAAAGGATGCTCCGGGGCGAGCCTGTAACCGACCGCGAGCGTCCGCACCCCGGCCGCGCGTCCGGCGGCCGTCACCATGCCGCGATGGCTCTGGATTGAGCCCGAGCAATAGCCGCCGCCGTGAAAGAAAAGCAGCACGCGCGAGGGATCGCCGCCGGGCGCCAAAGACCATTCGAGCGGCAGTCCCTCATGCGTCTCGCTCTCCAGCGAAATATCGGCGCCGATCGGTTGCGCGCCAACTTCATCGAGCCGCTCTCGCCGGGCGGCCCAGCCGACGGGCCGTGGTTTGGCCTGCAAAAGGGCTCGAACGGCGTCAATTTCCAAGGTCGCCATCGCTCTGTCCTTCGTTGGACCCCACGGGGTGGAAAGCGGAGCCGTCGTTGCTGCGCAGGTTTCCGCGCTCGCCCTTTTTCAAGGGCTCGCCGGCGCCGCTTGGGAAGGCGCCGGCGCGCCTTTCGGGTTGATCTGCACGGTGGCGGTTATGCCCGCTACGAGTCTGACGCCTTCTGGAACGTCATCGAGGTGAATTCGCACGGGTATGCGCTGGGCGAGACGAACGAAGGTGAAGATCGGATTGACAGACGCCAGTCCGTAGGCGTTCGGCTGGGCGTTTGGCACGTTGATGCCGCGTGAGATGCTGTCGACGTGACCGCGAACGAGCTGGCTGTAGCCCATAAGCTTGACTGTCGCGGGATCGCCATCGCGTATCGCTTCGAGGTTTGTCTCTTCGAAATAGCCGTCCACCCAAAAAGAATCAGCGTCGACGAGGGAGATCTTGATCTGTCCCACGTTTGCGTAATCGCCGAGCTGCGCCAGAAGATTGGTGACATATCCGTTCACAGGCGATCGGATTTGCGTCCGCTCGAGGTTTACCCGCGCGTTGTCAAGATTGGCCAACGCCTGCTGATAACTTGCCTGCGCGCTTTCGGCGCGGCTGGCGTAGGATTGCTTTTCCTCAACTGTGACCGCGAGAAGGTCGAGCATTTGCCGGCGCTCGGATTCCGCCTGCGCATTTTCGGCGACGGCTTTCGCTTGCGCGACCGCCGCCTCGGACAGGCGCACGCCTATCGCGTAATTCGTCGGATCTATCTCCATCAGCAGGTCGCCCTTGCGCACGAGCTGGTTGTCGCGCACCGGCAGCGCGGTGATTCGGCCAGCGACTTCCGGCGCGATCGTCACCACATAGGCGCGCACCGCGGCATCCCGGGTCCACGGCGCGCCCATGTAGACGAGCCATGATTGCCAGCCAAGGACAGCGGCGACGCAAACCATCCCCAGCGTCGCCAGAACGGGAAAAATGCGCATCCGAGGGCGTGGAGCGGCCGCCGGACCCGCGCCCTCAAGGTCGGCTGCTGGACCCGCGTCCTCGCGTGCGGCGGCAGGCTTTGGGTCAAGTTTGACGCCGGACATCAGCGACCTCGGCGGGCGATAAGGAGCACGGTTCCTGACAGCAGGATGATGTAAACTGCAAACTCGAACAATGCCGGATGCCACACATGCTGCAATAGACTGTATCGGTCCGTCGCGCGGCGCAGGACAATCAGCATAAGCCACGCCATCAGCATCAACAATACGATCGGCGCGACATAGACCCCGTATAAATTGATCTCTGTGAAATTCATGCCCGCGCCTGCGCGTCGAAAAAGGGAGCGAACGCAGTCATCGCTTCCGACATGGCGAGAATGGCTGCGCGGGCGCGAAGAGGAAGTTGAAAGCCCGAGGCCTCGTCGGGCCGCGCGGCGAAATCGCCGTCGAGTTCGGCGAGATGCCTCGTCGCCGTCGCGCTGCGCCCTTGCGCCAGCGCGTTGAGCGCTGCGTCGAGTGTGGCGCCAAGTCCGAAGCGATCCGCCACGCTACGCAGCCGAATGATATGCGTTCCCACGGAAAGCGCCGCCGCGAGCTGAGCGCGCTGCAGCGGATCGGCCTGCTCCGGGAGCGCCAGCAAGCGGCTGTAGATGCGCCTTTCCCAGCCTTCGCGCGTCGGAGCCCATCTCTGTCGCGCGAGGCGGCGCAGGTCGCGCAAGGTGAGATCGAGGAGCCTGCGGGAACGCGTCGCGGGCGAAAGCGGCGGCAGCAGGCGCATGGCGAGCGCCGCAGCGCCGATCGGAACGTGTCAACGATTTTGAGACAGCCGGCGTGTGAATTTAAGCTTGGATTTGCAGCCTTTGGGTTGGCGGGTTGATCCAGGCGGCGGTTGGTTTGAGCGGCGGTTCTGGCGGCTTTTTGA
>Ga0182014_10000163_pt1 | contig 80043 bp, 78 predicted proteins | sample 612S2DmetaG_FD_120489 | JGI IMG/M metagenome (GOLD analysis project Ga0182014, IMG submission 120489) | Permafrost microbial communities from Stordalen Mire, Sweden - 612S2D metaG | ecosystem: Environmental > Terrestrial > Soil > Wetlands > Permafrost | place: Sweden: Stordalen | collected...
CGGGCTGCCGCCCCCACGCACATAGCCGACAACACGCTCACGTAAATCAACACTGTAGCTCATCATTCACCCCCACAAGGTGGCAAATATTAACACGTAATATTGTTAATGTGAATCACTATACATGACGCTGGCGCGGGTGACTGAGGCTTTGGAAGTGGAACTTGATCCAGCGGAGGGGAGCACAGTTCTCCAATCCGCGCCGCGCAGTAAAAAATAACAACATTTTTGCCAGGAGCCGATGTTATGAACCACGACCTTCCCTGCTTTCCTCAAGGCTTATACTGGCAGGAGCTCCCGCAGGGCTTTAAGGTGCGCACCCACCGCCGGACGGTGACGGAAGCCGACCTAGTGGCCTTTATCTCGGCGAGCGGGTTGCTGGAGGTGATCTTCATCGACGCCGATCATGGTGGGGCGATGGGCGGCCGGCCGGTCCCGGCGGCGCTCACCCAGTGTTTCATCGAAGGGATGCAGATGCAGGGCCTGATCCAAGCCACAGGGCTGGCGCTCCTTGAAATAAATACCAAGGTGCTGGCCCCGGTCCGCATCGGCGACAGCGTCTGGGCGACGATTCTGGTCAGCCACGTTCACCCTACATCAAAGGGCAACCGCGCCGTCATCACGTTCGACGCGGCGGTGTTCAACCAGCGCGACGAGCAGGTGATGTCCTACACCGTCAAACGGTTGATCGCGGGGAAGCCCGACGCCTGAATTCAGGCTTTGTCAGTGCTGATCTTGTGATACGCCCGCCCGTGATAGATCAGACCTGAGCTTCCGTGGCCAAGATGGATCGCCTGCACGGCACAGAAAAGCACGCTATGCGTGCCGACCTCCACAATCTGGTCGATCTTGCAGTCGAATGCGGCAGCCGCACTCTCCAGCACCGGCGCGCCGGTGGCCAGCCGCTGCCATTTCGCCAGGGCAAAACGCTCCGCCATTGGCACATTGCCAACGCTGGCAAACACCGGCGCAAGCTCCTGGTGCTCGTGCGCCAGTACGTTCACGCAAAGGATGCCGGCGGCCTTGATGGTATCGTGCTGGCTGGCGTTTTTGTTCACACAGACTAACAAGGTCGGCGGGTCATCGGTCACGCTGCAAACGGCAGAGGCGGTGAAACCGGTATCGCCATCTGGCCCCTTGGTGGTGATGATGTTCACGGCAGCCCCCAGGCGGGACATAGCTTCACGGAAACGCTGACGGCTGGCATTGAAATCTTCGGTCATCTCGGTACTTTGCTTGGTTGGCAAGAAATTTTGCTGAACGCTGGCCGGCGGCAGATCCCGTAATCCGCCAGGTCGGCCTTGTCTACCGGATACTTCTGCCACCGCGTACATCACGCTTATACCTATCGGGCGGAAGGATGCTAAAACCCCCGGTCAGACTGGAATATAGCCAGTCTATCATGCCTCGATTGATATGGGGTCTTGCCAATGCAGGTTCTACTTGGAGCCGATTGGTCCGCCCGGTTACTTTACGCGCATCAAACGATTTAGCTTTATGCACCTGCCATCTTGGCTAGATGTAAATAGAAAACGAACGATGAAATTATGCAAAAACAGGAGGAAACCATAACACAGACTCTTAAACTCGCCGGCAAGGTCGCACTCGTCACCGGGTCTGGCGCCAATATAGGCGAGGCCTGCGCCAAAGCGCTGGCCAAGGCCGGCGCGAAGCTCGTGCTGGCGGACATCAACCTAGCCGGCGCTCAGCGCGTAGCCGCGGACATTGCCGCCAGCGGTGGCGAGGCCCTGGCCCATCATCTGGACCTGGGCGACGAAAACAGCATCGAGGTCCTCAAAGCCGCCGTCGTCGCCCGCTTTGGCCGGCTGGATGTTCTGCACAACAACGCGGCCGATGTTAGCACCGCCCAAATGGCCGCCGATGGATCGCTCGTGAACATGGCATCTTCCGTCTGGGATCGCGCCTTCCACATCAACACGCGCGGCACCATGCTGATGATCAAACACTTCGTTCCGCTCATGCTCCAGGGCGGCGGCGGCTCGATTATCAACACCAGTTCCGGCGTTTCAATTCTCGGCGATATTTTCACCCCGGCCTATTCGGCCTCCAAGGCGGCGGTGAATGCACTGACCCGCAACGCGGCGACGCAATTCGGCAAACAAAATATCCGCTGCAATGCAATCCTTCCCGGGCTTATCCTCACTTCGCAAGCACGTGAGCAGATGTCGCCGGAGATGCTGCAAATGCTGGAGCGGCATACCCTGCTGCCGCGCCTGGGAACCCCGGATGATATCGCCGGAACCGTGGCATTCCTGGCCTCGGACGACGCAAGTTTCGTCACCGGTCAGATTTTCGCAGTCGATGGCGGCATTACCATGCACCAGCCTTTCGTGGCCGATGTACAGGCATTCATGGCGAAATAGGCTTTTGCGTCATCCCTTTTTTAACGAACCAGATCGAGGAAACAGATTATGAGTGCTTACGTATTGTCCGTGGTGAATAAAACGGATCGCGACGCCTACGAGCGCTATTCCGAGGCCGGCTATTTGTCGATTTTACCGTATATGCCGGAAGTCACAGTGGCCGAATCGCCGGAAGTGATCGAGGGCAAATTCCCAGGCACCACGACGATCATGATGAAATTCAAGACCATGGAAGACGCCAAGGCCTGGTATCACTCGGATCTCTACCAGAAAGCCATCCCGCTGCGTCACGCGGCGAGCGACACGCCCTTCGTTATCATGTTCCCCGGCGCGGATTAACGCTCTGGCGCGGCGCGCAGTGATGCCAGGATAAAATCCACGGCATGGGCGCGCCAACGGGCCACGCCTTCTGGTGAGGCGAAGTCGATCCCGATCGTCCGGGTCATGGCTGGCCCCATCAGGAAGCATCCGGCGGCAAGGTGAAACACCGTCGCGTAAAACAGGGTGGGGTCGACATCGCCTCGGAAATCGCCGGTGCGCACGCCATGCTGCAGGATCGGCTCGATGACCTTGTTGATGAACTCACGCGTCAAAGGGGCAAAGCCGGCCTGTGCGTCGATATGCTGGGCGCGGTGCAGGCCCTGATCGAGAGTGAAGGTTGTCACGCCGGGGTTTTCCAAGTGAAGATCGACAATCCGGTTGATAAGCCGGGTAATGGCCTCGCGCGGCGGCAATGCCTCGTACGAGGTATGCTCAAGCAACGAAATCACCGCCGCGGACTGAGAATCGAAAACCACCCGGTAGAGTTCGTCCTTGCTCTGGAAATAATGATGAATCAGCTGCTTCGTCACTTTGGCAGCCCGCGCGACCGTTTCCAGCCGCGCCGCGTCGAAGCCTTTTTCGGTGAATTCCGTGCGGGCGGCAACCAGAATGCGGTGGAGCGTATCAGTTTTTTTAGGCGGCGGGTGCATTTTTGAGGGCATTCAAAATAGGGTTTAATTTGCGCGGAACCTGCCGATTGGTTGGTTACATCTGCTGGCCGCGCATAATCTTGGCGGACGGCCGTGAACCAAAACAAACATCAGGAAACGTCGCATATGAAAATCGGTATCAGCAGACCTTACGCAGACCCAGGGCACCCCATTCCAGACGTCGACATGGGAGCAATCTGCCAGATCGCCGAGGAGGTGGGGTTTGATTGGGTCACCTATGGCCACCACACCATCCGCCCGCTGGAAGAGCCGGTCAAGCCGCCACATTTCGGCGTCCCGCTATACCTGGACCCGCTAATCGGCGCGGCCCGTGGCTTGGCTTTGACCAAAACACTCGAGGTTGCCACCAGCGTGCTGATCATGCCGATGCAGCACCCGGTGGTGGTTGCCAAGCAGGTCGCCACCATCGACCGCTACAGCGGCGCCGGCCGGTTTTTCCTGGGCCTCGGCACCGGCGGGGCGAGCCGGCTGGAAATCGAGCTGACCGGCGGCAGCTTCGAGCGGCGCTGGGCCTATACCATGGAAAGCATCGCCATCATGAAAGGCCTCTGGACTGAGGATCGTTTCACCTTCAAGGGTGAGTTCTTTGATTTTCCGCCAACTCTGCTGGGGCCGCGCCCGGCGACGCAACCGCACACGCCCATCTGGCTTGGTGGTTTCAGTGATGCCGTGCTCCAGCGCATCGGTGAACATTGCAACGGGTGGCTACCAGTTTACGCCGGCGCCAAGCTGGCATTCGGGACCGGCCATGCGGGCACCGACTCAGCCTATGATGATCTGAAAGCCGGGCGCCGCAAGCTACATCGCTTCGCGGAAGAAGCCGGGCGTGAAGTGCCGCATTTTGATATCAACGTCATCTTGACGCCCGAAAGCGCTACGGATGTAGTCCGGGGCTTTGAAGATGCAGGTGCAGATCGCCTGGCCTTTACGCTGCCGGAGGTGACTTCGGTTGAGGAGGCGCGTGCCGAATTAGAAAAACTCGCCGGTCGCGTACTCTAACGCGTGATCCGTCTCTATCAAACCGTTGATGGTTCGATAGAGACGGCGCGTCGCGTCCTAAAACTTTTTCAGGCAACATCCCATTTCACGTGCAACTGGTCCGGGCCGCGCAGCTGGATGCCGCGGATCACCGGCTTGGGGTAATCCGGGTCGAGGCGGAAGTTCGGCAGGTCGAGCATGGCGTTCAGCGCGATCTCCATCTCCAGCTTGGCCAGATGCATGCCCATGCAGATATGCGGGCCGAAACCAAAGCTCATCACCGGGCGCATCGGGCGGTCGAGAATTAGCTCGTCCGGGTTCTCATAGACTTCGGGGTCGCGGTTGGCGGACGAGATGCATACGGTCACCGCCTCGTCTTTTTTGATGGTGACACCGCCGATCTCCATGTCCCTCGCGGCAAGGCGGCCAAGGTGCCCGGCGACGGTTTCCAGGCGCATGGTCTCGACGACGGCCTTCGGGATTAGGCTGCGGTCCAGGCGCAGGCGCTCCCATACATCCGGGCGCTCCAGCAGCAGCACGATCATATTCCCGAAGCTGCGGCTGGTGGTCTCGCCGGCGGCCAGCAGAGTCATCCGGATGAAAGTGGTGATATCTTCATCGGTAAATGTCTTGCCGTCGACGTTCAGCCCCATCAGGAAGCCGATCATGTCGTCGCGCACGATGCCAGATTTGCGACGCTCCTGCACGGCCGGAAGAACATATTCATACAGCCGTTGTCCGGCTTCCATGGCCGCCGGGATAGATGTTTTCATCTCTTCCGGATCGAATCGCGGCCCGCCCACGATTTGCAAGGCCCAGCCGGCCGACTGCATGGCGGCTACCATGTCGTCAGGAAGGCCGAACATTTTGTAAACCACGCGGACGGGGAAGGCGAGCACGAAATCCAGCAACAGATCGGCCTTGCCCTTGGGCCGCATCGCGCCGATGAACTCATCCTCGATAATCGGGCAGATTAGGTTGTCTTTCCATTTTTTGATGGCGCTGGGCATCATCGGCGGCTGCAAAACAGCGCGCCATTTGTGATGCTCCTCGCCATCCATGCCGGTGAGCAGGAAATTATCGACAGCCGAGCCGAAGCCTTCGGCATTCTGCTTGCTCAGCCAGTTTTTGTCATCGCGCAGGACCTGGTGCACATCCTTATAGCGGAACACCGTGTAGACCTTGCGGCCGGTACCCATCCAGTCGGCCTGTGACGGCGCTTTGAAAATACGCAGGATGTCCCCTTCCAGCACTGGCGTTTTCGCGCGCCATTCCTTCATCTGCTCATAGGGGCTGGTTACGTCGGCGCCATTATAGACACCACTGACGGCGGCGAAGTCCCGCGCCATTTTCTCGAGTGCTTGGGTTTTGGTCACGGCGTTCATGGGTTTGCTCCTCGTGGAGATGAATTATTTCTTGTCCCGCCTATAAATGGACAAGTGGCAATTTATTGTCAAGCGATTTTGCTTTGCCGCTGGCGGCCGTTTGGCGCCGAAAAATTAAATTACTGCGCAATCTTTGATTTAGATCAAAGCATCTCCCCAGCGGCCATGTATTTCTGCTGCGCGGAGATACAAAATGAATAAAAACTGTTCAAGTTGTTTAGATGGGCCGGAGGGAAGCGAAAAAACCAGGCATCGGCTAGGGGTCTATGCCCTCGACCATTTCGTCAGGGACGTCCCAGATATTGCTGCCGCGGAGCCGTTTTTCCGCGCGCTCGGGCTACGGACCCGCCGGCAGGAGGGTGCTCTAACCGTCCAGGCCGGCGCCGTTGACCATGACTGGGCCGTGATAACGCAAGGTCCACATGCGCGGTTACGGCGGCTGAGTTTTGCCACCTACCCCCCAGACGTCGCCGCCTTGCGGCAGCGCGCGGCGGGCACTGCGTACGAAATCCTCAGCGAGACGCCCGACTCCTTCGTTCTGTCCGGTCCCGACGGCATCGAAGTCGAGATCGTCGCGCGTGACCGGCAGATGTTCGACGCGGTGGAGGCAAACAAGCCGCCATTGGTTCCGGCCGTGGCGCAGCACAAATCCCAGGTTATCATGCCCGAGGCATTGCGCCTGTCGCATATCGCCATTTTTACATCCGATGTGCCTCGTGCGCTGGATTTTTACACCAACGTAGTGGGCCTGGCCCTCTCGGACCGCTCGGGCGACACTCTCGCGTTCCTGCATGCGCCCCACGGCAGCGACCACCATGTACTGGCATTGGTGAAATCCTTTGGCCCCGGTGTGCATCATTACAGCTTGGACCTGGGTTCGATCGACGCCATCGGCCTCACCGCAGACAATGCTCATGCGCAGGGTTACACCGCCGGCTGGGGCTTTGGGCGCCACGTGCTCGGCTCCAATTTCTTCCACTACATTCGCGATCCATGGGGCAGCCACGCTGAACTTACCGCCGGCCTCGAATATATCGCGGCGAATGAAGAGTGGATCGCGGGCGATCACCCGGCCGACGACGCCTTCTACCTCTGGGGCCCAGCACCACCAGCCGATTTTATCGAGAATCACCAGACACCTTGAAGCAGTCGATAATCCGCCGCCTCAGCGCGGTTGGAATAAACGCATAGGAGAGAGACAACATGACCGTTATTCGCAAAGTAGGCATGGCAGCCCACCGTAAGATTGATCCCGCATTGGATGACGGTGGTGGACCAGGTTATAACGTCAAAGCCGAGAAGGAACTGGTCGGCCGCGCGCGGGAACTGCAGCCGCTACTGCTGAAATATGGTCCGCAGGGTGACAAGGACCGCCGCCTGCCAAATGAAGTGTTTGACGCACTGACCGACGCCGGGTTCTGGGCAATGGCCGCGCCGCGCCGGTGGGGCGGTTTGGGCACCAGCGCCCGGGCCATGTCGCTCGTCGGCGCGGAACTCGCCAAAGGCGACGGTTCGGTTGGCTGGGTTTACACCGTGTTGCACGGTAGCACCTGGGTCGCCAGCCTGGGGCCGGACGCTCTGCAAGAGGCGATTTTTGGAGAAGAGGGCGTCGATCATCCGGTGATCTGCGCCGTCGCCAACCCGCCAGGCACCATAGATGAAGTTGACGGCGGCTATCTCGTCAACGGCCGTTGGCCCTATGCCTCCGGCTCGGCGCATGCGCGCTGGGCGCAGTTGGGCGTGAACATCCGCAACAAGGACGGCTCTTTGGACCATGGCGGCTTCGCCTATGTCCGCATCAAAGACATCACGATCGAAGATACCTGGCATATGATGGGTATGCGCGGCACCGCCTCGAACACCATCGTCGCCAAGGGCGTCTTCATTCCCTACGCGCAGTTCTACCATGTTGCCAAGCTTGGCCTCGGTGGTCACACGCCCGGCAAGCGCCATGTCGGTGAACCGTCCGACTATTGGCCGTTCATGCCCTTCCTGCGCGCCACCGCGCATGCGGTTGTCGCCGGTGCGGCACTGGAGATTCAGGCCCGCGTGACCGAGGCAGCGCAACGCCGGCCGATTGTTTATACCACCTATACCAAACAGTCGGAGGCTGTAATGGCGCAGGGTCAACTCGGCGAGGCTGCTGCGCGTATTTCCGCGGCTGTGGCAGTAACGCTGAAGAATTGCGATTTGATCGATCAGGTCGGCCTGACCCGCGTGCCGCTCACGCCGCAACAGCGTGCCCTAAGCAAAGGCGAGGGCTCGCTTGCCGTCGACCTGCTCTCGCAGGCCATCGACCAGTTGATGTTCCTGGCTGGATCAAGCGCTTTCTCAACATCAAACCCCATCGAGCGTCTGTATCGCGACGCGGTCTTCGGCATGCGCCACACCGCGAACCTGCCGTATGTCGGTTACGAAATTTTTGGAAAATCACTGCTCGGTATCGAGCCGAACATCTCCCACCCTGACTTTATTTAACCAAAAACCAAACTCACAGGAGCCGTCCATGCTTGACAATGTTCAAAAGGGTATCGCCCAAGACCCCGTTTCCCGCTACATCGATCTCGAAAACCGTGAAGTATCTCTTGCCGTGCTGCACGATGAGGCTCTCTACGAAGAAGAGCTGAAAAACATTTTTGCGAAGTCGTGGCTGATGCTCGGTCACGATACCGAAATCCCCAATGCCAACGACTATGTCGTGCGCTTCATGGGCGAGGATCAGGTGATCGTGGCGCGCAGCCCCGATGGCAAGGTAAGCGTCTCGCTCAACGTTTGTCCGCATCGTGGCATGCATGTCTGCATTTCAGATTCCGGAAATACGCGCGCACATAAATGCATTTATCACGGCTGGGCCTTCCGCCCGGATGGCAGCTTCATCGGTGCACCTGTTGAGCGCGAGCAGATGCACGGCAAGATCAAAACCAAAAAGGAACTGGGGCTCAAGCAGGCGCGCGTTCATTTATATGGCGGATTGATCTTCGCGAGCTTCGACCACAATGGTCCGTCGTTCGAGGAATCCCTGGGCGAGATGAAGTTCTATTACGACATGCTATTCCAGCGCACCGACAATGGGCTGGAAGTGCTCGGACCACCGCAGCGCCTGACGATTGATGCCAACTGGAAAACCGCTGGCGAGCAATCCGCGAGCGACGGTTATCACATGCTCACGTTGCATCAATCGCTGCTGGAACGCGGCGTTATGGGTGGCGAGCCCGACTCCCAGCACGAATCCGCACCGGCGATGTATGGCATTAACGTCGCCGGCAATGGCCACACGCTGCGCTGCATCCCCGCCGACACCACATTCACGATGATGGCCGGCTCCACCACCGAGGACATGACCGATGCGCAGCGCCTGGAGTTGATGCCGCCTCCGGGTATTACCAAGGAACTGCTGCCGCAGCTTGCCAAGCATATGAGCCCGGAGCAGATGCACGTGCTGGCGAAGGCGCCGCCAGTGGTGGGTAATATTTTCCCGAACGTGGGCATCCTGTTCATCTACGTGCCGCTGCGCGACGGTTCGCTCGGCTCGGGATTGGTGCTGCACACAATGAATCCGCGTGGCCCGCATCACTTTGAGTGGTCCACCTGGTTCTTTGCGGAAAAAGACACTCCTGAAAACGTGAAAGCGATGATGCGCGCGGCTTGCGCACAAGGCGTTGGCACGTCGGGCGTGATCGAGCAGGACGATAGCGACACCTGGCCGCATATGTCCGAATCCGCGCGCGGCGTGGTGGGGCGGACCCAGACCATGAAGTATCAGGCGATCCTCGGCCAGACCCGCGCTGCCGATTGGCCCGATAAAGCCGAAGTCTATGAAGGCTTCAGCAAGGACGACTGCCAGTGGAACTGGTGGAAGAACTATCACGCGATCATGACCCGCTGAACCTCCCGTAATCTGAAAGGTTTTAAACATGTCCACTATTGAGAAGACCGCGAAGAGCGAACGGGCCGAGGTCATCTTCGGCTCCCCCATCTACAATCAAGTCGCGGCATTCCTGATCCGCGAAGCGCATTTGCTGGATCATCGTTTGCTGAACGACTGGGCCAAGACTCTGGCCGAGGACCTGGTGTATTTTGTGCCGGTCCGCGTGACCCGGCGCGTGCAGGATTTCAACCATGAGTTCGCCATCACCGGGCATTTTGACGACGATTATGCCTCGATGCTGGTGCGCGTTGACCGCCTGGTGAACACCACCAGCGCGTGGTCGGAAGACCCGGCCTCGCGCGTACGCCGTTTCGTCTCCAACATCATGGTGTACGAAACCGACACGCCTGATGAGTATGAAGTTGTAAGCTATCTGCTGCTCACGCGTAACCGTGCCGACGCCCGAGATTACAAGCACCTGAGCGCCGAGCGCCACGACCGTCTACGCTGGGTTGGCGACCGCTTCCTGCTTACCAACCGCAAGGTTCTGCTCGACCAGGTCGTGCTGGGCATGCCGAATCTTGCAATCTTCCTGTAACGCCGCAACGCGGGGGTTGTGCCGTTCGCGGTACAACCCCCGCGTTGTTCGAGCCATGGCAAGAATAAAAAACTAAAGGACACGCCAATGTCAATTTTTTCGGGTTTCCCAAAGACTACGCCTGCCCATGTTCCCCAGAACCTGGTTTTCGAATACCCCTTCGTCTTCGGCAAAACCTTAAAAGGCGATCCGTATAACGAAATCGTGCCGCTCATCCATCAGATGCCGCCCGTGTTCTGGGCAACGAACGCCTACCCAGGTGAAGGACCGGCCTGGATTGTCCGCCGCGCCCAGGATATGCGGCAGATCTATATGGACACCGAGCATTTCTCCAACCGTGGCTTCGCGCCGTTCGCCGAACTACTTGAAGAGAACTGGCACCTGGTTCCCGCCGAAATGGACCCGCCGAACCATGCCCCGTATCGCGCCCTGATATTCCCGCTGTTTACTCCGGCAGCCATACGCAAGCTGGACGGCGTGTTGTTTGACTATGCCAAGGAGTTCCTTGGTAAATTCAAGGATCGTGGCCAGTGCGAGTTCATGCATGAATTTGCTTTTGAGTTCCCTATTACAGTCGTCCTGCAGCTGCTCGCTCTGCCACGCGAGAATTTGAAGATGTTCCTAGAATGGGAAACCGATATGCTGCATGGCCATGATCTGGAAATGATCAAGTCTGCAACACGTAAGGTGGTGGACTATTTGCGTGGTGTGATCGCGGAGCGCAAGAAAAACCCTGGAGACGATGTCATCAGCTTCGCGCTCGCCGCGGAAGTTCAGGGCCAGAAATTCACCGATGACGAAGTGCTGGGCTTTGCTTTCAACCTCTTCATCGGCGGCCTGGATACGGTTTCCACTAATCTGGGTGTACAGTTCTGGCATCTTGCCACGCACCCGGAGCATCAGGCGTATCTGCGCGCGCACCCCGAGGCAATCCCGGATGCCATCGAGGAACTGCTGCGCGCCTACGCGGCGGTTACCACCTTCCGCGTCTGCGTCAAGGAAACTACCGTTAACGGCGTACGCATGCTGCCGGGTGACAAGGTAGCGATGTCGACCACGCTCGCCTGCCGCGACCCCGAGGAATTCGACCGCCCGAACGAGGTTATCCTTGACCGTAAGCCCAAACACATGGGCTTTGCGACGGGGCCGCATCTATGCCTCGGCATGCACCTCGCCCGCCGCGAACTCGCTCTGGCGATGACGGAGTTCCTGAAAGCGATTCCGCCGTTCCGCCTAGCACCCGGCACGAAGGTGGAATTCCACCTCGGCATGATCCAGATACTCGATCTGCCCCTGGTCTGGGACGTCTAGCAACCCCCTGCAAGAAGACAACGGCCCGTGCAGCGGTACGGGCCGTTGTTTTGTGCTATCCTTTGGCCGAGAATTTCTTGAAACTGGCCTGCGCTTCCTCGGTTACCGTGGAGCGCATGAATAAATTATTCGCGGCAAAATCGGCGGCTTCATCTCCTACCGTCGCATTGGTGGCAAAATATTCCTTCACGAATTTCCCTTGTTGCGCCGGCAGTTTGGCAAGTTCACGGGCAAGTTCCAAAGCCCGTTCACCAGCATTTTGTTCCACGATGTAATCCACCAGTCCAAGCCGGTAGGCTTCTTCGCCGGAGAGCACATCCACCCCATAGGCCAGACGCTTGGCAACAACCCTGCCAACCCGGTGAACAACCGAGGCTAGACCCCAGGCCGGAAAAAGCCCGATCGGCACTTCCGGCAGCGACCACTTCGCTGACCGTTCCGAGACGATCAGATCGCACGATGTCGCCAGTGTCATCCCGCCGCCAATGGCAAACCCGTCCACCGCGGCGATAACCGGCGGCGCCAGCGTACCCAGCAAGCGCGCCAGCCTGCCTGACTCAGCCTCGAAATTCTGCCGCTCCGCCGGGGACATGCCGACGAGGCCGCGAATATCGCTGCCGGCGCAAAACCCGCTCCCGGCACCAGCCAGCACGATCGCGCGTACCTCGGCATCACCGTTCAACTGGGAGAATGCCTCGATCAGTGCCTGCACCAGCCCGGCCGACATGGCATTGCGCTGCGCCGGGCGGTTCATGGTCAGTACCGCGACACCATCCGTCTTGCTCAGTTCGATCATCATGCTTCCTCAATATCCCGGGGGCCGCAACTTTCCTAGACCGGCCCGTGGGCGTTCAGGAGATCGTGCCGACCCGCCCGCCTTCCACAAAAACAGTACTGCCGGTGGTGTAGCTGGAGGCATCACCGGCGAGCAGAATCGCCGCCCCCACCGCTTCATCCGCGGCGCCAAAGCGCTTAATCGCGTTGCGTTCCGCCAGGCCCAGCCCTTTATGAATATCCGCTTCCTGGCCGTCAGGACTCATCGACCCGACGCAGAGCGCATTGACCCGTGTGTGCGGCGCCTGGGTTTTCGCCAGCGAGCGGGTGAGGAATGCGAGCGCCGCCTTGCTCACGCCATATGCAACTGCCGGCGGAATGGGCGTAAAACCGCCGCAGCTTTGCACGGAAATAATGCTGCCTTTGCCATGCGCTTCCATGTCCTTGGCAGTCATCTCGGTAAGCCGCCAGGTTGCAAGTACATTCACGTCCATTGCAGTTTTCCACACCTCATCGGTGTTCGCCCATAGCCCGCCGTCCTGCGCATACACCACGCCCGCCGCCGCATTGTTGAAGACAATATGCACGGGACCAAAATGCTCATGCGCGGTATCCACCAGCCGCTGCAAATCTGCTTTAACCCCCGCATCGGCCGCCACCGCAACCGCGCGGCCGCCACCAGCCGCGTTAATTTCAGCGGCAATCCGGTCCAGCCGGTCCTGGCTGCGTGCCGAGATCACCACGTTCGCGCCCAGTTCGGCGTAGGCTTTCGCCACATGTTCGCCAACGCCTGGCCCAACGCCGGTCAGAATTGCGGTGCGTCCATCCAGCCGAAAACGATTGAGTACCGATGTCATGTAAGGATTCTCCTAATGTTTCAGCGTGGCGAACAATGCCGCCAAGGGGCGTTGCGGCTCGGTGCCGTCAAAGGTCTGGTGCGCGGCGGCCATTGCCTCGGTCAGGTGGCCGAACGCGATGTGCAGGTCCATCACCTCGATAAACCCGCCATTGACCGCCTGCGTGTCGAACAAGGCGCAACGCTCGCCAAGCGGCGTGGTGCTTTCCAGCGCCACGGCAAACCCCTGTGCGCTCAGGCGGGCATAGCCGGTGTCGTAATCCTCGCGCAGCATAACATGGTGATACCCCGGGCCACGCGTTTTCAGCACCTCGGTGAACACCGACTCATCGCCCTCCAGCGGCTCAATCAGCTCAATCAGCAACCCGCCCGAGAAGGCGAACGCTACGCGCATGCTGAGCACCGCGGGCTTACCGCGGTAGCGATGCCCATTTTGAAACCTCATCTCGCCAACAAAAAATGGTCCGGCGCCCATTGAACTGATCCAATGAGCAATGGCTTTGTCCATGTCATCCACGACATGGCAAAGCTCAAAAATTGACCCTGGCGGCTGCATCATCGCTTTAGGACTCCTTCATTCTTCCACAAACCGGGTGGCAAATTCCGCGATCCGCCGGGCGATCTGCGCGGACCGGCTGGCCAGCGTGGCTTGCGGCGTGCCCGCCGGCAGTGCCGAGGCCAGATCGTCCAGGTTCACGGTTTTAACCGAACGGACCAGCGTTGCCGGGTCAGTCGTGGGCGGCACACCCTGCCAGCGCAGCATCATCCACCCGTCTAGCAGCCCCACCGTGTCGATCCAGTTATGTACGCCGGGGTCGCGCGCGGCGAGGACATAGGTGATGCTGTCATCTGGGTCTGGCAGCACCTGGGACTTGTTGAGGCTGGCCAGGCGGGTTACCGGATCAGGCGAAATGGTCCACGGATCGGAAATCTGGCAGCCGGTGTAATTGGCGCCACCGTCCGTAGTCGTAATGACCACGGCCTGGTCGCCGCCGATGTGGAAGCGCCCGCCGGAGAGAAATCCCCAGCCGCCCGGCCTGTCGTTTGGCCCGACGAGCCGGTTGGGTTCTGGGTAGCCGAGGAAATCATCCTTGAATCCGCGCCAGAATTCCACCCACACCGGCATCGATGTCACGATATCGCCGGCGATCTCATCCTCCGTCCGCTCTGGCGGTGCGGGCGGGCCGGCGGTGCGTTCCACGCGCAAGGTGGTGATGCTCTGCCCCCAATCAGCCATGCTGTCGCGCATGAACATCCAGTTGAGTTTTCCTGGTTCCGCTTGCAGATGATTAGCCCGGCCATTGGCGGGTTGCGAATCAATGGTGATAGTGAAGTTGCCATCCCTATCAGAGACAATGCTTTGCGTGGTCAACGCGGAAAGGGTACGGCCAAGCCCCGCATAATGATCGAAATCCACCAAAATCTCGATCATGAACTGGGTCGCCGGCTTACCGAAGCGGCCGTGAATTTTGTAAGCAGAATCACCATCGACCGAAATTTCGCGGTTGCTATTGTCGGGGTTGTCGATAGCGACCGCGGCACCGGCGTACACATGCCCGAACCAAAAGCGCGGCGCATTATATACGTTCCACAGCACTTTCGGGCGCCACGGATCGGCATTGATGCAACGCATCGTCAGCGCCAGAATCCATTGGTCGAGCGCACGGTCCAGGCCGAGATAACCGTCTGGTAATGCGGCAACCTTGTCGGCGCGCAACATTGCCCGGGCCTTTTCGCGGGCCGCGCGGATACGTGGATCCGCGATCAGCCGTAGCGCCAGTTTTTCCGCTTTGCGTTGGTCGTCGGTGGCAAGCGGGCTAGGCAGTGTTGAATGGTTCATAGGGCCGTCTTTTCAAGGCTTTTGCAGGAGTGAACCGAACCGCTCATAATACCCGGCAAGCCGTGCATGAACTTCATCGGGGTCGATGCCGAACTGAGAGGGATCGTGCTTATGCTTGCCGAGCCTCGTGGCAGAGGGATTTTCGGTCAGAAATGTTCTGATACGCGCTTCGAAATCCGCCGTGAACGGCTGGTCAAACCGGGCATAAATCCGGCGGATCGAACCGATCGGGTCGAGTACGATGTCGCGATGCGCCAGGTCAAGAATTTTAGCCTCGATTGCGGGATTTTCCGCCCGTACGCGTGTGGCCCGCGCCATGGCGGTACACCACATATCCACGACGGAGCGGCCGACCGCATGCAAATCGCCTCCTTGCCCGACCGCCGCCTGCAACGCGGCGATCATACTGGAAAGCGAGGACATGGTAGCCACCGGGTCGCGATGCGTCCAGATCATGCCGATATCCGGATAGGTCTCAACCAAGCCCTCCAAGTCAAACAAATGATGCGGTGATTTAATAACCCAGCGTCCCTTGGGGCCCTTCCACTGAAATTCCTGCAACAAACGCTTATGCGTCCGGTACAGCCCTTCTGGAATTTCGTCGATCACCCATTTGGTAAAACGCGGCACGCCGAATTCGGCGGGGAAGTTACTGCCGGCAAAATGATAAGTCATGCCATGGTTGCATTCCCCCGCCAGGGTGCAATCCAGGCGCTGGATTTCCTTAAGCTGCGGCGCGTGTTTCAGGTAATTGTCGTTCATCGCCTGGATGATCGCGATGCGCGGATCGGTCGCGAAGGTTGCCGCATCGGAGGCCGGCCAGGGCAGCAGCATCTCAAACTCGCGCGGCGCGCGCACGGCCGGGTCGAGGGTTATCAGGTCGTAGGTAATCGTGGTCCCGGTGCGAGGTAGGCCGATAATCGCAATCGGCCGTTCAATTTTCTGCTGTTCGATTTCAGGATGCTGGTTCGCGTCATCGACCAAATGCAGTCGCGTTTCAAGAATGCGTTGGATACGTTTGGCGACCGTATCGCGGAATTCCGGGGAAGGGTGCATCTCCTCAACCGACTGGATGAAGATTCTCAGGCCAGTCCTAAAGCTAAGGTAGTCGCCCCAATCGTGTAACCCGGTCGAGGCTTCAGCGCGGTCCAGAGCGCGTTGTTCGTCCAGAATTTCATAATCATTATGGTTGGACATTTTGCCGTTTTCCCTTTTGTGCTGCCGTATTTGGGGGCGAATAGTTCACTGGGCACCAAAAAGATCGTTGACGATTTTCTCCAGCGCCAGAACACGCTCGCGCCGCACAACGGTCTGCTGTTCGGAGGCTTCCTGCGAACCATCTATTGAATAGATATAACTGCATCCAGAAGGAAGCCGCACCAGGGCATTGCGCGCAACGTCTCCGGGATCGAAAATATCCGGTATCTGCATGTCGCCAAGCGTAGCGCGCAGCGTCGGCGTCTCCATGATCGGCGCCGCGATGCCAATCACATCCACGCCGGAGGGGCCCAATTCCGACCACAGGGACTCAGCTAGGTTCAACACAAATGCCTTCACGGCGGAATAGGCAGCTACCCTCGGCTGCCCCCCCAGCCCCGCGCCGGAGCTCATCAGCACAATGCCACCCCGCCCCCGCGCGCGCATCAACCCGCCAAAATGGTGGCACGCGGCGGTAGCTGTCAGCACATTGCGTGCGATCAAGCCCTGGATCGTCTCCCATGGCGTGTCATGAAAATAATGCCCGCCTTTCTCCGCACCGGCGTTGGAAATATACAATCCGACTTCCAGGTCCTTCGCCGCTTCCGCCATGCGCCGCGCGGCATCTGGCGCGTTCAAATCTAGCGATAAGGTGCGGACTTCCACGCCATATTTCCGCCGAAGCTCGGCTGCCAGCGCTTCCAGGGGTTCTGGGCGCCGCGCGACCAGCAACAGGTTAATCCCGGATGCCGCCACCTCATCCGCAAAGCATGCTCCCGTGCCGTCGGACCCGCCGGCGATCACGCCCCAGGCGCCATAGCGGTTACGGTCGAGCACTGCATCTGTCATCGGTCGGTTCCCCTGAATATTTTTGCTGTTTCCAAAACCATGAATGCCGGATTGAGGCACAATGCGCCTATCGAACGGTTGGTACCTTTTCTGATGATCACCTCGGGCTGCGTATTATTTCGGATGGCGGGTGGTCTTTGGGGTTCGGCAGGGTCAGTCATGAAATTGCTCTCCACGCATGTGCTGCCGACGGTTCAAGCCTGGGATGATACCGCTTTCATATCAGCAGTATCATGAGTTTTTCGAATGACGCACAGCGGTTACCAGATTGTCCGCATCTGCGCGTGAATGCGCCTGGCTCTAAGGGCCGCTTCGCGTTCTTCTTTGGAAATTACCGGCGTCTGTTCAGGAAGTTCCGCTCGTATCCGCGCAAGGGCAACTCGTCGGATTGTCGGCGTCGGCCGCTCATCAGTGCCAAACCATCGCCCCTGAATGGCCCCGCGGGGATTGCCGGAAGTATCGAGCCAGTTGTGAATCCCCGGATCGCGCGCTGAAATCACGGCGCGGAAATAACCGTCGTCATCAAGCCGTGCTTGCGCATCGTTAAGGCTGCTTTGGTTATTATACCAATCAATGGTCTCATAAATCTCATTTGTTAAAATCAGCGACCAGTAGGCAACGTCTTGAGGAATTTTCACTTCGACGAGCAGCGCTTCATCGTCGCCAAGTTCATAGGCGCCCTCGTAATAGGATTGTCGGTTCAACCCGGTCATATTCGCGAAGTCCACGACTTTAAGGCTATTGATATGCCCCTGCTGCCGAAGTTCCTCGACGTGATCGGGGAAAAAACATGCTGCATTACCCGCGATCATTGGAATTTCCGCCAGGCGCTCAGCGAGATCAGCCGCCGGTAGCCGGCCTTTATTAGGCGGCACATCCAACCGGTCGATTCCAAATCGTGGTTCGCGCTCTTCACCCCAGCGGCAACTGACGATTCGCACCATGAATTTTTCAGCGCTGGGGTGCAACTCCCACCAGTCGCCGTCATGGCCATCGGGGCACTTCTGGCTGACGATCACATCAAAATTGTCGTTTTCGTCACGCGTTAACGTATCAAAATCATATTGTAGCAGAGCGGGAGATGGCTTTCCGGTCCGCAGTGTATCCGGCCCTAGCTGGGCGAGCATGAACATTCGCACCGTGCCGCGGTCGCCCTTGATACGGTAGGTCCCTGAGCCGTCGATCATCGCGGTTTTGTAGATGGTATCGGCATTCGGCTGGAAAATATTCTGCGCGATATGCAGTTCCGGTACGAAGATGGGGTGACGGCGATCGCCAATAACGGCATCATTCGTGGCGCGCACCAGCCCGGCGAGTAGCAGTCGCCAAGCCTCCTGCACCACCTGAGGGTCATTGCGGAGGTTTTTAGGTAACCGGTTAAGCAGCCGCGTTCCCAGGGGTTTGAGCTGATCGACAAACTGCTCCCAGGACCCGGCATCGGCCGCCGGCGCCAGTGTATGATTCATAACGCCGCTCCCATCAGATTCCATGACGCAAAAAGATATATCATCCCTTGGCGGGCCAACAAGGGCGTTGAGTGTGTCCTTAGCGTCAAGACCATTGTTCTGCCGCCATGGCGGCATCCCTCTCACTTTCGATAGGTTAGTCTGCTTAGTCTGGGCGCATAAGGGGTGGCGTTGAATTTTGCGGACGCTCCAAGACGTTGGCCTGCCGGTCTCCGGGCCTTGAGTTGAATTATAACTGGTTTGAAAGGCTTCAGGTTTTGACGCACATGCACCCTGTTTCCGCCGAAGGAATCACTCCGGCCTATCTGAATGGTCTTATCGCCGAAATATCGCCACAGGTCAGGGTGAAGGATGTGGAGGTCGTTGAAGCCAAAACCTATGGCGAGGAAATGGTTTCCACGGCCGGGAGGGTATTTTTGAATGTGCGCTATGAATCCGGGGCGGCGGCGGATTGGCCAACCCGGCTAGTCTTGAAAGTGGCCCGCATCGACGATGCGGTCATGTCGCCATTTTATGCGAACGAGGTTGCTTTTTATCGCAAGATACGCCCCGGCCTGAGCCTTGAGGCGCCACGTTGTTTTGGCGGCGATTTTGATCCCGCCTCTAACCGGTTTGGTCTGTTGCTGGAGGATCTCTCCACCAGGGGGGCGCGCTTTCCCAATGTCACGAAAAAAGTGGAGCTTGAGGAAGTCCGGGCATTGCTGGATACGGTGGCCAGCCTGCACGCCGGTTTCTGGGAGTCGCCACGCTTCTCTGGCGATCTGGCCTGGGTAGAGACGCATCTCGCGGGTGGTGTTGCCACCATGATGAACGAAATGGCGCCGGCGTATATTCAGCACGAGATCGACACCGAAAATTTCAAGCGCGAATTGGTTCAGCGTCTGCGCACGACCGGCCCGCAATTGCTTGCGGGCGTGCAGGCCGTGCAGCGGCATCAGGCAACCCTGCCGCAAACGATGCTGCATGGCGATACGCATATTGGCAACACCTATTTGCTGCCCGGTGTTCGCGGCGGGCTGCTGGATTGGCAGTTGATGGTTCGCGGCCACGCCATGCACGATGTGAATTACCTCATCACGACATCGCTCTCCATCGCGGACAGGCGCAACAACGAACGTGAGTTGCTATCGTATTATCTCGATCGTCTGGCGGCGAATGGTGTGCAGACGCCACTGTCTTTCGAGCAGGCTTGGGTGGAATACCGCCGGACGCTCGTGTGGGGCGTTTACATAGGCTGGTTGACAACGCCGGTGGTGAACTATGGCTGGGAGATCAACGTGCTTAACCATCTCCGGCTGACGACGGCTTATGAGGACCTTGAGACCGCGAAGCTGGTTGCGGAAGTGCTCTGAGGTTAGAGCGCATTTGGGTTAATCGGCATACAATTTCCGCGCGGGCGAATGCGCCGGCGATACCGGCTGAAATCGGTGAACCAGAAGCTACCATGACCGTCGAATCCCGCCTCCTTTACTTCTGCGCGCAGCGATTATCCGCGTGGCGGAAACGAGGGCCGGGCAGCAGCAATCTGTTCCAGCACTCGCGATGACATCCACACGTGTTCGACATAATGGCCGATACGGGAACGCTCGTCGGTGTAGATATAACGGAGATCCTCGCCGAGCGAGCCCCGATACACGATCGGGTGTTGCGCGGTATCGATGGATGCCACATGCGCCTCCCAGTTTTCGATCGGCCCGTCGATGCGGATCGCGACATGGTGGAAACGAATCGTCAGCTCCGGGCCTTGCGGCAAATCGTCGCTGAACAATGGCGCGGTATTGCCGACCGGCTCGATCAGCTCGATTTCAACGCCGTTGACATGGGAAAGTGCGATCCGCAATTCCGGGTCGCCGGGCTTGGCGGCCCCGGTGGCGACATTATTGAAGAGGAAAAACCCCGGATTGGCGTAATCCTTCTCAAACAAAGCAATGGCACGGGTAATGTCGTTGGTGACGTAGGCCACCTGATGATGGTGCGCATTTTGCCGTGCGAACATGCTGTTGTCTCGATTCCAAAGTTTACGTTGTAATCCGTGTTAGTTTGCGTTGAGCTTGCCGCCGTCGATCACCAGCGTGTCGCCGGTGTGGTAGCGCGCGGCATCGCTTGCCAGGTAAACCACGGCACCTTCCAGGTCCTCCGGCGTGCCAACGCGGCCCAACGGCACTTTCGGAATCACCGCTGCAGCAATCGCAGCACCTATTTCGGGACTGGCGTAAGTCATTTCAGTGGCGATGAAGCCAGGCGCGATGACATTGCAGCGAATGCCATGGGGGCCAAGCTCGGCGGCCAGCGTTTTGGAAAGTGCAGCGAGCGCGCCCTTGGCCATGGCATAATGGCCCAGCGCCGGCACACCCTGAAAGATCGAGCCACTGCCACAGATAATCAACGACCCGCCAGGATGCCCCGCCTTTGCCTGCGCCACCATATGCCGGGAAACTTCCCGCAGCGTGTACACCGAACCGTGCAAACTCACATTCAGCAAGCCGTGATAAAGTTCGCTGCTCAACTCCGGGAACGGGACTTGTGTCGCGATGCCGGCATTGGCCACGGCAATATCGATGTGGCCAAATTCCTCAATCAGCGCATCGACACCTTCCCGCACAGCGTCTTCCGAGCGCACATCCACCTCGCGGGAACGTATCCTTGTGCCAAATGCACTGAGTTCCTTCACGGCGGCAGCATTACGTTCCGCCCGCCGCCCCCAAATGACCACATCCGCCCCCGCCCGCGCCAAGCCACGCGCGAAGGCAAGGCCGATGCCAGCGTTGGCGCCGGTTACCAGCGCGACTTTACCCGATAAATCGAATGGATTCGAAGCCAATATTTGATCCTCTCCCGGCTTTCTAAAACCTGCGCCGGCAAAACCCGCCAGGCAATCGATAAAACTTGCGCCCCCGCGCCACCAGCGTTGCCGGGCCGCCAAGGGAAGGGCTCAGCCTATCCTGGCAGCTCGGTAGGCGCGCGGCGTGAGGCTGGTGGCCCGGCGGAAAGCCGCAGAGAATGCGGCGGCGGTTTCAAAGCCGCAACGCCAAGCAATTTCCTTGATCGCCGGCTTGCGGGCGCTGAGTAACGCCTTCGCCCGCTCGATCTTCCGGCTGGCCGCGAACTCAGACAATGTCATGCCGGTGGTGGCGCGGAAAACCCTGAAAAAATGCCGCGAGCTGAAGCCGCATTCCGCCGCCAGTTCGGAAATGCTGGCCGGCTTGCCAGGCCTTTCCAGTATTTCCTCGATCTTGCGCAGTTCAGCCGGCCGCAGGCGGCATTGTGTCTCATTGAACCTCGCTTTGGGGCCGCGAAAATAACGCGCCAGTTCCACGGATATTTGTAGGCAAAGTGCCTCGGCCATTAACTCAGAGGCAAATCCCGGGGTTTCAAGTTCAGTCGCCAGGCGGAGCATGGCATCGCGGACAAACGGGCTGCGGACGTCCAGGCTTGCATCCAGCCAGTCCGGCGTCCAGTCATCGGGCTCGCCAGGGGCCAGATCACCAAATGCACAGCACACCGAACTTTGCCTCCCGGCCCCCCATTCGCTTTGCAGGCCATGATTCGCCGGAATGAAGATGACATCCCCCAGCGGCCGCGCGCCTCGGCCGGGCGCGCCGGCGTAGCTGCCGCGGGGTGTGCCAGGCCGGTGAGACAGCGCCAGATCAAGAAAGCTGTTGGCGGACTCGAACCTCGCCCGCTGCGGCCGGCCAAAATTATAGTCGTGCAGTTCAATAGTCGCCTGGGGTAATTCCATATGCCCCCGCACGTTGACCTCGAAAGCGTCGGGCAGTTCCCCCCCGGCCAGCAAAAACGTTCCCGGCATTTCCAGTTTCCCTTTTTGGTCTACGCGGTTTTATGGCTTTCCGCATGGCGAGGACACGTCATTACAATGTCTCGCTTACAATCATGATTATCCGGATGTCGCACGCTACTATCTTTTGGCGGGTGGAAGATAGAGTTCCCCGTTGCCGTGGGCGCGGCCCGTATGCTTGCTAAAGCCTGCGTCATAAATAAGGACCGTCATGGGAAGCGCCGCCACGAACCCGCCGATCATCAAACTTACCGACCTTAAAAACCCGGTTCTCACCCCGCTCCAGCAAGGCGCGCTAGCAATGGCGGCTGCCCACCCGGTCACGTTCAGCGTGGAAGCGGTGCTGGCGGCGGCCCGCGCCGAGACCGGGCTGACTGATTTTGGCGCGGATGACTTCCTGCCGCGCCTGGCTGTCTGGCTGCAATCCATCGACGAAGACGACAACGCGTCGGCAATCACCAGGGCGAATTTGTTTCAGATGACCGTGCGCTACGCCGCCACCAGGCTGCGCATGGAGGACATCATCCGCCGGCACCCGGAAATTCTCGACATAAACATTGATCGCCCGATTATCGTGGCCGGTCTGCCGCGCTCGGGCACCACACATCTTCTGGGCCTGCTCAGCGCGGACAAACGCCTGCGTTCCCTGCCATGGTGGGAGGCGATTGCCCCCGTTCCTGCCCCCGGCGACGAACCCACGCAGGCCGATCCCAACCCCCGCCACACCCGCGCGGCGCAAGGCTGGCAGGCCTATGAATCCGTGCTGCCCTATATGGCGATCATGCACGAGTTCTCCGCCGATCATATCAGTGAGGACATCGAACTCCAGGCGCTGGATTTCTCCTCCTACCTCATCGAATGGCTGGCCCATGTGCCGCGCTGGCGGGATTTCTACCTCTCGCAGGACCAACGCGGCCCCTACGCCTACATGAAAAAAGCCATGCAGGTTCTCACCTTCCTGCGCGGCCCGAACCGCTGGGTCATCAAATGCCCGCAGCACATGGAACAACTCCCCGCGCTGTACGACACGTTCCCGGACGCCACCTTCGTCCTCACTCACCGCGACCCGGTCGGCTCCATCCGCTCGGCGATGACCATGGCCCTCTACGCGGCGCGCATCCTGCGCAAAAAAGTCGACCCCGCGGAGCCCGCATCCTATTGGCCGGATCGCTATGAGCGCCTGCTGCGCGCCTGCGTGCGCGACCGCGACATATTGCCGGCGGCGCAAACCATCGATGTCTATTTCCACGAGTGGATCAAAAACCCCGACGCCATTCTACGCGAAGTCTATGCCCGCGCCGGCCTGCCGCTTACCGATGCCGCGCTGGCCGAGCTTCACGCGTATCTCGAATCACACGGGGAACAGGAAAAGGGGCGGCTGGAATATGACCTGGAAGGCGACTTCGGCCTCACCGCCGAGGCCATCCGTAAACCTTTCGGCTTCTATTTCGCGCGGTTTCCCGTGAAAGCGGAAGTCGCATGATCAGCGCCCCGGATGAACGCGAAATCATCGCCGTGCTGACGCGCTACGCCACTGGCATAGACCGCCGCGACTGGCCGCTGTTGCGCGCCTGTTTTGCCGAGGATTTTATCGGCGACTACGGCAGCTTTGGTAGTTGGCGCGGGCCAGATGAAATCACCAAATTCATGGAAGAAGTCCATGCCTCGGTCGGCCCCACGCTGCACCGCATGAGCAACTTCGTGATCGAAGGGGAGGGTGATCACGCCACCGCCCGCAGCTATGTCGACGCTCTGCTCATGCCCAGCACCCCGGATGGCGAAGTTCATCAGGCAGCCGGCTGGTACGAGGACGAGTTCATACGCACCAGCGACGGCTGGAAAATCCGCCGCCGCCGCTTTGTCGCCGTTCGCATGACGTAATCCGAACGAGTCTGCTATTCAGACTTCAGCAGTTGGACAGTATCCAGCTCCTCCAACGCCGCAAAAAACCGCTTATTCATCGGCAGGCCGTCCTGGCCCCATTCATCCATATTGGCGATCCACGCCTGGCACCCGTAAAGCGGCCAGCGGCGGTAGTTTTCCCAGATCGTATTCATATCCGGCACATCCTGCGCCCCCATGGCGACAAGGTGGTCCCGGTAATGCGCGATCAGCGCGCGGTCATTGGCACGGCGCTCCTCGATGGTGAGGGCAGCGATCAGAAAATACGTCAAGTCCCGCCATGGCCGACCCTTACGTACCAGTTGCCAGTCTATCCATATACGTTCGCCGTCAGGGCGCAGGTAGCTGTTACCCTGGTGAGAATCACCGTGCACGATGCAATAAGGTCCCGGCTGGCGCTGCTCGAACCTGCTCAGCGCCGCGAACACGCCGTGGAAACTTTGCGGGTCGTCCAGCAGCCAGCGCGGCAGAAAGGCGCGGTACTCCTCCTTCGCCAGGTTTATCTCGATGAAGCGCCACATGATGTTGAGCTGGTCGCAATCCACGGGCGTATCCATGGAGCGCGGCAGCCAGGTGAATTCCTCCAGCCTTTTGTCGCCCCAGCTGCCGCCGTGCAGCTTCGCCAAGCTTTCCATCGCCTTGGCGACATTATCCACCCCGATATGGTCCGTGCTGTGCCCGAACCTGCCGCCCGCGGCGACCAGATCTTCCATTACCACCAAACCCTGGTCATGCCCGCCGATATCCCAATCGACAAAATAAAATGCCGGCGCTGGAACCTTCATCGCATCGCGGGCAAAATGGTAAAATCGGGCCTCCAGCGCGTGAATATCCACATCGGTGAAGCCGCCGGACCAGTTGGACTTCAGGCAGACATTTTCGGGAATGCCCGCGGCTTTACCAACGTCATTGAGCTGTAGTTTCACCCGCATCTTCGTGGTGTGGCTGTTGCGCAGTTCCACCACCTCCATATCCTCCACCACCAGGCCAGGATATTTGTTGCGCATCACGCTGGTGAGCCATTGCGGCGTTACCTCTGCCAGATCGCTCGCCAGCGGCACGGTGCGTTGTGGATACGGGCGATCATCGAGTGCCGGGCCGCTTTGAACATCTGCCAATTTGGTTTCTCCCTGGAGCATATTTTCGTTCAACCGGCATATTGAACCACTTTATATGCCCTCTCTCCTGTCCGCAGGCAGGGGAGAGGGCTCTGGTCCCGGCCTAGCCTCCCTAACAATGGGGAGAAAATCCAATGGCGGACGACTACGATGTCATTATTTCCGGGGCAGGTTATGCCGGTCCGGGCAGTGAATAAATATTCTATAGAATATATTTACGCTCGTTGCAGGCCCGGCTAAGGTGAGCCTTGGAGAGCAAATCATGACCCTGCCCAGCCTGAAACTTACGGCCCCTTCCACATTGCGCGAAGCCGTGGCTGAGCAACTACGCACCGCCATCGTGGCGGGTGAACTCGCACCCGGTACGCTGCTGAAGGAAACCGAACTGGCGCTGCGCCTGGGCGTAAGCGCGACCCCGCTGCGGGAGGCGTTCGTCGATCTGGCGTCGGAAGGCCTGGTTGAGATCGAGACCCACCGGCGCAAGCGGGTGACACCGATTCATCTCGCCGAGACGCTGGATTTGTTCCGCGTGCAGAGTGCGCTCTGGCGCCTGGGCTACATCTGGGGCTTCCCAAAAATTGGGCCGGCCGAATTGGGGCAGTTGGACGAGGCGATTCTCGCCTATAAATCATGCTTGGCGGAGCGGGACACGCTGGGGGCCATCCGTGCGGGGCACCGCTTTCACACCATATTCATCGAGGCGTCCGGCAACAGTGAGCTGCTGCGCGTAACGCTCGACCGTCGCTCCCTGATTGCCCGGTTCATTCTACTGCACGGCAGGTCAACAATTTCCCGCGCCGGGCTGCAACAGCATATTGCCATGCTGGACTCATTCCGCCGGGGCGACACCGCTGACGTTCTCGCACGTCTCGACCAGTTGGCGGCGCGCATGATCGCCCTCGCGCAACCCGATAATCACCACGATTTCAATGAACACAAAGAGTTAAAGGAAATATAATATTGGACTTTTCATTGCCGGAGGAATACCGCGCATTCCGTGATACGGTGCACCGCTGGGTGGACGCGGAGGCGCCGAAGAAATGGGCGCGCGACCTGGAGCGCGACGAGCATAATTACCCGTTCGAATTATGGGACAAGTTCACCGCCGCCGGCTTCCACGGCGTCGGCATTTCCGAGGAATATGACGGCCAGGGCGGCGATGTTATCATGCAGATGCTGCTGGCCCGCGAACTGGCCCGCTCGCTCGGCGGTCTCGCCTGGATCTGGGGCATTACCTCTTTCGCCGGTTCCAAATCCATCGGGCTCTATGGCACCGAGGCACAGAAGAAAAAATATCTGCCACTGATCTCAACCGGTCAACTCAAAGCCGCTATCGCCTTTACCGAACCCTCCGGCGGTACCGACTTGCTGGGCTCCATGCGCACCACGGCGGAACGCGTCGAGGGCGGCTGGAAGCTCAACGGCGAGAAAATCTGGAGCTCTTCCGCGCATGTTGCGGATTACCTGCTCGTTATCGCCCGCAGCGACAAGAATGCCGAGAAGAAGCACCAGGGCCTCACGCTGTTCTGGGTGCCGACCACCACGCCGGGCCTGACCATCACGCCGCTCGCCAAACTCGGCATGCGCTCCATGGGCTCCTGCTCGGTGCATCTGCAGGACGTGTTCGTCGCCGATGAGAACGTGCTCGGTGAACCCGACCGCGCCTGGTACATGCTGCTGCCCACGCTCAACAACGAGCGGATCATGGTCGGCGCCTTCTGCCTCGGCGTGATCGACGGGATTCTCGAAGACGCGCTGGATTACATGAAACAGCGCCATGCCTTCGGAAAACCCATCGGCCAGTTCCAAGCATTGCAGCATTACGTGGCCGACATCGCGACGATGCAGACCACGACGGAACTGATGCTGCATTATTGCGCCTGGAAGCAGAGCAAGGGCGAAAACGTCGGCAACGACGCCAACATGCTCAAACTGATAGCCTCCGAGAATGCCAACAAAGCGGCCGACCTTGGCATTCAGATATTGGGTGGCATGGGCTATTCGGCAGACACCGACATGCAGCGCTACTGGCGGGACTCGCGGCTGTGGCGCATCGGGCCCATCACCAATGAAATGGTCCGCAACGGCATCGCCGAAAATCTCGGCCTGCCGCGCTCGTTTTAAATATTATTAATCAGAGGAAATATCCATGACAAAAAATGAAGCACACGATCTCTCGGACAAAGTCGTCATCGTCACCGGCGCCGGCTCGGGCATCGGCCGGGCCATGGCGCTGCGCTTTGCCGGCGCGGGCGCAAAAGTCCTGGTCGCCGATGTCGGCGCCAAAACTGCGGAGGAAACCCATGAGCTGATAAAGGCCAATGGCGGCACCTCAATTGTTTCCATCACCGATGTGGGCGACGAGGCCAGCGTGAATACAATGGTGGCCCTCGCCGCATCCACCTGGGGCCGGATCGACGTGCTGTGCAACAACGCCGGCGTCATGGACCGCATGGAACCGGTCGGCGACGTCACAACCGCGCAGTGGGACCGCATTCTCCGCATTAATCTCAGCAGTGTCATGTACGGCACCCGTGCGGTGCTCCCGCATATGCTGGAGCGCGGCGCGGGCGCTATTATCAACACTGCCTCCATCGCCGGGCTTCGTGGCGGTTCCGCCGGGGCGGCCTATACCGCCTCCAAGCATGCAATCGTCGGGCTGACCAAAAACACAGCCTGGTCCTACGCAAAACGCGGCATCCGCTGCAACGCGATCTGCCCCGGCGCGGTTGACACCAACGTCTCCGGCGGCCTGGGGCTGGCCGCGTTCGACCCCGCCGGTCTGGCGCTGTATGGGCCAATTATGGCCGTGAACGACCGCATCGCGGCGCCAGACCAGATCGCGACCGTTGCGCTCTTCCTGGCCTCCGACGCCGCATCGTTTGTGAATGGTGCGATTTTACCGGCCGATGGTGGCTGGGCCGCCGGCTAGCCGATGACCCCTGGCACAAAATACTCCGGTCCCATCCCTGGCCGTATAACCCTCGGCCAGGGCGCGTTCGATACGCCGCCGCCGGGCTACGTCATCGAGGAGTTTTTTATCTCAGGCCAAGCCAAGCGGTACGAAATTACCGCGTCACCTGCCGACGCGGACTTAGCCGAAGCCGGCACCGCGCCGTTTAAAACCCGTTTGCTCGCCGTGCGGCCGTCCACACCCGCAGCCTTCAACGGCATCGTCCTGGTCGAATGGCTCAACGTCAGCGGCGGCACGGATGCAGCGCCGGATTGGAGCTATCTCCACCGCGAGATCGTGCGCGGCGGCTATGCCTATATCGGCGTCTCGGCGCAAAAAATCGGCCTGGACGGCAGCACCACCGGCATCCCCGGTATTCTCCCCGTCAAACAAGCCGATCCAGACCGTTACGGCAGCCTGGAACACCCCGGCGACGCCTACGCATTCGACATTTTCAGCCAGGCGGCGCGGCTGGCTCAGGCAACGGGGCCGGGGGGTATTCTCGGCGGCCTTTCGCCCCGGCACGTCATCGCCATGGGTGAATCCCAGTCAGCCTCGTTCCTCACCACCTATGTGAATATCATCGACCCGCTGGACAAAATTTTCGACGGCTATTTGATCCATTCCCGCTTCAGGGGCGCCGCGCCCATCAACGGCAACTATGTGCTGAGCGTCCAGAACCGCGACCCCACCTACGCTGAGCCGAACGTGACAATTAGCCCCTGCGTGCGCGTACCGGTGCTGATGTTTATCTCGGAAACGGATCTTATGGCGCCGCTGATCGGCTATCTACCGGCACGCCAGGCCGACACCGCGCGCATCCGCACCTGGGAAGTAGCCGGCACCGCGCATGCCGATACCTACGTGATGCTCGGCGCCACGATAGATACTGGAACAGCCCCCATCGAGGCACTCGCAACCGCCTTTACGCCCATCAGCACGTTCTTCGGGCAGGTTCTGGACAGCCCGATCAATGCCGCGCCCCAGCACCACTACGTCTTGCAAGCCGCGCTGGGCGCCCTGGCGAAATGGGTCAGCACCGGGCAGGCGCCCGCCAGCGCACCCCGCCTCGCGGCCAATGACGGCCTGCGGCCTTCGCTGATGACCGATGCTCAGGGCAACGCTCTGGGTGGGATCAGGTCGCCCTGGGTGGACGTTCCAATGGCCAGATTATCCGGCCTCGGGCAGCCTCCCGGCGGCTTTGCCATGCTGTTCGGCTCCACCGCGCCGTTCGACCCACCCACGCTTGCCCGGCTTTATCCCGGCGGATGGCAGGACTACAGTGGCAAGTTCAGCGCCGCCCTGTCGGATGCCATCTCCGCCGGCCATATCCTGGCCGCCGATCAGGCTGAAATCCTCGCCCTCGCCGCGGCGCTATGGCCGCGGCAGCTTCTGGAAAATTAACATCCCGTACGCCAATGCGCGAGCGCCGTCGCAAGGTCGAGCGTCACCGGCGCCGCGCCGGGCAAGGTCTCACCGGAACGGCTGAACCGCGGGGCGGGCGCTGCCTGCGTGATATGCTCCTGCACCACAAAGGTACCTCGCGCCTGGTTATGCGCATGGGTGGGCGCTTCATGCATCGACAGCACCGGGCTGACACAAGCATCCTCGGGGTCGAACAAAGCGGCCCATTCATCGCGCGTTTTGCTTTTGAACGCCGCTCCCAGTTGCGCGCTAAGTTCCGGCCACAGGCTGGCGTCGTTCTGGTCCTCGGGTTTCGCCGCAATGCCGGTAATCCGCAGCAGGCTCGCATAGAATTGCGGCTCCAGCGCACCCACTGCAACATGCTTGCCATCGGCGCATTCATAGCAGCGGTAGAACGGCCGCCCGCCATCCAGCAAATTGGCGTGTCGCTCCTCGCTCCAGTGGCCGGCCTGTGAGAGCGCCTGAAACAGGCTCATCAGCAAGGCAGTCCCATCAGTCATCGCTACATCGACAACCTGGCCCTGGCCGGAGCGTTGCGCCTCCAGTAAGGCGGCAAGCACGCCGGTCGCCAAAAACATTGCGCCGCCACCATAATCGCCAACCAGATTCAGCGGCACGGTCGGTGGTTCGCCAGGGTTGCCAATGGCATGCAACGCGCCAGTAATGGCAATGTAGTTAATGTCATGCCCCGCGCGCGAGCTAAGCGGGCCTTCCTGCCCCCAGCCTGTCATACGGGCGTAAACCAGGCGCGGATTGGCTGCGAGCGCCGGTGCAGGGCCAAGCCCAAGGCGCTCCAGCACGCCGGGCCGGTAGCCTTCCAACAGGGCGTCCGCACTGGCGATCAGTTGCAAAATCGCATCCCGGTCGGCGGGGGATTTCAGGTTGGCCGTCACCGCCGCCCGCCCTCGGAACAAGATGGCGCCGCCGACATCCGCATAGGCCGAATCGGCGCCATCTCGCACAATGCGCACTACCTCGGCACCTAGCCCCGCCAGCAGCATGCCGCAGAACGGCACCGGCCCCAGCCCTTCGAATTCGACGATACGAAAACCGTGCAGCGGTCCCTTACCCATGGGCTTAAGTCGACATGCCGCCGGTGACCGGAATCACCTGGCCGGAGATGTAATCAGCCTCCGGCAGGCAAAGCAGGAAGATCGCCCCCGCCGCTTCCTCCGGCGTACCGGCGCGGCCAAACGGAATCGCGGAGCGCATTGCCTGCACGCTTTCCGCGGGCATGCCAACGCCAACTTCATGGCCATCAACCTCGATCATGGTTTTCTGCTGCACCACGGCGGTGAGCCGCGTTTCGATCAACCCGAACGCGACGGCGTTGACGTTGACCAGGAAGCGGCCCCATTCCTTGGCAAGCGTTTTGGTCATACCGACAATCCCGGCCTTGGCCGTGGAATAGTTGATCTGCCCGACATTGCCGCCTAGGCCGACGATCGACGACACGTTAACGACCTTGCGATGCCGCGATGTCCCGGCGGCGGCCTCGCGGGCCGCTGCTTCCCGGAAATAGCGTCCAGCCGCGCGCAAAATGCGAAACGGCGCCTTCACATGCACATCCAGAATGGCGTCGAACTGTTCATCGCTCATTCTCACAGCCATGCCGTCCCAGGTAAAGCCGGCATTGTTCACGATGATATCGACATCTCCGAACTCTTCCAACGCGGTGGCGATGAAGCGGTCGCCAAAATCCGGCGCGGTGACGCTACCGCCACAAATCACGGCCTGACCGCCATCGGCTTTGATGACGCCGGCAATCTCATTGGCAACCTCGGCGTCAAGGTCATTAATCACCAGCCGGGCACCTTCGCCTGCAAGCTTAAGGCACACGGCGCGGCCAATACCCCGCCCACCGCCGGTAACCAGAGCGACCTTGCCGCGCAGCCGGTTGCCGGTTTGCTTTTGTTCCATGGTAAAATCCTGGCTCGATAGATGATTCACTGAAATTCGCCGCTTTCGTTCAGTTGGCAGAAAGTTGCCATAAGTTAAAGAGCCGTGACCTCGACAACCAGGCCGTCGAGTTCCTCGGTCACCTTGACCTGACACGACAGGCGCAGCTGCGCATATTTCGCGTCGTCGTGGTCGAGCATGGAGTCTTCCAGCGCTTGGCGAGGCGGCAAGCGGGAGACCCAGTCCGGCGCCACATACACAAGGCAGGTCGCGCAGGCCGCGGCGCCACCGCACTCTGCGGGAACACCGGCAACGTTGTTGTTTACTGCCCCTTGCATGACAGAGTTCCCGACGGGAACCTCGAAAGTTTCGGAACTGCCACTGGGCTGGACGTAGGTGATCTTCGGCATCTTAAATCCTTGTCTCGGTTCTATTAATCAGGGTTTTTTTCGACTGGCGTCAGATTGCTCATGAAGGCTGTAAAATCTGCGCCGAACACCGGTAACGGCAGATTGAGCTTCTCGGCAAGGTAGAGCGTCATCAGGTTGGCGTTCAGGGATTCGTTAGCGGCGGAAATGTTGCCGATGGAAACCTGCCGGTCGAACGCGCCCACTACCACAAGGGCTATGCGCAAAGCCGCGACGATATCGTAATATTCCATGTCGCGCGTTTTGCGGCCGGAAGCCGCTTCGTAAATCGCGATGGTCTCCTCGCGCGTCGGCAGGCCCGGCAAGCGCTTGGCGCCGAACCGGCGGCTGAACAGGTCATCGAAATACAGCCACCAGGAGAGGTCGAGTTCTGGTGGCCCAAGCGCTGCGAGTTCCCAATCGATCAGCGCGGCGATACTGCCGTCAGGCATAAACATGGTGTTGGAGGGTGTCGGGTCACCCCAGAGCACGCAGGTATCCGCCTCCGCCGGCTTGTTTTTCAGCACATACTCCATGGCCGCGTCGGCGATCGGCATGGCACGGCCCTTGCCAGCAAAGGCATGCCATTCCTTTATGTAGCCGATATACTGGTCCAACCCTGTTGTGCCACGGTCCGGCCGCGCGAGGAAGGTGAAGCCGTCCCGCCAGTCCAGCGCATGCAGTTTCGCGAAGGCTTCAATCGCGTTGGACCACGCTTTCAAGCGCAGTTCCGGCGAAAAGCCAACCAGAAAGCCCTCAACATTGTAATTCGGCCGCTGCGTGGCGGATTGGCCTTCAACGCGGCCCATTACCAGAAACGGCGCGCCGAGCAGTTCGGTATCTTCCTCCAGCCCGATCCAATCCGGCACGGGAACACCGCCCTTTTCGTTCAGCGCCTTCATCATGTTGGCCTGAATCTTCAGATCGCTGCCGAACACGACTTCATAGGATTGCGGCTGCACGCGCACCACCAGCGTGCGGGCATGCGCGCCGGCAGCATCATTATAGGTCACATCAACAAAAAATATTTCCGCCGAAAACCCAGACCCCAACTGAACATTCAGCGGTGCCAGCGTAAGGTTAAGCCATTCCGGCTTTTTGCGCGCCAGCCAGCTGCTCAGCCGCAGCGTGATTGTCTCAGAGTCCAACACGATATTTTCTCCGCTGTTCACGTGGTTCTCTCATGCCTCGGCCATTGCCGCGGCAAGGTCCGCGTAATGCGGCTGATGCGCCAGCGACCCACCGTTGATACCGATTGATTCACCAGTGATGTAACCGGATTCGTCGCTAGCGAGGAACGCCACCAGCGCGGCAACATCGTCGGGCGTGCCGAAGCGCTTGGTCAGCACATGCCGCTTGATGAGCTCCTTCAGGCCCGGCGCGGTGGCTTCCAGCGCCGGGGTCAATATCACGCCGGGGGCAATCGCGTTACAGCGGATACCCTGCTGGCCATATTGCGTGGCTACATACTTGGTCAGCGCAATGATCGCCCCCTTCGAGGAACCGTAGGCGATCCGCGCCAAGTCGCCCATTACACCCGAACCGGACGCGGTATTGATGATGGAGCCAGCCCCGGCGCTAATCATATACGGCAGCGCATATTTACAGCCGAGCAGGTAGCCGGTGACATTAATCGACATGGTCGTGTTCCAGACCTCGATCGGAATGTCGATCGCCGTGGTGTCCTGAGCCTGCAACACAGGGTCGGTCATCGCGGCGTTATTATGCAGAATGTCCAACCGGCCGAAATGCGCAACGGTCTGCTCCACCAAAGCTTTCACCGACTCCGGCGCGGCTGCGTCAAACTGCACCGCGAGCGCCATGTCCCCCAGCGGCTCGGCCGCGCGGCGGGCGCTGTCCTCAAACAGATCAGCGATCGCCACGCGCGCACCCTCGGCCACCAGCCGGCGCGCCACGGCGGCGCCAATGCCGCCGCCGCCGCCGGTGACAATGGCAACTCTACCTTCAAGCCGACGCATCAGACATCTCCTTTTTTATAATCCGGCACGGCAGCCGCCGCGGCGCACGTAAACGCTTGACCGCCATGCCCATCTTAATAGAACAGGTCCGCAATACCCCTGGCATAGAACGCAAGTTTCTCATCGGCCAAGGCATAATGCGGAACCACTGGGGTAATCGCGTCGGCATGTTGCATCCGCTTGGCGACCCGCGCGCGCACCTCCGAGGCAGGCCCGACCAAAGCAATGCTTTCCACCATTTCATCGGGGCAGGCAGCGATCATGCCCGCAATATCACCCGCGGCAAAGGCGGCTTGCAAAGCGCGCGCCGCATCGCCAAAGCCAATGGTCTCAAAGTAGCGCAGATATTGCGGCGATTGGCTGTAATAGGCGACCGTCGGCCGTGCATCCTCAATTGCGGCGTTGCGGTCATCGTTCACTGCCACCCACATTTGCAGGTTCACCGTTATGGCACCGCGCGCCCGCCCGGATTTCGTCAGGCCGTTTTGCAGCGCCGGGGCGGCTTGCTCGGCAACCCAGGCCTCGTTCCACAGCGGATGCCCAAGCAATCCGTCGGCAATCTCCCCCGCCATGGTGCAGGCATTCTGGAACACCGCAGGCATGAAAATCGGAATCTCCGTGCGCACCGGCGGGGCCAGGGTACGGAAATGGCGCAGGTCCAGCCGATGATATTCGCCTTCAAGAATTTCCAGCTCACCGGTGTGCCCCTTGGCGACAATCTGGCGCACCATGGAAATAACTTCCCGCATATGTGCGAGGGGCTTGCCGTAGGTGGCCCCAAACGCCCCTTCGGTCAGGCTTTGCGCACTGGAGCCCAGCCCCAGCACGGCGCGCCCATCGCTCAAACGGTCCAGGTCCAGAATGTTGCAGGCGGTCTCCAGCGGGCTACGCACAAAGGCCAGGGCGATGCCGGTGCCAAGCTTCAAAGTCTTGCTCACGGCACCAGCCGCCGAGAGCGTGCCAAACGGCGCGCCGAACGTCTGCGACGCCCACAGGCCGCTCAGTCCAAGGGACTCATAGCGTTCTACGGTGGCGACGAGTTCCTCACGCGGCAAAGGCGGCAACTGCGCCCAGATTTCAGGGTCGGTTTTCATGGTTTCCCGTTTCGTGATTCCACACAAAAGCGGTCCTGCCGGGCGGTAGGGTCTCGTCGTGGATCGCCCTCGGGCACATTTTTAGCTTCTAAGGCAGCAGTCCGGCGAGAATGAACTCCGCGAAAATGTCGATCTGGCCGCCCAATTTGCCCGGACTGATTTCGTCGGCGTCGCCCATGCGGTCGAGCAGTGGGCCGGAGGCAAAATAGAATCCGACACCTTCCACCAGGACGGCCATGAGGGCGCTGGCTGAAATATCACGCACCGGCCGTTGGCTGGCTATGCTGGCGAGCAGCGCGCTGAGCTTTTCCTTGAAAGGCATGGCGTAAGCGTTCGCCAGATAGTCGAGGCGCCAAGTCGCGCGCCGGCCCTCCGCGTGCATGAGGCCCACGAAATCGGGATTTTCGGCGGTCCAGCGGCAGAGGCGGTGGATCAGTTCCGCCAGCCGCGTTTTATCATCCAGGCCGGGTTCGTCGAACGCTGCCATCACCGGCGGCGCGACGCGGGCGATGTGGGCATCCACGGCCCGGCGCCACAAATCCGCTTTTGAGCCAAACCGGACATTGATAAGGTTGTGACTGACACCAAGTTCCTTAGCGAGTTCACGTAATGTCGTGCCCTCATAGCCACGCTGGGCAAAGGTGTTAAAGGCGAGGTCCAGAACCATATCCTCGCGCACCACCCCAGCCGCGTCGTTCGACGGCCGGCCCCTGGGCCGTGAAATTCTTGCCGTGGCAGGCGCCGGATCATCTAGGTCGGTATTTTGCATCTTGCTCTATGTATATTCATTTCTCTTGACAATAAAATTGTCATCCGTCAATTTAATAATGGAGAGAAAAAAGCATGCCAAATCAAAAGCAAAAAGCCCACTCGAACTCAGCCTCGTGGTGGACGGTGGCACGTAGCGAAGAAGTTACCAGTAAAAAGCCGTTGTCATCGGACATCGGCAATCAGGAGCTTGTGCTCTGGCGTGATGCCGCCGGTATTGCCCGCGCCATGGAAGACCGTTGCCCGCATCGCCGCGCACCGCTGTCGCGCGGTTGCGTGCGGGAAAACGGGCTGATTCAGTGCGGCTACCACGGCTGGAGCTATGATGGCGAGACCGGCCGCCTCCGGGAAATTCCCAACATGAAAAGCGAACAGCGGTTCCCCCCCCTGTATAAGGCACAAAGCTTTGCCGTCGCGGAAAGCGGCGGGTTGGTGCGGGTTTGCCTCATCCCCGGCGCCGTGGCGCCAGTCACGAACGCAGTGGCCCTACCGCTGCACGGGACCGCGCATGTGGCACTCGCGCACGAGCATTATCTCTCTGCATTTTTTGACGATCCAGGCATGTTGTTCGGCATGAGCGGGGTAGAATTCACGCCTTATCTCGCGTCCGAATTAAAGGTAGAAGCCGGCCGGCTGGTCATGGAGCGCAACTGCCAATGGCGCGGGCTGCATTGGCCGTCCTCGTTCAGCTCCGAGTTCCCGATCACCCTGCTATCCAAAACCGACCCGGTAACGGGTGAGACGGAGCTCACCCTGCGTGACGACGCCTTACACGAGCTGCTCACCGCGGTGATCGCCCCGGTTCCAGCCGCTCGTGGCATTACCGCCATACGCTGGCGGGCACGGCTTGCCAGTAGGCTCGACGGTCTGCGCGCGAAGCGGCTTTTAATCGGCGCGCCCTTCCGTGTGTTCGAGACCGTCGATGCCACTGCGCTGAGAAGACTGACGCCCTCCGCCTCGGTGCAAGGGCAGGATCTGCGCGCGGCGATCATTCAAACCAGCCAGGCAAGCGCTGCCTGACGCAACGGGAGACATCACCATGCTCGATAATATAGCTGGGCCAGACGACAGCGCATTCAATAATCCGGCAGCGTTGAACGATATCAACAACTGGGTGCCGCATGATATCGTGATGCGCGACGCGTGGTTCCCACTGGCTCATTCGGCCGCGGTCGGCAAGAAGCCCGTCCGGCGCTCGGTATATTCGGCGCCGTATTTCCTCTGGCGGGAAGACGGCAACGCCGTTGCCGCTTCATTCCTGCCGGGAGTCAGCTCGCCGCCCGAAACCGGCCTGACCGACGCCGCCGGGCGCTACCCGGTTATGGAGCACTACGGCTACGTCTGGTGCTGGTACGGCAATCCGCTTGCGGCAGACCCACTGCATCTGCCGAGCATCCCCTACCTGCCGCCCAACGGCGGCTTGCCCGGTTACCTGACCGGCACGGTACGGTTCGATTGCGCGGCGCCGGTCTCTCTTGAAAATCTGATCGACCTGACGCATGCGGATTTCCTGCACGCGAACGTGGTCGGCGATGAGAAGTCCGAAAGCGAGACGGTTGAGGTGTTTTCGGACTCCGAGACCGTGACGATGGTGCGGACCTGCACCGGCAAGTCGGTGGCCCCGATTATGAAGTTCTTCAGCGGCATCCGTCAGCCGACCCAGCATGTTCGTCAGGTGATCCGCATCTACCTGCGCAGCCACGCGGCCATTGCCTATGGCAGGTTCACGCCGGGCGATGACGTGCCGTTATTCCACCCATGTGTGCCGGAAACGCGCGACCGCACGCGGTTGGACTATACCATGAATACATCGAACGCCGGCCTGTTATTCCGCCATGTCATGCCGAAAGCCAGCTATCTCGTTTCGCGGCAGGACAGCTCCATGACCTCGCCGCAAAGCCCGCGTTACATGCACGAATCCAAACGCCGCGACCTGCATTCGAAGTTCGACGTGGCCGGCCAGCGTTACCGTCTGCTGATGAAAAATCTCGTCGAGCGCCAGGCAGCGGGGGATTTTGCCTATCGGGACAACGTCAGCGCCGACTGCAGTGATCTGATTGGCCTGCGCAAGGAACTTTTTCGCTACTAATCGCTTTATAATAATCAACAGGGACCGCCGGTAACGGCTGAGGGTGAAAAATCATGACTAAACTGAACGCGGTCGGTGGTGAACGCCGGTTTTGGGGAACGATGCCGGTGCTGCCTGGGCCAGCACTTACGGCGAACGTGCAGCACATGGAGGCCGTCGGTTATGAGGGCGTGTTCGTGCTGCAAATCTATGGGCCGCCGTTCGTGCCGCTCGCCGCCGCCTCCACGGTGACAACCAAGCTGAAGCTGGCAACCGGCATCGCCATCGCCGGCACCCGCAGCCCGCTGGAAACCGCACACGCAGCAATCGACCTCGACCGCATCAGCGAGGGCCGTTTTATCCTCGGCCTCGGCAGCAGCATTCCCTCCTGCACCACCGGCATGTACGGCATGCCGCCGGTCAAGCCGTTGGGATTTCTGCGTGAGACGGTGGACGCGGTGCGCTACCTCATTGCCAACTCGCACAAGGGCCTGAACCCGTATAACGGCACTTATTATAAGGCGGATTTCGAGGAAATGATGCTGACCGCGCCGCCGCTGCGCGAGCGCATTCCCATATGGATTGCCGCATTGCAGGAAAAAATGACCGACCTCGCCATCGAGATCGGCGACGGCCTGCTGGTGCACGCACTGTGGTCAGCCCGCTACACGGCAGACGTCCAGGCGCCGGTCATCGCCGCCGCAATCGCCAAGCATGGGCGCAAGCGCGAGGATATCGAAATCAACGCCTGGCCGTGGATTGCCATCAACGACGACAAGCAGCAGGCGATCAATGATGCGCGCGCCACGGTGGCGGCCTATTCGGGCTATAAGCAATACGAGCCGTTTTTCGAGAAACAGGGCTTTGGCGACCAGGCCCGCGCGTGTCAGCTGGCGCTAGGACAGCACGGCGAGGTCTCCTCGGTCGTGCATAACATCCCAGACGAGATGGTGCTGGCGTTCTGCGCGTGCGGCAGCGTCGCTGATGTGCTGGAGCAGATCGAACCCTATTGGAGCGTGGTCGATTCGCTGACACTGATGACGCCGTATCGCGACCTTTCCATGGAAAAACTCTACTTCTACCATAATGGTCTGTCCCAGCTGGTGGCCGCCGCCAAAGCCTGAACCGCCCGGCATCCGCCGTACCCTGGGAGCGTAGCGGCATGACTTGGCGCCGCCCCGCTTCCCGGCAGGGTTTGGGATTGAGCAAGGAAACTCGGGTCGCGGCGGGCCCGCTTGTATCCAGTTACCGCAACGCTACCACATCCTGGTCCGCGCGCTCCTTTCGCGGTTCCCAAGGGAGCGGCCCATCTGATCTGAAGCAAAAAAAGCATCAGTCGGCTGGTTGACACTCCCTACCTTCCTGCCATCGCCCTACCTGAAGACAGGTTTGCAAAACTTGTCGCTTGCCCAGAACGTGGTCATAAGGAAATGCACTCAAGTTACCGCGGTAGTCGTGGATTAGTAAGCGTGATTACAAAAACAGGCATGAAGCCACAGCCCGGCGGAAAGAGCATTTTCTTTGGTGGGTTAAAAATGAAAAGGCTTGACGCCTAAGTTTCGGGTGTGGAGCAATTCTGGGAAAGGGAGGCAAAAATGACTGAAAGATATAGTCGTCGGAAGTTAAATCTACTTGGTTCAACGGTTTTTGGGAAAACCGGTGGCCGTGGGCAATTTGGCGTTGGTTTGATGCTTGCGGGAACTATGGGCGCGCTGCTGGCAGCCGCCCCGCATCAGGCGCACGCGTTCAACCTTTATAATGGTGTGAATTACGGCAATAATCTTGAAATTGACCTGAGCACGACGCTTTCATACACGCCGATCTGGCGCGTACAGAATCCGTCGCAGAGACTGATCGGGTATGCAAATGCCAACGGTAGTGAAGGCGATCTCGCTTTCCAGCATGGTCTGGTTTCAAATCAATTTGAAATTCTGCCGGTTTTGGACGTCAAGGACGGCAACTACGGAGCCCATTTCAGCGCTGAGGGATATCTCAATACGAGCTATCTCACCACGAATCAGAACGATCAGCCCCAAACGCTCAACCCAATCTCGCTGGGCAAGAGCACGGATTTCACCAGCGCGACGCGCAACGTTGATGGCTTGAACGCGCGTGTTCTCGATGCGTTTGTCTACGGCACGGAACGCTTTGGTGCAGGCGATCAACAGTCGTTCACGCTGAAAGTCGGCCGCCAGACATTGCTATGGGGCCAGTCTCTCTTCTTGAGCAATAACGGCATCGCCGCCGGCATGGCGCCGATTGATATCATTACGGCTAACGACAACCCCAACGCGCAGACCCAGCAGATCATCGAGCCGGTTGGCCAGGTGGTCGCGACCTACCAGCCGAACCCGATCGTAACTCTGCAGGCCTATTACCAGTTCGAGTGGGCGCACGATTATTTCCAGGGCGTCGGCGCTTATTTCAGTACCGCGGACATTCTGGACAAAGGCGGCCAAAGCTTGCTGCTGCCGGATCCGTATTACACGCCCGGTGGGCCGTATCCGCTCTTTGCGCAGGCTCTGCGTACGAAGGATCTGTCCCCCGAGCATCAGAATGGCCAGTTCGGTGCATCTCTGCAGTTGACCCTGGGTAATTACGACGTTGGCTTCTTCGGCCTGCGCTACGACTCCAAGGCGCCCACCGTCTATCTGCACTTCCCGACACCCTACTCCGTGACCTATAATCTTGTTTATCCGCGCGATATCTGGATGGAAGGTGCGTCTGTATCGACGACAGTCGGACCTGCCAACGTCGCGGCCGAGACTTCGTTCCGCCAGCACATGAACCTGACGACGGGTGCGAATCCTGCAGGGCCTGCGAACAATGCGAACTCCAATCCGGCCTATCCGACGGGCGATACATGGGCGGCACAGGCATCAGCCCTCTACGTGTCGCCGCCAATTCCGTTTGATCCGGGCGGAGTCTCGGTGGACGGCGAAGTTGGTATGAACCACGTGCTGAAGGTGACGGCCAATAATGCCGCCATCGATTCATACGCCAACCATTCGGTGACACGTTCCTCCACCGCAGCGCAGCTCCAGGTGGTCGTGACGCCTAGCTATTATGACGTTATTCCCAACCTGCAGCTTACCTTCCCAATCGGCCTGGGGTACGATTTCTACGGCCGTTCGATGGTTGATCCCACCGAAAACAACGGTACTGGCTCGGTGAACGTTGGCGTTACCGCAACCTATCGGGTGACCTGGATCGCCTCGGTTACCTATAACGACTACATCGGAGCAGCCAACCCACTCATCCAAGGTGAGCCTTCGACGGCAGATCGGAGCTATGTCATGCTCAACTTCCAGCATACCTTCTAAGTCACGGGAGAGAGATAAAAATGAAAAGACGTACATTTAGTTTGCTCGCCGGCACCAGCATGCTGGCGTTGGCGGGAGCGAAGAAGAACGCATTTGCACAATCGGCATCTGATTTTGCAACGCTCAGCACAACAACATTGACACCGTTTGGTTCTGAGCGCGCCGGCAATGCGGCGGGAACCATCCCTGCGTGGACCGGTGGCTTCACCACCGTTCCGGCTGATTGGGATGCCGCCACCCAGATGACACCGGATTTTTGGGCGGACGAAAGCCCGCTCTACACGGTTGATGCGTCCAACATGGCGCAATATGCCAGCCTTCTGACCGACGGCGTTAAGCATATGATCCAGAACCAAGGGTTTTCGCTACAAGTCTATGCCACGCACCGTACCCAGGCCTCACCGCAATGGGTGTATGATAATATCGTTAAAAACTCTACGAACGCGAAGCTGAATGAAGCAGACGGCCGGACTGGCTTTACCGGTGCCTTCGGCGGCGTCCCGTTCCCGGTGCCGGATACCAGTAACCCACTTTCCGCCGGTGCGCAGGTCATCTGGAATCACCGCTGCCGCTGGATGGGCGTAGCCAACACTGAGGTTGGTTGCTCCATGGTTTCCAACGGCGGCCACATTGTTTTTGCCGGCGGGGGTAAAACGGAAAATGCTTTCCCGTTCTACGATCCCAATGGTAGCGTTGCGACCTATAAAGGCTACGTGTACCGCAACCATGAGGTGCTGTTTGGCCCGGGCACTTTCGTTGGCGAGCAGATTACCGACCAGTTCGCGACCAATTCCTTACAAAACCCTGATATTTTGTGGGAGCTTTTGCCCGGTCAGGGGCGCGTTCGTAAGGCGCCGGAACTCAAATACGATACACCGTCGGGATTCACGGACGGTATCGCCAACTTTGATGAATACTACTGTTTCGATGGCGCGCTGGACCGTTATGACTGGAAGCTTCTCGGCAAACAGGAAATGCTGGTCCCCTACAACAACAACAAACTGCGCCGTACGCCGGTTGATGTCGCCCATCTTCCCAAGTTCGTGAATCCCGACGCCGTGCGGTGGGAGTTGCATCGGGTCTGGGTTGTTGATGCCACCCTGCATGCCGGTGAGCGCCATGTAATTCCTCATCGCCGCTTTTTTGTGGACGAAGACACCTGGACGATTACCATTGCCGATGAATGGGATGCCAACGGGGATCTCGAAAAATGCGGCATGAACTACAATATCGCCTTCCCGAATCTTCCGGGTACGATTTTGTTGAACACGGTTTGCTATAATCTGCAAACGGGTGACTACGTGACCATCTCTGGTCCATGGGGTAACTCGCCGTACAACGCGCCCATAACCTTCGGGCCAATCCCGCCTAGCGACCTTGAGCCGCAAGCCATGGCGGCGGCAGCGTCGTACTAAGTACACGTCAAGTTAAATTTTACGTTGCTTTATAACAACGGACGAAAGTCTAAAGACGTTGACGAAAATTTCCCTTGGTCCTCGGCCAAGGGAAATTTGTTCTCAAGCCTAAGTGGAGAAACCTGCGTGCTCTGGCAAAAGACAATATTTGTGATTGATTGTTTGTTCGTGCCAGCGCGCAGAAACTTTGGCAAACTGCTTTTGCCCCTCCTGTTTCTGCTCACGGCCGGCCCCGGCTTGGCCGTGGCCGATACAAATTATAGCGTACTAAATGAGAATGCCATCACGGTCGCGGCTCCGAACCGTGTTCTGCTGATCAGTATAACCCATGCAGGCAACCGGCTGGTCGCGGTGGGTGAGCATGGCGTTATTGTTTACTCCGATGACAATGGGCAAACTTGGCGCCAGGCCGTGGTGCCGGTTAGCGTCACAATTACAACCGTCGCGTTCGCAACGCCGCTACTTGGTTGGGCGGGGGCGGGCTATGGTTTGGTCCTGCGCACAACTGATGGCGGTTTGACCTGGACGAAGCAGATTATGGGCGTGGAAATCAATCAATTGATGACAGCAAACGCAGCTCAGTTTCTGGCACAGAGTCCAAACGATTCTAAAGCCCAGGTGGCCGTGCGGAGAGCCAACATTCTCATGAGTGCCGGTCCGGATAAGCCCATTCTATCGCTTGTGGCGATAAGTCCGCAGGTTGCGATGGCATTTGGGGCATACCGCCTGGCCATTGCGACGAACGATGGCGGCAAGACCTGGACCGATCTAAGTCTTCAGATCGCGGATCCCATCAGCCATAATCTGTATGCTACGGCCTGGGTTGGCACATCCCTCTACATAGCCGGTGAGGCTGGTACGGTCCTGCGTTCGGATGACCAAGGAAAAATATTTTCCCTGCTGCCAGCGCCGTCGGAGAACACGCTTTTTGGCATATTCGACGCGGGCAACAACATTATCATGGCGTACGGTGTCGCTGGTGCGGCGTTCGAGAGTACCAATCAGGGGCAAAGCTGGAGCCAGGTAAACGTTCCCGGTCAAGGTAACTTAACCGCCGGGATGACACTTAAATCTGGGACCATTCTTCTTGCCAACGAAGCCGGTATTGTCTTGCTTAGTTCAGATCATGGCGCGAATTTTCACATGATCCCCGGAAATCAGGGCATGGGAATTTTCGGAGTGGCACAAGCGGCGAATGGTAACGTCGTGCTAGTTGGCACCGGCGGTGTACGCGTGGTGCCGCTGTCTTCCTTGAACTAGCGCGTTTGACGTTTAAAGAGCCGTAACTCAAAGGATCGAACGGTGCTTGATTACAAGAAGAGCAGCAATATGAAAGTTCACGCTAAGATTGAGAGCTTCGATAAGAAGAGCGGCTCTTGGTTTGAAGGGATTTTATTCAATAACAGGATTGTGTTCCTGTCGATATGTATTGCTATAACAATATTTTTGGGCATAAAATCTTTGGACGTGCGGATCAACGCCGATTTCAACGATACGATTCCAACACAGCAATCCTTCATCGTAAACTACCTGAAGCATTATGCCGATCTGCAATCTCAGGCGAACGCGGTGGAAATTTCAGTTACCGCCAAGGCCGGAACGATCATTGATCAGAATTATCTGGATACGCTAAAAGGGATCAGTGATAAGATCTATCTGCTTCCGGGTGTTGATCGTCCCTTCATGACATCACTATGGACGCCAAACACCCGGTGGATTGCGGTTACGGCTGATGGCCTGGATAGCGGTCCGGTGATCGGCGACACGTACGACGCATCCCCCAAGCAGCTTGAAATTGTGCGGCAGAATATCCTCAAGACCGGCGAAGTCGGCAAGCTCGTGTCTGACGATTTCAAATCAAGCATGATCTATGTGCCGTTGCTTGAAATAAATAATATGACTGGCAAACCGCTTGACTACGGCGACCTCTCGCGGCGGCTGAATGTGATCAGAGACCAGTACGATTCTCAGGGCGTGACATTGCATATCATCGGCTTCACGATGGTGGTGGGTGACATGATCAATGGAATCAACGAAGTACTGATGTTCTTCGGCGTTTCTATTTTGATCGCTACGGCGTTTTTGTATTGGTACACGCGCTGTGTCCGCAGTACCTTGCTGGTGGTCTTCGCCTCTCTGACGGCCGTGGTTTGGCAGATGGGCATTTTGTCCCTTCTCGGTTACGATCTGACGCCATATTCAGTTCTGGTGCCATTTCTCGTTTTTGCGATTGGCATGAGCCATGGCGCCCAAAAAATGAACGGCGTCATGCAGGATATTGGCCGCGGAACGCATCCACTTGTCGCGGCACGCTACACGTTTCGGCGCTTGTTCCTTGCAGGTTTTGCGGCACTTGTTTGCGATGTCACAAGCTTTGCGGTGCTGATGACGATCCAGATCGTCGCCATCCGGCAGTTGGCGACCATCGCCAGCATAGGCGTTGGCATCTTGGTCATTACGAATCTGATGATGCTGCCCACCATGCTAAGCTACACTGGGGTAGACAAAAAGGCGGCCTTGCGGTCCTTGGCGAGCACGCCGGAACCGGGTGCGCCGCGTTCCAATAACCTTCTGTGGAATTTTTTAGACCTGTTTACAAGGCGCAACTATGCGATCGGCGCCATCGTATTCATGCTCGCTTTGGGGGCTTTTGGCTGGTACGTTGGCCGTGGGGTGCAGGTAGGGGACCTGGATAATGGTGCCCCGGAATTACGGCAAAACTCGCAATACAACCAAGATAACGCATTCATCGTGAAGAATTTCACGACGGGAAGTGATACGTTTATCGTTCTGACAGACACCCCGGAACAGGGCTGCTTGAATTACGATGCGATGATCGCTTTGGGTGAGTTGCAGTGGCAACTCGATCAGCTTCCGGTGGTGCAATCGACAAATTCGCTCGCATCATTTGCCGAATACGGTTCGATGCTAATGACGGAAAATGCGCCCAAATGGTTTGGTGTTGAGCCCAATCAGCCGATGCTCGATAGTCTCAATGGCGGTTTGCCAGCGAACCTGAGTAATTTCACCTGCTCCTTTGCTCCTCTGTATATTTCCTTACGCGATCACAAAGCGAAAACGCTTGATACAGTTGTTAACGTGGTTCAGAAATTCATCGACAATCCGAAGAACCATAGTCCTAATTTCACGATGTCCCTCGCCGGCGGTAATGCTGGTATCGCGGCGGCGACCAATATCGTCATCAAGGAAGCCAACCAGAGCATGCTGTTCTTGGTCTACTTCGTGGTCATCCTCTTCTGCCTGATCACGTTCCGTTCCTGGCGCGCCGTGATCTGCGCAGTGGTGCCGCTAACCATTACCTCGTTGCTGGCGCAGGCACTAATGGTCTGGCTCGGCATCGGCATCAAGGTTGCCACTCTGCCGGTGGTGGCGCTGGGTGTCGGTATCGGCGTTGATTATGCCTTGTATGTCCTCAGCATCATGCTGAAAAACCTGCGCGAAGGGGCGACATTATCCGATGCCTATCACCAGACACTGCTGTTCACCGGCCGCGTGGTGATCCTTACCGGCATTACACTGGCCACCGGCGTTGTCACCTGGATTTTTGCACCGATCAAATTCCAGGCCGACATGGGCTTGCTTCTCTCGTTCATGTTCTTGTGGAACATGTTCGGCGCCATGGTGCTGTTGCCATCACTGGCCTATTTCTTGCTGCCGCCACGTTTGTTCCGGAAAAAGATAACATCAGGCTAAATCCGCCATCTTGGCTTGTGTGAGATGATTCATGCTGAACAATTAGGAGATTAGAACACCATGGGGAATGAAGCCGGCGCCTGGGATGTCATTGTGGTTGGTTCGGGGGCGGCAGGATTATCCGCGGCGCTTTCCGCGGCGAAGCGTGGCTTAAAAGTTCTTGTCGTGGAAAAAACCCATTGGTTCGGTGGAACAACCGCGCTTTCAGGCGGTGGAATCTGGGTTCCTGGTAATCATCACGCCACCGCCGCCGGCATCACGGATACGGTGGCGGCGGGTCGGCAATATATCCAATCCCTCGTGGGAGAAAAACTGCGCGGTGAGGTGCTGGATGCTTATCTGCAAGCAGGTCCGGAAATGCTGCAGTTTTACGAAGCCAACACCGAGGTTCGGTTCACCATCGCGGAGCATTCGCCCGATTGGCACCAGGACTTACCTGGCGCTTCCATGGATGGCCGGTTGTTACGCCCACTTGAATACGACGCTAAAAAACTGAACGGGCTTTTCGCGCAACTGCGCATCCCCCGCGCGGAATTCAACGCGCCGGGTGGTTTCATGATCGACCTGCCCGATTTGCCCCATCTGACCAACGCCAAATCCTCATTCAAATCCTTCCTCTACATGGCTAAACTCGGCGCCCGCTTCGGCTGGGACAAACTGCGCGGCCAGCCGCGTGGCACGCGCCTGACCATGGGCAACGCCCTGGCCGCCCGGCTGTTGAAATCCGCGCAGGACGCTGGTGTTACCTTGTGGCGCGATACTTCCGTGTCACAGCTCATCGTTGGGGCGGACGGCGTCACAGGCATCCGCGTTGAGCGCAATGGCATTTCCGAGACGCTGGCCGCCCACCGTGGCGTGGTCCTGGCCTCCGGCGGCTTCTCCGCCAACCAGCAACTTCGCCGCGCCTACATGCCATTTGCGGATCAACATGTGTCCACCACCGTGGAAAGTGCCACCGGCGATGGCATGAACATGGGTCTCGAAGCCGGCGCATCGCTGGATGATGAGAACTACGCCAACGGCGTCTGGTGCGTTGTCTCCACCGCGAAAAAAGAGGACGGCACAACAGCGCTCTATGCGCATCTCATCGACATGTCCAAACCAGGCTGCATCGCGGTTGACCGTCAGGGCAAACGCTTCGGCAACGAAGCCTCGCAGACATTTGTTGACGACATGCACCGCACCGGGAACGTACCGTCACACATCATTGCCGACTCGCGGTTCGTTAAAGCGTATGGCTTGGGTCTGGTGTATCCCGGCGCCATGGGCCTGCAAAAGCTGCTCAAGTCCGGCTACATCGTAGAGGCGCCCACCCTTGAGGAACTCGCCACCAAAATCGGCGTCGATCCCGTGGGGCTCGCCGCAACTGCGGCGCGCATGAACGAGTTCGCCAAAACCGGGAAAGATCTGGATTTCAACAAGGGAGAGTCGGTGCTCGACCGCGATCTAGGCGACCCGGCGCATGGGCCCAATCCCTGCCTTGGCACCGTGGAAAAGGGGCCGTTCTACGCCGTGCAGATCACCTCTGGTGACGGCTCCACAACGGTCGGCCTGCGGATCAACGGTAAGGCCCAAGTCCTCGGCCAGAACGGTGAGCCGGTCAAAGGCCTGTACGCGGCGGGGCTGGACGCCAACTCCATTTGGCGTGGCAAGGCGCCAGCCCATGGCTGCAACGTCGGACCGGCGATCACCCTGGGCTACATCGCAGGGCGCAGTCTGAGCGCGGGTTAGTCCGCACCAAACAAAAAGGCCGGAGCGGTTACCAAACCGCTCCGGCCTTTTTGCGTCTGGTTTCCTTGGCCATTTTCAGCGTACTGGCGAGTGGTTGTGACGTCCTGTCGCCCGATAGGTTAAGGTTTGGCGGGCCGGAATAGTTTGCCCGGCATACAGGCGGGATACCGTGCAACCCGATTTCGGGGGTACGGGTGTGCCGTGTTCATCTGGAGATCGATGTGGCAGAAGCTTTTATTTACGATCATGTTCGCACGCCGCGCGGTAAAGGGCGCTCCGACGGGTCGTTGCATGAGATTCCGGCAATTGAGTTGGCAACGCAGGTACTCGCAGCCCTGCGCGACCGCAACGGGCTGGACACGAGCTTGCTTGATGACGTGATTCTGGGCTGCGCACAGCCCGTGGGCGAGCAGGGTGGCAATATCGCCCGCGGCGCCGTGGTCAACGCCGGCTACGCGCATGTCGTACCCGGCCAGCAAATTCACCGCTTCTGCGCCTCTGGGCTGGAGGCGGTGAATACCGCCGCCGCCCTGGTCATGTCCGGCCAGGCAAACGCCGTCATCGGCGGCGGTATCGAGTGCATGTCACGCACCTTCATGGGCGCGGACAGCGGCGGCTGGTGTGCCGACCCCGGCGTTGCCTACCGCAACTACTACGCGCCGCAGGGCATAGGCGCGGATATGATCGCCACGCTAGATGGCTTCAGCCGCACGGATGTCGACGCCTACGCGGTGCAGAGCCAGCAACGCGCCGCGGAGGCCTGGAAGGCCGGGCGCTTCAAGAAGTCGATCCTTCCCGTCCACGACGTACTGGGCGAAATCCTGCTGGACCATGACGAACACATGCGCCCCGGCACCACGCTGGAGACCCTGAGCGCGCTAAAAGCCTCGTTCGAGGGCATGGGCGTGAAAGGTGGTTTTGACGCCGTCGCGCTGGAACGCTACCCGGAAATGGAAGCCGTCCACCACGTCCACCACGGCGGCAATTCCAGCGGCATCGTCGATGGCTCAGCCGGCGTGTTGGTTGGCAGCGCCGAATTCGGCAAGGCTGCGGGCCTCAAGCCGCGCGGGCGCATCAAGGGCTTTGCCTCTATCGGCAGCGAGCCGACGATCATGCTCACCGCTCCGGCGGACGTGACCAACAAGCTGTTCAAGCGCCTTGGCATGACCAAAAAGGACATCGACCTGTTCGAAATCAACGAAGCCTTCGCGGCAGTGGTCATGCGCTTCATGCGCGCCATCGGCCTCGACCCCGCGATCGTGAACGTGAACGGCGGGGCGATCGCCATGGGCCACCCGCTGGGTGCCACGGGCGCAATGATCCTGGGAACCGTGCTCGACGAGCTGGAGCGCCGCGATCTCGAAACCGGCCTGATCACGCTTTGCGTGGGCAACGGCATGGGGACGGCAACAATCATCGAGCGCATCTAAGCAAGCGCGACCAGACTGGGACGAAGCAGTTATGAAGCACATCCGGATTGACATCGACGCCGACGGCGTTGCTACCCTCACGCTCGACAATGCCGATGAATCGGTAAACCTGGTCTCGCCGGTTTTCGTCGAGGAATTCACGGAAGCGGTGGAACAGCTAGCGCAGGATGCCAGCGTGACCGGCGTCATCGTCACCTCGGCGAAAAAGCTGTTCATGGCCGGCGCCGACCTCAAATTCCTGGTCGGCTGCTACGACAATGGCATGACCAAGGCCGAGGCGTATGCGTTCAGCCAGAAGGCGACCGCCATGCACCGCCGCATGGAAACCAGTGGCAAACCCTGGGTGGCGGCAATCAACGGCGCGGCGCTCGGCGGTGGGTATGAGCTTTGTCTCGCCTGCCATGGCCGCGTGATTGTCGATGACCCCAAGGCCGTGGTCGGCCTGCCAGAAGTGAAAGTCGGTCTGCTCCCCGGTTCCGGCGGCACGCAGCGCCTGGTGCGGCTGGTTGGTGTGGAACGCGGGCTGGACCTGCTGCTCGAAGGCACCAACATGGCTCCGGCGCAGGCGCTCGCGGCTGGTCTGGTGGATAAGGTCGTGCCCGCCGCCGAGCTGCTGAGTGCGGCAAAGCAATGGCTGGTGGAACACCCCGACCCGGTCCGGGTCTGGGACAAAAAGGGCTTTTCGCTGCCTGAAACAGTCGGCCTGCTCAACCCGGCGGCGGCGGGATTCTTCTCCTTCAAGGCGGCAAAGGCGACCACCATGGGCCGCAACTACCCGGCACCCATAGCCATCACCTCTGCGGTGTTCGAAGGCGTGCAACTGCCGTTCGACCGCGCACTGAAAATTGAGTCCAAATATTTCGCACAGCTGCTCACCAGCCCCGTGGCCCGCAACATCATCCGCACCAATTTCATCAACAAGGGCGCGGCTGAACGTTTGGCCTACCGCCCGGCCAACGTGCCCAAGCTTACCGTGAAGAAGCTTGGCATTCTCGGCGCCGGCCTCATGGGCGCTGGCATCGCCAACGTGGCGGCGGGTGTCGGCATCGAGGTTGTGCTGCTCGATGGCACGGCCGAGCGCGCGGCGGCCGGCAAGGCGGCCATCGCGGCCAACCTTGCCAAGGATGTCGAGCGCAAGCGCCGCACCCAGGCATCGGTGGATGCCCTGCTCGCGCGCATCACCACCACGGATGACTACGCCCTGCTGGCGGGTGCCGATCTGGTGGTGGAAGCCGTGTTCGAGGACGTGAAAGTCAAAGCGGATGTAACCGCCAAGGCCGAGGCCGTGCTCCCCGCCACCGCGGTATTCGCCACCAATACCTCAACACTGCCGATCACGATCCTCTCCAAAGCCTCGATCCGGCCGGACAGTTTCATCGGCCTGCACTTCTTCTCGCCGGTTGAGCGCATGGCGCTGGTCGAAGTCATCATGGGCAAATCCACCAGCCCGGAAACCCTGGCGCACGGCCTGGATTTCGTAGCCCAACTGCGCAAGACACCGATTGTAGTGAACGACAACCGCGGCTTTTACACCAGCCGCGTGTTCGCCACCTTCACCCATGAAGGCATGGCAATGCTGGAGGAAGGCATCAGCCCGGCGCGCATTGAAAACGGCGCCCGTCAGGCCGGCATGGCCATCGGCCCGCTGGCGTTGCTCGACGAAGTGACGCTGGATCTGCCCCTGAAAATCGTCGACCAGGCCATTGCCGACCTGGGCAGCAGCTACGAGCCACCGGTCGGCACCGACGTCCTGCGCCGGATGATCCACGAGGCAAAGCGCTCCAGCCGCAAGGCCGGCGGCGGCTTCTACGAATACCCTGCCGGCGGCAAGAAGCACATCTGGCCCGGGTTGGAAAAAATCTTCCCGCTCGCCGCCGAGCAACCCTCGATCGAGGAGATCAAAAACCGCTTCCTCTGCGTGCAGGCGATCGAGACGGCCCGCTGCCTGGAGGAAAACGTATTGATGCGTGCCGAGGATGGTGACATCGGCTCGGTCCTTGGCTGGAACTTCCCGATCTGGACTGGTGGCACCCTGTCCTACATCGACACCGTTGGCCTGGAGAGCTTTGTGAAGACCTGCGACGATCTGGCTGACAAGCACGGCAAGCGCTTCCGCCCCTCCGCCTGGCTGCGCCAGCGCGCGGCGGCGGGCCAGCAGTTTCTCACCGAAACCAAAAACCCGGCGGCGGCATAACCATGGCCATGCAACGGCTCATTTTCGACTCGGATCACGACATGTTCCGCGACCAGGTCCGGCGCTTCTTCCAGAAGGAAATCGCCCCGCACGGCGAGGCATGGCGCGAGCGCGGCTATGTCGACCGCGAGGCATTCCTCAAAGCTGGCGAGCAGGGCTACTTGCTGATGTACGCCGACCCAGAATACGGCGGGGCAGGGGTTGCGGATTTCCGCTACGAGCAGATCGTCTACGAGGAAAACGTCCGCCACGGTGAAATCGGTTTCTACATCAACCTGCATTCCGGCCTGGTCGGGCCCTACCTGAACAAGCTCGGCACACCCGAGCAGAAGGCGCGCTTCCTCCCCGGCTGTATTTCGGGCGAAACCATCCTGGCCGTCGCCATGACGGAACCGGGCACGGGCAGCGATCTGGCGGGCATGAAAACCCGCGCCGAGGACAAAGGCGACCACTGGGTTCTCAACGGCTCCAAAACCTACATCTCGAACGGCTACCTCGCAGACCTCGTCGTGGTCGCCGCCCGCACCTCGGCGGAAAAGCACGGCATCGGCCTGTTCCTGGTCGAGCGCGGCATGAAGGGCTTTGAGCGCGGCCGCCGCCTCTCCAAAATGGGGCTCTCGGCGCAGGACACCTCGGAACTGTTTTTCGAGGACGTGATCATCCCCAAGGAAAACGTGCTGGGCGACCCCACGTCAGGCTTCCGCAATCTGGCGCAGTTCCTGGCCGGTGAGCGCCTGATCGCCGGCATCGGCGCCATCGCGGCGGCGCAGGAGGCGTTCGACATCACGCTCGACTACGTGATGCAGCGCAAAGCCTTCGGCAAACCCATCGGCACCTTCCAGAACAGCCGCTTCGTGATGGCGCAGCTGCGCTCGGAACTCGATGCCGTGCAGACTTTTATCGACCAGTGTGCGCTGCTTTATAATGACGCACGCCTGCCGTCAGAAGTCGCCGCTTCGGTGAAACTGCTGGCGACCGAACTTGAAGGCAAGGTCATGGACGCCTGCGTGCAGCTGCACGGCGGCGCCGGCTATATGGATGAATACCGGATTTCGCGCATGTACACTGACGCGCGCGTCTCGCGCATTTTCGCGGGCACTTCGGAAATCATGAAAGAAATCATCGGACGCGGCCTCGGCCTCGACGAACGCAAGGTCAAATAATACCGGTTGTTTGCAACAACTGCGATAATAGGAAGGATAAACACATGCGGTTCCTGCGATTTTCACAAAACGGGCGGCTCGGTCTGGCGGTTGCGCATAACGGCGCTTTCCACGGCCTGTTCGCGGGCGATGCCGGCTACCCGGGCGATCTGCCGGACCTGCTCGATGGCGGGCTGGAAGGCCTGAAGACCGCCGGCGCCGCGCTGGCGCAAGGCTCAAAAATCGATGAGGGCGCCATCACCTATCTGCCGCCGCTGCCCAACCCCGGCAAAATCATCTGCCTCGGACTCAACTACAAGGACCACGCCGCCGAAGGCGGGTTCGAGGTGCCGCCGTTCCCCACCGTGTTCGCCCGCTTCGCCTCGGGCCTGATCGGCCATGAAGCGCCGATCTTGCGCCCGAAAGTCTCCGACGCGCTGGATTTCGAAGGCGAAATGGTCGCCGTGATCGGCAAAAAGGGCCGCCATGTCTCCAAGGCAGACGCGCTCAGCCATGTCATCGGCTACTCCATTTTCAACGACGGCTCGGTGCGGGACTACCAGCTGAAAACCCCGCAATGGACCGTCGGCAAGAACTTTGACGACACCGGCGCCTTCGGCCCGTATTTTGTCACCGCCGACGAACTGCCGCCCGGCGCTTCGGGCCTGAAGATCGAGACCCGCCTGAACGGCGAAGTCGTGCAGCACGCCTCCACCGCTGACATGGTGTTCGACGTGGAAAACACCATCGCGCTGCTCAGCACCGCCTTCGCCCTGTTGCCCGGCGATATTCTGGTCATGGGCACGCCCTCTGGCATCGGTGCCGCGCGTAAGCCGCCGCTGTGGATGAAGCCGGGCGATTTGTGCGAAATCGAAATTGAAAAGATCGGCATTCTGCGCAACAAGATCGTGCAAGAAGTCTAAAGCTTTATATTTAAGCGATCAATTTCATGCGATTAGGTTGAACCTTCCGGTTCAAGCTAATCGCATATTGATCTAGAACGGGAGACACTGAGATGGCGACTTATGTGCTTTGTCACGGCGGCGGCATGGGCGGCTGGGTGTGGCGCTTCCTCACGCCCCTGCTCACCCAGGCCGGCCACACCGTCTACACGCCGACCTACACCGGCTTTGGTGAACGCAGCCATCTCATCAGCCGCGACATCACTTCCGCGACACATGCGAAGGACATCGCCAATGTTCTCAAATACGAGGACATCACTGATTGCATCCTGGTCGGCCACAGCTATTCCGGCGTGGTGCTCCCGGCGGTGAAGCAGGCCGAGCCGGATCGGATCAAGCGCATCGTCTACATCGACGCCATGGTCGCCCACGCCGGTCAGGCGCCTGGGGTTGCCATAGGTTTCATGCCGCCCGAACAAGCCGCCGGCATCGCCGCGGTGCTGGCGAAAGGCGAAGGGCCTATCGGTTCCGGCGTTGACCAGCAGCAACGCGAACAGGCCAAAACGGAACCGCATCTCATGACGCCCGAGCGCCAGGAGTGGCTGCTGGCACATTTGAGCGACATGCCCCTGGCCTGCCTGGTCAACCCGGTTCCCGCCGGGGCTGAGACCCTGGGCGCGGATGTCGATTACCTCGCCGTCACGCACACCATCATGAAGCCGATGCACGAACGCGCGCGTGCGCTGGGCTGGCGAGTGCATGAGTTCGAAGGCGATCACGCGATCATCGTCGGCAATCCCGGCCCCATCGCGAACTTCCTCCTCGGTTTGGCTTAAGGCTGTACCCATGAGACTCGTCATCACCGGCGCCGCCAGCGGTATCGGCCGCGCCACCGCGATATTGGCAACCCGGTTCAAGCTTTTCGAATCGCCCGCGCAACTGGTGCTGGTGGACCGCGACCCCGAAGGTCTCAAGGCGATCGTGGAAACGCTGCAAGCCAGCGGCACAAATGCCGTTCCCTGCGTGGCGGACCTCTCCAGCGCCGACGCTGCGAATCAGATCGTCGAGGTCGCGCGGCAAAGCTTCGGCGGCATCGACGCGCTTATCAGCAACGCCGGCGCCATCCATAGCTTCAAATTGCAGGACGTCTCGCTGGAAGAATACGACCGCATCTTCGCGATCAACTCCCGTGCCACCTTCCTGCTGGCAAAAGCCGCCTATCCGCTGCTGAAGGAATCGCGCGGCGCGATTGTGGTGACCGCCTCCATGGCCTCTCAGCACCCGGCCCCCGCCCTGGGTGCCTACAGCGCGAGCAAAGCGGCGGCAGCCATGCTGGTGCAGCAAATGGCCCTGGAATGGGGGCCCGATGGCATCCGCGCCAACTGCATCTCCCCCGGCCCGACCATGACGGCGATGACGGCGAAATCCTACTCCGACCCCGCGAAGCGCGACGCCCGCGCCGGCGACATTCCGTTGCGCCGCATCGGCCTGCCGGAAGACCTCGCCAACGCCGCGCTGTTCCTGGCCAGCCCGGCGGCGGCGTTCATCACCGGCGTCAATCTCGTGGTGGACGGCGGGCTCAGCCTCACCACCATGGTCTCCAACGCCAGCGCGGCCACCAACATGGACAACCGCTGAATATTTTCCGCCTGACGCGTTAAAACTACAGCGACGAACCGCCATCCATCGGCAGCACGGCGCCATTGGTGAAGCCGCCCGCGCGGCTGGCCAGATAGATCACCGACCCGGCCACATCTTCCGGCTCACCCACGCGCCGCACCGGGATCATGCCGATGACCATTTTAAGCATTTCCTCGGAAAGCACGGTCATTCGCGAGGGGAAAATCCCCGGCGCGATCGCGTTTACCGTAATGTTCTCCGGCCCCAGGCGCTTGGCGAGCGATCCGGTCATATGGTGCAGCCCGGCCTTGGCGGCGGCATAGGCGTAATTCTCCTTCGGCCCAACCCGGCGCCCGCCGATCGAACCGGTGTTGATAACGCTGGCATGCGGGCCTTTGGCCGCGGCTTTGCGCAGCAGCGGCAGCGCCGCCTGCACCATGAAGAACGCTGATTTCAGGTTGAGATCCACCACGCTGTCCCAGTCAGATTCCGAGAAGCTGTCGATCGGCGCTTCGCTCATGGCACCAGCGTTATTCACCAGAATGTCAAGCTGCGTCTCACGTTCACCGAGCGCGTGCAGCAGCGCCTGAATGCCTTCATTCGTGGAAATATCGCCCTGCAAACCGTGGCAGGTGCCATGGGCCGAGAGGGAGGCCGCAACCTCCTGGCAGGCCGTCCCGTTCCGCCCCACGATGTAGGTAATGGCGCCGTTTTCAACCAGGCCCTGGGCAATCATCAGGCCGATCCCGCTGGTGCCGCCGGTCACGAGCGCCACCTTGCCGTCGACCGAAAACAGGTTTTTCATCGTCATTGCCACGTATCTCCCGCTTACCTTAAACGCATATGCCCCACGCTACTGCCATGAGCGCGCGCGCAACTATACCTGCCCGATGGCGGGAGCGCATCAGGCCTGAAATTCACTCATCAGGCGTGTGAGCCTCAGGCTGGCGATGAACCACGCCTCGCCCTCGCGCACATAATGTTCGTGGTAATGCCCGTAGCCTGTAAGCGCGCCGGCCCCTGGCACCGGGGATTTACCTGTCTCCCAGACCACCCGGTCCTGCATCGCCCACACAACATCGGCGGCGTCAGGGCCGTCAAAAATGATCTCAGGGCTGTGCACATGGTGTGCGGTCTTGGCGTGCTGCACGGCATGCAGCACGGCCCGTACAATTGCGCCCCGTCCGTGGTAAGGCTCGGTGCCGGTATCCTCCCGCACATCGAGAATGGCATCCGGCGTGAACAGTGCGGCAAAACCTTCCCAGTTCTTGGTATCGAGAAACCGGCAATAGCGTGCCTTTACGTTCTTGATCCGCTGGCTCGCGGCCAATTCTTCGAGCGCGTCCACTTTGTTTCCTCCTTCTGGCTTTCCCCGAAGCTGCGCCGCCATTTTGCTGCGGGCAACCTTCATAGCGATAGGTGGCGCCTGGCCGTTCCGCAGGGATGGAAAGACAAACTCACAAGGGGGCCGCATGACGTCGCCGATCGATATCCTATTCCAGCCGTTCGGGTTGAAAAACCTGAAGCTGCGCAATCGCTTCGTGATGTCGCCGATGACGCGGAATTTTTCGCCGGGTGGCATCCCAGGTGAGAACGTCGCCGCCTATTACCGCCGCCGGGCCGCCGCGGATGTGGGGCTGATTATCACCGAGGGAATCGGCGTCGATCATCCCTCCGCCCTGGGTTCCGGGAACATGGGTGAGCGCGACGTACCGGTGCTGCACGGCGATGCAGTGGCTGCCTGGGCCAAGGTGACGGCCGGCGTGCACGCGCAAGGCGGCGCCATTATCCCGCAACTCTGGCACATGGGCGGCATCCGCCGCTCCGGTACGGGTCCGTTCCCGCAATGCCTCTCGATGCGGCCGTCGGGCATCTGGGGCCCCACGGAAAAAGCCATGTTGCCGCCGGACTATCTGCGCGAGGTTTCAATCCCCACCGCACCGATGAGCGAGAACGACATTGCCGATGTCATCGCTGCCTATGCGCGCAGCGCCGCCAATGCCAAGGCGGCGGGTTTCGACGGCGTGGCGATCCATGCCGCGCACGGCTACCTGATCGACAGTTTCTTCTGGCCGGCCACCAATCTGCGCCACGACGCCTGGGGCGGCGATATCACCCGCCGCGGCCGCTTCGGCGTGGAGGTGGTGAAAGCCGTTCGCGCGGCCATCGGGCCGGACCTGCCGGTCATTCTGCGTTTCTCGCAATGGAAACTGCAGGATTACGACGCCCGCAACGCGCAAACGCCCGAGGAACTGGCGGCACTGCTGGTGCCGCTGGCCGAGGCGGGGGTCGATCTGTTCGACGCCAGTACACGCAAATTCGCAACCCCGGCCTTTGCAGGTTCAGACATGGGGCTGGCCGGCTGGGCGAAAAAACTCACAGGCAAGCCAACCATGGCGGTTGGCGGCATTGGCCTGGACAAAGACCTGCAAACCTCGTTCGTGGAGGAAACCCACATGGTGAATAACCTCGATGTGGTCGCGGCGCGGATGGCGCGTGGCGAGTTTGATCTTGCCGGGATCGGCCGGGCACTGATCATGGACCCTGAATGGGTCGTAAAAGCTCGCGGCGGCGAATCGTTTCAGCCGTTTCGCCTGCAAGCCTATGGCGCGCTGGACTGAGAGCGTGCTCTCCTTCACACGGCCCGTCCTCTGGTAGGGTTGCACCAGCGGCTGACGAATTATCGTTATGTGGAAGGGGAAGAAGTTGCCATGGCGATCCGCAGCAGATTGCGTTCATCTCGGATGGAGACGCATTCATATCCAAACGATGCTCTAAAATCCGCATGACAGTGGCACTGTCCAGGCTTAATTTTCGTGACCTTGGCGGCATGCGGGCGGCTGACGGGCGCTTTGTGCGGCACGGGGCAATTTACCGTTCCGAGGGACCAGCGAGCTTTCTCGAACAGCATCGGGCGGAGCTGGCGGAACTTGATATCAGGCTGATCTGCGATCTGCGGGCGGACGTGGAACGGGCTCCCGCCCCCAACGATTGGAGTGCGTCCGGCCGCTTGCTGAATATGGAGATATCGAACGATCTGCGCGTCGCGACCAATGAGGGTTGGGCCGCCTTGCGCCATGACCCCTCCGAGGCGGGGGCGATCCGGGCGATGACGGCCAATTACGAGGCAATGCCGGGGGCGTTGCAGCCGCATATGGGCGGACTGATACAGGCGATTGTGGATGGTGAAATCCCGGCGCTGATCCATTGCACCGCCGGCAAAGACAGAACCGGCGTGCTCATAGGGCTGCTGTTGGCGCTGCTCGGCGTGGCGCAGCAGGACATTGTTGAAGACTACCTGCGCTCGGACATCTTCGCGAAAAACCTGCGGCTGGGCGGCTCCATTTCCCATGCGTTCGAGGAAACGTTCGGCTTTGTACCGAGCGAAGCAACCATCGACGCAATGATTGGGGTTTATCCGGCCTATCTGGCGGCGGCTTTTGCATCCGTGCGGCAGGGGTGGGGAAATGTTGAAAATTACTTTACCGGCGCCGGCGTGAACGCGGCGCAGCAGCAGCGGTTCCGGGATTGTTTGCTCACGGGCAAACTAAAATGAATTTCGTGGTATCTGAATAAAGGACAAGAAGATGGCAAAAGCAGGGGTAATTGGGCTTGGCGTGATTGGGAGCGGCGTAGCCTTGTGCTTGGCGCGGGCAGGGATGCTCGCGGCGGTTTACGATGTGCGCAAAAACGCCGCGGATGAGCTGGAAGGTGTCCCGCCGGTAATATCCTCGCCGCGCGAGCTCGCTGAAAAATCCGATGTTGTCATCATAGCCGTGGTCAGCGCCGAACAGACCCTCGACGTGCTGAACGGGCCTGATGGCGTTCTCGCCGCCGCGCGGCCGGATTTGAACATCGTTCTGGTGGCGACGGTTTCGCTGGAAGCGTTGCAGAAAATCCGTGCGCTGACGGATGCCGCGGGTGTTGGCCTGGTCGACTGCGGCGTCACCGGCGGGCAGGCCGCCCGCACCAACGGTTTGGTCTGCCTGGTCGGCGCCACGCCGGAGCGTCTGGCGGCGGTGAAGCCTGTGCTCGATGGGTTTGCCAAATCCGTCGCGCATATGGGCGGGCCCAATGCCGGCATGGCTGCGAAAATTGCGCGCAATGTCGTGGTGTATGGTTGCTTGCGTGCCGGTTATGAAGGTGCGTCCCTGGCCCGCGCGGCGGGTGTGGATGTACACCAGCTGGCGCAGGTCATCGAGGATAGTTCCGACGGCGTGGGTGGCCCGATGATGCTGATGGGCCGTCCGGGCGACCCGCTCACCAACCCCGACGAAGCGAAGGTGCGTGAGTACGTGTTGGGCCTTATGCACAAGGACCTTGATGCCGCGCTGGATTTGGGCAAAGCGCTCCATGTGTCATTGCCTCTGGTTGAATTGACGCAGGCAACGGGACGGGAAACCGCCGGGCTGAAATAATTGTAAAGGGAGCGCCGGAAAATGAGTGAAGATGCACGCTGGAAAAACGGTCTTGCCGTAGTTGAGCAGGTTTATGGTGCGGGCTCGTCTGCCCTGATGCAGGGGCAGGACGGCAACCCCTTTGTCAGCGAGACGGTCAGCCACCTGTTTGGCGAAATCTGGTCGCGGCCGGGCTTGTCGATGCGCGACAAGCGGCTGCTGGTGATCGGCGCGACGGCGATGCTCGGCCGTTCCGACCTCGTGGCCATCCAGGTTGCGGGTGCCATTGTGAATGGCGAGCTGACCGATGAGCAGCTTGCGGAAATTCCTTTGCTCATGCTGTTTTATGCCGGTGCGGGCAATTCCACCGCGCTGCATCAGGGCATCGTGACGGCCAAGGCGCGAGCCAAGGATATGAAGCCGGTGTGATCCGCCGGTGTGTGCGGTGGTTGTCCCGCTGTGCTGCTTCAGGCCAGCACCGTAGCTTGGCGGTAAAGAGGAGGCGCTCATGGCGGCGTTGATAAAAAATCCAACCATGGTGAAGCGGGTCACTGTTTCAAAAAAGAACAGCTTTTCGGGCCAGCCTGCAATCACCACACTGCACAGGAAACCAAAAAGATGAGCAGTAAAAATCTAGTCGCCGTTGTCACCGGCGCTAGCCGGGGGCTGGGGCGTGGTATCGCCCGCGCCCTTGGTTCAAAAAAGGCTACCGTCTACATCACCGGGCGCGACCTGCATAACGGCCTGCAAGCCGCCGCCGGGGAAATCACCGCCGCAGGTGGCACCGGCATCGCGGTGCAATGCGACCATCGTGATGACTCCCAGGTAGCGGCCTTCTTCGCCCAGGTGGCAAAAAATTCCGGCCGGCTAGACATCCTCGTCAACAACGCCGCCGCGGTCTATCCGGATGCTCTGCGCGCGCCCGGCGGCTTCTGGGAAAAGCCACTGGCGCTGGTGGATATGATCGATGTCGGCCTGCGCTCGGCCTATGTCGCCAGCTACCATGCCGCCCCGCTGATGGTGGCGGCAAAAAAAGGCCTGATCGCCAACATCTCATTCTATGGCGCGGTTTCATATTTCCACGGCCCTGCCTACGGCGCCACCAAAGCCGCCACCGATAAAATGAGCTTTGACATGGCCATCGACCTCAAACCCCATGGCGTCAGCGCCGTCTCGATCTGGCCCGGCTTTATCCGCACCGAAATTATCGCAGCAATTCCCGCGGACAAGGTGCCGCCAGAGCTCGCTCAGCTCTGGCCCTTGTTTGAACATCCCGAATTCACAGGCTTGGTCATCGAGGCTCTGTCGCTCGACCCAGCGCTTGCCGAACTTTCCGGCCAGGCCTTGATCGGCGCTGAACTTGGTGAACGCTACGGAATTCTCGATCTCGACGGCAAACGTCCCGTCAGCTTCCGCCAAAGCATGGGCGCCCCGCGCTCATTTCCAATTCCCGAGGTGCTGCAATGATCGAAGCCATACTCGTTGTGCTCAGCAAGTCCCGGCCCGGCCGGGACGAGGATTTTAACGACTGGTACACCAACATCCATCTGCGTGACGCGCTGCGCTTTCGCGGTGCTATCGCCGCGCAGCGCTTCCAGCGGAGCGTGGTACAACCACACGCACTGTCACCAAAATTCGACTGGCGTTACCTAGCATTTTACGATGTGTTCAACGCCGCTCTGTTCTCCCGCGAGCATTGGGACAACGCGCTGACCACGCGCATGAAAGTCACCGATGCCTTCGACGACACGGTGTTGGAGGATTATCACTACTATCCGCTGCAATTCCGCGACAATGACCCACAAATCCCGCATCGCGGCGGCGTCATCCTCGAACAGCTCAACCCAGCGCCGGGCCGGGAGCAGGAATTCCACGACTGGTACAACAACGAATACTTCCCCGCTGCTGTTGCGCGCCCTGGCGTGCACTCGGGCGCTTTCCTCACCTTCCGCCCGCATGGCCAGATCATGCCAACCACCCCCGTCCACAACTACGCCGCCTTTTACCGGACGAACGACGCCACCGCCGCACAAGCCTGGCAAAACGATCAAACCCTGCGCGGTTCGGCGCTGGTGGATCAGTCAAGCCTGGTGGTCTCGAACTGGGATCATCTGACGCCCCGCCTGACCACTGATGACGTGTGCCATACCACCGCGGCCGCGCTGGCTGCGGAGGAACGGGCACGCGAGCGCATGGGCGATAAGATTGTTACAGGGGGACGCGAGAAACTTGGCCACTGAACCTACAATCATCGCCACCGGTCTGGCGTTTCCCGAAGGACCGGTCGTGCTCGCGGACGGCAGCATTCTAGTCGTCGAAGTAATGGGCGGGCACCTCACGCGCATCAGCCCGGACGGTGCGCGCACGGTGGTCGCGCAAACCGGCGGCGGTCCGAATGGCGCCGCCATCGGCCCAGGCGGACTCTGCTACATCTGCAACAACGGCGGCATGGGGCCGTCCCAGGTGCCCGGTATCTGGCTCCCCAGCGAGGCCCCGCACGATACGCCGCCGGGCAGCATCCAGACCGTCGATCTCTCCTCCGGCAACGTGCGCACACTTTACGCCCACACACCGGAGACACCGTTCTGGGGACCAAACGACCTGGTATTCGACGCGCATGGCGGCTTCTGGTTCACTGATTTCGGGCGTGATCGCGGCCGCATGCGCCAGCGCGGCGGGGTGTACTACGCCAAAGCTGATGGCAGCGCGATCACCGAGGCCATCACCCCGCTCGACGGCGCCAACGGCATCGGCCTTTCACCTGACGGCACCACGCTCTATGTCGCCGAGACCTACTCCTCGCACCTCTGGCAATTCCGCCTTTCCGCCCCAGGCACGGTGGACCGCGCGGCAGGCCACTTCCCGCATGGCGGCAGCATCCTCGGCCGCGCCGGCCCCGGCCAGTTTCTGGACAGTCTGGCGGTGGATAGCGCCGGCAACATCTGCTGCGCCTCGCCGGGCCTCGGCCACATCCTGGTATTTTCCCCAGCAGGCGGGCCGCCGCAGGCCATTGCCATGCCGGATTTCCTCACCACCAACATCGCCTTCGGCGGGCCGGACCGGCAAACCGCCTTCATCACCCTGGGCAGCTCGGGCCGCCTCGTCTCGCTACCGTGGCCGCGCCCAGGGCTAAGGTTGCACCATGGCTAATCAACCCTCCGGCAACAGACCAGCCGGCACATTATACCGCCAGCAGTTTTCCTCGTAACGCGAACTTATCCGCCAGCCTTTCGGTGTCCGGACAAATTCATCCCGGTACCACAGGCCGACCACCATCACATGGCCGTCCGGCTGCAACACCATCGGGTTGGTGCAGATGGTCTTGCCATAAGCGCGGTCGCCTTCGATTTTAAGTTTGGTGGTGGAAATGATGTGCTGGGTGGCGCGCAGCACCTGCATGCTTTGCGCGAGAAACGCTTTGATCTCCGGCAAAGTGCCTTTCACGCCGACCATTTCGGTATAGTCGATCACCGCATCGGGCGTGAACACCTCATCAAGCGCGTCCCAGTCCCGAGTGTCTATCGCGTAGCAATATTCCACCATCAATTCCTGAATTTCCAGGCGGTCGGATATTTCGTCCAGTGTCATGGCTGGTTCCCCCTATTTGCGACGACAGTAGGGGGGCTTGAACCACTGATCGGTCCCGCCGGATGGTAGGTGGGATACCGAGGCAGGCGGCCTGGAGCTTAAAAAATTTCTGGAAAAAATACGCAAACGATGACTGCTTTCGTCTTACGCGCCGTTTCCGGTCGCGTGCATTATCCGCTGGCGCGGCCGTGGAAAAAATGGCGCCGCGAGACGATCGTCCAACATGCGGCCCCTCGCACAACTAAAAAATCTAACCTTGCGGATCAGGTTTAATGAATTTCAAGGTCCAGCGGTCGCTTTCCCCAATAGCCAGATATTTCGCGCGGTCGGTCTCACCCATAGCCAGCACCGGCGGCAACGTCCACACCCCTTTCGGATAGGTCTTGGTATCGCGAGGATTATCGCCAATCGGTGACTCCCCGGCCAGTTTGAATCCGGCATGTTCAATCAACGCAATGGCATAATCCTCGCGGACATAGCCGCTTTTCGCCCGCGGGTCCTGAAGCTGCGTAGCCAAGCCGCGATGATCCTCAATGCCGAACACCCCGCCAGGCTTCAGCGCGGCATAAATCGCGGCAAGTTTTTCCGCCGCGGTGCCATTGGCCATCCAGTCATGCAGGTTCCTGAAAGAGAGGATCAGGTCGATGGAATCAGGTGCTGCCAGCGGCGCGTTATCGGAAAAAACCGAGACCTGCACGCGTCCGTAACAGGCTGGGTTGTCCCGCAGCTTCGCCAGAAATCCCGCCCGCGCGGCCAGTTCGCGTGCGCTGTTCACTGGCGGGGGCGGAATCGCCGCGCGGTACTGGCCTCGGGCTTTAAGATACGGGGCCAGAATCTCCGTCCAGTAACCCCCGCCGGGGTCTATCTCCAGCACGGACAAATCATCGCGCAGCCCAAAGAAGGCGAGTGCCTGCGCCGGCCGCCGGTAGCGGTCCCGCGCCACGTTCGCCGGGCTGCGCTGGGGCCCGGCAATAATATCCGCGAGACTCTCCTCCGCCGCCCACGCGCTGCCTCCCGCCGCGGCGGCGGCAATGGCGGCAGCGGACACAGTTGCCGCAAACTGCCGGCGGGAGAGGCTTTTACGCATCCGGAACTCCTGCATGGGATCGCTCCATAGCGGCTCAGTCGTCGTTGTTGATATCCAGTTCGGCAAGCTGGCTGCCGAATTCCTCCGCCCGGCCGCTCTCTAGCGTCTCCGCGACAATTTTCTTCAGGTTCTGCTTCACCGTGTACAGCACTTCCTCGGTAACGCGCTGTTGCTCGGGCGTGATGTTGCGCAGGATACGGTCGTTGATTTTGGTGGAAATCGCGATCATCTTCTGAATGACATCGAACCCCTGCTCGGTGATGAACACCCGCTTCACCCGCCGGTCGGTGGCATCCGGGCGGCGCACCACATGGCCGGTTATCTCCAGCCGGTCCACCAGCCCGCCCACGGTCACCTTCCCAACCTCCAGCAACCGCGCGAGGTCCACCTGCATCATGCCGTCATTGCCCCCGCGCGCCAGCGCGGTCAGCACGGTCCACTGTGAGCGTGTAATCCCCAGCGGCCGCATGGTCTGGTCCATCACGGTGCGCCGGATGCGCGAGACGTCATGCACCAAATAACCGAACTTGAACGGCTTGGGAGACGGGCGTTTTACAGCTGGTTTGGCTTTTTTAACGACGGAAGACATAACAGACCACAAGCCCCAAAGTCGATGGAATTTCGTTACATACAATCATGCGTTAACCGGGCCGCTGGTGCAACCGTAAAATCACCCAGGCGCTTACGATTGCGTAGCGGACTAGTTTTTCGGCCTCTGATTCTTAAGGGTAATTTCCCAAGAAACCCGGCTTTTGCCGAATATTTGCCGGCTTACCATATCCGCAAAACCGTGGTCCCGGCGGCATCCACCGGTTTGCCAGCCTAAATTTCCCAAAAACACCGCGCGGGATATGTACACTAGCTACCGATCCGCTACATCCAGATAAACATGCCATGAGGACTCAACGTATGAATGTCGCAGACGCCGTCGCCAGCCGCCACTCCACGCGCGGCTTTCTGGACCAGCAGGTGCCCCCAGCGCTGATCCGCAAAATCATCGCCCAGGCCACGCGCGCGCCGTCCGGTGGTAACCTGCAACCCTGGCATTTGCATATCCTCGGCGGCGAACCCCTGCAAAACTTCAAAACCCTCATGCAGCAACGGCTGGACGACAAAACCTTGCGCGAGGAACCGGAATACCACGTCTACCCGCCCCATCTGGTCCCCCCGTACACCGACCGCCGCTTCGCCGTGGGTGAAGCGCTCTACGCCCGCCTCGGCATCCCGCGCGAGGACAAACTCGCCCGCCGCGCCTGGTTCGCCCGCAACTTCGCCTTTTTCGGCGCCCCGCTGGCCCTATTTTGCACCGTCGACCGCCTGATGGGGCCGCCGCAATGGTCGGACCTCGGCATGCTCCTGCAAACCATCATGCTGCTGCTGCGCGCCGAAGGCCTGGATAGCTGCGCGCAGGAATGCTGGGCACTCTACCCGCGCACCATCTCCGAATTCCTCAACCTGCCGCCCGAGCGCATGCTGTTCTGCGGCATGTCCATCGGCTACGCCGACCCGGCGCAACCGGCCAACCAGCTCGTCACCACCCGCGCGCCGCTGGACGAGGTCGCGCAGTTCATCGGCCTCTGACGCAACACTGTATAATCGATTCCAGGCTTGTCCCAGTCTTAAGTACAGCGGCGGCGATGCGCGGGTTCTGATACGCTCGCATCATCAAAAATCAGTTGTCATCGGGGAGACCAGCATTGTCCAACATGAATCGCAACGCCCAGCTCATCACGGCCTGGTGCGGGCCCATCTTCACCGGGCTGTTCGCCATCGGCGGCGCCATTATCGGCCGCTTCATCCCCACCCTGCTGCACCCGTCGGACCCGGCCTCCGTCTTCGTCGCCAATGTCGTCAGCCACGACATGCAAATCCGCCTCGGCGCCTTCATCATGATGCTGTCGGTCTGCTTCATGGCCCCCTGGGGTGCCGGCATCGCCGCCCAAACCCGCCAGAAGGAAGGCAACTTCCCCGCACTCAGCTACGCCCAGCTCGCCTGCGTCGGCTGCGGCACCGCGATTGCCATGATGATGGCTTTCTTCTGGGCCGTCATGGCCTACCGCCCGGCGGAATACCTGCCGAGCGTCGTGCAGTTCGCCGCCGACCTCGCCTATTTCATGCCGCTGTTCAGCTGGCCCATCTTCTCCGGCTGGTGCTTCCTCATCGCCGTCGCGGTGCTCACGGACGACACCGGCAACCCGGTATATCCGCGCTGGGTCGGCTACGTGAACATCTGGGCCGGGCTGCTGTATATCCCAGGAGGCATCATCCTGTTCTTCAAAACCGGCCCCTTCGCCTGGGACGGCATTCTCGGCCTCTACATCCCCTTCATCGCCTTCTTCCTGTGGATTCTGGTGATGACCTGGGCGATGATCCGCAACATCAACGCCGGCCAGTTTTACACAGGCACGCCAGCCCGCTAAGCCTATGCCAGCATGTCACCGAAGGACCTGACCCCCATCCCGAAAGCGCCCGGGCGGCACCTGCCGGGCGAAGCAGGCATCTGGATTCTGGTCTTCGGCGACATGGTGATGTTCTCCATCTTCTTCACCGTCTTCGCCCTCGCGCAGAGCCAGGAGATGCAGGTCTTCACCCAGGCCCGCACCCTGCTCAACCCATGGTTCGGCCTCGCCAACACCATCCTGCTGGTCTCCGCCTCCTGGTTTGTCGCCACCGGCGTTAAAAAATTCCGCGCCGGCGGCAGCGGCAATGTGCAGCTTTACTTCCTGCTCGGCTTGCTCTGCGGCGTTGGCTTCGTCATCAACAAAGTCTTTGAATGGGGCGAGAAATTCCGCGCCGGCATCACCCCGGCAACGAACGACTTCTTCATGTACTACTTCATCTTCACCGGCATCCACCTGGTCCACGTGTTCCTCGGGCTCGGGGTACTTACCTACATGCGCGGAGTCAGCCGCCGCGCCACGCCGGGGCCTAACGACCTGCGCAACCTGGAAAGCGGCGCCACCTTCTGGCATCTGGTCGACCTGCTGTGGATCGTCCTCTTCGCCATCCTGTATCTGGCCCGGTAAATGCCCATGCTTTCAGCACGCGCGCTCCGCGCCACCTTCCGCCGTATCGACAGCATCACCTGCACCTGGGCAATCCTCGTCGCCGCAACCATATTTTCGTTCTGCGTCGGCACCGGCGCGCGCGCCGCCACCACCGCCACCGGCTATGCCACCATAACCGTCCTTGCGCTGGCCTTCATCAAAGTCTGGCTCGTGGGCATGGACTTCATGGAACTGCGCAACGCACCATGGCCGCTGAAATACCTCTACACCGCGTGGTGCATCATCGTCTGCACCACCTTGGTCGTCATCAGCACCGTATAACGCAACCCTGCATCACCCCAGCGGCGGCGGCACGGGCTGCGGCCGGTAGCGCGCGCCCCGGCCGCGCGGATTGCGGTAAACCATGCTGGAATTCTCCATCGCCATACCGTGCCCGACCTTATCGCCCATGGTCCAGCGCACCAGAGCGAGACCAACATCGAGGTTCGGATACACCGGCCAAGGACCGCCCGCGATGGTCGCGCCGTACAGCCGGTACGTCCGGCCAGTTTCATCCTCGGCATCGAAGACCACCGCAACCGGCTGATACCCCAGCCGGGTGACATGCAACTGGCCGCGCACCAGCCCCCGGACCTCACCGTTTTCGGTGACATAACCATGCGCCAGCGGCCGCAGAATTTCAGTCTCCGCGGGGTCCGCCGGGAAAAAGGCGTGAATTGCGAAATTATTATCGAACGTTGCGCCAAGCCACATCATGGCGGCGAGATCGACCTCGGTCCGCGGCCCCCAGCTATGGTCCATCACCTGCACGCAATCGACGGCAAAGCGCTCCCCGCGCACGGTGATCTCGCCGGTGACATGCGCGCTCATGTCGAAATGATTATTGTACGCGTCGGCAAAATTCCAGTCGTCACCTTTAGTTTTTCGGGTCACCGGGTCCATTTTCGGGTCAGCGGTGTCATAGGGTTCCATGATCCCGCGCACGTCGAAATGGATGCTGGTGTTATCCACGCCGGTGTAATCAACCCGGTAATCGCGCGGGCTCAGCGCTTTCACGCTCAATCCGTTTGCCAGCGAATATTCCCGCAGGCTTTTGGGCATCGGCAGATACGAGTGGTGAGAAATATACCACGTATCATCAGGGCTTCCCACCAGCCCGCGCCAGATGCGTACATCGCTCATCACCGCGCCGACATTGGGCCGGAACAAGGCTTGCAGATGCCCGCAGATCGCATGTTCAGGGATAAAGAATGCGAAGTAGTTGGTCTCGGCCCAGTTATGGGCCTGCGGGTCGGTAGGGTGGAATTCGAGATCCTTGTCCAGAATCATGGCGTTATCCTTTGTGTCTATCGCCGCTTCTTCACCCCGCGAGGGGGCGGCCTGCTCCCCGCAGGCCGTATTGTCTCAGATCGCTTGGGCTTAGATTAGGGTTTCCAGCGGCGGCAGCGATTTCGGGTCCGGCTCCCAGCCCTGGCCGAGCAGCCAGATGCGCTCACGCAAAATTTGTTCCTTGGCGTGGGCGGTGATGCTGTGCGTGATATGTTTAAGCTTGGTGGTATCCTGGCCGGTGTAGAGCGCGGTGATCAGCGCGCCGAGTTTATCGCGCAAATCAACGTTGGTGGCTTCCAGTTCGGCGGGGTCCGTCTTGGCGCGGTCCAGAACGTCGGCACCAACCTCCGCGCTGTTGGCCAAAGCGTGCAGCGCATGCGCGGCGGCGGGCAGGTCCTTGGCCTGTTCTTGCAGGTTATCCGCCAGCGCCAGGGCGCGCGCGAGTTCGTCGCGGTCGTAGCGGTACATCAGGGCCTGGCGTTGCAGCACGATGTTGAGCGTGCCGATGGCCAGCCGCGCCTGTTCGATGGCGAGTTTGTTGCTGGGGTCCACCGCCGGCAGCACAACGTCGGTCAGGGTCTTGATAACGGTCTGGATTTGCAGTGCGGGACGAATATCCATGTCAGAGGACCTCCTCGAGTTGGGTTCGCAGTTCATCGAGCAGCCCGTAGGATATCCCGGCCAGCCACGCGACCAGCACGTCCTGGTGGGTTTTGCCGTTGCGCGCGGCGCGCGAACCGGTGGCGAGGCAGATGGTAATGCTCTTGAAGCTGTTGAAGATGTCGTAATACTGCAGCGTCTTGCGGTTCACCGTCAGGCCCGAGGCTTTTTCGTATTCGGCGATGAATTCATCGAGCGGCGCCAGCCCACCGACGAGGAAGGTTTCGCCATCCTCGGCTTTGTGGCCGAACACTGTCTTCGTGGTCCAGGCCAGATCCTCATGGCGGTCGCCCAGATGCGTCAGCTCCCAGTCCAGCCAGGCGGAGATTTCGTTATTGTGTTCCGTGTAGAGGAAGTTGCCTGTACGGAAATCGCCATGGATGACCGAAATATGGTCCACCGGCGGCATGTTGTTGCGCATCCACGCCATGGCGAGGCGCATCACCGGCACATCCTCGTTGGCATCCTCCTCCCACACGCGCTCCCAATGGTTGAGCTGCCATTCCACCGCCTGTTTGCCAAGTGCCGGTTCATCGAAGGAGCTTAGCCCGGCGTTGCGCCAATCAAAGGAATGCACGATGCCCAGGTGCTTGATGAACTGCCCACCGAGTACGGGCCGCAGTTCCGGCGGAATCATGGTGCCAACCCCGGTGACATTGCTGGAGGAGGCCGTGGGTTTGGTCACGCCCTCGGCAAAGCCATAGATCATCGCGGGGTAGGGCAGGTATTTGCCTTCCTCATCCGCCCAGTAGGTCGGCGGGACCGGGATGTGGCCTTCCAACGCTTTGATAATCTGGAATTCGCACAACCGGCTGGTTTCCACCACGGATTCGGAAGGTTCCATGCGCAGCACCATCGGCGTGATGGTGGGGCCGACGCCGGGCTGGTTCCATTTCAGCTTGAACACCATTTGCAGCTTGGAGGCGCCGCCGGACAGCCAGTTGGCGTCGATGATCTCGAAATCACCCTTCAGTTCACTGCGGATCAGCGCCTGCGTGCCCTCGATGAGCGTGGTCAGCGCCAGCGGCGAATACGGCGGTCCCGCGCGGCGTTGCAACTTACGCGTCAGCACCCGGTCGATTTCCTTCTCACACGGAAAACGCTCACGCAGCTGAGCGATCCACTCATGCGTCGGATGGTTTTTATCCAGTCTGGGCATTCACACGTTCCTCTGTATTTGTTATTCTTGTAACAGCGGTTCGCACGGGACAACGCGCCCGTGTGTTTGTCGACCCAACTAAAGTGTGGCCAACTAAAGTATGGTCAGCGCCGGATGTTCTTGTGCAGCTTCATGTGCGCGAGGTAGCGGTTGTCCCACTGCATTTCGCACCAGCCCAGGCCGGGGTGGCCGTCGATCTCGATGGTCATCGCTACTTCGTTGAGAGTGACTTCCTCGGAAACCGGCAGCGGCTGATGCGCGAAGTGGCGGCCGCTCACCTTGGTGGTGCGTCCGGCGATGTCGTTGATCACCACTTCGATATCGGTGTGGATCATCTCATCGTTCAGCGTGAAATCAAGCACGTTCACATCCTGGATCTGCGACATGTGGCCGTTTTTGAAGACGTAGCCACGCGTCAGGCTGCGGCCGAGGTAGTCCATTTTAAAGAAATGCACCGCGGCGTCCGGCGTGGTCGCGTGGAACCATTTGTAGTGGTAATTCACGCCCCAGTTGCGCGCCCCCCAGGAATGGTCGCGCTGCCCGAGGGCGTCGAAGGGAATGACGCGGCCGTCGATGGTGACGCTGCCTTTGACGCGGCCACTCTGTTCGAAGCGGTTGTCGGCGAAGAACTGCGGGCAGCCGTCGGGGTGGGATTCGTAAGAGTAGGCGGGGTGCAGGGCCTCGTAGCTGAAATCATAGGCTAGGCGCTGGCCGGTGTATTTTACCTGCGCGGTGCGCAGCGGCACGGGGAGTTGCAGCTCGACGCCACCCGCGTTCCAATTGGTGAAATCCATGCTGGCGGGGACGGGGATGTCGTGAAAAACCTCGAAAATGGAGCCGCCGGGGACGCCCTCGCCGAAAGCGCAGCAGATGCCGGCCGCCAAGCCATCGTTGCCGACGCGCGGATACACCCAGCCTGCGATTTTTTCTTCCGGCAGGATGATGGTGTAAACCAGGGATTCGCGGCACAGCGGCTCGTCGCGCAGCTGGTGGCGGCCGTCGTCAGCCGGGGCGAGGGGAGTGATGTCGCTGGTGACGTCTTCGAATTTCATTTTGGCGCGGACTCCCGGATTTTTTGATGCCGCCATTAGTGCGACCTGCGCGCAGGCGAACACCCCCCAGAAGTATTGCCGTGGCATATGCGAGGCGTTGACTTTAAAACGTCATTTGCCGCCCCTGGGGGGGGCCGCTTAAGGAACTGACCATGAAAAAACAAGTTTATCCTGCAATACTCTCCGCCCTGGTTTTGGCTGCCGGTTTTTGTGCCCCTTCTGCCGCGCAGGCCAAGCCGCTTTATCGTCTGGTGCAAAGCGTGCCGCTGGGGGGTGGCATCAAATGGGATTACCTGCATTTCGATGCGCCGTCCGGCCGGGTGTATATTTCGCACGGCACGGAATTGACGGTGGTGAGTGCGAAAACAGGTGCGATTATTGGCCATGTCACTGGATTGAACGGCAGCCATGGGGTGGCGATTGATACTGCTGCCGGGTTGGGTTTTGCCGATAGCGGCAAGAGCCAGAGCATCAGCATTTTCGATTTGAAAACGCTTGTGGTGAGCAAGACCATTCCAGCGTTGGAAGACGCCGATGGCATGGTGTTTGATGCACCCAGCAACCAGGTTTTGACCGTTGGCGGCGATGCCAATGCGGTGCTGGCGGTGGATGCCGGCAGTGACGCGGTGCGGGCGGCCGTTGCGCTTGGCGGCTCACCGGAATCCATGGTGAGCGACCAGGCTGGGACGGCCTATATTAACATTAACGATAAGAACGAGCTGGTGCGGGTGGATACCAAGACCGATACCATTACCGCGCGCTGGCAGCTGCCGGGTTGCGAGGGGCCGACGGGGCTGGCGATCGACACCGCGAACCATGTGCTGTTTTCCTCCTGCGCCAATGCGGTGATGTCGGTGGTGAACGGCGAGACGGGGGCTATTCTGGCGACGCTGCCGATTGGCAAGGGAACGGATTCAGCGGATTTCGACCCCGCCCGCAAACTGGCGTTTTCCGCCAACCGGGATGGGACGCTTTCGGTGATTCAGGAGGTTTCGCCTGAGACTTTTAACGCTTTGCCGCCGGTGCAAACCGCGCTTGGGGCGCGCACGCTGGCGGTGGATACCAGCAATGGACGCATCTTCCTGGTGACGGCAAAAGTGGTGTCCGCCGGGCCGCCGAAGCATCCGGGCGGCGCGCCGTCCTATGTGTTCGCGCCGGGTAGCGTGAAGCTGCTGGTTTACGCGCCGGCGTCCTGACGGATTTTGTCCAGAGTCAGAGTTTGGCGATGCCGAGATCATGCCGATCCAGCTGCCGGCATGGCCAGGGTGGGGGTGTTTCACGTGAAACACTTGTGAGGAAAACCGTATAACACACTGTTAGTGTGGCTTAAAATAAAGCTTGCACCCCAATTTGTGCGGGTCCGTGTCGGAAAAGGAATGATTTTGGGGCTGTATTGCCGGATGCGGGCTGACGGGACAGTATGAGGGGCTATTTATTTCAGGGACTTGTGCTGCGATGACCCTCGGGAATTATTACGAAGCGACCAAACGCGTGGAACTGGTGACGGGGCCGCTGGAGGGGGACCTCAGCGTGGATGTGGCGGTGATCGGCGGGGGGATTACCGGGGTTTCGGCGGCGCTGCATCTGGCGGAGCGGGGGTATAGCGTGGCGGTGCTGGAGGCCGAGCATATCGGCTGGGGGGCATCGGGGCGCAATGGCGGGCAGGCGTTGCCGGGGTTTGCCGCGGGGCAGGCGAAGATAAAGGCGCTGGTGGGGGCGCAGAAGGCGAAGCGGCTGTGGGATATGGCGATGGAGGGCGTGGAACTGCTGCACGAGCAGATCCGGCGGTTTGATATTCCGTGCGATCCGGTGCGGGGCTACCTGCATGCGGCGATAAAGCCCCGGCAGGTGCGCGAGCTGGAGGAGGCGCAGGAGGAGCTGGTGGAGCTGGGGGCGCCGCCGGGGCGGCTGCTGCGCGGGGCGGAATTGCAGGCGCGGTTGCGCAGCCCGAAATATCTGGCGGTGCTGGACGATGGGATTTCCGGGCATATTCATCCGCTGAATTATACATTGGGGTTGGCGCGGGCGGCGCAGGCGGCGGGGGCGAAACTGTTTTCCGGCACCAGGGTGACGAAGGTGGAGCCGGGCCGGACCGTGACCGTGCATACCACGCATGGGGTAGTGAAGGCGGGGTTTTTGGTGACCGCCGGGGGGGCTTATTTAGGGGATTTGATGCGGCCGCTGGCAGGGTACATCATGCCGGTGGGCACCTATATTATGGCTACCGAGCCGCGTGCCGACGTGCGGGAGATGATCCCCGGCAACGAAGCGGTGGCGGATTTGAACTTTGTGCTCGATTATTTCCGGCGCTCCAGCGATGACCGGATGCTGTTTGGCGGACGGGTTTCGTACTCGACGCTGCCGCCGCCCACGTTGAAGCACTCCATGCTGAAACGGGCGTTGCGGGTGTTTCCGCAGCTGGCGGGGGCGCGGGTGGAGTATTTATGGGGCGGGAATGTGGACATTACGCAGAGCCGGGCGCCGCATTTTGGCCGGTTGGCGGATAATATTCTGTATGCCCAAGGATTCTCGGGGCATGGGGTGGCGCTGACGGGGCTGGCGGGGAGACTGGTGGCGGAGGCGATTGCCGGGCAGGCGGAGCGGTTTGACGTGTTTGCGGGGATTCCGCATGCGCGGTTCCCCGGCGGGCGGACCTTCAGGGTGCCGGCGCTGCTGCTGGCGACGACGTATTTCCGGTTGCGGGATATGCTGTAGCGGGCGGACGCCAAACTTTCCCGGCTGAACGGGGAGGAGATTGATTTCGATCAATGCAATTATTAATATTACAATTACGCTGACGAAGCGTTGCTCGAAGCCTGGAGCCTGATCATTGCGGGTTGGCTTGTTTGTGTGTTCGAACCCAGAAAATGCTTCAGGTCCTTCAGGGGGAGGGGTCTTAGTCTTGGTTGCACGTCAGACAGCAAGAGGAAACCGAATTTCAGGGTATTCGCTTGGTGCCACAATAAAAAGCAAAGGAAACACAGGTTGTGAAGATATTTAATTTAATGACTTTATGTGCGGTTGCCAGCGTGGCGCTTGTTAGCACCGCGGCGGCGCAGAGTGCTGACCGGGGGAAGACGTTGTTTACCTCCGAATGTGCCGCCTGCCACAGCGTGACGCCGGGGCAGAACGGGATTGGGCCGAGTCTGGCCGGCGTTTACGGTATGCATGCGGCGACCACGCCGGGGTTCCATTTTTCGGTGGCGCTGCAAACAGCCAATATTGTTTGGACCGACGATCAGTTGGAGAAATTCCTGAGGGATCCGGAAATTGCCGTCGCGGGCACCAAGATGCCGCATCCGGGAACGGAGATGCACATGGGCATGCCGAGCCCGGTTGATCGCGGCGATCTGATTGCGTATCTGCGCTCGCTGCCCCGGAGCTAACCCGGGCCATACTGTAGCGGGTTTTTAGAGAACACGAGGCTGGGTCAGTTTGTGATCCGGCCTCGATGGGTTTTGCCGGAAACGCTGGGTTATGCGACTGGCGGGGGGCTGGCGGCCCGCGCGCAGGCAAAATATAACTCATGGTCATGAATCCGATTTTAGTTACCGGCGGCGCGAAACGTTTGGGTGCCGCGATGGCCAGGGCGCTCGTTGCGGCGGGGTTCCCCGTGATTATTCATGCGCACCGCTCCGGGCCGGAGGCGCGGGCCTTGGCGGCGGAGCTGGGCGCGCGGGTGGTGCTGGGGGATCTGGCTGATCCGGCGGTGCCGGCGCGGCTGGTTGCCGAGGCGGGGCCGCTGGCGGGGTTGATTAACAATGCCTCGCGGTTTGTGTTCGACACCGTGACCAGTACCACGGCGGAGCAGTTGGCGGCGCATATGGGGCCGAACCTGATTGCCCCGGTGCTGCTGGCGCAGGCTTTTGCCGCGCAGCAGCCGGAGCAGGGCGTGATTATTAACATGCTCGACCAGAAGCTGAGCAATTTGAACCCGGATTTTTTCAGTTACACCTTGAGCAAGGCGGCGCTGGCGGCGGCGACGGAGATGATGGCGCTGAGCCTGGCGCCAAATATACGGGTTTGCGGCATTGCGCCGGGGCTGACGCTGCCGGGGCCCAAGCAGACGGCGGAGAAATTTGAGCGGGCGTGGCGGGAGAATCCGCTGCGGCGGGGGGCGAGTCCGGAGGATATCGCGCGCGCGGTGCTGTTTATTTTGCAGACGCCGTCGCTGACGGGGACGGTAATTACGGTGGATGGCGGCGAGCACCTGACGCACCGGCCGCGGGATATTGCGTTCCTGGCCCTCGAATAGACTTTGATATATAGGCAAAACTAATTATCCGAGGAGGCTTTAATGTCGGTGCGCAAATTTCTGCTTCCGGTCAGCAGTTCGGCCTCCGCCGAGGCGGCGCTGCATGCCGGGCTGATGCTGGCCAAGATGTGGAACGCGCATTTGCAGGTGCTGCATATCCGGGCGGATTCCCGGGACATTGTGCCGATTGCCGGGGAAGGGCTGTCGGGCGCCATGATCGAGGAGATGATGAGTGCCACGGAGCGGGAAAGCGGCTCGCGCGCGTTGAGCCTGCGCGAATTGTTTTACGCGGTGACCGAGGAGCAGGTGGTGGCGGTGGGCGATGCGCTGCCGGGACGCAATGAGCCGAGTGCGAGTTTTACCACGCTGACCGGGCGGGAGGACCAGCTGATTGCGCATCAGGCGCGGCTTTCGGACCTGACCATTGTGCCGCACCCGCAGGCCGGGGAGGATGTTGCGGCGGCGGATGCGCTGCATGCGGTGATGTTCGATTCCGGGCGGCCGGTGCTGCTGGCGCCGGTGGTGCCGCCGGAGAGCATAGGCAAGCGGGTTGTCATTGCATGGAACGGGACGGCGTTCGCGGCCTCGGCGCTGGCCTCGGCGATGCCGTTTGTGCGGCAGGCGGAAGCGGTGTGCATTTTGCACTCGCCGGATTATTTCCGCCCTGGGCCGAGTGCCGCCGAGGTGGCGGAATATATCCTGCACCATGGGGTGGCGGCGGAGGTACGGGAGTTTTTTCCGCGTAACAGGGTGGTGGGCGCTGGGTTGATGGCGGCGGCGGCTGATTTTGGCGCGGATCTGATGGCGTTGGGGGCTTATTCGACCGCCTCGCGGTTGCGGCAGCTGATTCTGGGCGGGGTGACGCGGTATGTGCTGGAGAATGCGACCCTGCCGGTGTTGATGAACCGGTAGGGCAAAAGTCACTCTGGTGGCCGTCTAGCGGCGATTTGTCTTAAGCTCCGGTGCTCACGTACTTAACGTACGCTCCGCTCCGGTGCTCGAAAATCCCCGCTATACGACTCACCATAATGACTTTTGAGGCAGTCTTAACCGCATTCATCTGGGGTGAAATGCGCGCGGCGGCTTCCTACATGGGGCGGATAAATGAAAGGCCGGTTCCATGATTGATGTACGTCCGTTTTCCTCGCTTGGCGCGTTCCGTAATGAGTGGCTGAACGCGAGGTACCACTTTAGTTTTGGCGAATACCGCGACCCCAAGCGCATGGGCTTTGGCCGGCTGCGCGTGTGGAACGATGATGAGGTGGCGCCGGGGACGGGGTTTGGCGCGCATCCGCACCGGGACATGGAGATTGTCACGTTTATCCGGCAGGGGGCGATTACGCACCGCGATAGCCTGGGCAACGAGGGGGCGACACGGGCCGGGGACGTGCAGGTGATGCATGCCGGGCGGGGGATTACCCATGCCGAGCATAATCTGGAGGAGGAGCTGACGCGGCTGTTCCAGATTTGGATACTGCCGGACCAGATGGGTGTGGAGCCGGGCTGGGGGACCAAGGAGTTTCCGCGCGCGACGGGGCAGGGGTTGAGCGTGCTGGCGAGCGGGCGGCCGGCGGATGCACAGGCGGGCGCGTTGCCGCTGTATGCGGATGCGGCCGTGCTGGCGGCGAAATTGGCGCCGGGGGAGCGGGCGCATTACAAGCTGTTGCCGGGGCGGGCGGCTTATTTGGTGGCGGCGAGCGGCGAGATTAAGGTGAACGGCGTGAGCGCGCGGGCGCGTGACGGGGTGGCCCTGCATGAGGAGCCCGAGGTGGAGATTGAGGCGGTGAGTGCGGCCGAGATTGTGCTGGTGGATGTAAGCGACGGGGCGTGAGGCGGTTGGGCTGGGTGAATAAATGTAACAGGCCGCGTTAAATTTCTAAGAATTTGTTTGGCTGTGTCTTTTAGGTAACGGTTATTTCACCTCGCCCAGCCTTATCTTGGCACGAAAAACGTGCATTATCTAAGGTTACGATTTGCTATCACGACGACGCCACAGGAGAGATATTTGCTAATGCGTATGAAAATGAAACGTGGCACCGCCCGCCTTCCAGCAGCCCTGACACTGGTTCTGCTGGGCGCGACGGCTTTGGCGGGCGTGGGGCCTGCGCTGGCTGCACCCTCGCCGCTGGATGCAACCGCGGCGGTGCAGAGCAACTTTACCCCGGTGGGGGATTTTACCAATTTGGTGAAACAGGTGACGCCGGCGGTGGTTTCCATCGATGTGCACCTGAAGCTCGACCAGACCGCGGACGACCAGGATTCCAGCGGGGGCGGCGATAGCCAGTCGCAGAACGGCGCGCCGCAGCTCCCAGGGTTTCCGCCGGGCTTCCCCTTTGGCGGGATGCAGGGGTTCCAGGCGCAGCCGCAGGTGGTTGAGGCCAAGGGGTCCGGGTTTATTATCGACTCCTCCGGCATTGTGGTGACCAACTACCATGTGGTGAAGGATGCGAAGACGGTGAGCGTGACGCTTTCCGACGGGAAGAGCTATCCGGCGAAAATACTGGGGATGGACCCGAAAACCGACCTGGCGGTGCTGAAGATTAGCGCCGGGGAGCTGCTGCCGTTTGTTGAGCTTGGTTCGTCGGCGAATGTGGAGCCGGGGGAATGGGTGGTGGCGATGGGCAACCCGTTTGGCCTGGGCGGCACGGTGACGGCGGGGATTGTTTCGGCACTGGGGCGCGACATTGGCGATGGGCCGTATGACAAGTTCATCCAGATCGACGCGCCAATTAACGAGGGGAATTCCGGCGGCCCGCTGTTTGACCAGCATGGGCAGGTGATTGGTATTAACACCGCGATTTTGACGCCCACGGGCGGGTCGGTGGGGATCGGGTTTGCGATTCCCTCCGACATGATCAAACACGTGGTGACCCAGTTGATTTCCGGCGGCAAGGTGGTGCGCGGGTATCTGGGCGTGGCGGCGCAGGAGATTTCGCCGCAGGTGGCGCAGGCGATGGGGCTGCCGACGGCTGACCCGACCAATGACGGTGCGCTGGTGGCGGCGGTTTCAGCCGGTAGCCCGGCGGCGCATGCGGGGCTGCAGCCGGGTGACGTGATTACCAAGGTGGATGGCGCGGTGGTGACCAACCCGAATGATCTGGCGGCGGATATTGCCAATGTGATCCCCGGGCACGACACGGCGATTACGTACGTCCGTGGTGGCAAGCCGCATGATATTTCGGTGGCGGTGACGGTTATGCCGGCGAACCCGGATGCCGGCTTTCAGCAGGGCGGTAGCAGCCAGACGGCACCAGCACCCGCGCAGGGCGAACTGGGGCTGACGCTGGCGCCATTGACGCCGGATGCGCGCAGCCAGCTTAACCTGCCGGACGATGCGGCGGGCGCGTTGATTGCGGCGGTGAAGCCGGATTCGCTGGCGGACCAGGCTGGGTTGCAGCAGGGCGACCTGCTGGTTGGCGTGGGGCCGCAGAATGTGACCTCGCCCGATGACGCGGTGGCCGATATTGAGGCTGCCCGGAAGTCTGGTGCCTCGGCGGTGGCTTTGCGGATTGTCCGGCAGGGGCAGGCGCTGTTTGTGGGGATTCCGCTGAGCAAGACCAGCGGTAGCAGCCAGAACTGAAGGGATGGCCGCCGGGTGCCGGCGGCCAAAATGCCGGTTCGGGCCGGTGGGCAGTTGCGGCGAGGCTTCGGCTTCGATATAGCCTGCCGGTACGAGGCCGACATAGCTCAGCGGTAGAGCAACTGATTCGTAATCAGTAGGTCCCCAGTTCAATCCTGGGTGTCGGCACCAGTTTTCAATGACTTAGCTGTGGTTTTTCTGAAGCCGGGCCTCGGGAACTAAAGTCGCGGACTCTTTGCGGACTGTTTCTGTTGCTGGATGCCAGCCATCCAGGCGAGCGCGTGGGCTTCGATAGCCAAAAAACTGAGGGAAAACCTAAAGTTCTGATATTGTTCTCATGCGCGCGGGCGCGCGCGTAGGCATGTGCGTGCGCAGCGGTACAGGGGTACATGCATTTATTTATATGTGTGTGTTGTGTGTAACTATATATAATACCAGCCGCCGAATTTTCTGACTCTCCGGGGATTCCCCCGACGCGGTGAGTTATGATTCGATGTTTCCCGTTGATTTGATTGATGGGAGGCGGTGATGGCTGTGGCGATTGCGGTTA
>Ga0182014_10000164_pt1 | contig 79661 bp, 62 predicted proteins | sample 612S2DmetaG_FD_120489 | JGI IMG/M metagenome (GOLD analysis project Ga0182014, IMG submission 120489) | Permafrost microbial communities from Stordalen Mire, Sweden - 612S2D metaG | ecosystem: Environmental > Terrestrial > Soil > Wetlands > Permafrost | place: Sweden: Stordalen | collected...
GTGCGATGTGGCGGGGGCTGGAAACGGATTCACGGTGTAGCTACTGAGGCACTCCCAAAGGAAACAGGGAGAAACGGCTAGGCCAGACCTACGGGACACCGCGCCAGTCCTCGACCCGACCCGATCCGGTCGCGAACCGATAGCCGTAGGCAGCAGGTAGAAACCGGGACACTGGGCGACGTCTCGGTATCAAACGGTTCCCGAATGGGCTCTGCTCCATCCCACGAACTGCAGCGGAGGAATTTGACTTCGGCTATTGAGTTGGCTCTCTTTGGCGGCCACCCTGAAGGTTCTCGGGGCTGAGAACGAAGTTGAGGAGATTGATACCCTGATTGGTCATCATCTGCTGAGGAAATGAAAGTTGAGATAAATCAGTTCCAGGAATGGCTCCGTTTATTAAGCGATATTGTGCTAGGTCTTGGAGTATTTGCTGAACAAGCACCTGTTTTTCCGACAATTCAGGCAGAAGTCGGCCTAGAATCTCTTGGTATTTCAAGCCGACCGGGATTGTCCCCCCATACAACTTTGCGATGCGCGACCCACTCATCCAAAGGAAATCCAGGAGAACTATATGGGAGGGCGTAAGATCTTCGATGATTCGGAAGTAGACCTCCAGCATGTCCTCATCGGGAGCACAGCCGGAACCGATCTTAATCAACATGTTCTTCAGGAACTGGCGCTTGTTCGCTCTATGAGTTGCAATCGCGATGCGACTCGTCCTAATGACAGACGAGACAAAAACATCGTCGCTGGCAAGCTCCTCCATTCGCCTCCCGGTCGACTCCACCACATCAGCCAGATCTTTGGCCCACTCTCCACGACGTCGTTCAACGGGTGGGCCTAGTATCGGCGACAACAGTTCGAGCAAGCTACCACCCAGCGGGACCATGCCAATTAGGCTCCGAGTGAGCGCTAATGCCTGATCTGTATCATCGGGTTCAGGATAGCGCTCAGATATTTTTGAGAAAAGTTTGATTGGTTCTTCACTCATGGCAAGTCCATCAGTCCATAGAATACATCCAACTTGTTCATCAACCGCAGTTTGGCTGCATCCGAACAATAAGTCACGAAAAACGCCCTTCCCATCATTTTGAGGCGTGATGGGCTTAGATTGCCGGGACAGCGTCCTGCTGGTGTCAGCCGCTTCGTCTGGTCCTCGACCTTCTGCCTCTGGCGGGCGATGGCCGAAACAGTCATCAACGAAACACAGGAAGCGGCACTCACAAGCTGATTGCCATGTCCGCCAGCTACACAGCCACCTGCCGCCCTCTCCCCCCAGTTGTATCCATCGCCGAACGGATCGTCAGAATAGCCACTCAGAAGCCGTCAAAATTGCGAGGGGCCAGACAGCGAGAACCAACAGCCACCAAAACAGCCATCAAATAAAAATGGCCACCTGCCAGTGGCGGCTTATTTCGCTGTTAATCATTGATTATATTGGTGCCCAGAGGGGGACTTGAACCCCCACGACCTTGCGGTCTGCGGATTTTAAGTCCGCTGCGTCTGCCAATTTCGCCATCCGGGCACTCCTCTATATTATGGGATGAACCAGGCTTGCCGACTGGAAGATGCCGCAATTTTGCCGCGCCCGGCGGCACGCGCACAGGCGCTTTCAAGCCATGAGAAAAACTGCCCGGTCTTCCACAACTTGCCCCAAACCGCCGCCCCCTCGTATGATCCGGCACGGAGCCATTATCATTACTAAGATGAGCGAAATCGAAAGCAATACCGGTTTGCCTGTGAAGGGGCGGCTAATGTCGGCCTCGGAGATTGAGCGTACGCTGGTCCGCCTGGCCCACGAAATCGTGGAAAAAAGCAACGGCAGCGAGAATCTGGCGCTGATCGGCATCAAGCGCCGCGGCATTCCGCTGGCCGAGCGGCTGGGCAAGCTGATCTCGGTCATCGAGAAGCGCCCCGTCGATACCGGGCTGCTCGACATTCAGTTTTACCGCGACGATCTTTCCACGGCGGGTGCGCGTCCGGTGGTCAAGCCCGGCGCTATCGGCTTTAATATTGAAGGCCGCGACGTGGTGATCTGCGACGACGTGCTCTATACCGGCCGCACCGCGCGCGCCGCGCTCGACGCGCTCTTTGACCAGGGCCGCCCGCGCCGCGTGCAACTGGCTGTACTGATCGACCGCGGACATCGCGAGCTACCCATTGAAGCAACTTATGTGGGCAAACGCGTGCCCACCAGCAGACGCGAGATTATCGAAGTAAAATTCCAAGAGGTCGACGAGCGCGATGAAGTTTTGCTCGTCGAGAGGCCCAGCTAAAAGCTGACTGCCCTCCAGCCGTGCGCGGAAAGCAACGGGCACGGTGGAGCTTCCGCCTGCGCGAATCTAGCGCATCATGCGCGGCCGCCCCAAGTTGCCGCGCGAAAAAGATGAACCGGACCGGAGCCCGGTAACAATCGTATGAATCAACTCGCCTCAGTTCCCCGCCGCTCGTTCACCACGCCTCCCGCGCCCGTCTCTCCCTTTCCTTACCATCCAGGATCGTTGCTCTCGGTACTTGACCTGACGGTGGAAGGGGTCAGCCGGCTGCTTGCCCGCGCCACAGCGCTGGAAAACGAAAATCCGCTCGAACGCGACCGCATCCTGGCCAAGCGGCGCATCGCGCTGCTCTTCTACGAGTCCTCAACGCGCACCCGCACCAGCTTCGAACTAGCATCCAAAGCGCTGGGCGCAGACACTGCGCTGGTTTCAAGTTTGAGCTCCAGCATTGAGAAGGGCGAGTCGCTCAAAGACACCGGGCTAACGCTGCGCGCGCTGGGTGCCGAAGCGATTATTTTGCGACACAACTACTCCGGCGCGCCCTGGCTGCTGGAAGAAGCAACGCGGCGACCGGTAATTAACGCCGGCGACGGCATGCACGAGCATCCCACGCAGGCGCTGCTCGACCTGCGCACGATTCTCCAGCACCTGCGGCCGGCAGTAACCGAAGTTGGCCCGGAGACGCTGGCCGGCGTCACGGTCACCATCGTCGGCGACATTCTGCACAGCCGCGTGGCGCGCTCGAATATGCTTCTGCTGCCGCGACTGGGAGCGCGCGTCTTACTCTGCGGCCCGGAAAAGTTGCTGCCCGAACTGGCGGCGCGCTCCGGCCCCGGAATCGAAATCGAGCGGGACTTTGATGCCGCCATGCGCCAGTCGCAGGTAGTGATGATGCTGCGCATTCAGGCCGAGCGGCTGGCCGGAATGCAACTGGATCTGGAAGAGTACAAGGCCGGCTATCAACTGACCGGTCAGCGGCTGGCCGCGCACGCGCCCAAAGCGGTGGTGCTGCATCCGGGGCCGATCATTCGCGGCTTGGAACTGACCGCCGGCGTGGCCGACGGCCCGCAATCGGCGATCTTACAGCAAGTCACCAACGGCGTCGCCATCCGCATGGCGGTAATGGAACGCGCCCTGACGGCGGAAAATGGAGGCCGCGCATGACGGCACTGGCGATTTGCGGAGGACGGCTCATAGACCCGACGGCGGGCATCGATGAACCCAAAGACATTCTGATCAATGACGGACGCGTGGCCGAAATTACGGCCGCCGGCAAGCTGAAGCGCACCAACGGCACCGAGATGCTGGACGCGACCGGACTGGTCGTCGCGCCGGGGCTGATCGACATGCACGTGCATCTGCGCGAGCCCGGCCAGGGCTATAAGGAAACCATCGCCACGGGCACGGCGGCCGCGGCCGCTGGCGGGTACACCAGCGTGGCGGCCATGCCGAACACGACGCCGGTCAACGATTCGCCCGAGATCACCCGCTGGATGCAGCAGCCGGAGCGCGGCGCCAGCGTGCGCGTTTTTCCCATTGCGGCGGCTACGCGCGGCTCAAAAGGCGACGCCATCACTGACTATGCGTCGCTGAAGTCGGCCGGCGCCGTCGCCGTCAGTGATGACGGGCGGCCGATTCTGAAAGACAGCACCATGCACGAAGCGCTGGCCGCGGCCGCGCGCGTCGGCCTTACGCTCATCCAGCACGCCGAAGACACACGCCTGACGCAGGGCGCCAGCATGAATCTGGGGCCGGTCTCGTTCAAGCTGGGATTGCGCGGCATGCCGGCTGAAGCCGAGTCAAGCCTGGTCGAGCGCGACATCCGCATGGTGGCCGAGATGCGCGACGCGCATCCGCATCTGCACGTGGCGCACATCTCCACGGCCGCGGCGCTGGCCGCGGTGCGGCAGGCGCGGCGCAACGGGCTGCGCGTCACCTGCGAGGTTGCGCCGCATCACTTTCTACTCACTGAAGAACACGTCGGACTTTACAACACGCACGCCAAAATGAATCCGCCGCTGCGCTCGGCCGCCGACCGCGACGCCCTGATCGAAGGCATTCTCGACGGCGTGGTGGACGCGATCGCCACCGATCATGCGCCGCACGCCCAGCACGAAAAAGAAATCGAATTCGACCGGGCGCCGTGCGGAATCATCGGTCTGGAAACCGCGCTGGGCCTGAGTCTGCGCTGGCTGCACCAGGAATGGAAGCTGCCGCTGGGCCGCGTGCTGAGCCTGCTGAGCGCGCAACCGGCTGCGCTGCTGGGCCTGAAGGGTCGCGGCACGCTGGCCGTTGGCAGCTTCGCCGACGTGGTGGTCTTCGACGTCAAACAGAAGTGGACTTATCGCGCCGCCGAATCGCGTTCCAAAGCCAAAAACACGCCCTTCGACGGCTGGCCGATGCTGGGCAAAGTTTGCTGGACGATCAGCGAGGGGCGGATCGCCTACGCCGCCGCGCCAAAGTCATAGGTCATTGCATTCTTGATTGCGTCTCAATAGTTGATGCATTTACGCAATCAAGATTGCGCCGCGTGATAAGGTAGTAATCATTCCGTGAGAAAACACCGTGTCTGGCGTTTTCTCGGCGGAGTTGCACCAATTGGCTTCACGAATACCCATTTGTGTTGTGCCGCCCCGGGCTGGGGCTTTTATTCTTTGCGGTTGGTCGCTGAACTCCTGCTGCCGGGTGTGTACCGAATCACTTTCACAAGAAAATACACGCCGGCGAGAAACATCGATGAAATAGCAGGGTTGAGATAACCAGCAAATAATATTGGCGATCGCCTAATTGTATCCGGGAGCGAACCATGAATGAAAATCCATGGCATGTTCTGCATGTGATTGCGAACCATGAAAAGCGCGTGGCCAAACAATTGGCCGTGCGCTCCTTGGAACACTACTTGCCGCTCTACGCGGAGTCTTCCCGCTGGACGGATCGCACGGTGCTGCTGGAGCGTCCGCTCTTCACGGGATATGTATTTGTCCGCTGCACATCTCAAACCAGGCTCGCTTTCATTTCCACGCCCGGCGTCATCAGCCTTTTGGGCGACGGTAAAAATGAAACCGTCAGCGCAGTAGAGATCGCGAGAATCCGCTACGGACTGGCCAGCGGCTCTCTGGTGCAGCCTCATCCTTACCTCCCCGTAAACGTAGGCACGCCGGTGCGAGTGCTGCAAGGCGCCTTTAAAGGCATGACGGGCGTGGTGATGGAGTTTCGCCATCGTTGCCGAGTCATTCTCTCTCTTGCCGCCGTACAACGGTGCTTTTCCGTGGAAGTCGATCTTCAAGACATCCAAACGATTCCCCAGCCAGAGCTGTATCCCATGCCCATGCGGATTCCCCTGCGTGTTGGAGCCAATCACCTGTCAATGTAGAGGGGTTTTGAAAGGGCACGACTTTTAGCGCATTTTCACCGCTGGTGTAATGGAAAAACGGGTGCCCCATCTTCACCGTTCGCCGCGGTGAAAGGCTAAGGCGGGTTGGAAAAAACCTCGCACTTTACAGCTACAGTGAAAAGGCTCTATACGCGCAGAAAATTCGCTCGAATTGAGCTTTCAAGATTGATTCTCCCAGATTGAACCTCCGAAAATAATGCGGTTGAGTTCGCGCCGCTGCCTGCCGTTCCGCAATCATTTACACTAAGTTCAACTTTTGAATTTAGTGGTCTCTTACTTGAACTTTCTTTCATCAGAGAATACGCCGCGCTTGCTGAGCGGCGACGAGGCGGTTGCGCTTGCCGCCTATGACGCCGGCGTGGCGCTTGGCACCGGCTACCCCGGCACTCCATCGACCGAAATTCTGGAAACCTTTGCCAAGCTCGGCGGCAAAGCCCAGTGGGCGCCCAACGAAAAAGTAGCGCTTGAAGTAGCCATCGGCGTTTCCATGGCCGGAGCGCGCTCCATCGTCACCATGAAGCATGTCGGCCTGAACGTGGCCGCCGATCCGCTTTTCACCGTCGCCTATATACGGCTGGACGGCGCGCTGGTGATTGTTTCGGCCGACGATCCCGGCATGGCCTCGAGCCAGAACGAGCAGGACAACCGCCGCTACGCGGTGGCGGCCGGCGTGGCGATGTTCGAGCCCTCCGACTCTCAAGAGGCTTACGAGTTTACGCTGCGCGCCATCGAACTTTCAGAGCGCTGGCAAGTACCCGTTCTGCTGCGCATGACGACGCGCGTCTGCCACTCGAAAACCATCGTGCGCCGCGGAACGCTCAAAATCGCGCCGCCTCAAACGCCGCACTTCGAACACGACTTCAGCTCGCGCGTCATGATTCCCGCCTACGCGCGCCCCGCGCATCACCGGCTGCGCAAAACGCTGGCCGAGATTGCCGCATGGAATGAGCAGGAGGGACCGAACGAAATCGTTGCCGGCTCTTCCGCGCTGGGTATCGTCACTTCGGGGATTTCTTTTCAGCATGTGCGCGAGGCCGCGCCGGATGCGAGCGTTCTCAAGCTGGGCATGACCAATCCGCTGCCCGTTGAAAAAATTCGCGCCTTCGCCGCTGGCGTTAAACGCTGCCTGGTCGTCGAGGAAGGCGATCCGTACATTGTGGAAGGCGCGCGCACGGCCGGCATCGCGGTCGAGAGCAAGCCGGAGATTTTCCGCTTCGGCGAGTTGAACGTCAATCGCGTGCGCAAAATTTTAGTTGGCGATACAACGCCCGAGCCCAAACGCGCTCCGGGCAAACCGCCGGCGCTGTGCCCTGGCTGCCCGCATCGCAGTGCTTATACAGCGCTCAAAAATCTCAACTGCATTGTTGCAGGCGACATCGGCTGTTACTCACTTGGCGTGCTGCCGCCCTTCGAGGCGCTCGACACGCTGGTCTGCATGGGCGGCGCCATCGGCGTCGGCCTCGGGTTGCGCCACGCGCTGCCGCCCGATCAGGCCAGGCGCGTCGTCAGCGTTCTCGGCGACAGCACCTTCGTGCACAGCGGCATCACCGGCCTGGTGGAAATGATCTACAACCCGCCGGCCACCGGGCACGTGTTACTGATCCTCGACAACGGTACAACGGCCATGACCGGCATGCAAGAGCATCCCGGCACCGGACGCACGCTCGATCATGCGCCCACCGGCAAGGTAATCTTTGAAGATCTGGCGCGCTCTTTGGGCGTGCGCAATGTTTACGTGGCCGATCCTACGCAGGATGAGGCCGGCTTCGAGCATCTGATCCAGCAATGCCTGGACCGGTCGGAGCTTTCCGTCGTCGTCGCCCGCAGAAATTGTTTGCTGGCTAACCGCGCAATCCGCGAATACGAGAAATGCAATGAAGAGCAAAACGACTAATGTTGTCATCGCGGGGCTCGGCGGGCAAGGCGTCATCAAAGCCTCCGACATTCTGGCCGACGCCGCTTTCAGCACCGGCATCGATGTAAAGAAAAGCGAGATTCACGGCATGAGCCAGCGCGGCGGCTCGGTGGCGAGCGACGTGCGCTTCGGCGAGCGCGTCTTCAGCCCTATGGTCACCGAAGGCGAAGCCGATTTTCTGCTCGTCTTCGCGCCCGATCAGATCGAAGTAAACCGGCCCACGCTCGGCGCAAAGGGGCTTCTGATCGAACCCGCGCAAATCGACGAATCGAAGCTCTCCAGCAAAAAAAATATCAACGTGGCGCTGCTGGGCGTGCTCAGCCGTCATCTTTCCTTCTCCGCCGAAACCTGGACCGAAGCGCTGAAGCGCAATCTGCCCACAGCCGCGATTGAAGCGGGGCTCAAAGCCTTCGCGCTCGGGCGCGGGGAGGCCAACTAATCATGGATCGCGTGCTTGAAACCAGCGCCGCCAATTGTCATCCGCTCAGCATTCCCGACTACACGCCGTTGGCCGATCTGCGCGCTCTGCAACTCAAGCGGCTGCAAATCGTCGTCGAACGTTCCTGGAACAAAGTCGAGCTTTTTCGTAAGCGCATGGACGAGCGCGACCTCGATCCCGGCGACATTCGCTCGCTCGACGATCTCGCCAAGCTGCCCTTCACGCAGAAGAGCGACCTGCGCGACACATATCCCTTCGGCCTCTTCGCCAGCCCGATGAAAGATGTGGTTCGCCTGCACGCATCGAGCGGCACCACGGGCAAGCCCATCGTCGTTGCCTACACGCAAGAAGATGTCAATGTCTGGTCCTCTGTGCTGGCGCGCTGCCTAGCCGGTTGCGGGTTGCATCACGGCGATATTATTCAAGTGGCCTACGGCTACGGCCTGTTCACCGGCGGCCTGGGCGCGCATTATGGCGCGGAAAAACTTGGCGCCACCGTCGTGCCGGCCTCCGGTGGCCATGCCGATCGCCAGGTCATGCTGATGAAAGATTTCGGCGTGACGGCGATGTGTTGCACGCCGACTTACTTTCTGCATCTGATCGAGCGCGCCGGCGAAATGGGCGTTGACTTGAAGCAGTTGGCGATTCGCGCCGGCGTATTCGGCGCCGAGCCGTGGACCGATTCCATGCGCCAGTACATCGAAAAAGCGAGCGGCATCGAAGCCTTCGACATCTACGGATTGTCTGAGATCATCGGCCCCGGCGTGGCCTGCGAGTGCCGTCGCCATCAGGGGTTGCACGTTTTCGAAGATCGCTTCTATCCCGAAATTGTCGATCCCGCGACCGGCGAGCCGCTGCCCGAAGGCCAGGAAGGCGAACTGGTGCTGACCACGCTTTCCAAGCAGGCGATGCCGATGATTCGCTATCGCACGCGCGACATTACGCGGATTCTTCCCGGCAAGTGTACTTGCGGGCGCACGCTGCGGCGCATCGATCGCATCGGCCGGCGCAGCGACGACATGCTGATTATTCGCGGCGTTAACGTCTTTCCCTCGCAGGTGGAAACGGCGCTGCTCGATGTCGAAGGCACGCTGCCGCACTATCAAATCGTTCTTACCCGCGAGCGCGGACTCGATCAGATCGAGGTGCAGGTCGAGATTACGCCGCAAATGTTCGAAGACAAAATCGGGGCCATGCAGGAAGTACACGCGCGGCTGCAAAAGGCGCTGGATCGCGTGCTGGGAATTCGCGCTCACGTTACGCTGGTCGAAGCGCACTCGATCGAACGCAGCGAAGGCAAAGCCAAACGCATCATCGACAGGCGGACATCATGAAGATCAAGCAGATTTCGTTGTTTGCCGAAAACAAGCGCGGGCACATCGTTTCGCCGGTTCGTTTGCTGGCGCACGAAAGCATCGATATTCGCGCTTTGTATCTGGCCGATACGCAGCAGTACGGCATTTTGCGCATGATCGTTTCCGATTGGCAAAAGGCCGCCGAAACCCTCGAGGCCAAGGGCTTCACCGTGAAGGTGACCGAGGTCGTCGCCGTCGAAGTTGGCGACCAGCCGGGCGGCCTGGCAGATGTGCTCGCCGCGCTCGATTCCTGCGACGTCAATATCGAATACATGTATGCCTTTCCTCGCTTCCGCGCCGATAAGGCCATTCTCATATTCCGCTTCGCCGATCCCGATGCCGCCATCGCCTGCTTGCAGGCCGCAGGCATCAATGTGCTGGCAAGCGAAGAACTTCTCAAATAGAAAGCACACGCCATGCCAATTTCGCGCGCCATCGCTCAGCAACTTGAAAACGCCTCGTGGATTCGCCGCATGTTCGAGGAGGGCGTTCGCCTCAAGCGCGAGCGTGGCGCCGAAGCCGTTTTTGATTTTTCGCTGGGCAATCCCGACGTGGAGCCGCCCACGGCGGTGATCGAAACGCTGCGGCGCGTTGTGGCCGGCAATCGGCCCGGCTCGCACGGCTACATGCCCAATCCAGGCTACCCTGAAGTTCGCGCAACCATCGCGCGCAAGCTCGCTCGCGAAACTGGACTCGACTTCGTCGCCGATGACATCTTCATGACCGTCGGCGCGGCCGGCGCTTGCAATGTAATTCTCAAATCGCTTCTCGATCCCGGCGACGAAGTCATCGTTCTCGCGCCTTTCTTTCCCGAGTACCAGTTCTACATCGGCAATCACTCCGGCAAAATGGTGCTCGTTGATACCGACGACGAATTTTTACCCGATGCGGAAAAGATCGCCGCGGCCATCACGCCGCGCACTCGCGCGCTGATTCTGAATGCGCCCAACAATCCCACCGGGCGCATCTATCCCAAGCGCGTGCTCGACGAAATCGGCCAGATGCTTTCCCGCGTCGATCACCCCGTCGTCGTCATCAGCGACGAGCCCTACAAGGCCTTCGTCTACGACGGCCAGCATCAGCCCGAAGTGGCCGCGTCGATCGCCAACACGGCCATTTGCAACTCGTGGTCCAAGTCGCTCGGCCTGCCCGGCGAGCGCATCGGCTACTTGGCCCTTTCGCCGCGCCTCGATGGGCTGGCCGCGCTGCGCGGCGCTTGCGCCTTCGCCAATCGCACGCTGGGTTACATCAACGCTCCGGCGATCTGGCAGCGGGTCATCAATGAAACCGCCGACGAAACTATCAACCCCGCGCCTTACGAGCGCAAGCGCAACGTTTTGTGCGACGCGCTCAAAAAAATCGGCTACGAGGTGCGGCCGCCCGAAGGTTCCTTTTATATCTTTCTTAAAACGCCGATCGCAGACGATGTCGCCTTCACACGCATCCTCGCCGAACAGGGCGTGTTGGCGGTTCCCGGCGTCGGCTTCGGACGCGCCGGTTACATTCGCCTCTCGCTGACGATTCCGCTCGAGCAAATTCAAAATTCGATCGGCGGCTTCGAGCGCGCCTTCCTGGCTTGCAACAGCCGGCAGTGCTAAATTAGTTAGTAGCAGTATCGAGGCCGATAAAAACTTGGCTACAGCGCAAAATGCGTGGAATCGCCCCGGCTTGACGCACGGGATTGGGACAGGATCGAAAGTGTCCGCGAGTCTCTTTGCGCAAATTCGAATGTCGGCCGCCCCGCCGACCAATTAAATCATGCACTCGCTTCGCGAGCTTTTCCTGAATACTTAATTTAATGAATGAATACAACCAGGGGAAAACTGTTGGTTTTTCCCCGATAGAGCGAGGATTACGCGATGGTTAAAATCGACGAAAAAGAATATGTGCAGCAATTTGGCAGCGACAACTACGCGGGCATTTGCCCTGAAGCCTGGCAGGCGATGGAGGAAGCCAACCGCGGCCACGTTACCTCGTACGGCGAAGATCCCTGGACGGCGAAGGCCTCCGATGCTTTCCGCAAGCTTTTCGAAATCGATTGCGACGTCTATTTCGTATTCAATGGCACCTCGGCCAATTCACTGGCGCTTGCGGCCTGCTGCCAGTCTTTTCATAGCGTGATTTGCAGCGATCAGGCGCACGTTGAAACCGACGAATGCGGCGCGCCGGAGTTTTTCTCCAACGGCTCCAAGCTGCTGGTGGCTGCCGGTAACGGCGACGGCAAATTGACGCCGGCGGCAATTCGCGAGCTGGCCACCAAGCGGCAAGACATTCATTATCCCAAGCCGCGCGCGGTCACCATCACGCAATCGACTGAAACCGGCCGCGTCTACACCCTCGACGAAGTGCGCGCCATCTCAGAGGAGTGCCGCCGATTGAAGCTCGCGCTGCACATGGACGGCGCGCGTTTCGCCAACGCCTGCGCCAGTCTGGGCTGCACGCCGGCCGAGCTGTCGTGGAAGAGCGGCGTCGATGTGCTCTGCTTCGGCGGCGCGAAAAACGGCATGGCCATGGGCGAAGCGGTGCTCTTCTTCGATCGCAAGCTCTCCGCAGATTTCGACTACCGTTGCAAACAGGCCGGGCAACTGGCCTCGAAGATGCGCTTTCTTTCCGCGCCCTGGGTCGGGATGCTCGAAAGCGGCGCATGGCTACGCAACGCCGAGCACGCCAACAGCAGTGCGCGTCGCTTAGCCGATCAGGCGGCTAAGGTTCCCGGCGTAAAAATCGTGCAGCCGGTTGAAGCCAACGCCGTTTTTATTGAAGCGCCGCAGGCCGTGCTCGATTGCCTGATCGCGCGCGGCTGGCACTTCTACACTTTCATCGGCGGCGCGGCGCGCTTCATGTTCCCCTGGGACAGCGACCCGGCGCGCATCGATGCGCTGGCGCGCGACCTGAAAGAGTGCGCGACGCTTTAGCGCATTCTCGCCAATAGCGTAGTAAAAAATTTGGGTGCCCCACCTTAGCCGTCCGCCACAGCGGACGGTGAAGGTGGGTTGGAAAAGACTTTCTACTTTACAGCAATGATGAAAGCGCTCTAACTCCGCGTCGCTTCCCATTGCCCCGAAGCCGCCGCGCGAAAGATCGCATCGATGACGGCCATGTTTCCGATTGAATCCTCGATTGGCACGCTAACCGCCGTGTCTTCCCGTACAGCGCGGGCAAAAGCGTCGCCCTCCAGCGTGTACTGATCGGCGGCGGCGAAACTTTCGCTCGCGACGCCGCTGCCCGTCAGCTCGCCGCTCGCATCGATGAACAGGCGCGTGGGCCGGTCGTTGGGCGGGTTAAAAGGAATCTCCATCTCGATGCGTCCGCGCGCGCCAAGCAGATTCACCCGCTGATACGGAATCAATTGCGTGCCGCAGGTGAAGATGGCGTGGCCCGAGGGAAATTCGAGAATCGCCGAAGCCAGCCGGTCGGTTCCCATCCGCGGATCGCGTTCCAGCGCGGCGGCAACGCGCACGGGTTCCACGCCAAAGGCGTAGCGCGCGGCTTGAATGCAGTAGCAGCCAATGTCGTAAATGCCTCCACCGCCGGTTTCCACTTGGTTGCGGATGTTGGCCGGGTTGACATTGTAGTAACTGAAAAATGCGGTAACGGCGCGCAGTTCGCCGATGCGCCCCTGATCGAGCAACTCGCGCACGCGCAGCCACTGCGGCGCGCTGCGGATCATGAAGGCTTCGCAGATTTTCACGCCGGTGCGCGCGCGCACATCAAGCAGCGTTTTGGCCTCGGCCACGCTCATGCCAATGGGCTTTTCGCACAAAACATGTTTGCCCGCCTCGGCGGCCTTCGTCGTCCACAAAACGTGAAGCGGATTGGGCAGGGGATTGTAGATGGCGTCGATGTCAGGATCGGCGAGCAGTTCCTCGTAGGAACCGTAAGCGGTGGGAATGCCCAGCTCATGCGCAGCCTTGCGGGCGCGGCTCAAATCGCGCGAAGCGATGGCGGCGACCGTGGTGAGTTGGCCCCGCTGCAGCGCGGGAATCACTTTTTCAAGGCCAATATTGGCCGTGCTCAAAACGCCAAAGCGCAGTTTGGTTGCCATGAAGGCATCATAACGCCGCTCAGTCGCGGCCCGCGGCCATAGCCAGCGCTTCTTTCGCGTCGGCGGCAACGCGGATCAGTTGCCGGTTATGTGGTTTGATAAATCCAGCGGCGACGGCCGTGTCGAGAAAAGCCAAAAAACCATCCCAATAACTGGCCGTATTGATAAGGATGCACGGCTTGTCATGCATGCCGATCTGCGCCCAGGTGACGGCCTCGATGATCTCGTCGAGCGTGCCGTAACCGCCGGGCAAAGTCACAAATGCGTCGGCCAGCTCGTGCATGCGGGCTTTGCGCGCGTGCATGGTGGGCACAATTTCAAGCGCGGTCAATTCCGCATGCGCCAGCTCGCGACCGTCGCCGTCGAGCACCTCGGGCAAAATGCCGATCACCTCGCCGCCGCGCGCCAATGCCGCATCGGCCACCGCGCCCATCAGGCCGCAGTTTGCGCCGCCATACACCAGCCCCAGGTCGGCGGCCGCGATTGCGTCGCCAAGCGCGGCCGCCTCGGCGCGAAAAGCGTCATTGTTGCCGTAAGCCGATCCGCAGAAAACAGCCACGCGGTGAAGAGTATGAGTTTGTCCGGTCATTGCTCTTCCAGAATAACGGGCGCGGCCGGCCGGAATCTCATCATAAGAATCGCCATGAAAACGCAGAAAAAATCTCTTTGTGCGCCGCCCTCCTTTCTTTCCCTCGCCACGACCGGCATCTTCGGCGCTCGCGCCCCATCCCGCATGGCCGGAATAGGCATTTGCCCCGGACGCCTGGAATAGAATCAACTCATGTGCGGGATTGTCGGTTATGTTGGCCCTAAAAAAGTGGTCCCGATCATCATCGAGGGACTGAGGCGGCTGGAGTATCGCGGGTACGACTCGGCGGGAATCGCCGTCGGCAGCCCCGGCTGCAAAAAGCTGGAAGTGCGCCGCGCGCCGGGCAAGCTGGTGAATCTGGAAAAGGTTCTGCAGGAGCACCCTCTCGACGGCACCTACGGCATCGGCCACACTCGCTGGGCCACGCACGGCCGGCCCACGGAAGAAAATGCGCATCCGCACCGCGACTGCACGGGGCGCATCGTCGTTGTGCACAACGGAATCGTGGAGAACTACCTGGAGCTGAAGCGCGAGCTTACGGCGCAGGGGCACAAGTTCGTCACCGAAACCGACACGGAGATCATCGCGCACCTGATCGAGCAAATTCAAAAGGACGCCGAAGCCGCGGGTTCGCCGATTCTGCTTGAAGAAGCGCTGCGCCGCGCAACCAAGCGCATGACCGGCGCCTTCGCGCTGGGCGTGCTGAGCGCCGCCGAGCCGGACAAAATTGTCGCCGCGCGCTTTGGGCCGCCGGTCGTAATCGGCGTTGGCAAGGGCGAAGCCTTCGTCGCCAGCGACGTGCCGGGAATTCTGCATCACACGCGCAATATCTACTTTTTGGCAGACGGCGACATGGCCGTGCTGACGCCGGAAAGCGTGAAGCTGACCGACTTTGAAGGCCGCCCCATCAAGCGCGAGCTGATTCGCGTCGAGTGGGATCCGATTCAGGCTGAAAAAGGCGGCTACAAGCACTTCATGCTCAAAGAAATTTGGGAGCAGCCGCGCGCGATTCGCGACACCACGCTTGGCCGCGTCTCGCTCGACTCGGGCTCGGTCTTCCTTAACGAAATGAAGATCGCCGACAAAGAACTGGCGTGCGTTTCGAGCATCAACGTGGCCGCCTGCGGCACCAGTTGGCATGCCGCGCTCGCCGGCAAGTACATGATCGAGCGGCTGGCGCGGCTGCCGGTCGACGTCGATTACGCCAGCGAATATCGCTACCGCAATCCCATGGCCGGCCCCGACGCGCTCGGCCTGCTGATTACCCAGTCGGGCGAAACCGCCGACACGCTGGCCGCGCAGCGCGAAATGAAGTCGCTCGGCTCCAAAACCGTCGCCATCTGCAACGTGGTGGGCGCCATGGTGGCGCGCGAGGCGCACGGCGCGATCTATACGCACGCCGGCCCGGAAATCGGCGTGGCCTCGACCAAAGCCTTTACCGCGCAGTTAACCGCGCTGTTTTTGCTGGCGATGAAGCTGGGTCAGTTGCGCGGCAAGCTCGACCAGTCGCAGAGCATCAAGCTGATCGGCGAGTTGAGCCGGATTCCCGCCAAGATCGAAGAAATTCTGCGCACGCGGGCCGCGGAGTGCGAGCGGCTGGCGCGCGACTTTTCTACCGCGCGCGACTTTCTGTATCTGGGGCGCGGAATTCATTTCCCGATCGCTCTCGAAGGCGCATTAAAGCTCAAAGAAATTTCCTACATCCACGCCGAAGGCTATCCGGCCGGCGAAATGAAGCATGGGCCGAATGCGCTGATCGACGAAACGCTGCCGGTGGTCGTACTGGCCACGCGCGACGAAAACGATCCCGCCTCGAAGCTGCGCTATGAAAAAACCCTCTCGAATATTCAGGAAGTGACGGCGCGCAGCGGACGCGTGATCGCCATCGCCACCGAGGGCGATTCCACCATCGGCACTCTCGTCGAGCACGTCATCGCCATTCCGCCGGCGCCGGAGATGCTCTCGCCGCTGATCGAAATCGTACCGCTGCAACTGCTGGCCTACTACATCGCGGTACGGCGCGGCTGCGACGTCGATCAACCGCGTAATCTGGCCAAATCGGTCACGGTCGAATAGCTGCTGGCGAGGGGCATTGCCCCCTCCGCCGGCTTCTTTTCCACACCATGTGTGCAATAGTCACCTTGACATGCAAATGCGATCGGGCTACAGTCGGTAGCGTTACGGTTCCCCGGAAGCACTAAATCTGGGGCCAATAGGGAAGTTGGTACTGTCGCTTTTTGCCTTTTTGACTAATCCAACGCTGCCCCCGCAACTGTAAGCGAAGAGCCGTCATCCACTCACGCCACTGCCCCTTCGGGGGATGGGAAGGCTGGATGACCGCAGCGACCCGCGAGCCAGGAGACCTGCCGTAATCAATTGAACGTCCACGGGCGGGGTGTACCGGCGGGTCGCTTGCACAGGTCTATTTGGCGCACAGCCATCTCTTTCCTCGCATAGCGTCCTTGCCTCGACATCGCCGATCCGTCTCTGGAGATCCGATGCCGAATACGACCACTCTTCCCCCCGCCTCCGTCATCAAGCGCAGCGGCGCTACCGTCCCATTGGACGGCGAAAAAATTCGCTCGGCGATCGAGCGTGCAGGTAAAGCCACCGGCGCTTTTGATGCCGGCGAAGCGCAACTGCTCACCATTCAGGCTCTCAAAGTCATTGCCCATCGCTTTCACGACCGCTCGCCACACATCGAGCAGATTCAGGATGTGGTCGAGCAGGTGCTGATCTCGGCCAATCATTTTTCCACCGCGCGCGCCTACATCGTTTACCGCGAGCAGCGCTCTCGCCTGCGCCGCGACCAGCGCACGATGGTCGATGTCGCCTCTTCCATCAACGAGTATCTCGACCGCGCCGACTGGCGCGTGAACGCCAACGCCAATCAGGGCTACTCGCTCGGCGGACTGATTCTGAACGTCAGCGGCAAAGTCGTTGCCAACTACTGGCTTTCGCACGTCTATACGCCCGAGATCGGCCGCGCCCATCGCGAAGGCGACATTCACATTCACGATCTGGACATGCTGGCCGGCTACTGCGCCGGATGGTCGCTGCGCACGCTGCTCACCGAAGGGCTCAACGGCGTGCCAGGTAAGGTCGAGGCCGGTCCGCCCAAGCATCTTTCGAGCGCCGTCGGCCAAATCGTCAACTTTCTCGGCACGCTGCAAAATGAGTGGGCCGGCGCGCAGGCCTTCAGCTCCTTCGACACCTACATGGCGCCCTTTTTGCGCAAAGACAAGCTCTCTTACACCGAGGTGCGCCAGTCGATTCAGGAGCTGGTCTACAACCTGAACGTGCCCTCGCGCTGGGGCACGCAAACCCCCTTCACCAACCTCACCTTTGACTGGACCTGCCCGGAAGATCTGCGCGAGCAGCGCCCCGTCATCGGCGGCGAAACCATGCCCTTCACCTACGGCGACCTGCAGCCGGAGATGGACACAATCAATCGCGCCTACATTGAAGTGATGACCGCCGGCGACGCCAAGGGCCGCGTCTTTACCTTCCCCATTCCGACCTATAACATCACGCCCGATTTTCCCTGGGAGAGCGCGAACACCGATCTCCTTTTCGAAATGACGGCCAAGTACGGCCTGCCCTACTTTCAGAACTTCATCAACTCCGACCTTAAGCCGAATATGGTCCGCTCCATGTGCTGCCGGTTGCAACTCGACTTGACCGAGCTGCTCAAGCGCGGCAACGGCCTCTTCGGTTCGGCGGAGCAGACCGGCTCGGTCGGCGTGGTCACGCTCAACTGCGCGCGGCTCGGCTATCTGCATCGCGGCGATGAAGAAGCGCTGCTGGCGCGGCTCGACGAGCTGCTTGAGATTGCGCGCGCCAGCCTCGAGATCAAGCGCAAAGTCATCCAGCGACACATGGACAACGGTCTTTTCCCCTACACCAAGCGCTATCTGGTCACGCTGCGCAATTTCTTTTCGACCATCGGCGTCAACGGCATCAATGAGATGATTCGCAACTTCAGCTCCGACGCCGACAACATCACCACCGAAGCCGGCCGCGCTCTGGCCCTGCGCTTTCTCGATCGCGTGCGCGCGCGCATCGTCAAATTCCAGGAAGAAACCGGCCACATGTATAACCTGGAAGCGACGCCCGCCGAAGGCACCACGTACCGTTTCGCGCGTGAAGACCGCAAGCGTTTCCCCGACATTCTGCAAGCCGGCACGCCCGACGAGCCTTATTACACCAACTCCAGCCAGCTTCCGGCCGGCTACACCGACGACGCCTTCGAGGCCCTCGCGCTGCAAGAGGATTTGCAGAAAAAATATACCGGCGGCACCGTACTCCATCTCTACATGGGCGAGCGCATCAGCTCGGCCGAGGCCTGCAAAAAACTTGTGCGCCGCGCGCTCACAAATTTTCGCCTGCCCTACATCACCATCACGCCCACCTTTTCCATCTGCCCCAAGCACGGCTATCTCTCCGGCGAGCACGTTTATTGCCCCAAGTGCGACGCCGAATTGCTGGCTCGCAAACAACAGGAAGCCGTAAAGGCCTAACCCCCATAAAGGAGTCTCATGGCAACCGCAATCGCTACAATCGATGCACTCGAAACCCTCACTCTCACCGACGAGGAGCGCCAACCCTGCGAGGTTTGGACCCGCGTCATGGGCTACTTCCGGCCCGTCGCCAGCTTCAACCGCGGCAAGCAGGGCGAATTCCACGAACGGAAGTGCTTCATTGAATCAAAGTGTGACTAACTTGCGTATCGGCGGGCTCGCGCGTCTCTCCACTTGCGACTGGCCCGGCCAGCTCGCCGCCACGCTCTTCTGCCAGGGCTGCGCCTGGGATTGTCCGTACTGCCACAATCCCGGCCTGCGCCCGGCCGCAGCTAACGAATTGCTTAGCTGGCCTTCGATTATTGAGTTTTTGAAAAGCCGCGTCGGCCTGCTCGATGCCGTTGTCTTTTCCGGCGGCGAGCCCACGCTTCAGCCCGCGCTGCTCGATGCCGTCAGCCAAGTTCGCGCGCTCGGTTTTCGCGTTGCGCTGCACACAGCCGGCATGGCGCCCGAGCGCTTCGCGCAACTTCTTCCCTTGCTCGACTGGGTCGGCTTCGACGTAAAAGCCCCCTTTGCCGACTACGCCCGCATCACCGGCGTCGAAGGCAGCGGAGACAGCGCGCTTGAAAGCCTGCGCCTTCTGCTCGCCAGCCATCTCCCCTACGAAGTGCGTACCACGCTGCATCCCGCGCTGCTCAGCCTCGCCGACATGCTCGCCCTCAAATCGCAGTTGCTCGCCCTCGGCGTCTCCACCTTCGCCGTGCAGCGCTTTCGCCCCCAAGGCGCGCTCGCCGACCGCCTGCCAGCCGCGCCACCCCCCATCGATCTGCCTGCCGATTTCGGCGCGGGCTTCGTCAGCTTTTCTCTGCGCTAGCTGCGTAACCGCTTGAAGTTGTATTAAATCCAGTGTCACCCGAAGCCCAGCAACTCCTGCCGCAGATGCCAGGCTTACACTCAAACTGTATGCTCAACCGAGGCTATGCCTACACCACAATCATCAGCCGCAAATACCATGGACAACCCCTGCTCTTCCACTTGGCAAGCCTTTATCCCCACTCGACCCCACAAGCCTGGCAACAAAAACTGAACAACGGCGAAGTTACTCTCGACGGCGTCATCGCCACCGGAAGCGAGTCGGTCACTTCCGGTCAAACCCTTGTCTGGAAGCGTCCACCCTGGATCGAACCAGAGGTCCCTCAGCACTTCGAAGTTCTGTTTGATGACCCTTATCTGTTGGCCGTCAACAAACCTAGCGGCTTGCCCACCCTCCCCGGCGCCGGTTTTTTGGAGAACACCCTTCTGCGTCTGGTGCAAAAGCATACCCCCAACGCAAACCCTGTCCACCGGTTGGGCCGGGCAACAAGCGGTATCGTCCTGTTTGCCAAAACATCGCAGGCGGCTGCGAATCTAACCGCAAACTGGAATACATCCAAAATTCAAAAAATCTACCGGGCGCTGGCTCAAAACGTAGCAAAGCACGACACCTACGAAATCCTCACACCCATCGGCCTCGTACCGCATCCGCGCATCGGTTCCGTGTGGGCCGCCAACCCAAGAGGCAAACCGTCAAAGTCATTGGCAAAGGTGATCTCACGCACCCCAAGTACAACAACATTTGAGGTAGCCCTATATTCTGGTCGCCCTCATCAAATCAGAATCCATCTGGCATCCATTGGGCATCCCCTGGTTGGCGATCCTCTGTACGGATTAAACGGCCAACCTCTTGAAAATCTTCCTGGCCTACCCGGCGATGGAGGATATTTGCTGCACGCTCAATTTTTGAAATTCCAGCACCCCATCACCGGAGAACAAATCAATCTTGAGGCAGCTTTGCCCTCCGGATTCTGATTGCATCAGCAGGTTAACGGCTGGGATCAAATCATGGGGGCGCTGAAAGCCGCGCGATCCTGCCATTCCGAATTCTAACCAAGCGAGTATAACTACACTCCGATCATGGTGGCTGTCGAAGCTATCGACGCTTTTATATTGGAAGATTAATAGTTGGCAATTTACCGTAATTATTCTTTTGCCGGTTCGGTTCCGCAGTCACGCCCAGTCGCTCTTCTTCATTTCCACAAATGTAGCCATCTTGTTGGCCGAAACTCGTAATGACAGTAAGAAACTGTTTTTAAAAATAGTTATGCAAGGCCGTAAAATACTGGTTTTGACAGGCCAGGGACAATGTGGTTATATAAGAAACATGAAGTCCCGATTTTCTTGCCGTTGTTGTTGTTGTTGTTGCCTTATGCAGCCCTGCATAAGTGGCAAGATGGCACAGTGTATTCTCTAGCGATTTGGGAAAAAACTTCATTTTGTCCTTACCTTTTTAATCCTTTTCACAAGTAGTTCCATATGCGTCCGGATAGTGCGCGCATTGTGCCTTCCAGATGAGACTCTCGGCTATTGGTCGATGAAATCACGTGGAACGACATGCCCAACTCTTATCCTTTGCTGCGCCATAAAACGGCGGGATATGCAGAGGTTCGCCAGCTACTACGCACATGGCCAACCTGGCCAGAAAGGTTTTTTGTCATGAACAAATTCCGCACTTCTCTTCGGTCGTTGCTTACGGTAACTGCTGTCCTGGTGTTGTTTCAGGGGCTTTCGCTGGTACATGCTCAACAACCGGCACCAAAAACACCACCTCCTGCTACGGCCACAGCATCACCGTTTGGTTTAGACGCGCCATATCAAGTTGAATGGGTTTACCGCATTAAATACGGCTACAAACACGAATGGTGGCAAATATTTAAGAAGTATCAGATCGCGACTCTGGATAAAGAAAAGGAACTTGGTTACGTCACCGATTACAAGGTGTTTGGCCCGGGGTTGCATACAAGTGAAGATTCACGCTGGGATTTTCGAATCGAGATTACTTACAAGAACATCACTTCATTCTTGCAGGCTCTGCCTGTAGAGAGCAGCCTATTCGGAAACGATGAAACGTATATCAAAGAAGAGAACCATCGCTGGGAACTAACAATAAACCATTGGGATTTGCCGATCTATCAAATCGATCCTCACGCCGGGGCCGAATAGTAATCGCATAGGTTTAGCAATTTCCCTTTAGGTACTTCCAGCATCCTGTGGTGAAAGTCAGGGGCAGAGAAAAACTGTCTCTTAGCGGCTACAACCGCGTAGATCCTTTGGGCTATTCCTAGCGACCTAGGTCACATCCTACTGGAATCGGACTTTCATCGCAGAATGAACAGGATCTTGTTGTCTTTAGATGACTCCCAGGAGAGGACTAAAAATAAGATGAAAACACGGCTTTCTGTATTATTGATGACCTTTGTGATTGCGGCGGGCATGTCTCATGCACAGCAGACGGCTATCTATGGCAGGATTGCGGATACGACAGACGCCGCGATCCAATCTGCATCGGTGCACGCGCAATCTGTGAATGGGGGCACGATTTATCTGTCTGTTACCGATAACTCCGGATCGTACCAGTTCCCGGCGCTGACCGGCGATACATATGTGGTTCGCGTCGATGCTAAAGGGTTTTCTTCAGCTCAGTCAAAGTTGGAAATTCTGGTGGGCAAAAGTTTGGAACTGGACTTCAGGCTTAAACCCGCTTCACTAGTTACAGAAGTGGAAGTGACAGCGCAGGCCACCATGGTGGATACAGTATCGTCTGCTGTCGGCGGTCAGGTTGATCCGGAAACGGCCGCTCAAACGCCGCTAAATGGCCGTAACTGGCTGCAGCTAACATCCTTGGTCCCAGGCGTACGCGTTAATGCCGTGGATGAATCGCCGCTGCCTTCAAGCGAGATCACAGGCTTTCAGATCAATGTGGATGGACAGCAGGTCACGCAGAACTACTCTTACTCCAGCGGTTATGCGCAGCCGCGTTTCAGTCGCGACGCCATTTCGGAGTTTCAGGTAATTACTAACCGCTTCGATACAACCCAGGGACGCTCTACAGGATTGCAGATCAATGTGCAGACCAAAGCCGGATCAAACAGCAATCACGGTAGCGCCTTCGGATATTTCCGTAACAATGTTTTCAATGCCGCGGACAACTTCGAAAAGAAGGTTCTTACTTACTCGGACAGTCAGTATGGCGGAACATTTGGTGGACCAATTCGTAAAGACAAGCTGTTTTACTTCGGTTCGTATGAAGGTGAATACCAACCCAATACGGTTGTGTTAACGCCATATGGCTTCAGTTCTGTCTACCCAACCTATACACACTCCAACAATGAGACCAACGATGAGTTTTTGGCGCGCTTTGATTATGCGCTAACGCCCAGAGACCATTTTTCGCTGCGCTCTTCGGCCTATACCACCAGCACTCCGTATTACACCATAAACAGTACGGATAACCCAACGACTGCCTATAGCACCAACAAAAACAATTACGGCTCCTTGCTGACTTACACGGCTTCGCGTGGAACCCATTTTGTGAACGAAGCCCGGGTAGGCTTTACACATAACGAAACCAAAAGCAATCCGACCCTAGCCAGCATGGAACTAGATTTCACCGGAACCACGATTGGTGGCAATCAGGATACTCCTGAAAATATCAATCAGGATGTCTGGAATATCCGTGACGATATCTATGAGGTCTACGGCAAGCACAATCTGAGGTTCGGCGGAGAATTCCTGCATCAGCTTTTGCACGGTTCCTTCGGTATGGAAAGCCGTGGTGTCGCGACATTGGCACAAACTTCTTCCACCAGCTTCCCGGCTTTATTTCCCAACCTGTTTGACACGTCAACATGGGACTGGAATAGTCTGAGCGCATTGACTACGAGTTATGTTCAGAGATTTGGACCTGTCGGAGCCGGATTCCCGTTTAATGCATTTGGCGCGTGGGTACAGGATGACTGGAAGGTGTTTAGAAACTTTACCGTCAACCTGGGGCTTCGCTACGATAACGATCTGGGAATATTTGATCCTCATGTCAAACTTACAACGGGCGTGCAGCTGCCCTCTGGAGGGGATAACAATAATTTCGCGCCCCGAGTGGGATTTGTATGGAGTCCACTTAGCAATAAAAACTTTGTAATCCGCGGCGGCGCAGGTATCTACTTCTCGGAAATTCCGACGAATATGATTCAGGATACAGCGATGTTTAATGGCCAGACGGAGGTTATTGCCTCGTCTGGAGCACAGACGAATCTTCTGCATCCGTTTAACGGCGCTTCATCGGCGCAGATTCTGGCCAACCCGCAGGCTTATACGCAAGCCATTCAGGTGATGGCGTCTGATGTGGTTACGCCCTGGACGGCGGAGTTATCCGTGGGCGCACAGGGCGAACTGCCGGGCCATGTCAGCGTTTCGGCGGACTATCTCCACAATCGCACCCACCATAACTGGATTCGCAACGACGCCAATGTCTACTATGATTCCACGACAGGCTTCCCCAAGGATCCGACGATATACGGGCGCCCGTATTCCGAGTACACCAACATTAAAACCTTTACGACTCCGCGACAGGTAGGAGCCATTTATGACGCCTTGCTTGTCAGCGTACAAAAACAACTTGTTCGCGGTTTACGTGGTTCAGTTGCTTACACCCTGGCGCGAGAGAAGGATAACGATGACTATGGTCCTTACTTCTACGCAAACAACCCGTTTAATTACAGCGACGGATGGGGCAACAGCATTGACAATCAACTGCACACCATTCGCGCCAATGGCAACTATCAGTGGCGGTATGGGCTGCGTTTGGGCGTGCTTTACAATTATGGCTCCGGATCGAATCAGTATGTGTTTTCAATCCAGGATCCGCTTAATATTCTGAATACCCTCAACCGTACTTTCTGCGGTTCAGACGCAACCAATCCTGTCTGCACAGGGAAAACAGAGACCACTTACAATAACCCGGCTCACAACCACCTCGATACCAAATCCGGTTTCGACATTGTGGATGCGAATAGTTTCGTCGGCCGTCCGGTACATCGTGTCGATTCCAATTTCGCGAAGGATATCACGCTTCATAACAAGTATCGTCTAACCTTGCAGGTGGAGGCTTTCAACCTGCTTAACCACTCGAACTATGGCACGTACACCACGTACATCGAATCTCCGAGCTTTGGGCAACCCGCGGATAATACCTCGTTATCTTATTCGCCGCGTATGTTACAGTTCTCCGCTCATCTGCATTTTTAAAGATTGTAGAGTTATGAAACACAGATCATACAGGAGTTGTGCAATGGAAAGAAGAACTTTTCTTGGAATGAGCTTGGCCGGCGCGGGTATGCTGGCCGCTTCGAACAAAGCCAATGCGTTGAAGTATTATCCGAAAGCTTCAGACAAAAAGTGGGCACTGCTTTATGCTTCTTGGTGCGGATCGTCCCGAGATGCCGCTGTTTGGATCTCAGAGGGCATGGGCGGCATTGCCGATGTATTTGACGTGCGTGAAAACCCCGATTTACGGCAGTACGATCATGTCGTCGTCGGATCGTCCATTCGTATGGCCAAAATTAGTCCCGAAATCAAGCTGTATCTCGAAGCGAACAGATCTTTACTGAAAAGTAAAATCAGAGGTCTGTTTGCTGTATGCGGCAATCTGCAGCAACCGCCAACGCAGGCAACGGTCAAATTGCATATTACAGATCAGTTGGAGCCGCTTACGGGCGCGACGGGCGTACCAGCGCACGTTTTTCTTGGTAGAGTCACTCCAATTTTGTTGGAACCCGATCTTCGAAAGTTATTGAAAAGCGCTGGCGAATATGACAACCTGAAGCGTTTTGAATGTATGGCCTTTGGCAAGGAAGTATTCGACAAGGCTTGACCTGTGTTTGAGTCCTAACCGCCACAGCAAAGTGCAGCAATTGAATGATGTGCAACAAACCAACTAAGGCAATCGGGTAAATTGCGGTCTCCCGACAGAGAGACCGCGTAAAAAGATATGCAACTCGACTGCATCGTTTCTGAATATCATTGTCGGGCGCCTCTGATACATCCCCAAGACTCGTTGTTACCAAATCCACGACCAGCAAAATGGCATCTTGCGCTGATCGTCTTTCGATGGCTCATTCAGGTTTAATGAATACCCAAGCTCATTTCTTCCAGCGAAAAGATCTTATCGAAGACCAGTCTCATGCTGTCAGAAACCATGCTGTCAGGATACCGTTCCGGATCCATAAGGTTATGGAGAATCAGACCGTGGCTGAGTCCGAATCCGATCAGCACTAACTGCTTGGCGTAAACAGGATCCTTGCAGCCCATCTGTTCCTGGAGGCGCTCAACGGACTGAATCAGATCATCGTAGATTGTGCTGAACAGCGCGCGCAGCTTTTTGCCAAAGCGTGGATTTCTCAGCGCATACATTTGAGCTTCTGTAATGAGGAGAAACGTATCCCTGTCAGAACCGGTATAGCGTGGATAGACGGTGCGCAGGTTTTGCAGCTTTTCTTCAACGGAATCTGTAACGGCATGCAACTCATCAATTTCAAAGATGGTTGCCTTCATCTGCTTTTCCACCAGAGTCAGAAATAGCTCGTCTTTGCTTTTGAAGTTGGCATGGAAGGCCCCGCGGCTGAAGCCCGCGGTCTCGGCAATGTCCTCGATCGACGTGCCTGCAAGTCCATGACGGGCAATAATCTTAGCCGCCGCTTCCAACAGCTTTTCCCGCGTCTGCGCCCGACTTTCCTGCCTTGTAAGTCTCTTCTTCATGAGCTTAATCATTATAGGACAAAATTCCCAATAACCTGCGCTGAATCAATCTGTTCTGTGCCTTGTACTCTTATCCCGATTCCTGATGGCCGAGCAGTAAGGTATTTTTTGGGCGAGATATTTCATGGCTCGACCAGCATCAGGCGTAAATTCATTGAGCATCATTAACAGTCCGTCCCCAGCCATGTTGCTAAACCATCTCTGCCCGACTAGAGAGGCTGTTCTATCCCGTTGCGGATAATACAGCGATGAAATACTGGCGGCCACACCCGAGCCGAGCACTTGCGAGGTGTTGAATTCAGTAGCGCCGGAATCGGAATGTGTGACTAGAAGACGGCTGAAGGAATATGCGGTTCTCTTCCAGACGCCTCCCTGACGGAGCGGATGGTAACGGGGATCCTGGCGCAATATGACAGGAAGAAGAAAGTTGACCGCATAGGAATCGACTGCCTGATCCGCAAAAGAGTGCCAATAGTAGCGCGCATATCCTGGCGCGCCCTGATCGAATTCCGGATACAACTTTTGCGCCTGATTCACCCCCGCCCCAGCCGCCGCAAAAAACAGAGAGGGAATTCCGAAGGCATTGTCGGTGGCAAAAACAATTTTTTGCTTTTTATTCAATGGCTGAAAATCGATCTTGTCTTCAAGACGCGCCGGAGAGGAAGGAAGCGGGTTGTCTGGAAGGGCGCTGTTAGAAGAAGACGATTCGGCGGGGTGAAGCGGCAGTTGAATACTTTTCTGTTGCGGCGCATCAGGCAACACGTCCGGCTGCTGCGCGGCGCCACTTTGCGCGACGCCAATGACGCCGTAAAGCACCAGAAGCGCGGAGATTCCGCTGCCAAGCCATGAGGGAAATGCCTGCAAGGAATGATGGGGTACTTTGGTGACCTGTTCCATAGAAGGTGTACATCCTCTTTATTATGTGTGAATTTCAGTGAGATGGGGTGCGGTGCGCGAGCCATGCTCCGCCTTGTGCCGATAATACGAATATACACTCAGATGCAGTAACGTATCTGAGTGTGGTAATGTATTTTTATGCGATCCTCCGTGAGCCATTCCGGCGAAACGCGCGCTTTCTGGCTATTCCGCGCAGGCGGAAAGTTTGTCTTATGTGTCTTGAGCGTGATGCCGCCGATGACGTTGTCTTCCTGCCACTCCAAACCGTCAGTCGTTGCCGATCAACCGGTTCCGATCAAGGTGCGCGTGCCCGATCAGCTTCAGCAACTCGTCTCTGTATCCGCCAGCGGCAGCGTAGAAGCCAACGCAACGGCAATGACAGCTTTTGAGGTAAGCGGCCGAGTCAAGCGCGTGTACGTTGAGGAGGGCCAGCATGTGGTGAAAGGCCAAATTCTTGCCGAGCTGGATGCGACGGATTACAGGCATGGCTATGAGGCTGCGTTGGGCGTGGCGGATGCGGCACGCGCGACCCAGAGCAAGGCGCAAAACGGGTTACGTCCTGAAGAGTTGGAGCAGGCCCGGATTGCATTGGAGCGGGCGCAGGACGAGTACCAGCGAATGAAGTTTCTTTATGATCGCAAGAGCCTGGACGCCAATGATTTTCATAAGTTCGAAGCCGCGTATCAGAGTTCCAAGCAGAACTATGAGATGGCGCGTAAGGGGACGCGAAGCGAAGATAAAGCCGCGGCCGCAGCTCAGACGCGCACCTCGATTGCCCAGATGCAGGATGCGAAGAGCCATCTAGCCAAATGCCGTCTGGTGGCGCCGATTTCTGGATTTATCGGCATAAAACATGTGAATGCGGGCGACTATGTTGCGGCTGGAACGCCGGTCTTTTCTGTTCTCGATCTTGATGTCGCCAAAGTTCGCGTCGCCATTCCAGAAGCGGAGATCGGCAAGATTCACGTTGGCTCAAGCGCAACGGTGACGATTCCTTCTTTGCCTGGGAGCGGTTTTCAGGGAACGGTGGATGCGCTCGGGATGACCGCCGATCCGCTTTCGCGCACCTATACAGCCAAGATCGCCGTCGTAAATCGCGACCATCTACTGCGCGACGGCATGGTCAGCCAAGCCCGCATCTTCGGTTCACAGCAAGTGCATGTGTTGACGGTTCCCGGAAGCGCCGTGGTTCGGGATGCCCACGGAGTGGCGAATGTTTATGTCTATAACTCATCGAGGCGCATGGCTTTTGCCCGGCGCGTTGAGACCGACGAGTTCATGGGAAATGAAATCGCCATCAAGAACGGTCTTGCGGCCAATGATCAGGTCGTGATCGCCGGCCAGCAAAATCTTCGCGAGGGATCTGTAGCGCAGCTTGTCGGCGGTGCGCAATGAATCCGATTCGCGGAGCGCTTCGTTATCCCCAGGTCACGCTTGTACTGACGGCCATGCTGTTTGTCGCGGGGCTGATCTCGTTGTTTACGATGCCGCGCCGCGAGGATCCCAAGATCACGATTCGCTCGGGACTGGTGTCGGCAATTTATCCCGGAGCGACAAGCGCGCAGGTTGAGGATCAGGTTACGCGCAAGATAGAGGAACGGCTTTTTCGCTTCTCAGAAGTGCGCCGCGCCAAGACCTTTTCGACGACACGCGATGGGTTGGTGATCGTCAACGTTGAGTTAAACGAATCGGTAAAGGATGCCGATGTTTTCTGGTCAAAGCTGCGGTTGGAAATGGCGCAGCTCAAGCCCGAGCTTCCTGAAGGAGTTCAGGGGCCGACCGTAGACTCCGACTTTGGAGATACGGTTGCTGTCCTGATTGGTATACACGCCAACAACTATGACTATCGCGAGTTAAAGGACGATGCGCAGCGCATTGAAACCGTATTGCGCACTTTGCCTGCCGTATCGAAGATTCAGCGCATCGGAGATCAGAAAGAGCAGATCGTCATCTCCGAGCCAGAGCAAAAGCTGTCACAGTATGGCGTCAATCCACAGCACGTGATCGAGGCACTGCAAGGGCGCGGCACCGTGCAGTCAGCAGGCCGCGTTCCAGCGGAAGGCGGCAAGGTCGTTTTGAATGCCGGTGGAGGTTTTCGCTCGGAAGACGAGATCAAAAACCTCATGGTTGATCTGACGCCCTCAGGGACGCCCGTCTACCTGAAGGATCTTGCAACCGTTGACCGCGTTTACGAAGACCCCTCGGAATATGTGCGCATTGACGAAGAAAAAACCATTCTGCTGGCTGTTGAAATGCACGAGGGAAATAATATCGTGACCTTTGGCCACGACCTGCAGGCAACCCTGGATCGCGTGCAGAAGACGCTGCCTCCTGACGTGCAACTGGATTTGATTGCCAACCAGCCGCGCGTTGTTTCCGAGCGGATCATGGACTTCTTCCGCGAGTTTGGCATTGCGATTATTGCCGTCATTCTCGTTACCATGCTGCTGCTTCCCATGCGGGTTGCGCTGGTGGCTTCGGTCGCGATTCCGGTTACGGTTTCTATCACTTTTGCCTTGCTCAATGCGGTGGGGGTTGAGCTGCATCAAGTGTCAATTGCCGCGCTCATTGTGGTTCTAGGCATGGTTGTCGATGATGCGATCGTGATTGCCGATAACTATGTGGACTTGCTCGACCGCAACGTGCCCCGCGACGAGGCGGCATGGCGCTGTGCATCGGAGATGTCGGTACCCGTGCTCACGGCGACGATCACGATTATCGCTTCTTTTGCGCCACTGCTGCTGATTTCCGGATCGACGGGCGAGTTTATTCGCGCTTTGCCGATTACGGTTTCTATCGCATTGGCAACGTCGTTTGTCGTGGCGATGTTTTTGACGCCGATTACCGCACGGCTTTTTATTCGCCGTGGCTTGCACGATCACTCTGCCGACGCCGCGCGGAAAAAGACTTCGGCGATTGATCACATGCAACGCATCTATAACAACGTCATTGGTTGGGCATTGGGGAACAGGCGTTTCGTGCTCATCATGGGCGTGGCCATCTTTCTAATGGGACTAGGGGTTCTGCGGCTAGTGAAGCAGCAGTTCTTTCCTTCCGCGGAGCGCGACCAGTTCGTAATGGATATCTGGATGCCGGAAGGATCGCGCATTGAAGCAACGGATGCCGCAGTTCGTAAAGTCGAGCAGGTTCTTCGGCAGGAACCAATGGTCAAGAATACTTCAAGTTTTCTGGGGTCAGGCGCGCCGCGCTTTTATTACGACATTAGTCCTCAGCCACCGGCGGAAAACTACGCGCAGATTCTGGTGAATACGGGCGGTGTTTCTCAAACGCCGAAGATAGTTGAAAAACTTCGCAAGCAACTACCGGGTGTCGTTCCAGAAGCAATGGTTTTTGTGAAGGAGCTGCAGCAGGGCGATGATATGGAAGCGCCGATCGAGGTGCGCATCTCTGGCGACGACGCCGCCGTGCTGCTCTCTCTTGCTGGCCAGGTGGATGGCATTCTGCGCAACACGCCAGGAGCCAGCTACATCCATACAGACTGGCATGAAGCACAACTGCAGACCCAAGTGCATTTAAACGAGGAGGTCGCCAATCGCCTTGGTTTTACGAATGCCAATATTGCGCAACAACTTGCCATTGGATTTGAAGGTTCGCCGGTCTCAACCTATTGGGAAGGCGATCGCGAACTCGATATTACCTTGCGCCTTGCACAAGCTGAACGGCAGAACTACCAAAATGTTGCCGACGCGTATGTGCAATCGCCGACAACGGGGATCAGCACGCCGTTGCGCTCGATTGCAACGCTTACGCCGGAGTGGCAATCCGGTCGCATCGTGCATCGTAACGGCGCGCGCACCATTACGGTTCGCTCTTTTGCCGATGAAAGCTATCTTCCCAGTCAAGTGCTGGCCAGCGTTCGTAAACCGATTGCCAAGATCAATCTTCCGGATGGTTATCACATTGAGTACGGCGGTGAAGAAGAGAGCCAGAACGAGACTTCCGGAGAGATGTACTGGGCGCTCGTCGTCAGTCTGGTGCTGATTTTTCTGATTCTGCTGATTCAGTTTCGCACCCTGGTCGATCCGCTGATTGTCATGGCGGCTTTTCCTTTAGCCTTGCCTGGCGCGGCGCTGGGACTTTTTCTTACAGGCAATTCATTCGGGTTTACCGCATTTATTGGCATCATCAGCCTGGGTGGTTTGGTGGTGCGCAATTCGATCATTCTTATTGACGCCATTTACGAACGCATGAAGGCGGGAACGCCCCTGATGCAGGCAGCCATGGAGGCAGGCGAACGAAGACTGCGCCCCATTTTTTTGACAACAATGGCCGCCGCAGTTGGAGTTACACCGATGATTTTGTCCGGCTCCAGTCTATGGTCGCCTTTGGCGAGTGTCATCGCCTTTGGGCTGCTCGTTTCCATGTTTTTTACGCTGATCGTCATTCCCGTTTTGTTTGTCACCGTTCACAGCAAGAAGGCAAAAAGCTCTGTTGCCGCGGCCTGCGCGATGATGCTGGCTGGCCTTCTGTTTTCCGCGGGGGCGCAAGGGCAAAGCCGCGCCGTATCACTAGATGAGGCCATACAACTGGCTCATCGGCAGAACAGAAGCGTTCACCTGGCGCACCTTAAAGTGAATGAGGCCGATGCCAAGTTGACCCAGGCACGGGCAGATTACTTTCCACGCGTCACCAACGAAACCAATGCCATGCATCTTAACGAAAAAGAAAGTCTCACGATACCGAAGGGAGCGCTTGGCAATTACACCAATGATGGCTCAATCCCCGGCAAGGATGTCTCAATCGAGTTAGGCAAGCAGAACATCATTCTGAGCACAACGACTGCCGTACAGCCAATTTCGCAACTATTCAAAATTCACGCGGGAGTATCTGTCGCGCGCGCCGACTCGGCCATTGCACGCGCGGATGCACGGCGAGCCGAAGACGAAATTGCTTCGAATGTGAAGAAGCTCTACTACAACCTTCTGGCGATTGAGCATCGCCGGCGCGCAGCGGAATTGCGCATTCAGGCTGGCGAGGAGAAGGTCGCCGAAGCACGTCATTCCGTTCAAGCCGGCGCAGCGCTTGAAATCGAGGTTCAGGACGGCACCGCGGAAATTGCCGAAGCGCGCCATGCTCTTGGCGAGCTGGAAGATACAGAAGCTGATTTACGCGATGATTTGAATGAGCAGTTGGGCCTGCCGCTTGATACGAAGGTTGCCCTCTCAACGCCGGCAGAAGATATCGATCAACTATCCGATCAACTATCCGACCAACCATCTGGCCTGGTTGTCGATTTCTCTGCCGTTTTGCAAACGCCAGAAGATCTGGCCGCGGAGGCTCTGGATCACAATCCAGAGATTGCCTCGGCGCGCAGCACACTCGACAAGGCAAATGCGGGACTTCAAGCGGCGCATTTGGAGTTTGTACCCGATATCAGCGCATTTGCGGAGCATGTTTATCAAAGCGGCGTTCCTTTGTTGTCTGCGAATTCCGCAACCTTCGGTCTGCGCTTGGATTGGACGCTTTCCGAGTTTGGCAAGCGCACGGGGCAGGTTCGCGAACGGAAGTCTCAAGTGGCGCAAGCAAAGGAAAATCTGCAACTCACGGAGGATCGAATTCGCATTGAGGTCGAAAAAGAACTCCGCAAGCTGCGGCGCTGTGCGACGTCGCTTCAAGCCGCGCAAGCCGGCGTTGCTGCACGCACGGAGATGCGACGCCTCGTCTCCGATCAAGTCGAAGCAAAAACGGCGAACGCATCTTTACTCACCGAGGCAGAGGCCAAACTCTCTGAAGCACAGGCGCAGTTGTTTGAGGCCCGCATGGCGCGCGCGACCGCTCGGGCAGAGTTGGATAAGCTTGTGGGAGAGCCGAATAGCGTAAGCAGATCATCCAATAACTGATTCCAGCGTTATCTGTAAGAAGAAAGCGTCAAAACTGTTTGGCGCGTGCGCCTCTTCCGCATCTCCTTGTATGATGTCTTCGAACAGGAGCAGAGATGGCGCATTCGTTAGCAGCTTTTGTATTGGTCGCGGCATGTTCGCTTGGCGCGCAGCAGATAGGCAATATCGATTTGGGCGCGGCTACGCAAATTCATGCGTATACGCAGCAGCGCGCATCGAGTTACGACCGCAGTGGCGGAAACACGGACTCGATTCCCCTCGGCGTGGGCCAATCGGCAACAATCTTCGATCAAGCAGGCCCCGGCGAGGTTACGCATCTGTGGATGACGATCTCTTCGCCGGAGGATTTCCACCTGAAAAAGCTGGTGCTGCGCATGTATTGGGACGATGAGCCGACGCCCAGCGTGGAAGCGCCGGTGGGCGATTTTTTCGGTCTCGGCTTGGGTGACTACTTCAACTTTCAATCGGCTTATCTTGCCGTCGCGCCAGATAAGGCGCTGAATGCGTTTTTCCCCATGCCCTTCGCGCATCGCGCGCGAATCACCATCACCAACGAGGGCAAAGAGAATGTCGATAATCTGTACTACAACATCGATTACCGCGCTTATGCCAAGCCGCTACCTGTTGGCACGCTTTATTTCCATGCGCAGTATCGCCAACAAACGCCGCCCGCGAATTGGAATGGCAAGGTAACCAATAACTACGACGAGGCGACGCTGGCGCGCAAAAATCTTGATGGGCGCGATAACTATACCTGGCTGGAGGCGCGCGGAGAGGGAAACTATCTTGGCGTGACCATGTCGGTGCTGCAGAATCAAGATGGCTGGTGGGGCGAGGGGGACGATATGTTCTTTGTCGATGGCGCGAAGCTGCCGTCGATTCAGGGCACCGGCTCGGAGGATTATTTTCTCGGCGCGTGGGATTTCGGCACGGAGGGATTTTCGTATCTGTCATTCGGCGCGCCGCAGAAGGGACCGGAGCGGGTCGGCAGCAGATCGTCGGTTTACCGCTTCCACATTGATTCGCCGATTCCTTTTACGCGCTCGATTCGCGCCACGATCGAGCACGGACACGCGAATCATCGCATGGATAATTTTTACTCCGTGGCCTATTGGTATCAGACCGAGCCGCACGCGCCGCTTCCCGCACTGCCGCCGGTTGAAGAGCGTTTGCCGCGCGTATACGGTCCGGCAAAACTTGCTCAGTAAAGATTCGCGAGACTTAAGCAAATCTTCTGATGGTATAGAGGAAAAATATCACTCTGGGGCTAAAGCCCGCGATTTATAGGCACTTTAACGGCACGGCTAAATCCGTGCCCCTTCAAGACTTTTCCGGAATAAGCGCTTTTCCGCTACTAGCGATTAGCTCTGGAGCATTTTCACAATGGGTGCATCGGCGTATTGATTGCCTTGCACCCCACCCTAGCCGCAAGAAACAAGAACGCGGCTAGAATGGGGCACCCATATTTCCATATCCGCCGCGGCGGAAAGCTGTGCTCTTTCAAAACTGTTCTACGCCAACAGCGAATTTGTTCTGGTTTCTGACAGCATAATTTCGTGCCTCGATTTCGTACTTTTCCAGGTCTCAAAATCGAGACCTGGGGCACCCAATGGTGGTACAAAATCATGCGGTCACGAACCTAGCGAGTAGCGGCCGCTGCGTCTGTTACGCAGCGGAAGCCAATCGTGCCGGAGCGATCCACGCCCGGGCTCATCAGCAGATACTTGCCGTGCTCGGAGAGAAGGCGCGTTTGCGGAAAGTACCAGCGCGAGCCCTGCGGTTCGTAATGGCTGCCGCCGCGCACGATCGCCGCGCGCGTGTGCTCATCCACAAATTCATCGGTCCACTGCCAGACGTTGCCGGTCATATCCATTACGCCAAAGGGGCTGGCACCGGCCGGGAAAGCGTCGACCTTGCTGGCCGGCAACATGGTGCGTCCTTTGTCGGGAATCGGCTGGGTGTGGATCGTTTCGGGCAGCGACTCCTTGCCCCAGGTGTAGTCGTATTCGGTGAGCCCTTGCGCGGCGTATTGCCACTCCCACTCGTGCGGCAGGCGCTTGCCGGCCCAGGCCGCGTAGGCGCGCGCGTCTTCAATCGAGACCCAGGTAACGGGCCGGTCGGCGCCGTCGGCCGGGAAGTTGCCGTTGGACCAATCCCGCAAAAAATTGTGATCGTCGGCGGGACGGTAATGCGTGGCGTCGAGAAAGCGCTTGAACTCGGCGTTGGTCACCGGATACTTGTCGATCCAGAAAGCATCGATGTGCATGCGGTGAGCGTGATAGCGGCGGGGCGAATCTTCCCATGGATATTGCACGTCGCCGCCCTGGGCGTTGGTGCCCTCGATCTCGATGCCGTGGACGCGGAACTCGTAATCGGCGGCGGGAATGTGGAGCATGTTTTTTGGCTGAGCCGCGGAGGGCGCGGTGGGCGAGATGGCGGTCATGGTTTGCGGCAGCGTTTGCCACTCTTTTGAGAAGACCCCGAGCGGTTTTTGCGCGGCGGCGCGCATGGCGGCTAACAGCGATTCGGGCACCGAAGCGTTCTGCCGGGTTTCCAGCACCGCTCCGTAACCGTTGGCCTCGAACTGAAGTTCAATCGCCGCCTCGCCGTTTTTGATTCTGGGATGCAGCTCGACGCCGCGCCAGAGATCGAAGTACCGCGCGCCGGCTTCGGCCGGCGTATCGAAAACGACACCGCCGATCGAATAGGTATTGCGGTTGACGATGGTCCAAAGCGTAGTTTTTTCGCCGGGCCACTTGCTGGCGAAAATGCCGAAAGGATAGGTGTAGATGTTGGGCTCCCAGTTGGCGCTGGTGAGCAGTTCGGCTTCGGCGCGCTCAATCGTCGAGATCCGGCGCAGCGTTTCGGCGTCGCGCGGCGTCATCTGGTTCCAGATGCCCCAGATGTTTTCCCAACTCTCAAAACCCGTGCCGTTGAAAAAGGCCGCTTGCAGATCGTCGGTGTGATCGTGCGCCCAGCGGTTGCAGACGTGAACCATGTGGCGCGGCTCCAGCCACTTGTAAAGGCTCAGCGGCGGCGGAAAAGCGTAATCCAGATAGGCCCAGCTCATCAGGTTGTAGCCGAGCATTTCGTTAGAAGCCAGACCGGCCTCCGGCTCGGCGACCAGGGCGTGGCCCGCGCGCGCGGCGGCCTGCTGGTAGGCCATCGGAATGCCCTCAAGCGTGTCGCCGTTGACGCCATCGACGCCGGTCGCCGAGAATTCCTTGGCCAGTCGCTCCCATTCTTTTTCGTTGCTCGATTGCGCATCGTTCTTGTCGCCGGCGCGCGTGCCTTGATCCCACAGCACCACGGGGAAGAGCACGCGCACGCCGCGGGCGTGGAATTGCTCGACCATTTTGCGAACGCCATTCAGGCCGCCCGGCAAATCGGCGAAGAGATCGAACTGGTCGCGGTCGTCGATGCCGAGATTCGGATAGACCTGCCAGACCAGTACGCTGTCGATGCCGCCGTAGCGTGCCGTCAGATCGTCCAGGTAACGGTCGACGGTGTACGCGCCCGCGCCCGGATTGTAGAAGTAGCGGTCGTGGACCATCATCTGCGTCTGAACAAAGTTCGACTGCGTCCACCGGGTTTGCGGCGCGGCGTAGGCGGCCGGGTCGTAGCCGACGCGAATCAGCCGCTCATGCCGCCAGCGGCTCACGTCGGTTAGCCACAGGGAGATCTCGTGTTCCGTGCAAACGACGGTCTTTTTTACGGAAGAGTCGTCGTCGGGCGGCAACGCGCAGGGGGGCAGATCAATCTGCTCACCGCGTGGGTGAAAGGCCGAGTCCTGCGCGAGAAGAAGCCGGGAAGCGGGAAAGGCGATGGCCAAAAGGCAAATGAGCGATAAGAACAATAACGTACGAGTCGATTTCACGACGGCTCCTTTTAATTCACCGTACAAATTCATCGTAGAGTGGAGATGTGTTGGCGAACAGGCGAAGAGGAGCGGCCAGCCGCCAACGAATTAAACGTTTCAAATAGTGTAAATCGGCGGCATCTAAAAATTTTGTAGCAGAATGCTCGTAAAACAAAGACTTCGCCAAAAAATATCTTGTTGAAACGTTCCAATTTGATTAGACTGGCGAAGAATTGTCAATCTGGAGATGCAACGATTGGACTTAGCGGCGTTTCTATTTCGAATCTTCCATCGGCGTGCATCTGGCGCTTCAATTGTGCGTAATGGCCGGAGCGCCTATGGAGCTGGTTTTAGCCTTTGTCTGGCCATGGTGCTGCTTGCGCCGCAAGCCGTTGCGGCGCAGAATCTTTCATCCGCGCTGGAGATCACCCGACCGGCACGCTCCTGGGAGGCGGTCAACGCCGTCGGCCAGAAGTCGGCCTGGCTGGGACGCGAGTCGGGCGACTTTGAAGCCTGGGTTTATCCGCTAAAAATTTTGCGCCATCTGCATCTGGTTTTTCACGCCGAAGACCACGTGCTGGATGCCGGATCGTTGGCGCGTACCGTCATTGCGCGACCGGAATCGACCACGATTGTCTATGCTTCGGACACTTTTCAGGTGCGCGAAACCTTGCTCGCGCCTTATGACAAGCCGGGCGCGCTGATCCTGCTCGACATTCACAGCGCCGCGCCGATGGAGGTTGAAGTTCGCTTTGAGCGCGACTTCCAGCTTCAGTGGCCGGCCGTGCTGGCCGATCCGGAAGTTGACTGGACGCCGCGGCTGAACGCCTTCTTCTTTGCTTGCGAAAAGCCGGATTACGCGGCGATTTTCGGCTCGCCGTCGGCAGCGCTGACCGGGCAGGAATATTCGACGAACCATTCTGCCGAGCGCGAGAGCGGTTTCCGGCTGGGCGTGACCGGGCCGGGCGACGCGCACAAAGTGCTTGCGCTGGCTGCCTCCGTGCACGGTGCCAAAGAAGCCGAAATCAGCTACAAGGAATTGCTGGCCAACGCCGATCATTACGCCGCCGAGGCCGCCGCGCATTACCAAACCTATCTTGACCGGACGGTGAGTTTGGAACTTCCCGATGCGCAACTCCAGCAGGCCTATGACTGGGCGCGTGTCAGTTTGGCGCAGTCGATGGTCGCCAATCCGCTGCTGCCCGAAGGCATGGTTGCCGGCTATCGCTTTTCGGCTGACGACCGGCGGCCCGGCTACGCGTGGTTTTTTGGCCGCGACTCGCTGTGGACCGCGCTGGCCTGGAACGCGATGGGGGACTTCCGCTCCACGCGCACGGCGCTGGATTTTCTCGATCGCTTTCAGCGCGCCGATGGAAAAATTCCTCACGAGATTCCGCAGAGCGCGACGCTGATCCGTCCGCTGGCGGAAACCGAATTTGCTTACGCAGAGGCCGACGGCACGCCGCTCTATCTGATCGCGCTCGACGATTATCTTGCGCGCAGCGGCGACGTTGGCTACATCCGAAAAAAACGGCCACAGATCGAAAAGGCGCTTGAGTTTTTGCGCTCGACTCTGGCGGAAAATCATCTGGCGAAAAATCAGGGAGTGGGCACCGGATGGGTCGAGGGCGGCCCGCTTTATCCGATGAAGATGGAAATCTATCAGGCCGCGCTGGGCGTCGAGGCGCTCGATGCCATGAGCCGCCTGGCTCTGGCGTTGGGCGAGCGCGAGCAAAGCGCCGCGCTGCGTACTGAAGCCGACACCGATGCGCGGCAATTGGATAGCGCTTTTTGGATCGCGTCGCGCCGGCGCTACGCCTTTGCGCTTGATTTGAACGGCCAGCAGGTCGATTCGCCCAGCGTGATGGCCGCGGTTCCCATCTGGTTTAACTTGCTGCCCGAGGCGCATCAGCAGGCCATGCTCGACGAGTTGGCGCGGCCCGAGCATCAGGCCGACTGGGGAATGCGCATCATCTCGAAAAAAGATGCGCGCTACGATCCGGGCAGTTATCACAATGGCAGCGTTTGGCCGCTCTTCACCGGCTGGGCGTCGGTAGCCGAGTATCGCCATCATCGCGATTTTTCGGCCCTGGAAAATCTGCGCACCAATGCGCTGCTGACTTATGCGGGAACGCCGGGGCGCGTAACCGAAGTGCTGACCGGCGACGCCATGCAGGACTTGGCTACCACCACGCCGCAGCAAACCTGGTCTTCGGCCATGGTCATTGAGCCGCTGCTGCTTGGCCTGCTCGACCTGCACGTTAATGCCGCCAGCCGCACCGTTTCGCTGGCGCCGCATTTGCCCGCCGACTGGCCTGCGATGGCTGTTAAAAATATTCGCGTCGGCGACAAAACACTCGGCCTGCGCTTTGAGCAGAAGCCGAATTTGTTGCGCGTCATCGTCGAAGCTAACGCGACGCGCGGCGCAACGCTCGATCTGAGTCCGGCTTTCAGCTTGCATGCGCGCGTGCTGAGCGTAACGGCGGACGGCCGCAAACTAGCTTTTACGGCGGAGCGCAACGATCGGGATCAGCACATTCATCTGCGGCTCCCCATCAGCGGCGCACGGCAGCAGATTGTCATGCGCACCGAAGGCGATTTGCGCCTGGCTTATACAGAGGCGTTGCCGCAGTTGGGCGAGGCCAGCCGCGGCCTGCGCTTGATTAGCGAAAGCTGGAGCCGCGACGGCGTCGAAGGCCGGCTGCAATTTGCCGGGCTACCCGGCGGCCGCTACGAGGTCGCGCTTGTCGGCGCGCAAAATATCGAGCGCGTGGAAGGCGCTGAGTTACTCAAGCCCGCCGACGGCGCGGCTTCGCTGCGCGTGACGATTCCACAAACAACGTCGGCGTCGGTCGTTCTCGAACTCAAGAAAAGGAAGTGAACGCGGATGCGTAAATCTCTTTTGTTGGCCGTATTAGCTGTGGCCGCCGTTGTTCCCGCCTGGGGACAAAAACAGCAGAGCGCGCCCTGGTGGCAGCACGCCGTCTTTTATGAGATTTATCCGCGTAGCTTTGCCGATAGCAATCAGGACGGGCTCGGCGACCTGAAAGGCATTACCGCCAAGCTCGATTATTTGCATCAATTGGGCGTTGACGCGATCTGGATTTCGCCCTGCTATCCTTCGCCACAATACGACTTCGGCTACGACGTGGCCGATTACGAAAACATCGATCCGATGTACGGCACGCTGGCCGATTTTGACAAACTTGCGCGCGAGGCGCACCGGCGCGGCATTCGCGTCATCATGGATTTTGTTCTGAACCATACATCGAGCCAGCATCCGTGGTTTCTGCAATCGAAATCCTCGCGCTCGAATCCCAAACGCGATTGGTACATTTGGCGCGATGGCAAAGGAGCGGGGCAGCCGCCGAATAACTGGCAATCCGATTTTGGCGGCTCGGCCTGGAGCTTCGATGCCGCGACCAAGCAGTATTACTACCACTACTTCGAAGCGCAGCAGCCGGATTTGAACTGGCGCAATCCGGCCGTTGAAGCGGCGATGTTCGACGTGACGCGCTTTTGGCACAGGCACGGCGTTGACGGTTTCCGGCTCGACGCCGTCGATACGCTCTTTGAAGATCCGGCGCTGCGCGACAATCCTACATTGGCCGGCAAAAACGAGTTTGGCGATGCGGAGATGAAAAATCTTTACAACGACAAGCTCGAAGAAAATCACGCCGAGCTGCGCAAGCTCCGTCAGGTGACCGATGCCAACGGTCAGATTTTGATTGGCGAAACCTGGACCGATAGCATCGGTGAGCTGAAAACCTATTACGGCGCGCATGATGACGAAATTCAAATGCCGATGGACTTCATGTTCACCACGATCAACAAAATTTCCGTCTCTGAGTTTCGCCGCCAGATCGCGCTGGCCGAGTCGGCTGGCTGGCCGGTCTTCGTCATCGGCAATCACGATATGGCGCGCTCTTATACGCGCTACGGCGACGGCCAGCACAACGAGGCAATCGCCAAGCTGATGGCGGCGATGCAACTGACTTTGCGCGGTACACCGATTCTTTACTACGGCGAAGAAATTGGCATGGAGACGCACCAGCCCGAGCGCAAAGAAGATGTGAAAGACCCGCTGGGCGTCAGCGGTTGGCCGCAGCAGAAGGGGCGCGACGGCGAGCGCCGGCCCATGCAGTGGAGCGCGGCGGAAAACGCCGGCTTCACCCGTGGCACGCCTTGGCTTCCGGTCGATGCGGGATACAAAACGCATAACGCCGCCGTCGAAGATCGCGATCCGCAATCGATTTTGAGTTTCTACCGTAGCCTGCTCGCGCTGCGTCACACAAGCTTCGCGCTGCTTGATGGCGACTATCTTCCGCTTGATGAAAGCAACGCGCAGGTTCTTGCCTATGCACGCAAAAGCGCGAAAGAAAGCATCGTGGTCGTGCTGAACTTTTCCGCCGCGCCGCAGAGCTTTGCGCCGGATTGGAAAGCGCTCGGCGCCGACGCCGCGAAGACTGAAGTTCTGCTTTCTACCGTAGAAGGAACGTCGTCAATCAAGGACGGAAAAATTCAACTATCTCCGTTTTCGGTTTGCATCGCGCGGCTACATAAATAGCGCGCGGTTGGCGAAGAGTAACGCGCGAGATGCGCAAAGGGGTGAGTATGAAGAAGTGGCAGTGGTCAGTATGCGCGGCAGCCGGCGTTATTTGCGCTGGCGCGGCGCTTTCATGGGCGCAGGTGGTGCGTGTTGAAACCGCGCCTGACAAGGCGCTCAATCATATTGCGCCCAATCAGGCGCTGGGCGCGGGCGTCGATCGCATTTCGGTCGAGGCGATTAACAAAACGCTCACGCCCGAGGCGCTGGCGCAGACCGCGCCGAGCGGCTGGGGACCGATTACCTATCGCCAAAATACGGAACTTTCCATCGAGGCCTGGCATTGGAATCCCGCTGGCACGTGGAGCGATTCGCGCGGCCGCGGTTACTTCACAGGCTCTTCGGCATTGGGCGCGCCCATTGACTACTCCTTCGGTTACACGCTGCCTCGCCGCGGTTCGACGCGCAACGACGGCACCGGCAACTCGGGCTACTCGATGCTGACCGACGGCGACCTGCGCACCTTCTGGAAGAGCAATCCTTATCTGAGCAAGCGCTACACTGGCGAAGACGACACGCTGCATCCGCAGTGGATCTTGATCGACCTGAAGCGCAAAGAGAACATCAACGCACTGCGCATCGCCTGGGCCGAGCCTTACGCGCGTCGCTATCAGATTCAGTATTGGAATGGCGAAGATCCGATCGGCAAGCCCACGCAGGGCGTTTGGATCGCATTGCCTGACGGCGTGGTTAGCGCGGGCCGTGGCGGCACCGAGACGATCCACTTTTCCGGCGAGGCGTTGCCCATTCAATTTTTGCGCATCGTGATGAGCGAATCATCCAACACCTGCGATGCCGACGGTCCCTCTGATCCGCGTAACTGTCTCGGCTACGCGGTGCGCGAGCTCTACGTCGGCTCGCTGTCGGCCGATGGCGGCTTCCACGACGCGGTGCGCCACGTGGCCGATCAGGATCAGACGACGACTTACACTTCGTCGGTCGATCCCTGGCACGAGCCTTCGGGACTGCAAAATAAATTGCAGGCGCAGGTCGGCTTCGACAAATTTTATACAAGCGGCGTTACGCACGGGCTGCCCGCGATGATTCCCATCGCCATGGCCTATAACCAGCCCGAAGACGCGGTCGAAGAGTTGCGCTACCTTGAGGCGCGCCATTATCCGATCTCCTACGTCGAAATGGGCGAGGAGGTCGATGGCCAGTACATGCCGCCAGAAGATTACGCGGCGCTCTACATCCAATTTGCCCGTGCGCTGCACGCCTTCGATCCCAAGCTCAAATTGGGCGGCCCGGCTTTTCAAGGATCGAATGATGATATTCAGACCTGGGCCGATGCGCAGGGGCGCGTCTCATGGTTGCAGCGTTTTCTCGATTACCTCAAGCAGCACAACTCGCTCAATGAACTTTCTTTCTTCTCTTTCGAGCACTATCCGCTTGAGCCATGCAAGTTTTCGTGGGACGCGCTCTACGACGAGCCGCGGCTGGTCTCGCACATTCTGCAAGTGTGGAAGGCCGACGGTCTGCCCGCGAACATTCCCGTTTTCATCACGGAGTCGAATCTTTCCGCCGGCGCCAGCGAGGCTTATTTCAACAACTTCTCCGCGCTGTGGCTGGCCGATTATGTCGGCAGTTTCTTAAGCTCCGGCGGCGACGGATTGTACTTCTTCCACTATCTGCCGCTGAAAAGTTATCGCGGATGCAATAACTCGATGGGCAACTTCGGCATGTTCCGCGTCGATGCCAATTACAAAATCGCGCAGCCTCTGGCGCAGTTCTTCTCGAGCCAGATGCTGATCGGCGAATGGCTCCAGCCGGGCGGCGATCGGCACGCGATCTATCCGGCCAGCTCAACCTGGGACGATGGCGCCGGCCACTCGCTCGTCACCGCCTACGCCGCGCTGCGGCCCGACAAAAAGTGGTCGGTGCTGCTCGTCAATCGCGATCAGGAAAATGCTCACACGGTGCGCGTTGTCTTCCAAGCTGGCGAACACGGCGCCGAGCGCGGCTTCACCGGCGAGGTTGAGTCCTCGCTCTTTGGCAGCGGCCAGTATCAATGGCATGCCGAGGGCGTGCAGCCAATGTCGCATCCAGATTCGCCTGAAGAACAGGCCTACTCGGCGAAGTCCACCGAAGGCTATGCCTATCCTGACGGGCCGCTGGTGCGCAAAAATCTGCCGGCGGGCGAATTCAGCATTCCCGCCGCTTCAATCATGGTGTTGAAGGGATCAGTCCCCGACGGCCAATAAAAATCGTGGTGATCTTTCGATAAAAGAAAAGTGCCGATCGGATGATCCGATCGGCACTTTCTTTTATCGCGATTGCGCCACGCTTATTGCTGCTGCGCCAGAAAGCGATCGACCTCGTCGCGCGAGGCCATTGACGGTTGTGCGCCCGCTCGCGTAACGGAGATGGCCGCCGCCGCGGAGGCAAAGCGCGCGGCCTCGACTGGTTCCGAGCCAAGCATCAATGCTGCCGCGAATGCGCCATTGAAGGCGTCGCCGGCCGCCGTGCTGTCTACAGCTTTCACGTGGAAGGCCGGCAGATCGACGCGCTGGCTGCCGGGCGCGGTTAGCGAAAGACCATGTTCGCCGCGCTTGAGCACGATTCCGGTTAGTCCGCGCGCGAAGAGCGCCTTGTACTGCTCGTCTGGATTTTGCGCCGCCGCGTAGAAAGCGGCCTCTGTTTCGTTGGGCGTAAACCACGTGACGGCGCGCAGCAATTCATCGGGCAGTGCTTGCGCCGGCGCTGGATCGAGCATCAGCGGAATGGATTCGCGGCGGCAGATTTGCGCCAGGTAGCTGATCGTTTCCAGGGGAATTTCCAGCTGCGCCAGAACCAGACCGGCTTGGCGCAGCGCGTCGATCTGGCGGTCGATGTCTGCGGGCGCGATGCGCGCATTGGCGCCTGGCGCCACCACAATGCAATTTTCGCCTGCGTCTGAAACTTCAATCAGCGCCACGCCAGAGGCTTCGTCGATCGTATCGACGCCGGAGACGTCCACCCCCGCGTCTACCATGCTTTTGCGCAGCACCGCGCCAAATGCGTCGTTGCCGAGCTTGCCGATCATGCGCACGCCGCAGCCCAGCCGCGCCGCAGCCACTGCTTGATTGGCGCCCTTGCCGCCGGGATGAATGCGAAACTCCGAACCCAGCAGTGTTTCTCCAGAGCGGGGAATTCTGCCGACACGGCAAACTAGGTCGGCATTGATACTGCCAACCACGGCGATCGGCTTTTTAAATGTGCTTCCGTACATCGACACCTCGAGTAAATAGTCGCAGTGCAAAAACTTCTGCTTAGAACAGCGGGGAAAGTGCGACCAGCATCAGGCCGGCTATAAACAAAGCGAACATGGCGGCGACCAGCTTCTTGGCTAGCGCCGGTGCTCCGGAAAATTCGCGCCACACAAAAACTCCCCAAAAGGCCGAGACCATGGTTGCGCCTTGGCCGATTGAATACGAAGTCGCCGGGCCAACAATCGCCGTGCGCGAGGCCACAAAATTCAGCATCGAGCCCGTGCACCAGATCAGGCCGCCTAGAATTCCCCATAAATGCCAAATGCACGGCGCGGCAAAATATTCCTTCATCGCCACCGGCTGGTCGCCGTCGAGCGGCCGCCGCATCAGCCAGGCATTCACGGGAATCGTACTCAGAAAAACGCCGATGGTGAAAATCAGCGTGCTGGCGTAGGGGCTCAGCGCTGCCTCCCCGCTCATCGAGCGGGAGACGAAGGGATAAAACATGCCCATTAGCAGGCCGGCGAAAATGCTCAAAATCAGCCCGCGGCGGCTGCGGGCGCCCTGCCCGCCTTCACGTACGCCATAGGCCGATGCGTCGCACACAATCGCCGCCACCACCAGCAGGATTCCGCCAAACAGCATCAGCGGATTGCCGCGCGGCGCAATGCAATAGCTCGATACGGCCCCAACCACCAGCGCCAACCCGATGCCGACCGGAAATGCGACGGCCAGGCCCGAGAGGTTGATGGCGGCCACCAGCACCAGATTGGCGATGTTGAAGGTGATGCCGCCTAAAATGGCTAGGCCGATATGGCTCCAGTCGGCTTGGCTTAAATTCGCCAGTAGCGGAACTCCGGCCGAACCGTGGCTGCCGAGCGTGAATCCCCAGGCCAGAGCCGCCAGCACCAGCCCCACCGCGTAGTCCCAGTAAAAAAGCTGAAAGCGGAATTTCGGGCACAGCTTGAGGGTGTTGGCCCACGATCCCCAGCAAATCATGGTGATGATCGTGAACAAAAGCGCAATGGCGTAGGTCTCTGGTTGATACATCGACAGACCTTCTTTCTTTGTTCGTGCGGTTAAAGAGCGCCGCATTTCAGCGCGGTTTGGCTCCTGAATTTACCGAAATAAAAGGTTTCAAAATCTCGTGAATGAGACTAGACTAGCCTTCATGTTCTGTCAAGGTCGCCGTTTGGCGGAGGCTTGCAGATAGATGTTAAACGAGAGCGGCCGGCCGCCGTTTCCCGCCCGAGCGGCTCTGAAATCGGCGGGAAGAAGATACGTCTTTTGAGGTTTTGCACTAGACTGGTTAAAGTCATCAAAGCCAAGAAGATTTGTGTATGTACTACGCGCGCGGACGCGGAGGAACGGAGGCGTTCTTCTGCCCGAGTGTAAGCGTTTGTGAGCTATCGATTATGGCGAACATGAAGCAAATCGCAAAGCTGGCCGGCGTTTCGCTGGGCACCGTTTCGCATGTGCTGAATGGCACGGCGCGCGTACGCGAGCCGTTGCGCAAGCGCGTGCTGGAGGTGGTGCAAGCCTCTGGCTATCAGCCCAGCCAGTTGGCGCGCGGCCTGCGCCGCGACAAAACCAACATGATCGCCATGATCATTCCCGACATCATGAATCCTTTTTTCCCCAGCGTGGTGCGGGGAGCGGAAGATCTTGCTTTCGCCAATGGCTACCGCATGATTCTCTGCAACACGGATAACGATCACGCCAAGGAAATTGTGCAGTTGCAGTCGCTACGCTCGTATTTTCCCGCCGGCCTGATCGTCATTTCCTCGAACTTCAGCGACTTGACCGCGCAGGCCAAGTCCTACCGCGAAAATGGCGCCGCGGTTGTTTGCATCGATCGTCTGCCGCCGAATTGGGATGGCGATACGGTGACCATCGACAACGTAGACGGCGCGCGCAAAGCCACACGATTTTTGATCGAGCAGGGGCATAAAGCGATCGCCATGATTGCCGGTCCGCAGCTTTTAACCAATGCGCAGGACCGGCTGGAAGGCTATCGCCGGGCCATGCAGGAAGCGGGCCTGCTCATACTGCCAGGCTTGGTGCAAGAGGCGAGCTTCGATCATGCGGGCGGTTATACGAAGACCAAAATGCTGTTGCGTCTGCTGCCCCGACCGACGGCGATTTTCGCTTCGAATGACATGATCGCCATGGGCGCGTTGCGCGCGATTCGCGAGGCGGGGCTGCGCTGCCCCGAAGACATCTCTCTGATTGGCTTTGACGGCCTCGATTTGACCGAGATGATCACGCCGCAATTAACCTCGGTTTATCAGTCGCCCTACCAGCTTGGGGCGACGGCCGCCCGCATCGTGCTCGATCGCGTAGTCGATCGGGAGAGCTCGCCGCGGCACGTGGTTCTGGGAACGGAACTGAGGATTCGGGAGTCGGTGGCGCGGCCGCCGGCGTGTGCGGCCAACCGCCCATCTCGTTGAATATAAACCCAATACATCCGAAGCGTTTTCTGGCTCGCGCTTGAATCGCGCTGCGCGCTTATCTCGCACAAAAGACACATTATAGTTTTTTTCTAAAAATAGTATTGCTTTTTCATGAAAAAAACATTGACAATTGAATCGTTTCAACCGATATTAATTCGCTGAGGCACTTTGTTCGTTTTCGGAGGATACATGAATTCGCAGTGGCGAAATTGTTGCGATCGAAGCCGGTCGTTTTTTCTTTGTCTATTTGCCGCGCTAGTTGTTCTGTTTGCGTCGGGCGTATATGGGCAGGGTTATTTTGGGTCTGTCAGCGGCACGTTAGCCGACAAAACAGGCGCCGCCATTGCTGGCGCCAAAGTGACGCTGCTCGATCAGGATAAGGGTTATCGCTTCACGGGCATTTCTGACGAAACGGGCCGGTATCTGTTCCGCTCCGTGGCGCCGGGACTCTACACGGTCATTGCCGAGGCTCCTGGCTTTGAAAAAAGCATGCGCACGGGCATCCGTTTAAATGTCACGCAAAACTCGACGGCCAATTTGACCATGACGGTCGCCAGCTCGACCGAATCTGTCGTGGTCAATTCGCAAGCGCAACTTCTCGACATACAAGACGCCACTGGAGGACTGGTGGTGAATCGCAACTTCATCGATAGTCTGCCGCTGGTCGATCGCTACGTGATGGATCTGGCCATGCTTACGCCCGGCGTTACCGAAGCCGATAACCAGAGTCCGGTAAGTGGCACGGGCACGAACTTTGTCTCCAACGGCAGCCGCAACTCGACCGCCGACGTGTTGATGGATGGCGTCACCGTAACCAACATGGAACCGAATGGCGGCGTAACCCAGGTTACTTACATGCCCTCTTCGGAGTCCGTCGAGGAATTCCGTGTTGAGCAATCGAACTTTTCGGCAGAATACGGATTTTCTGGTGCTTCGGTGGTGAACCTAGTCACCCGTTCGGGATCTAATGAATTCCACGGCGGCGTCTACGACTATATTCGCAACAAGATTACAGACTCCAATACTTGGTTTAACAATTACAACGGCATTGCGTTACCCCCCGTGCACCGCAATAACTATGGCGGCACCTTCGGCGGCCCCATTTGGCGTAACAAGACCTTTTTCTTTGTGGATTATTCAGGCACACGGTCCAGTACGGCCTATACCTATGAAGCCGGCGTTCCCACCACGGAGGAGCGCACCAGCGGCGACTTTGGCGCGGTTTGCACCACCCAGGGCGGCAGCTTTGATTCCAATGGCCAGTGCTCCGTTGCGTCTGGCCAAATCTGGGATCCTTACACCGGAACTTATGGAACCTACACGGACCCCAACAGCAATAGCACGACCGGCGCCGTACGCAGCGCATATATTCCTTACAACAAGATTGGCGATTATGCCAGCCCAGGCAACTCGAAGTTGACAGGCACAGGCTACGAGTTAGGCACAGGCAAGGGAAACCTGATCGATCCTGTCGCCAAAAAAATGATGAACCTGTATCCCACGCCAACCGCTAGCATGGCTTCGCCCACGATCTATTACAACTGGACCAGCTCAGGCGCGAATCATACGGTAAACGATCAATTTGACATTAAGATCGATCACCGCTTTAACCAGAAAAACCTGTTGAGCGCCAAGTATTCGCAGGAATCGGACAGCACGGAAGGTTATAACTGCTACAACAGTTATATTGACCCATGCGGAGGCGGACCCAATCACAGCCATGCACATCTGTTTTCGTTGAATGACGTGCATACATTCAGCCCGACTATGCTGCTGACTACCGTTTTCGGCTTCACCAGAGGCAGCGAGCGCATCAGCGCCTACAATGGCGATGGCGGCGTTACCGATCCCCTTTCCTCGCTGGGATTTCCTTCTTACCTGAATTCGAATGGCTTTATGGGCGTGCCGGCGATCTATCTTAGTGAGAACTATTACACGGCATCGAATAGTTTGACTGCTGGCAATAATCCCTATGGCAACTACAAGGAAGGCCAGAGCACCGCGCAACTGTCAATCTCTTTGGACAAGGTCCACGGCAACTTCGATACTAAGTTCGGCTTCGAGGGTCGCCAGCATCAAATGAACTATATCCAAACCAACGCGCCGAATGGAGACTTTACCTTCTCGCGAACGGGCACTTCGGCATGCCCAGCCGCTATGACTTACTGCGGTGGCGACGCCATGGCCAGCTTCATGATGGGAAATATGAGCTATGCCACATACGAAATTCAGGATCAGCCGGCCACGGAAGATCATCAGTTTGCCGGATATGGGCAAGAAAACTGGAAAGTCAACCGCAACTTAACAATTAACGTTGGCTTGCGCTACGACATTACGCTCCCTCGCTCCGAGCGCTTTAACCGGCAAAATTGGTTCGATCCCACGGCAACCCTGCCACTTACCATCTCTGGCATGGGAACGCTCTATGGCGGCGAGGTATTCGCCAGTTCCAAGCAGCGGCATATCGTCAACACGGATTGGCACGACATACAGCCGCGCTTTGGCATCGCCTACCAAATCAATTCAAAAACGGTCGCGCGCGGCGGCTATGGCATTTACTATTCGCAGTCCCGCGCCGGCGTCAATGGCGTTGCTCCTTACGGAGCGCAGGGATATAACCAGTGGACCTCGGCTATTACGACATACCAGGACGACGGCGCTACACCTTATTTGCACCTGAGCAATCCCTTCCCCAGTGGATTGACTAAGCCTAGCGGAAATACCCTGGGATTGATGAACGATGTAGGTACGAGCGCTACAGGTCCGTTCCGCTCGATGACCAATACTCCCTACGAGCAAAGCTGGAGCTTAGGCATCGAACGCCAGGTTCCATGGAATATCTTCCTCAGCGCAACTTATAACGGAAAGAAAGGTACGCATCTGTATTTTTCCGGCGCTAACTGGATCAATCACCTGGGTTCCGGGGTAGAGTCGTATTCCTCTTCGCAAATGGCCGATCTTACCAACATGGTTAGCAACCCGTTCTATGGCACGATTACGGATAGCAATAGCGCCCTGTCGTCTTCGACCATTGAGGCTTATCTGCTTGACCTGCCTTATCCGCAGTTTCCGGGGGGCGTTTCCACCGAGGCTTGGCCGGTGGCTAACTCCATCTATCATGGATTGCAGTTAGAGGCCGAAAAGCGGTACTCGAATGGGATGCAGTTCCTGGTTTCTTATGTCTGGTCGAAGTCAATCGATAATGCTTCGGTGGGCGACGACAATACAACCTGGCTGGGCGGCGCGACGAGCCTGCAGAACCCCAATAACCTCAAGGCGGAACGGAGTTTGTCGAGCTTTGACATCCCTTCGGTTTTCCAGCTTAGCTATCTTTACGAGCTGCCTATCGGCCGGGGCAAGGCGTTATTCAATCACATGCCGGAGTGGCTTGATGCGATTGTGGGTGAATGGCAGACCAACGGCATCTGGCGCGTATCGAGCGGCCGGCCGCTCTGCTTTACCACCAGCGACGGCACGGCTATTCCCAGCTACGGCACGCAGCGGCCGAACATTACAGGCAAGCTGCGGCGCGCAGGCGGCAAGGATTCAGACTGGATTAATGGTTACTTTGCCAATGCTTCCTCCGTGCTGTCGCTCCCTGATTCGTATACGCTGGGCAACATGCCGCGTACTACGGCCATGGTGCGCACGCCGTTGGGTTTCAGCTCGAACCTTTCCATGCAAAAAATATTTATGCTGGATTCTCTGCACAAAGGGCTGCGGGCAGAAATGCGCTTGGAGGCGGAAAACGCGCTGAACCATCCGGTCTTTGGCGATCCTGACGTATCGCTAGATGATTCGAGTTTCGGCGAGATAACTTCCACCGCCAACAATCCGCGGCAGGTTCAACTTAGCGTCAAAATTAAATTCTAGCCATGTAACAAAGTAGTCAAAAGTAGCGCCGGACTGATTGCTCTTATTGATCATAAGGCGCTACTTTTATGCCCTTCCTGGCTGGGGCGTCGCGAGTTTTCCGCCGGCGCGCCTTCCCTCCTGTTCGATCGCAATTCCACCTGAACGAAATACTGCGCAGAAAAAAATAACGGAGAAGGAGAGTACGGCGATGACTTTCATTGAGAAAGCAGCTAAGAAACTGTGCGCCGTTGGCCTGCTGCTGTGGTGTGCAATAGCGGCGGCGGGCGCGCAAACGGCCTATATTCGCGTTAATCAGGCAGGCTACGAAGTTGGCCAGACGGCGCGCGCCTATCTGATGACCACGACGCAACCTACCGGCGCAAAATTCAGCGTGATCGCTCAGGATGGAACGGTTCATAAGTCGAAGATCGGCGGCCTGGTGGGAAGCTGGGCGCACAGCATCGATACAAGTTACAACGTCTATGCGCTGGACTTCACGGTTCCGGCCGGCATTTATACCATCGCCGTCACGGGTTCGGTCTCGGCGACTTCGCCGCGTTTTGCCGTCGATACGCCCGACGTTCTTTATTCGGGATTGCTGTTGAATACCTTGTTTTATTACCAGACCGAACGCGACGGGTCGGATTACGTCCATAACGCATTGCGCAGCGCGCCGGGGCACTTGAAAGACGAGCACGCCACGCGCTACGCGACGCCGCCGCTCGACGACGACGATTATATCGACAACGTTCCGCCTGCCGGGCCGCTGGTCAAGTCGGGAATGAAAGAGATCGACGCTTCCGGCGGATGGTGGGATGCGGGCGATTATCAAAAATACGTTTCCAACAGCAGTTATGTAACGGCGCTGATGGAGATCGGCGTGCGCGATTTTCCCGCGCAGATGGGCTCCGACGCGCTGCTCTATCCGGCCGCGCCGCCGGTCGCGGCTTCTTATGCGGGAAGCAGCGGACGCGGCGCGCCGAAGTCGACCGATTTTACCAAGGAAGCAAAATTCGGCGTCGACTGGTTGCTGAAGATGTGGGACAGCACGACCAAGACGCTTTCCTATCAGGTGGACAACAGTCAGGAGTGGGATTATTACGGCTCCGGCGATATTGCTTCGACCGCTGGTAACTGCGGCGGCAGTTACAGCTCGCCTTACTGCCTGATTACCGAATATGATATCTGGACCCTGCCACAGGCGGCCGATAACTATCTGCAGGATGGTGACACCAAGGCTTGCAATCCGTTAACGACAGGCTTTGTCTGCAACCGCCCGGTTTTTACAACGCTGCCGGCCGATACCAAGATGAGCCCGAATCTTGCGGGGCGTTTGGCAGCGGATTTCGCTCTCTGCGCGCAATTGAATTTGGTCAGCGATCCTAAACGCGCCAATCGCTGCCTGGTGAATGCCGAGACGATCTATGCGCTGGCCGATCTCAGCTTCAGTGATCCGGCGCCTTCGCCGGGCAGCGGCAGTTGCTCCGATTGCCTGCTGACCAGCATGCCGGCCAATGCTGAAACCTCGTGGGATGACGATATGGAACTGGGCGCGACGGAGCTTTACTTCGCGCTCACGGCCGCACAAAATGCCGGCGCGGCCTCCACCGGTCTGACGCAGAGCGATCCGCTGGCCTATTTGCGGCAGGCCACAAAGTTCGCCAAAAACTACGCGCAGAAGGTATACGCCACCGGCAACGGCGATAGCTTGAATCTCTACGACGTCAGCGGTCTGGCTCACTTCGAACTGATTCGCGCCATCGCTCAGGCCGGCGATCCCGAGGGGTTGGCTCTTTCGCGCTCAAAGCTGCGCAAGCAATTTCTCGCGCAGGTCGATGCGGCGATCACGCAAGCCGGAGCCGACGCCTGGGAGTTTGGCGAAGAGTGGGACAACGGCGATGTGACCTCGCATGGCGCCGGGCTTTCGGTGATGGCGAGCGAGGCCTATTGGCTGACGGGCGCGAAAAAGTACGACAGCTACGCGCAGCGCTGGTTGGGCAACATTCTGGGCGCTAACGCCTGGGGTTCGTCGTTCATCATCGGCGCCGGCAGCACTTTCCCCAACTGCATTCAGCACCAGGTGGCGAATCTGGCCGGTTCCTTGTCGGGAACCAGCGGCGAGACGCCGATTCTTTGGGGCGCTTCGGTCGAGGGTCCGTCGAATGACACCAGCTCCGGCACGCTAGAGAATATGCGCCTCTGCCCGGCAGACGGCTCCGATCTCTTTGAGCAATTTAACGGCAACAGCGGAAGCTATAAATCGTCGATTTATACCTACTACCAAGACAATGTGCAGTCCTACACCACGACCGAGCCGGCTATTGACTTAACGGCTCCATCCTTCTTGATGTGGTCTTGGCGGTTGGCCGGAGGACCGGCGTCAAACTGATTGTTGCGCGCATTCAAAAACGAAGGGCCAGACTCGAACGAGTCTGGCCCTTTTGCCTGTGTGGGCTTTCTTTACTTGCGTCCGAGGTCGTTGCGCCAGGTGCGGCCGTCTTTTTCGAGTAAACGGTCGGCGCAGTCCGGTCCCCAAGAGCCGGCGAAGTAGTTCGGGAAAGCGTCGGGAGTTTTTGAAGCCCAGGCTTCGAGAATGGGCGTGTACAGCGCCCAACTGGTTTCCACGCCGTCGCGGTGCGAAAACAGCGTCTGGTCGTCGAGCAGCACGTCGAGCAGCAGCCGCTCGTAGCCGTTGGCGGTGGATTTGCCGAAGGCCGACTCGTAGTCGAAATCCATATTGACCGGGCAAACGGCCATCTGCGGGCTCGAAGGAACCTTGGCGCCAAAGCGCAGCGCAATGCCCTCGTCGGGCTGAATGCGGATGGTGAGCAGGTTGGGCTGAATCTGCCCGCAGGAGCAGGCGGCCGAGATACGGTTGAAGATCAAAAGCGGCGGCTGCTTGAAGACGATATTGATTTCGGTGGCGCGCTTGCGCATGCGTTTGCCGGCGCGCAGATAGAAGGGCACACCGGCCCAGCGCCAATTGTCGATCGAAAGCCGGAGTGCGGCGTAGGTCTCGGTGCCGGATTCGGGATTGACGCGTTCCTCGTCGCGATAGCCGACCACGTGCTGGCCTGAGACCATCCCCGGCCCGTACTGGCCGCGCACGGCATTGAGGATCGGAATCGGCGGAATCGCCTGCCAGACCTTGAGCTTTTCTCGCCGTACGCTTTCGGCCTCGAAGCTCGAAGGCGGCTCGAGCGCCACCAGCGCCAGCAGCTCCATCATGTGGTTCTGCACCACGTCGCGCAGCGCGCCGGCCTTTTCGTAAAACGGCCCGCGGCCTTCGACGCCGAGGGTTTCGGCCACCGTGATCTGCACGTGGTCGATGTAGTTGCGGCTCCAGATGGGTTCGAAGATGCCGTTGGCGAAGCGGAAGACGAGTAAATTTTGGACGGTTTCTTTGCCCAGGTAGTGGTCGATGCGGAAGACCTGGTTCTCGTCAAAGACGGCGTTGACGCCGCGGTTGAGATGGCGGGCCGATTCCAGATCGTGGCCGAAGGGTTTTTCAATCACGACCGCCGAGCGGCCGTCATCGGGCTTGGCCATGCCGTGCGCGCCCAGGTTCTCGATAATGCCGGAGAAGAACTCCGGCGCGGTGGCCAGGTAATAGAGCCGGTCTGGCCCCAGGTCTTTCTCCTGGGCAATGCGGTTGAGCTCGGCCTTGAGCGCGTCGTAGTGGGTGGGGTCGTCGAAGTTGAGGGCGAAGTAGCCAATCTGCGAGACGAAGGCGGCGAGTTTTGGGTCGTCAGGAGAGACGCCATCGAACTCGATGATGCCCTGGCGCATTTCCTGCGCAAAGGCCTCGCCCAGCGGCCGGCGGGCGACGCCGACAATCGCGAATTGCTTAGGCAGAAGATCGGCCTGATAGAGGTGAAAGAGCGCCGGCATCAGCTTGCGTTTGGTTAAATCGCCCGATGCGCCGAAGATTACCAGAACGCCGGGATCGGGAATGCGCTCGCCGCCCTTGGGCAGTTGCGACAAATCCTCAGCGTTGACGCTCATGTGCATGGTTGCCATTGCGGATTCCTCTCGTAAAGCAGCTTCTAGCCGCTAGCTACTAGCCTCTAGCTCATCGCGCGAGGGGATGACTTGTCAATTACCTTCCCCGCAAGAGCTAGAAGCTAGAGGCTAAAAGCTAGAAGCTGTCTTTACTTTTTCGCAATGGCGAAGCGCCGGTTGACCTCGGCCCAGTTGACCACATTCCACCAAGCGGCCAGATAGTCGGCGCGGCGGTTCTGATACTTGAGGTAGTAGGCGTGCTCCCACACATCGTTATAGAGAATGGGATAGAGCCCCTGCGAGATGGGCGACTCCTGGTTGGAGGTGGTTACGATCTTCAGCTTGCCTTTTTCGTAGACCAGCCAGCCCCAGCCGGCGCCGAACTGCTTGGCCGTGGCCTCGTTGAAGGCCTTCTTGAAGGCTTCGAAGTCGCCGAAGTCGGCCGCGATCTGCTTGGCGATTTCGCCGGTGGGGTTACCGCCGACGCCCGCTGTGCCAGCCGGGCCCATCAGCTTCCAAAAGCCGGCGTGGTTGGCGTGGCCGCCGCCGCTGTTGCGTACAGCGGTGCGGGCCGCCTCGGGAACCGAGGCCAGGTCGCGGATCAGATCCTCGACCGGCTTGGCGGCCAGCTCCGGGTAGTTGGCCACGGCGGCGTTCAGATTGCTGACGTAGGTCTGGTGATGCTTATCGTGATGCAGGTGCATCGTTTCGGCGTCAATGAAGGGTTCGAGTGCGTTGTACTCATAGGGAAGCGGCGGTAACTCGTAAGCCATAGGGCAATCTCCTTCGTTCGGATTGTACTGCGCGTTATGCGCGAATTGGACCGAATCAAGCCAATTCTGATTTAAACCCCAGATGGCATCAAATTCATGACATCTAAGTGAATAGATGCGGTGGGGGGCGGCTGGATGCGGGAAAGTTTACGTTCGCTGCCCGGAGCGTGGAAACCAGCTTGCGTTGCCTGGAACCGGCAACACAGGCTCGGTGAAGGGCGGCTGGGCCGGGAAGATTTCAAGCGCGGGCGGCGTTCGGCCGGTAGTTTCGACGGCCAACGAAATGCGGTGACCCTCGCGGTCGAGCTGGCAAAAGCGCCAGCGGGCGCAATCGGGCTCGACGACCGGGTCGGCTTTGAGGCGCAGCCCTTCATCGCCGCCGAATAAAAACGAAATTTTGCTCAAGGGCAGCGCGAGGCCCAGGCCGCGAGCCTTGATGTAGGACTCCTTGAGGGTCCAGAGGGAAAGCGCGCGCAGGGGCTGGTCGGCGACCGGCAGTGCGGCGAGTTGCTCGCGCTCGGCCGGCGAAAAAACTTTTGTGACCAGCGGCAAGATCGATGCGGCGCGATGGAAGGGCTCGACATCGACGCCGATTTCGCCGCCGACCTCGCCGTCGTCGCCCAACCGGCCGATAAGGCAAACAGCCAGATCGACGCTATTCGACTGGTTGAAGGCGAGGCCGCAGGGGGGCGCGGGCGCGGGCTTGCCATACTTGCCGAGCGTGTAGCTCCAATCGCGCGGCGGCAGGGGGTGGGCCTGCGAGAGGGCGGTGCGCGCCAGGGCGTGGGTGGCGAGGAACTCGTGGCGATGGCGGGCGAAATGGAAGCGGGCGGCGCGGGCGCGTTCGGGCTCGTCAAGCAACTCGGCGCAGGCCTGCTCAACGGCTGGATCGGCGAGAGCTGCCGGGGCGGCGTACCAGAGACGGAGAAAAGGCGCGTGCAATGGATGGGCGTTGTTGTGCGGAGTCATCGCTGGCTTTCAGCATACGGCGCGGGGCGAAGGCGGGCACGGAGGAGTTGCCGCGCGGGCGAAAAAAGAGTTGCAACGCGGTGGCTGGTAATGGGATACAATTCCGCAAGGCTGAAGTCATATTCGGCCGGTCTGCGGCGGCAGACGCAGCGAAAGAAAAGTGCTGGGGAGAGCGAGATGTTCACTGAACGGAAGCGCGTGCAATTCAATTACCCGGCAATCGTTACGGCGGCGGTGGCCTGTTGCCTGCTGCGGGCTGTCTGGTACTCGATCTTTTTTGAGACGTGGCTCAACGGCATGGGGCGCAATCGGGCCTGGTTCGATGGAACGGGCGTAAGCCTGATTTTGCAGTTCTGCACGGCGTTTTTGGCGGCGGTGCTGCTGGCGGCGGCCATCTCCGGTTTTACCCAACTGACGGGATTGCTGACGGCGCGGCGCGGCGCAAAGGTGGCTGCGTGGCTATGGCTGGGACTGTTGCTGCCGACCGAGGCCACGCAGAGCGTCTTCGCCGTGCGTACCTACGAGGCATTTGCGCTGAATGCCGGCTTTTGGCTGCTGGGCATGGCGATGATAGGGGCGATCGTCGGCGGGTGGAAAAAGGGAAAAGGCAGGGAATAGGGAGTAGGGAACAGAAGCATCGACATAGGGCATTCGAAGTTGCTCTTGAATAAAAATCTCCTTCTGAGCGAAGGTCGCCGCGCTTTTTGCGCTTCTCCGCGGCGGAGAGCCGAAGAACCTCCGGTTGCTTTTCGTCGCAGATCGCTCCGTATCGATTTCAAAAAAGCAGAGGCATAAGTTCAGAAAATCGGCTTCTGTTCCCTAATCCCTGTTTTTTTATTTCCTGCCTTTCTACTCTGGCGGGGGATAGAAGGGGAGCTTCTCGTTTTTCTGGTTGGCGCGGCGGATGGTGGCGTCGCCGAAGAGAAGCGCCGGAGCCAGCACGGTGGTCGGCGGGTCGGAGAGGTAGTTGGCGGCCCAGAGATTTTTGCCCGCGGCCTCGATGCTCGAGCGAAGCGCGCGCTGATCGATCTCGTCGAGAACCGCGCCGCGCACCAGTTCGCGCTTGCCGTCGGCAGCAACGCGGTAAAGCAAACGCGGCACGCGCTCGCCGCCCAGGGTTTCAACGTAATAGACGGCGGGCAGAGCGCGATCGCGAGCCAGATCGAGTAGTTTTTGATTGAGCGCGTCGTCGGAGAGCCCGTTTTCCGCCGAGATTTTGAGCACGCCGATCGTCGGACGCGGCGCGCCGGCCAGCGCTGCTCGGCCGTGGCCGTTGGAGTTTGGAAAATCGCGCACCGGCGTGCGGCCGATAAGGTAGCTGACGAGGCGGCCGGATTCGACCAGGCTGACGGGCTGCGCGGCGACGGCTTCGTCGTCGACAGCGTAAGCGCCGACGAGGTTTTTGCCGTTGAAGATTTTCAGTCCCGGATCGTCGACGGCGCTCATGAATTCGGGCAGCACGCGGGCGTGGTAGCTGGAGGCGAAGGGGCCGTTGGTGCGGGCCTCGGTGCCGAGCGGCGGCCGGGTGGCGGTGACGGCCGAGCCCAGCAGCGAATGCAGCGTGTCGGCTGCGGCGTCGGCGCTCATCAGCAGCGGGCCGTGGTACTCCTCTTCAACCAGCGGAGCTTTGCGCAGCGCGGCCAGCGAGGCGATCTTGTCCGCGGCGCGGCGGTTGAACTCGGCTTCGGAATCAAGATCGGCGAGCGCGGTTCCGGTGGTGGAGTAGGAGCGGTCGAGGTTCATGCCGTCGGGGGCTTGCGCGCTGGCGGCGAAGGCTTCTTGCAGTTGCGTGGAGGCTTTGCGGACGATCGCGCCTTCGCTGGTGGCGATCCACGTGGTGACGGCGCGGGCACGGAAGCTGGCGGCTGAGTATTCCACGTCGCGCTGGCCGGCGCTGACGGCCGGGTCGGTGCGGTAAAGGCCGCTGGCTCGGGCCACGCGCCCGGTCCAGGCATCTTCGTCGATGGCGAGCGTGGCGGCCGATGCGGCCAGCGAAACGACAGGTTTTTCGCGGCTGAAGTCGTCGGCCTGCGGCGGAGTTTGCACTTGCTTCAGCTCGGCCTGTTTTTGCGCGTAAGCGGCCAGCGCGTTTTTGTAGGCCTGGTCGGTGGCTTGCCAAAGCGCGGAGCGCAGCGCGATGGGGTCGTCGTCGAGCGCGGCCAGTTCGAGCACGCCGTCGCCGCGGGCGCTGGAGCTGTCGGTTTTGTAGTCGCCCACGCGAACCGTGGCGCGCGCCACGCGCTGGTGGGTGCGGTTCGAGCCCTGGCTGGCGCCGAAGGCCGCCTGCGTTTGGAATTCGTCGATCTCTTCGACGGTGAACTGGATGAAGAAAGGTTTGGCGAAACCTTTGAGCTCAAGCTGATTCATGCTGCGGTCGAGCTCGGCGAGCATGGCTTTGAGAACGGGATCGTGCTCGGCGGCAGCGCGGGTTTGCGGCGGCGTCGCGACGGGTTGCGCGGAGAACGCCTGCGGAGCGCAGAAACAAAGCGCCAGCGCGGCGGAGGCTAGTCGAGCGGTTGAACACATGCGCTTCATTGCGCCTCCTTGGCGGCAGCGTTGCCCTGTTTCCTGTTCCCTGTATCCGCGCCGGGAATCGGCAGGATCGGCGGGCGCGCCGTGCCCTGGGGCTGGCGCTGGGTTTCCATTTCGCTTACGAGCATCGCGGGGGCGATGGCGCTGACCGATACCGAGCCCGACTCGGCGCCGCAGATGCCGTTGAAGACTTCACTTTTGTCGCTGGTGGCCAGAATGCGCTTCATGGCGGCCAGCGGCGTGCCCACGATGCTGACGCCGCGCACCAACTCGTCGGGCCGGCCGTCAACATAAACCCGCCAGACGACGAGCGGAATCACCTGGAAGGCCTGCGGCGAGCGGCGCTGCGTGACGGCGAAGCCCGAGGAGATGTCTTCGAAGTAAAGGCCGTATGGCTTGCCCTGTTTTTTTGCTTCGGCGATCAACTGCTCGCGCAGCGCGGCCTCGGGAACGGCGTGGGTCGAAGTGACGACCAGATTGCCCTGCCGGCCGGTGGGTACGTGGCCGGATTCGGCGCGGCCGTGGCCGTTGGAAGCCGAAAAGTTGGCGATGGGCAGCCGCGACATCAAAAAGTTTTTGAGCACGCCGTTCTGGATCAGCTCGACGCGCTGGGCGCGCTGGCCCTCGTCGTCGTAGGCGTAGTTGCCGCTGAGCGCGGTCGCGCCGTAAGCGGTGAGGGTGGGATCGTCGGCCACGGAAAGAAAGGCGGGCAGAATCTCTTTGCCGATTGATTTGGTGAAGGTCTGGCCTTCGTCGTCGCCACGCTGGCGTTGGCCTTCGAGGCGGTGGCCCAGCACTTCATGGAAGAAGACGGCGGCGGCGCGGCCTGAGAGCAGCGCCGGTCCGTCGAAGGGCTGAGTGACGGGGGCTTTGCGCAATGCTTCAAGACTTTGGCCGAGAGAGCGGACGGCGGCTTCTATCTCGGATTGTGTGGGCAGCCCGTCGAGGGTCTCGGCCTCGAAGGTCTGGTCGCGAAAAAGATCCATGCCGTCGTTGGCGCGGGTGACGGCGATGACGACCAGCCGCGCGGCCAGATGCGGCTCGACGACGCGCGAGCCATCTGACGAGGCGAAGTAGTCGGTCTCATTATGCACGGTGAGAACGACCATGTTCTCGTAAACCTCGGGGAACTCGCGGAAGATGCGCGAGAGCGCGCGCACGCGCTGCTCCCAGGCGGCGCGGTCGATGGCGACCGTGGGCGCGGCGGCGCCGATGTGCGTTTGCGGCGTTTCGCGGCTGAAGTCCGGCGAGTTGTCTTCTTCTTTAGCGCGAACCTGCGCCTCGGTTTTTACGCGCATGTAGTTGTCGAGGGCGCTGCCGTAGCCGGTGTTGGTGGCCAGCCAGAGCGAGCGCGCGATCGCTTCGCGGTCGTCGCCCAGCGGCAACGGCGTGGTGTTCACGGCCGAGGCGTGGTGGTTGCCGTGCGTGTTGTCGAGCTCGGGCGAGCCTATGCGGAGCTGCACGTCGGCCATCCGCAGCCGGTTGGCAGAGCTTTCAACCAGCGCGCCGTACTGGGCGCGGATGGTTGCGTAACTGGCGTCGGAGACCGAGTAGCTGATGAAGTAGGGAGGAATCTGCCTGTCGCCGCCAGCCGTCTTGCCCAGCGCGGTAAAGGCGCGGCCAAGCTCGCTGCTCATCGCGTCAAGCAAAAATGGCGAGGCCGCCGGCTGTTGCGCGCGGAAGGCCGTGGGCGAAGCGAGCAGCGAAAGCGCGAGCAGAAGGCCGGCGAGCCGGCGCGGTCTACGCTGTGGCAAAGGGTACGATTGTGGTGGCGTTCGTCTGATCTGTTCGAGTAAAAACATGAGTACGGAAGATTGTCGCAGAGTTGACCCACAACAATGAAGGGAAGATTTGCTATGAAATTTAGCCGCCGTTGGATGTTGGTGATTGCTTTGGCCGCGCTGGTTGCCGGATTGGCCGCCGCGCCGCTCTTTGCCCAGACGAATTCGACGCAAAATGCCGCGCCGCAGAGTGCGCCCGCCGCTCCGGTCGCGATTGCGCCGGCCGCCGCCCCGGCCGCCGCGCAGCAGGCCTACACGCTGCCGCAGGAAAAGCTGGCCAAAGCCGTCGCGCTTAACCGCATCCGGAATATTTTGAGCATTGCCGGGTCGATCTGGGGAATCGTTTTTGTCTGGCTGCTGCTGGCTCTGCGCGGCTGGAACTGGATCGAAGGCTGGACGCAGAAAATCACCGCGCGGAGATGGGTGCAGGGGCTCGTTTTCTTCGCGCTGTTTTTCGTCTTCTCTACTCTCGCCAGTTTGCCGCTCGATCTGGTTGGCCACTACTACGGCCGCGTTTACGGAATCAGCGTGCAGGGCTGGGGCAGTTGGTTTGCCGATCAGGGCAAGGCGCTGGGGCTAACGCTCATTTTCGGCGCGCCGTTGCTATTGCTCTTCAACTGGATTGTGAAGCGCTGGCCGCGCCGCTACTGGCTGGGGTTGTGGATCGTGACGCTGCCCATCCTGGTGCTGTCGATCTTTGCCGCGCCGCTGCTGGCTCCGCTCTTTAACAAATTCGAGCCGCTCGAAAAAAGCAACCCGGAGCTGGTGGCCCGGCTCGAGCAGGTGGTGGCGCGCACCGGAACCAGCATTCCCCCCGAGCGCATGTTTCTGATGAAGGCCAGCGCCAAACCAACGGGTTGAACGCCTACGTCAGCGGCATCGGCTCGACCAAGCGGATCGTGGTTTGGGACACGACCGCCGGCCGGATTCCCGACGATCAGGTGCAGTTCATCTTCGGCCACGAAAGCGGCCACTACGTGCTCCATCACATTCCGCAGGAGTTTGCCGGCAGCGCCGTTGGCCTGTTCTTCCTTTACTGGGCCTGCGCCGGTTTTGCGGCCTGGCTGCTTGCCCGCTTCGGCGCGCGTTGGGGCGCGGCTGAGCCGGCTTCGCGGACGGGGCTGGTCGTGCTGCTTTTCGCCATCTCGGTCGCCGGCTTCCTGCTGCAACCGGCCAGCGCAGCCTTCAGCCGCCACTTTGAGCATCAGGCCGATGTCTACGGTCAGGAGGCGATCCACGGCATCGTCGCCGATCCGCAAAAAACCGCCGTGGCGGCCTTCAACTCCCTGGGCGAGGCCTGGCTTGAAGATCCCGCGCCGAGTTCCTTTATCGAGTTCTGGCTCTATGACCACCCCAGCGTGCAGAGCCGCGCCAACTTCGCGCTGCACTACAACCCGTGGGCCAATGGCGGACACGGAAGGTTCTTTAAAAACTAAAGAACAGGGGACAGTGAACAGTGGACAGTGGACAGTTGTCAGTTGTCAGTTGTCAGAAGGCGACGAGAACGTTTTTACAGCGGTTGCCCCCGGTCCCTAGCTTTTGGGGACCGGGGAACCACAACAGTCCCCGAGAAAAAGCTCATATCTCCACGCTTTTTCTGTCCCCTGTCCCCTGTTCACTGTTCTTCAGTCCTTGGTCTCGATCAGTCGCCAGCCGTTTTGCGCGTAATAGCGGTAGAGGGCTTTGCCTTCGAGAATGGCGTCGAGGATAGCGTCATGCTCCAGACGGGCCGGCGGATGCCTCATGCCGAGCTGGGCCTCGTGCACGGTCTGGGGCGAGGCCGGATCGATGGTCCAGTTGAAGCCCAGAAGGCCGCTTGCGTTGTGGAGTTGCAGCCGCGAGGTTTCGGGAGCCGAGGTCAGCGTCGCGGGCGCTTCCGGCGCTCCAGAAAAAAAGACCAGCAGCGAAACCATCTCTTTTGCTGAGCAGAGAACGGCCCAGTCCGATGAGCCCGGCCGCTCCAAGCTGGCGTTGACGACATTTTCCGGGCCGTGGGCTTCGTAGCTTTGCGGAATCAGGCAGCCGCGAGCGAGCAGCACATTCCGCACGGCCGGCGGCAATTGCGGAAAGGCGTTCACCGGCAGATGGCGAATCAGGTAGGGCGTGAGCTTGCCGTCGACGGAGATCTGGCCGCTGGCGTTGAGCGATGAAAGCTCCTGCGCACGCGGGCAGCCCCAACCGCTGACCAGAAGCAGCAGGCCGAGAATCCATCTCTTTTTTGTGTGTTCGACGATCACAAGAATGCTCACGAGCACTTTATGCTCAGGCGGGCGGAAGCGCAACTTTTTGCCGCCCTCAGTAGTCGATTTTTTCGGGCGCGGCGATCCAGGCGGCAAAGCTGTCCCAGGCTTCGTCGGCGAGCAACTGCGTTGCGCGGAGCTTGCGCTGGACCGCCTCTTTGCGGAATTCGCCGTAGAGAAATGCGTCGTCGAAGCCAGCGCGGGCGGCGTCGGCGGCCGAAGCGCCGTAATAAACCGCCTCGACCCGTGCCCAGTAGGCGGCGGCCAGACACATTGGGCAGGGCTCGCAACTGGTGTAGAGCTGGCAGCCGGCCAGCGAAAAGCCGCCCAGCGCGCGAGCCGCCGCGCGGATGGCGTTGATTTCGGCGTGAGCCGTGGGGTCGTTGGTCGAGGTAACGGTATTCGCGCCTTCGCCGATCGCCTGCCCTTCACGTACGATCACCGCGCCGAAAGGGCCGCCTTTGCCCGAGACGACGTTATCGGTGGCCAGTACGATGGCGCGACGTAAAAATTCCGGATTGGCGCGCTCTGCCACGAGAGGGACGGCTCCTTTTAAAAACAGCTTCAGTATCGCATGGCAAAGACAGGGAGTAGGGACTAGGGACTAGGGTCTAGCGACTAGGGACCAAGGACCAGGGAGTAGGGAACAGGGAAGAGTTTCCCGGCCGGGCGGGGACGTAGAATGACCTCATGTCAGGGGCCAAAAGCCTAGCCGAGCTGAACCGGCGCATCGTTGCCTGCGAGCGTTGCCCGCGGTTGCGCGCCTATTGCGCCGAGGTGGCGCGCAAGCGGCGGCGGGCCTATGCCGAGTGCGAATACTGGGGTCGTCCGGTGCCTTCTTTCGGCGACCCTGAGGCGCGCGTGCTGGCGCTGGGGCTGGCGCCGGGCGCGCACGGATCGAACCGCACCGGGCGCATGTTCACCGGCGACGGCTCGGGTGATTTTCTTTTTCCCGTGCTGTACGAAGCCGGATTTGCCTCGCAACCTGAAGCCGCAGGCGACGGAATGCGCCTCGACGGGCTGTGGATCAGCGCCGTGGCGCACTGCGCTCCGCCGGCCAACAAGCCCACGCGCGAAGAGCTGGACAACTGCGCGCCCTGGCTGGACGAGGAGATCGCGCTGCTCAAGAATCTGCGCGTGGCCGTCTGCCTGGGCAAGATCGCTTTCGACGGACTCCTGGCCCACGAACAGCGCCTTGACGGAGCCCTGCGGCGCGCCGAGTTCGGCTCTGCGCACGGGGCCGAATACGAGCTGCCAAGCGGGCTGGTCGCGATCGCCAGCTATCATCCGTCGCTGCAGAACACCAATACCGGGCGGCTGACGAAAGCCATGATGCTTAAAATCTTTCAGCGTGCGCGCCAGCGGGCGGAGTTGTAAAAATTACGCAAATTTTTTTTGCGTTCCAACGCAAGGCAGGGGCGCAAAACCGAGCCATACGAATCACCATACGAATCATAGGAGAGGAAATGGATAAGGCAGAGAAGTTCGAGAAACAGATTTTGAAGGATGTATCGCTCGATGGGATCGGGCCGAAGGTGAAACGGCCGCGCGGTCCCGTGGATCATTGGACGCCGGTGATTTTGCACGAGCGGGGCGAGTATCTGAAAAAGCTGGCCAAAAACGGCAACGGCGCGGCGGGCGAAACGCTGCATGAGTTTCCGCAACACTACGCCATGCTCTCGTTTCGGGATCGCGGCGGCGAGGCCGAGACGCATGAAAACTTTGCCGACCTCTTTGTGGTGGTGGCTGGAGTGGCGACGCTGATTACCGGCGGAACGATCGTCGGCGCGCACACCGTCAAGCCTGGAGAGATTCGCGGCAGCGCGATCGAGGGCGGCACCAGCCAGCAGATTCGCGCCGGAGACATTATCCATATTCCCGCCGGCACGCCGCACCAGACGATGGTCAGCAGCGAAATCACCTTTACCAACTTCGTGATGAAGATCCAGGAGACTGCCTAATTTTGTGATCGCTTAAATTTTTGCCATTGAGAGCCCCCCTCGCTTTAGAGCGTAATGGCCCGGCGGCCGCCACGGCGTGAAACGGTTTGCGTAAGCGACTGATATTCTGATGGGGATAGGCGGAAACACGATGAATGAGGCAACGAAGACGATTGAGCGCTCGCGGGCTGTGCCCAGCGTGTGCAAGGTTTGGCTGCTTTTTGCGGTGGTCTTTGCCGCGGTGTATTTTGCATCGCTATTCTCGCCGCCGCTATTGGACGACGTGGATGCGGCGCATGCGCAGGCGGCGCAGGGCATCTCGGAGACCGGCGATTGGGTCACCTCGAAGATCGACGGCATCCGGTACATTGAAAAGCCGCCGCTGCCTTATTGGACCGTGGCCGTCATGTATCGCGTTTTTGGGCAGAACACCTTTGCCACGCACCTGCCCAACGCGCTGGCCATGCTGGCGCTTACCTGGCTGGCCTGGATGTGGTCGCGCCGGGTTTGGGGCGAGCGGGCAGGCATGTACGCCGGGCTGGGCGTGCTCACCTCCGTCGGGCCGTTTCTGTTCACGCGCTTCATTATTCCCGAGGCGATTCTGGCCTTCTTTTTGCTGGCCGCCCTCTATGCGCTGATTGTCAGCCTTGAGGAGGGCCGGTCGGCATTGATCTACTGGTCTTGGGCCTGCGTCGCGCTGGCGCTGCTGACCAAGGGGCTGATCGCGCCGGTCTTCTTTCTGGGCGCGGCCATTCCCTATCTGTTGCTGACCGGGCAGTGGCGGCGCTGGCGAGAGCTGAAGCCGTTTACCGGTCTGCTGACCTTTTTGGCTATTGCCGCGCCCTGGCACATTTTGTGCGGCATCTTGAACCCTGACCAGGGACACCCCATCGGCAACCATCCCACGCTGGGCAACGTGCACGGCTTTTTCTACTTCTTCTTCATGAACGAGCACGTGCTGCGCTTCTTCAACCTGCGCTATCCGCACGACTACAACAAAATGCCCAGCTCGGTTTACTGGCTGGCGCATCTGGCCTGGATCTTTCCCTGGAGCCTGTTTTTGCCCGCGGCCATCGCTCTGGCCTGGAAGACCCGTCACTCCTGGATGCAGCAGTTGCGTCCCGAGGCCGGCCAGACAGTCGATTTCTACCTGGACAACGCGCTGCATGAGGACGTGGCCAGCCAGGTTTTGCGCGTAAAGTTTCGGGCGCGGACCATCTGGCTGCTGAGCCTGTTCACGGCCTGGACGCTGATCTTCTTTTCGCTCTCGACCAATCAGGAGTACTACACCTTCCCGGTGTGGCCGCCGCTGGTGATGCTGATCGCCGGCGTGGTGGCCGATACCGAAGAGGGCAAAAACTCGTCCGGCGGCCTGGCGCCGCTGAAGATGGCCTGGCTGACCATTGCGCAGGCGCTTTTTGCCGTGGTCGGCATTTTATCCGCGGCCGCGCTGGCCTGGGGGCTGTGGAGCTCGCGCAACCTGCCCTTCGTGCCCGACATCGGTTCGGTGCTGGCGCATCGCGGCGTGGGCGACTACACGCTGTCGATGTCGCACCTCTTCGATTTGACCGGCGAATCTTTTGCCGCGTTGCGACTGCCGGCGGCTCTGGCTGCCGTGGCGCTGCTTATTGGCCCTCTGGCCGGATGGCTGCTGCGGTTGAAGAAAAAACACGTGGCCTCGACGGTGAGCGTGGCGCTGACGATGGCGGTCTTTTTCGTCGCCGCCCACATTGCCTTCGCACGCTTTGAGCCGATGCTCAGCTCCAAGCCGCTGGCCGATACGATCATCCAAAAAGGCACGCCGAATGACAGCTTCATCATCTACGGCGACCAGTCCTCGGGCTCGTCGGTGATCTTCTACACGCACAAATTTTTCCACGCCCGGCCGGCCTTGCTGGTGCTGCCGCGTTGCGGCCAACACGGCGAGGGCTCAACGCTGCTGTGGGGCTCCTGCTACCCAGACGCGCCGGATATTTTTTTAAGCGACGCCAAACTGGCTTCGGTTTGGGGCGTGGGCGAGCGGAAATGGATCTTTGCCGAAGACCCGGACCGCGCCAATGTTGAGCGCGTGCTCGGCGGCCGCCTCTACGCGGTGCAGACCATCGCCGACAAAACGCTGTGGACCGATCGGCCGCTGCGGTAGAGAAGCTGACAGTTGTCAGTTGTCAGCTATCAGCTCGAAGGTGAGGCTGCTGGCTTTTGCCAAAACTTATAATGCAAGGCGCGCGGAGAGGCTTTCCGCGCGCTGCCGCGTTTAGGGCAAAAGCCTCAACCGAAGAGGTCGGCGTGCGTTCCCGTGCGGACCAGATGGAGATATTCGCCTTCAATCTTGTAAAGCAAGAGCCAGTCTGGTTCGATGTGGCAGTCGCGGAATCGTTGCCATTTTCCGCTCAGGGCGTGATCTTTGTAATGCGTCGGCAGCGGGGTTTCCTCGAGCAGCAGACGAATAATCTCGCGCAGCTTAGAGGCGTTTTTACCGCGCCGTTCCATCCGTGCCACTTCTTTTTTGAAGCGTGAGCCAAGGATGGGCTTGCGCATGGTCAGATTCCGAGATGCTCGAAGAGCTTATCGGCGGAGTCGAAGCGCTGACCCTCACCGTGATCGGCTTCGCGCATGGCGGCAACAGTCTCGGCATTGGGGGTGTGGATTTCAAACGGCAGCTTGTGTTCGGCGGCTACCTTAATAAGCAAAAGCCGAAAGGCGTCGGAGACGGTGAGCCCCATCGTTTCAAGCACAGCGGCGGCGCGCACTTTCAGCTTTTCGTCGATTCGCGCCCGGACAACGGCATTGGCAGGCATGGTAGCACCTTTTCAGCTACATTGTAGCCCAAATTGCCTCCTTGCGCCGCGCTCTCTTCCCGCACTTGGCGGGCGAATGCGTATAGATAAAAGATGCCCATAAGCAGCAGCGCCAAAGGCGCGGGAAAAATTTGAACGACGGTTAGTATCTGGCCGCCGAGCCAGCTTGTGGGCGGAGGCATCTGGCGTATGAACGCCAGGGCCAGGGTCCAAAGAAGGTCTCCTGTGCAAAGGAAGGCCAGCGCCGTCACACCAACGGCTATCCGCCCGAGGCGCTTATTCTGCCTCCAAAGCAGGACGCAGGCCGGGACCGCGAGCAGGATCAACTTGGCGTCGTGAACGTGGTGATAGAAGGGCAGCATGGAAAGCGCGGAGACGGAGGCCAGCGCGATCCAGGCATTTTCTGGCGAAGGGCGCGAGCGGAGCGCGACGTAGGCCCAGGCGAGCAGGAGCAGGGCGCAGGTGCCGTAGGCGGCTGGCTGGTAGAAGCGCGCATCGTCGCGAAAGACGCTGAGAACAGCCTGCAGATTGACAAGCATGTCTATGCCGTGGCTTCCCGCCGAAGCGGGGCCGGGATCGCAGGGACCGCCGGGGCCGGCAAACCATGCCAGGTTGGCGCGCATTTCACGCAGCCAATCCGGCGCTATGCTCCAGACCCAGACGAGCGCCGGCGCGCCGAGGGCTACTGCCGCGGCAAGAGTTTGCCACGCGCGCTTGCGATAGGTTTCGCCCGCCAATAGGAAATAGAGCCAGACCAGCCATGCGATATGCGGCTTGAGCACAAGGCTGAGCGCCAGGCAAAGAACGCCGGCGGCGGCATATCGCTGGCGGAGAAAAGACCAGACGGCAATCGCGCAAAGACTGACCGCGATGCCGGCCGCGTTGCCCAGGACCATGATGGCCTGGCAGTTGGCCAGGAGGAAGCCGATCAGCGCGCCAGAAAGGACCGGGGCGGAATCGGCGCTCATACTCCATATGAGAAATGCGGAAAAGATCAGGCCGGCGGCGGTCAGCGCTAGCCAGAGGCAGTGCGCGACTTGCCAGGGGAGCATCGCTATCGGAACCGTGACGGAGAAAACGGTGGGGGGATAACCGAAACGCGTCATGAAGGCGCGTTCGCGCGGACTGTTCCAGATGCGATCGGCGTGCTCTGCCTGAAAAACGCGCAGAACGTCGGCTTCCTTGTACGGATCGCCATGCTGCAGAAGGCAGCGCGAGGGATAGTAAAGCACGCCGAAGTCGACCATTCTTACGGAAGAAGAAGCCTCAAAGGCTAAGCCGAAGAGCAAAAAGGTCAGGCAACCGAGCAGTAGGAGGTAGAGGCCGTCCCGTCGCGCATGAGCCATCGTGCCCCTCCTTTTTGCGGAGCGGATTTGCCGCTTCCTGTTTATTTAACCGCGCGCATTTTGCCGCCGGGCAGCAGCTCGTAAGCGCGGCTGCGCCAGAGAATGCGGCGGCCGCAATAGCTCGACGCCCAGAAGCAAAAACCCATCAGGTCGCGGATGGGGTAAAGAACCAGCAGGTTGAGCCAGCTTCGGTCGCCGACGACAAGCCGGCCGACGGCCAGCCCCAGCGCCAGCCGCGAGGCTAGTCCCAGCGCGAAAAGTCCTAGCCCTAACAATGGATGGCCGAGCCATGCGGCCGAAACCAGAGCCAGCAGCGCGTAGGGCATCGAGAAGGTGAGCGCCGTGCCGAAGTGACCTTTGGGCCGCGAAAAGCGCGTCGACTTCATCCAGCGGATCTGGTGTTTGAGCGAGGCCACGAAGGTCGAGTTCAAAACCATGTGCTCGATGACGTGATGGCTTAAAACGACGGTCTGGCCGAGCTTGTGGGTTTCGTTGCCGAGAACGAAATCGTCGGCGCAATAGTCGGCCGTGACGCGGAATCCACCCATTTTGCGGATAGTTTCGCGGCGAAAGGCCATGGTGGGGCCCAGGGTGAACTGCATGCCCTCCATGGCGCGAGCGGTGAGCACGCCGGCCGACATTTCAACGCTCATGCCGGCGGCTTCAAGTCGCGCCCAGATTCCGCCCTCGGCGGCCACTCCGCGGTAAAGGCAGCACATGCCGCCGACCTTGGGATTGGCGAAGGGCAGCGCCACCGAGCGCAGATAGTCGGGCGCGACGCGGGCGTCGCTGTCGCTGATGACGAGAATTTCGTGCGCGGCCTCGCGCCCCATTACTTCAAGCGAGGCGACCTTGGCGTTGATGTAGTCGGGCTGGCCGCCGGTCGAAAGAAATTTCACCGGAATCCGCGGATGCCGCGCGGCCACTTTGCGGGCCAGCGCCAGACCGGGATCGGAGGCTTCGCGGGCGCAGAAAAGAATCTCGTAGGCGGGGTACTCCTGCGCGAAAAAACTCTCGAGATAGGCTTCGAGTCCGGGTTCGGCCCCGTGCAGCGGCTTCAGCAGCGAAAGCGGCGGTGTGAAGTCCGGCTGGGCGGCCAACTGCTCCTCGGCGGCGCGACGTTCGCGCAAATAGCCGGGAATAGCCCAGAGCACGATGGCGGCGAAGGCCGTGGAGGTGACGAGACCGAAGATGGCGACTGCGAGCAGAACAAGCGGCATACGAGTTAAAGAATATAGGGAGCGAGCGGGCAAGGAAACTACAACCGTGGAGAGTGAACAGGGAACGGCACGGGCCGCGGCTTGCTTTGGTGCGGATTGATTTTGCTGGGCACTCTGATGACGATAGCCCGCCGGCGCTAGGATTTGCGCGGCACGGGTTTGCGCACGGGCGGCACGGGTTTGCGTACTGGCACAATAGCCGCGGATGCGCTGGTGGCCGCGGCCTGGAAGCGGGAGAGCATTTCGGTGCGCACGTACTCGACGAAACTCTGCATCTCGCGGTTCATCTCCTCCATCCGCTCGCGCATTTGCAAAATAATGGCGATGCCGGCGATGTTGACGCCCAGGTCGCGGGCCAGGTTCAGGATAAATTCGAGCCGCTCCAGATCTTCGTCGGTGTAAAGGCGCGTGTTGCCCTCGGTGCGCGAGGGTTTCAGCAGCCCTTCGCGCTCATAGAGACGAAGAGTTTGGGGATGGATCTCGTACATCTCGGCCACGGCCGAGATCATGTATGCGCCTTTGCGTTTGCGTTTAGTGGGCATGGCTAGAAATGGACCTTACTTGTAATCGTAGCCGCTAAGATGCTTCGTTGGACAATAAAACGTTAAAGGAGAGCCTTGAATGCAGCGCGTAATGATCGCTTCTCTTGTTCGCTCAGGGGACGTCCCATTTCTGCTTTTCCTTCGTAAAGAAGATGCTTGTCAATATCTTGCGGCAAAAGGCGATCTTTTTTCCCGAGGTCCGAAAGCGTTGTAGCCAACGAAGTCGCCATCATTTTCGTGTGTGCTCGCTGTGCTATGTCGCGAAACGAGAGTTCTCTATGCGTTTCGGAATCGACTACTGGGGGTACGTCAGAAGCAACAGCAGTCGTGGCTTGTGTCGTCGGGGTGTTTGGGCGATCCGCTGCTTTCGCAAAACTCTTTATCCACGCCGTATTCAGGTATAACTTACGATCGGCCTCGGCGGCGAGATAAGGCGAGGTGGAGCTTTTGGGATCAAGAATACAGAGGTGGACACGAAGTCCCATCGCTTGTGCCGCTGTGACGCCGGGAGTCAAATCCGCGTCCCCACTTAAAAGTACGGCCTGATCAATAGCTTTGGATTGCGTAAGACTCAACATATCGGCAATGATGAGTCCATCCACGGCCTTTTGTTCCCCTTTGAAATTCCTGGTACCAAGTCTTAGCTTGAAATCATCTAGCTCTTCAATAGAAGAATGGTCGGACCCCTTGCCGGTCTGACTGGGACCGTCATACCAGTAAATTCGCAGCAGTTCTGTGCAGAAAGTTTTAAACACATCAAGAAGTTTGGATCGAAGGATGGAATAATCTATGACGATTTCATTTCTCGATCCTTTTCGCCCCAGCACTGACTGGCATGCTTGTACCCAGAAATAACCGGCATCGACGAAGATGGCGATACGACCCATGATTTGCCTGCAATTAGGAAAGGGGCGCTAATCGCGCCCCTTCCTTTTTAGAGGCGTCTTTGGGACGCCAAGTAGCTTGATGCCTTTGGAGACATCGATTAGTAAAAATAGTATACCAAAATCTGTCAATAATAAGGGCTTTATTCGGCCCTTTTATATCTTGTCAAAGAGCGCCTGACGCGGGTCGCCGGGGTTTAGCCGGGCCAACTCGTGCATAATTTCGCGGCTGCGCTCGTCTTGCAAGTGGGGCACGATGACGTGAACGACGATGATCTGATCGCCGCGCTGGCCGGCGTGCTGGGCGCTTTCTACGCCGCGCTCGCGCAGCCGGAGCTTTTGTCCGCTTTGGGTGCCGGGAGGAATCTTGAGTTGGGTGCGACCGTCGATGGTCGGCACTTCGACCTTGGCGCCCAGAGCGGCCTCAACCATCGTGACCGGGACGACGAGGTGAATGTCGTCGCCCTGGCGGGTGAAGACCGGATGCGTGCCGGTGCGGACGATAAGGAAGAGATCGCCGGCCGCGCCGCCGCCGGCTCCGGCGTTGCCTTTGCCCTGCAGCCGGATGCGTTGGCCGTCGCGGGTACCGGCCTTGATGCGGAAGTCGACGGTTTCGGCGCGGGAGATGGTGCCTTCGCCGTGGCAGGTGGCGCAACTGGAGGCGGCCCGTCCAGTGCCGTTGCAACTGGGGCAGGCGAGGTTGAACTTCATCCGTCCGCCCATCTGGGTAACCTGCCCGGTGCCATGGCATTCGGGGCACTGCATGTTGCCGCCCATGTGGGCCTGGCCGTGGCAGGTGGGGCAGCTCTCCTGGCGGTTGATCTGGATGCGGGTTTGGCCGCCGCGAATGGCGGTCCAGAAGTCGATCGTGGCCTGGTACTCGAGGTCGGAGCCGGGCTGCGGACCGCGCTGCTGCTGCGGATGTTGCGCGCCGGTGAAGATGTTGGAGAAGATGTCTTTAAAACTGCCCCAGGCGGCCGTCGGGCCGGCGTTTTCCGGCTGCGCGCCGGGGGCACCACCCTGGAAGCCGGAAAAATCGAAACCGCCGAAATTTACCGGTCCCTGGCCAGACTGCTGCTTGGCGTAGGCCTCGGCCTGCGACGGGTCGATCTGGTCGGAATAGAAGCCAACCTGGTCGTAGACCTTGCGCTTCTTCTCGTCGCTGAGAACGTCGTTGGCCTCGGAGATTTCTTTAAACTTTTCTTCGGCGCGCTTGTCGCCGGGATTGACGTCGGGGTGGTAGCGGCGGGCCTGTTTGCGGAAGGCCTTGCGGATCTCCTCCGGCGTGGCCGTCTTCTTCACTCCGAGGGTAGCGTAATAGTCTTTGTTTGTCGTGGGCATGTGTATTTTCTTATCTCAAATCCGCTTTGGCGCTGTGTTGTTTAATATCTTGCATGTTGTTTGCCAGGTTGATGCCATTTCATTCGCATAGTCTTAGGCCAGCTAACGGCGAACTGCTGCTGCGTCATTCCCAGCCGACTACGAATCGCGCGCACGTCGATTTCTGGCGGAATGTGGACAACATAGCTGCTTGGATCGCCGGTTCCATCAGCAAATGCAATGGCTTGTTCAAGCCCGCGAATGATGCTTGCGCCGATCTTGCTCATCATACCGACCTCAATTCATCAGGCGGCAACGTCGAAACGCTCGATTCTTGGCCGCTTTTTTCTTGCGGCCTGCGCAATGTCGTAACTCATTTGCAACTCGTACCACAAGCTGTCGTGGGTCCCTAGCGCGGCCGACAGGCGCAAAGACATGTCAGCCGAGATGCCCGCCGCGCCATTGAGAATGCGCGACAGTGTCGTGCGCGAAACATGCAGCTTCTTGGCCGCGGTGGTTACATCCATGTCGCCCAGAGCGTCACGCAGTATCTTACCGGGATGGGGCGGGTTGTGCATTCTCTGCATGAAAACTCCTAATGGTAGTCCTGGTAATCGACCAGGATCGCGTCCTCTTTATCAAAGGCGAAGGTCAAGCGCCAGTTGCCGCTGATTTTGACGGCCCAATGGCCCTTGAGATCACCCGTCAATCTGTGCAGCGACCAGCCTGGCATATTCATATCCGCGGGCGACTTTGCGTAATCCAAAAGCTGAAGCCGGTTTGCAAGCCTCTCGGCATGAGCCGGAATGATGCCAGCCTTGCTTCCTGTCCTGAAGAACTGCTCGACGCCCGCGTGCCGGAAGCTTTTGATCACGTGGTAAGTGTAGCGCATCACGCATCAGGAGGCAAAGATGTACTTCAGCCGTTGCTTTCCACGCCAATCTCTTGAAGACGCTCATAAAACTTTGCGCCTTCGGGGAGTAGTTCATAATCGCTGGTTGTCGGACTTTGCGCGAACGACTTCGCGCCAATTGAGGCAATCAGTCCTACAGACTGTAATCTAACGCACGAACTGTTGAAAGCCATGCCCTCTGATCCTTGATAGTTAGGGATGCTTTTCGCCCACCATGCCGACCATCTTTTTTGAAGGTCATTCATCCTTTGTCCCTGCTGAATGTTGACCAACCCTGGCTTGAACATGTAGTCCTGCATCTCATAGATCAGCCTTAGTACCTCAATATCTCGACTCCTTAGTTCCACTGCAGTCCGCATCATGTCGTCGAGGTTTTCCGGTTCGAGATCGTCTTCCGCCACACCGTTCGCAAGGATGAGCGCCATCCTCTCCAGGCGCTTTTTATCTTTTGTACGCTGAGCTTGTAGCGTCGCAGATTTGATTCCTTCATAGAATTCATTACTATTCATCCGACGCTCGATTTCGTCGATCTGAACTCCCTGCGCCTCCAGATTCTTTTCGACTCTTGAAAGCGCGGCTTCGGTTGCGTCGCCGAGATGGTCTAAGTTTTCGCTGAGTGTGGCAACACCAAGTTCCGAGGTAAATTTTCTTGCGATGTCGAGAGTTTTGGCGATACAACCGAAGGTTACAGACCTCGTTACGAGACTTGCGGTTTTCGCTGTTGATTCAGCACCTTCAAGCAGACGGTTTACTGGCGATTGATTCTGCTTTTCAGCGCGTCGCATCTGATTGTCTACTACGACCTCGTTGCCAGTGATCGTCATTGAAAGTCACCTCGCATCATACTGAAAAACAACCGCAACCTTTCGGGTTGTTGCCGAAGCCAGCGTTCGCTCGCCGCTACAAATCGGGGTGGGCGACTTGTAGCTCGCCCACCCCGAAGTTTTTCCGCCCGAAGGGCGGGGCTGCCGCACCGCAGGTGCTACTTCTTGTCGCCCTTGTCGTCCACGTCTACATACTCGGCGTCGATGACTTCGCCTTCCTTCTTGGCTTCACCGGTCGGAGCCGCGCCGGGAGCAGCGGGGCCCGCACCACCTGCCTCCGGGCCGCCGGGAGCAGCGCCGGGCGCAGCCGCCTGCGTGGCGTTGGCCTTGTAGAGCACCTCGGCCAATTTGTGGCTGGCCTGGGTGAGCTTTTCGTGCGCGGCCTTGATCTCGCTGGATGAAGGCGTGCCTTCGAGCGTCTTTTTGGCCTCGGCTAGAGCGGCTTCGACTTCGCCCTTTTCCGGGCCCTGAATCTTGTCGCCGCTTTCCTTGAGCATCTTCTCGATGTTGTAGACCAAGCCGTCGAGCGCGTTGCGGGTTTCGATCTCCTCGCGCTTCTCCTTGTCCTCGCCAGCATGGGACTCGGCTTCCTTGGCCATCTTCTCGACCTCTTCTTTGCTGAGCCCCGAGCTGGAGGTAATCGTGATGCGCGTGTCTTTGCCGGTGGCGTTGTCTTTGGCAAGCACGTTCAGAATGCCGTTGGCGTCGATGTCGAAGGTGACCTCGATCTGCGGCACGCCGCGCGGGGCCGGCATGATGCCGCCGAGCTTGAACTTGCCTAGCGTGCGGTTCTGCGCCGCCATGGGCCGTTCACCCTGCAGAACGTGAACCTCGACTTCGTTTTGATTATCGGCCGCCGTCGAAAAGGTCTCGGACTTTTTGGTCGGGATGGTGGTGTTGCGCGGAATCATGGTCGTGGCCACGCCGCCCAGGGTTTCGATTGAAAGCGTCAGAGGCGTTACGTCGAGCAGCAGCAAGTCCTTGACGTCGCCGGTGAGCACGCCGCCCTGAATGGAAGCGCCGACGGCGACCACCTCGTCGGGATTGACGCCCCGATGCGGCTCGCGGCCGAAGAGCTTCTTGACCAGCTCCTGAATTTTGGGCATGCGTGTTTGGCCGCCGACCAGAACCACTTCGTTGAGCTTATCGACGGTGATGCCGGCGTCGCTGAGGGCGCGCTTGCAGGGCTCGACCGAGCGCTCGATCAGCTCGCCGACCAACTGCTCCAGCTTGGCGCGGGTGAGCTTGCGGACCAGGTGCTTGGGGCCGGAAGCGTCGGCGGTAATAAACGGCAGATTGATTTCGGTTTCGAGGGTGGTCGAAAGCTCGATTTTGGCCTTTTCGGCGGCGTCTTGAGCCGCTGCAGAGCCATCTCGTTGCCCTTTGAGGTTAGATCGAGGCCGTTTTCCTGCTTGAATTCGGAGACGAGCCAATCGACGATGCGCTGATCGAGGTTGTCGCCGCCCAGGTGCGTGTCGCCGTTGGTGGACTTGACCTCGATAACGCCTTCGCCGACTTCGAGAATCGAAATATCGAAGGTGCCGCCGCCGAAGTCATACACGGCGATAGTTTCGTCCTTCTTCTTGTCCAGACCGTAGGCGAGAGCTGCCGCCGTCGGCTCGTTGACGATGCGCTTGACGTCGAGGCCGGCGATCTTGCCGGCGTCTTTGGTGGCCTGGCGTTGCGCGTCGTTAAAGTAAGCCGGAACGGTGATGACCGCCTCGGTAACCGACTCGCCCAGATAGGCTTCGGCCGACTGCTTGAGCTTTTGCAGGATCATGGCCGAGACTTCGGGCGGGGTGTACTCCTTGCCCTGAGCCAGAATGGCCACATGGTCGCCCTGCTGGATGACCTTATAGGGAACCATCTTCATTTCGTCGTTAACTTCGTTGTAGCGGCGACCCATGAAGCGCTTGATGGAGAAGACCGTGTTCTCCGGGTTGGTGATGGCCTGGCGCTTGGCGACCTGGCCAACGAGCCGCTCGCCGTTTTTGGCGAAGCCGACGATGGAGGGGGTCGTGCGTGCGCCCTCTTCATTTGCAATGACTTTAGGGTCTCCGCCTTCCATGACGGCGACGCATGAGTTGGTGGTTCCGAGGTCAATACCGATGATCTTCGACATGATGCTCCTGCCTTTTGGAGAGATGCTTGACGAGACAGAATTACATGTTGAGTGACTTGATGTCAAGTTTTTTGATTACAAGTTTAACTATGGCGCGCGGCTTAGCCCTGCGGCGCAAAGGACAATACGCCGGGGAGAATGGATCAAGTAATTTATTTAGAAATACTTAGCGCTCGATGGCGGCCAAAGCGGTCGTGAGAGCCTCTACTGGCTCGGGGCGGAGGCGGAAGTCGGCGTGGGCCTGTGCGTAGAGGATAAGGCCGGCGGGGGAGATGACGTAGGTGGCCGGGATGGGCAACCGCCAGTTCTCGTCGCCGTTGATGAAGGGGAGGTTGACGAAGACGGAGAGGTAGTAGTCGCGGAGGTAGTCGGGGACGGTGTAGGCTAGGCCGAAGCGCTCGGCCAACTCGCAGCCGGGGTCTGTGAGCACGGGGAAGGGAAGCCGGTGCTGATCGGCCAAGAAGTCATTCTGGCGGCGGGTTTGGGGGCTGATGGCGGCGATCATGGCGCCGGCTTCGCGCAGCCGCGGGTAGAGCTCGCGCCAGGTTTCGAGCTCGGTGACGCAGTAAGGGCACCAGCGGCCGCGGAAAAATTTTAAAATCAGCGGACCGAGGGCGAGCAGGTCTGCCGAGCGGACGGCGTGGCCGGAGTTGTCTTCAAGGTCGAAGTCGGGGAGCAGGGCGCCGACGGGCAGAATTTTGTCTACGATGCCGGAGGCGAAGAGTTCTGCGACAGCGTGCTCGCTGGCGGCGAGCCGCTCGGCCGGTACCAGGTCACGAGCGCTGGAAGTGATTTCGTCGAGTTGGTCTTGTAGAAAAGACACGGCGCGCGCAGAACAGCTTTTACTCAACGTAGCATCTTTCGGCCGCGGCGGCGCTTAATCCAAGCTGTTTTTGCGGTGGCTTTGCGCGGCGAGGTAGCAGGCGGCGAGCGATAGTGCGAGAAGGGAGTAAGCGGACTGTCCGTCGGCGAGAATAAAATCGACGGACGAATAGCGATGCCCGACGAGGAGAAAATTCCCGAAGCGCTGGCGCGGCTGGCTGGCGGATCGCGCGTGACGGTGCGCCGCCGAGGCGGCCCGCGCAAGGGCGGGGCTTGTGTCGTCTATTGGATGCAGCGGGCGGTGCGCGTCGCCGACAATCCGGCGCTCGACCTGGCGATCGAGGCGGCCAACCTGCTGGGGCTGCCGGTGGCGATCTACTTTGGCGTGATCCCCAACTATCCGCACGCCAATCTGCGCCATTACTACTTTCTTGCGCAAGGGCTGCGCGATGTGGCCGAGGATGCGGCGGAGCGCGGAGTGGGCTTTATCGTCCGGCGCGCGCCGGCCAGGCTTGAGGAGTTTCTTGAAGAGACGCGGGCGGCGCTGCTCATTGGCGACGAAAACCCATGCCGCGAGCCGGAGCGCTGGCGGCAGGCGCTGGCGCGGCGGTTGAAGATTCCTTTCTGGAGCGTCGATGCCGACGTGGTGGTTCCCTCGCGTGTCTTTAATCGCGACTTTGTACTGCTGCATCACTTTCGGCCTAAGCTCAAAGCCGAACTCGCGAAGTTTCTCCGCGCCGAGCCGAAAATAGCTCCGCTCTATGCCTGGAAGCCCGTGAAGCGGCCGGCGAGTTTTGAGCTTCGCGGCGAGATTACGGCGGGCTTTACGCGGCTCGATCGCACGGTTGCGCCGGTTGAGGAGTTCACCGGCGGCGCGCACGCGGCGATGAAGCGGCTGCGCGAATTTATTCGCGACGATCTGGCGGGCTACGAAGAGGCGCGCAATCATCCCGAGTTGGCCGGAACGAGCCGGCTGTCGCCGTATCTGCACTTTGGCAACATCGGGCCGCTGACGGTGGTGCGTGCCGTTGAGCGGGCGGCCAGGGCGGGCAAAATTCCCGACGCGGCAAGGGAAAAATTTCTGGAGCAGTTGATCGGCTGGCGCGAGCTTTCTGTCCTTTTTGTGCGCCACGACGCCAATTACGACAACTGGGAGTGCGCCGCGCCGTGGGCGCGCAAAACGCTGCTCGAACATGCCGGCGATCCGCGGCCGGCCACTTATTCCTTCAGTCAGCTTGAAAGCGGGCAAACGCATGACGAGTTGTGGAATGCCGCCCAGCGCGAGATGGTCAGGCGGGGTTGGATGCACAACACGATGCGCATGTACTGGGCCAAAAAGATTCTGGAATGGTCACCTACGCCGGCGACGGCCTTCGATCGGGCGGTGATTTTGAATGATCGCTACCTGCTCGACGGGCGTGACCCGAACGGCTACGCGGGGATTGCCTGGGCGGTGGTGGGCCGTCATGACCGGCCCTGGTTCAACCGGCCGGTCTACGGGCTGGTACGGCCGATGAGCGGCGCGGCGCAGGCGCGCAAGTTCAACGCGCGGGAGTACATCCGGCAGCAGAGTTAGAGCAAATCGCCTGAAGGTACAGAGGAAAAATTGTTTTTCAGGGGCTAAACAGGCTGCGGAAAAACATGGTAGTGGAAGATCGAAGGTTAGCAGGGCCTAAAGGCCACATTGATTTGATTGCGTTTGCGGCACGACTAAAGTCGTGCCCTGTTACAAAACCACTCGTTGAAAGA
>Ga0182014_10000165_pt1 | contig 79426 bp, 70 predicted proteins | sample 612S2DmetaG_FD_120489 | JGI IMG/M metagenome (GOLD analysis project Ga0182014, IMG submission 120489) | Permafrost microbial communities from Stordalen Mire, Sweden - 612S2D metaG | ecosystem: Environmental > Terrestrial > Soil > Wetlands > Permafrost | place: Sweden: Stordalen | collected...
CTAGCTCTTGAACAGGAACTCGGCCTCGTCGTCGTCGACGAACAGTCGCAGTTCCTGTGCCAGCAGCCGGTGCTCGTCGAGATGGGGGTCGGCCCCGACCAGGTCCACGGCCAGAGCGCGGGCGTCGACGACCAGGTCGCGGTCGGACAGGAGGCGGGCGAGCTTGAGGTCGGACCGCCCCTTCTGGCGCGCCCCCAGGATGGTCCCCTCCCCCCGCAGCCCGAGGTCGACGTCGGCCAGTACGAACCCGTCGGTGCTCCGCTCCATGGCCTCGAGCCTGGCCGTCGCCTCGGGCGAGTCCGACTCGGACAGCAGGAAGCACCACGCCGGCTCGCCGCCCCGGCCGACCCGTCCACGCAGCTGATGGAGCTGGGCGATGCCGAAGCGGTCGGCGTCCTCGATCACCATCACCGAGGACTCGGGCACGTCGACACCGACCTCGATGACCGTCGTGGCCACCAGCACGTCGAGGTCCCCCGACCGGAACGCCTCCATGGCCTGCTCCTTGTCGGCCGGCTTCATCTGCCCGTGGAGGAGTCCGACCCGCAGCCCGGTGAGCTCGTGGGCGGCGAGCCGCTCGGCCTCGGCGGTGGCCGACGCCGCCTCGACCCGATCCGACCCCTCGACCAGCGGGCATACGACGAACGCCCGATGGCCCGATGCCACCTGCTCGCGCACACGCGACCAGGCCTCCTCGGTCTCGAGCGGCGTCCGCAGCCAGTCCGTCGCCACCGGTTGACGCCCGGGGGGCAGCTCGTCGATGACCGTCATGTCCAGGTCGCCGAAGACGACCATGGCTGCCGTGCGGGGGATGGGGGTGGCCGTCATGACCAGGAGGTCGGGGTCGCTCCCCCGGCCGTCCTCGCCCCGTCCCTTGTCGCGCAGGGCGGCCCGCTGCTCGACGCCGAAGCGGTGCTGCTCGTCGATGACCACCACGCCCAGCGAGGCGAAGACCACCTTGTCGGTCAACAACGCGTGGGTGCCGACGAGGAGGTCGACGGTGCCGGCGGCCAGGCCCTCGTGCACGGTCGCCCGTTCCGCCGCCCCGGTCCGGCTGGTGAGGAGCGCGACGCGCACCGGCCGCTCGCCCGCCAGGGTCCCGGGATCGGGGACGGACAGCCCCTCGACCAGGCGCCGGACCTCGGCGGCGTGCTGCTCGGCCAGGACCTCGGTCGGGGCCATCAGGGCACCCTGGTGACCACCCTCGACACCGAACAGCATCGCCGCCACGGCGACGACCGTCTTGCCAGAGCCGACGTCGCCCTGGAGGAGCCGGTGCATGGGCAGCGGGTCGCCGAGGTCGCCGGCCAGGTCGGCCACCGCACGGGCCTGGGCCCCGGTCAGGGGGAACGGCAGCCCCCCGATGAACTGCTCCACCAGGGTCCGCCCGTCGGGGCGGGAGGTGACGTGGATGATGCCCCGGGCATCCTCGTGGAGCCGTTGGCGGCGCAGCACCAGCGCCAGCTGGAGCCGCAGCAGCTCGTCGAAGGCCAGACGGCGACGGGCCGGCTCGACCTCGCCCATGGCACGTGGTCGGTGGATCCCGGCGAAGGCGGCCGTCCGGTCGAGCAGACCGAGCCGGTCCCGCACGTCACCGTCGACGGGGTCGGCGAACACCCCGGCCCGGTCGAGGGCCTCGTGCACCAGACGCCCGATCCGGGCCGACGTCAGTGACGCCTTCTCGGTGAGCGGGTAGACGGGGTAGATGCGACCGCCCGAGGGGCCGTCGTCGGCCGTGGCCGACTCGTCGGCGCCGCGCAGCACCTCGACCGTCGGGTTGGCCATCTGCAGGTCCCCCCGGAACGACGTGACCGGTCCGAAGAACAGCGCCAGCGTGCCCGTCGGCAGCTGGCGCGACCGCCAGGCCTGGTTGAAGAAGACCACCCGCATCCGACCGCCGTCGTCCACGATGTCGAGCTGCACGCGGGACGGCGCCCGCCGGCCCCGTCCCGGCCGGGACGGTGGCGCGCCGACCCGCCGCACCGTGGCCAGGACCGTCGCCTTCTCCCCCTCCGCCAACTTGTCGATGGTCACCATCCGGGTCCCGTCGATGTACCGGCGGGGGTAGTGGGTGACCAGGTCGAGTACCGAGGTGATCCCCAGCTCGGCGAGGTCCGCGGCCGCCGCGCTGCCGACACCCCGCAGGACAGTGACCGGCAGGTCCGCCAGCTGGCCCAGCCGGCGCCCCGGGGGCAGGTCGGCGGTGCCGGGGGTCGGAGCCGCAGTCGTCACTCGATGGAGAACAGGTACGGGTAGAGGGGCTGGCCGCCGTGGTGGACCTCGGTCTCCACCAGCGGACGGGCCTCCTTCAGCCACTCGGTGATCCGGCGGGTGTCGGCCGCGCCCGACCCTTCGCCCTCGATGATGGTGACGAGGTCGTGGTCCTCGGTCACGAGCAGGTCAAGCAGGCCGCAGGCGGCCGCCGACAGCGTGTCGCCGACCACCTCGATGCCGTCGCGCGACAGGCCCAGCCAGTCGCCCTCGCGGACGGGGCCCGCGTCGGTCTCGGAGTCGCGGACGGCTCGGGTCACCTCGCCCGGGACCACCTTGCGAGCCGTCGCCTCCATGGCCGTCGCATTGGCCGATCCCCCGGCCTCGGGGTCGTAGGCCAGCAGGGCCGCGAACCCCTCGGCGATGGTCTCGGTCGGCACCACCCACACCCGCTTGGTGCTGAGCTCGTCCACCCGGTTGGCCACCGGGCGGATGTTGCCGTTGTTCGGGAGCACGATGACCTCGTCGGAGTCGAGCGCATCGACGGCTTCGACCAGCTCGGCGATCGACGGGTTCATCGACTGGCCGCCGGCGATCAGACGCTGGACGCCGAGTGACCGGAAGATGCGCCCGATACCGTCGCCGCTGGCCACGGCCACCACGCTCGTCACCGGGGTCGGCCCGAGCGGGGCCTCGGACGGTCCGGAGGCCTCGTCGCCAGCGCCTTCGCGCACCCAGCGCTCCTCCTCGACCTCCTCCAGGAGGTCGGTGACCCGGATCGACCGGGGCCGCCCGGCGTCGAGGCTGGCCTCGATGGCCGGACCCACCTCGTCGGTGTGGATGTGGCAGTTCCAGAGCCCGTCGCCGCCGACCACGACGATCGAGTCGCCGAGCCCGGCCCACACCTCCTTGAACGCCGGGATCGTCCCGTCGGGTGCCTCGAGGAGGTACATGACCTCGTAGCGCAGCCCGGCCAGCTTGGCGTAGGCCTCGTCGACCGCAGACGGCCCTGGTCCGGGCCCGGTCGCCACCTCGGGCAGCTCGGGGGGCTCCGGCATGTCCCGCCCGTCGAGGACGGACAACAACGCGTCGAACAGCAGGAGGTAGCCCGTGCCGCCGGCGTCGACCACGCCTGCCTGCTCGAGCACCGGGAGCAGGCTCGGGGTCCGGGCCAGGGCCTCGGCGGCGGCGGCGCGGGCCGCCTCGACCACGGCCAGCAGCGAACGGCCGTCGTCGGCCGCACGGCGGGCGCCGTCGGCGGCACCCCTGGCGACGGTCAGGATGGTGCCCTCGACCGGGCGCTGCACGGCCTCGCGTGCCAGCACGTCGGCCGTGACGAGGGCCTGGGCCAGCTCGTGGGCGCCGGGCTCGCCCCCGGGCACGTTCAGCCCTTCGGACAGGCCGCGCAGCAGCTGGCTGAGGATCACACCGGAGTTGCCGCGGGCGCCCATGAGCGAGCCGTGGGCGATCGCCCGGCAGGTGGTGGCCAGGTCCGGCCCGTCGAGCCCGTCGAGCTCGGCGGCAACGGACTCCATGGTCAGGGCCATGTTGGTGCCCGTGTCGCCGTCGGGGACGGGGTAGACGTTGAGCCGGTTGATGAGCTGCTGATGGCTCCGGAGCCCGTCCCGGAAGGTGCCGATGACATGGCAGAGCTCCCCTGCATCCAGGGCGTCGAGGGTGGCCATGGGCAGGATGCTAACCTTTGCGACTTACCCAGAGGTTCTTAGAGGAAGTCGGAGTGTCATGGCAGCGGTGTGCGAGGTCTGCGGCAAGAAGCCGTCGTTCGGAATGAACATCAGTCACTCCCACCGGCGGACGAAGCGTCGTTGGGATCCCAATATCCAGAAGGTGCGCGCCGTCGTCGACGGGGCCCCCAAGCGACTCCACGTGTGCACCTCGTGCATCCGTTCGGGCAAGGTCACCAAGCGCCCGATCCGCTCCTTTCCCGCTTGAGCACCACCTGACCACCGCCTGATCCGCCCCTGGGGCCCACCCCGGAACGCCGGTCGGCCACGGTCAGAACCGGTGCCGCCAGCCGGAGTCGGTCAGCGGCTCGCCGTCGAGCAGCCAGACCCCGGGCCGGTCGGTGCAGCGCCCGAGGTCGAGCGGCGCACGCAGCGCCTGGGCGCTGAACGCCTCGCGCAGTCGGTCGGGGTCGGGCGTGGCGAGCACCAGCTCGTAGTCCTCGCCGCCCGAGAGCGCCTCGTCGCGCGTGGCGCCCACCGCCATCACCCCCTCACCCACCACGAGGTCGAGCCCGACAGCCGACGCCGTCGCCAGGTGGGCGACGTCCGCCGTCAGCCCGTCCGACACGTCGATGGCCGCGGTGGCACCTGCCAGGCGTGCCACCCATCCCTCGCGCAGCCGCGCCACGGGCCGTCGGTGGGCGGCGGCCAGCGCTGCCGGCACCGGCGCCGTCCCGTCGCCGGCCAGGAGGCGCAGTCCGGCGGCCGACGAGCCGAGCGGGCCCGTCACCAGCAGGTGGTCACCCGGTCGGGCGCCGGACCGACGGAGCGGCGGCGCCCCGGTGGGCGTCGGGCCCACGGCGGTCACGGACACCACCAGGACCGGCCCCGACGACAGGTCGCCCCCGACGACCGTGCAGCCGGCGGCGGCGGCCGCCTCGGCCACGCCGTCGCCCAGCCGCTCGATCGGGAAGCCTGCCGGGGCGGCCACGGACAGCAGGGCGTGGGACGGGGCGCAGCCCATGGCACCCAGGTCGGACACCGTCACCATCAGCGCCTTCCAGCCCACGTCCTCCGGCGAGCTCGTCCCGAGATCGAAGTGGACACCCTCCACCACCAGATCGGTGGCCAGCACCACCTGCCCGGCACCGGGGAGTGTCACCACGGCGGAGTCGTCACCGATCCCCAGATCACCGCCCCGCGGGGGTCCGTCGACCGCCTCGAACCGGGTCCGGAGGGCCTCGATCAGCTCGAACTCGTCGCGCCCCGCGGTCACCGCCGGACCTCCCCGGCACGGGTGAGTGGGCCTGCGCGCCGGGCGTTGCAGGTGAGGGCCGAATTGGGTGTGCGCACCCGTCTTGCCTACCATTGTCCCTGGCCCGGTCCCACTACAATCGGTGACCCGTGCCGACCGCCATCACGCGGATCCACAGACCAGTGGCCGTCGACCCCGAGGGGTCGTCGGCCGATCGAGGAGGAAGAACAACCCATGCCCCCCACCGAGCACAAGAAGCTGATCGCATGGGTCGACGAGGTCGCCGCACTCACCGAGCCCGACGAAGTGGTGTGGTGTGACGGATCCGCCGAGGAGTACGACCGCATGTGCCAGCTCCTGGTGGACAACGGCACCTTCACCAAGCTCGACGAGGCCAAGCGGCCGAACAGCTACTGGGCCCACTCCGACCCGGGCGACGTCGCCCGCGTCGAGGACCGCACCTTCATCTGTTCGACCGACGAGGCCGACGCCGGCCCGACCAACAACTGGCGTGACCCCGCTGAGATGCGCGGCGTCCTGACCGACCTCTTCCGGGGCTCGATGCGCGGACGGACGATGTACGTGGTCCCCTTCTCGATGGGTCCGCTCGGCTCGAACATCGCCCACATCGGCGTCGAGATCACCGACTCTCCGTACGTGGCCGTGTCGATGCGCATCATGACCCGCATGGGCCGCGGCGCCCTCGAGGTCCTCGGCACCGACGCCGAGTTCGTGCCGTGCCTCCACTCGGTCGGCATGCCGCTGACCGACGGCCGGGCCGACGTGCCGTGGCCGTGTGACGCCGACAACAAGTACATCGTGCACTTCCCCGAGACCCGGGAGATCTGGTCCTACGGCTCGGGCTACGGCGGCAACGCCCTGCTTGGCAAGAAGTGCTTCGCCCTCCGCATCGCCTCGGTCATGGCCCGGGACGACAACTGGCTGGCCGAGCACATGCTCATCCTCAAGCTCACCTCCCCCGCGGGCGAGACCCGCTACGTGACCGGCGCCTTCCCCTCGGCGTGCGGCAAGACGAACCTGGCCATGCTGATCCCGACGCTGCCCGACTGGAAGGTCGAGACGGTCGGCGACGACATCTGCTGGATGAAGTTCGGCCCCGACGGCCGCCTCTACGCCATCAATCCCGAGGCCGGCTTCTTCGGCGTCGCACCGGGCACCAACACCCACACCAACCCGAACGCCATGCTGACGATGGATAGCAACGCCATCTTCACCAACACCGCCCTCACCGACGACGGCGACGTGTGGTGGGAGTCGATGACCGACGAGGCCCCGGCCCACCTCACCTCGTGGAAGGGCGAGAACTGGGCCCCCGAGTCCGGCACACCGGCCGCCCACCCGAACGCCCGGTTCACCGTGCCCGCCGCGCAGGACCCGGCCATCGCCTCGGAGTGGGAGGACCCGGCGGGCGTGCCCATCGACGCCATCCTCTTCGGCGGTCGGCGCGCCTCGGTCGTGCCGCTGGTGTTCCAGTCCCACGACTGGCAGCACGGCGTCTTCCTCGGCTCCATCATGGCCTCGGAGACGACGGCCGCCGCCGCCGGTGCCGTCGGCAACCTGCGCCGTGACCCCTTCGCCATGCTGCCGTTCTGCGGCTACAACATGGCCGACTACTTCAGCCACTGGCTGGACATCGGCAAGGACGCCGACCCGGACAAGCTCCCCAAGATCTTCTATGTGAACTGGTTCCGCAAGGACGAGGACGGCCGGTGGCTGTGGCCCGGCTATGGCGAGAACAGCCGGGTCCTCGAATGGGTCTTCGAGCGGGTCAGCGGCAAGGGCGAGGCCGTCGAGACCCCGATCGGACTGGTCCCGGCCAAGGGTGCGATCAACACCGACGGCCTGGACGTGTCGGACGCCGACATGGAGATCCTGCTCCGCGTCGACTCGTCCGAGTGGAAGGCCGAGGTGCCCTCCATCCGCGAGCACTTCGCCCAGTTCGGTGACAAGCTCCCGGCCGCACTGGCTACCGAAGTCGACGAGCTGGAGACCAAGCTCGGCTGATCCACCCACACGACAGCACACGTTCCGAGGGGCCGGCCTGTCCGGCCCCTCGTGCGCGAGGTGGCGCCGGTCGCGCCGCCCGTCAGGCCCGACCGGCGGCCGAATGCAGCGCGCTCATGTAGGACAGGGCCCCGACCATGGCCACGACGGCCAGCACCAAGTTGCCCGCCGGGATCGACAGCGACAGCACGACGCCCGCGAGGGACCCGGTCACCCACATCAACTGGAGCCTCGTCTCGAAGCGGGCGAACGCCCGACCCTGGTCGGACTCCCGGACGTGGCGCTGTACGAGCGCGTCGAACGAGGGCTTGGCCACCGCTCCGGCCGCGCCGACCGCCACGGCCACCAGGGCCTGGAGCGCCTGGTGCGGGAACAGCCACCCGAGCAGTCCCGCGGCGGCCACCAGCCACAGTGAGGCAGCCAGCATCTGCTGCTCGGACAGGACCCGGCGGATCCTGCCGACCAGCAGCACCCCGATGACGGCCCCCAGCGTGAGCGCGCCGATGAGCAGGCCGAACCACCAGGTGGCGGCATTTTCGCGTCGGAGGCCGAACGCGAACAGGAAGGTCAGGAACCCGAGCAGGCCCTTCAGCACGGACATCGGCGTGAGGGCCAGGATCACCTGGGTCCCGGCGATGGGACGGAAGGCGGCGAGGTCGCGCTGCTCCTCCACCCACCAGTCGTCGACGTCAGGAGCCCACGCCGCCTCACCCGTGGTGACGTCGCGCCGATCCGTCTGCATCCCGCGACGGGAGGCTCTGGCGGCCCGGGCGACGCGTCGGACGGGGAGTCGCAGGCCGGCCGCGACGCCGGCAACGAACACCGCGGCGCACGTCCACAGGACCGCGGGCGAGCCGGCCAGCTTCAGGATGGCCACCGCCGGCAGGGCGAAGACGAAACCGGACAGGGACGCCAGGAGGCCGAGCCGGGCGTTGAGGGTGGCCAGGTCGGGCTCCACCACGTCCTCGCCGGTCACGGGGTCGTCGACGTGCACGGTGGGCGGCGTGCCGTAGGGCGGCGTGGGATCGGGTCCCCGGGGCCGTTCCCCGGGCGACGCCGGAGAAGGCGCCCCGTCCTCCTCGACACCGCCGGCCAGCTCCATGGCGGCCATCTCGGGCACCAGTGCCCCCTTGGTGACCAGGTAGACCTTGGACAGCACCAGCATGAGGAAGGCCTCGGGGAACAGCAGCAGCGAGTGGACGTCCCGCGCCACGAACGGGCACAGCACGGCACGCCCCAGGGCCGACGTCACCACCATGGCCCGCCGGGCCCCGCGGCTCCGGTCGATCAGCGGGCCGAGAGCCGGGGCCACCACGGCGAAGGGGCCCATGGTCAGCAGCAGGTAGAGCAGGACCTTGTCCTTGGCCGCCGTCGGCGAGATGGAGAAGAAGAGCGACCCGGCCAGCGAGACGGCGAACAGGGTGTCCCCCGCCGTCATCAGTACGTGGGTCAGCGCCAGCCGGCCGAAGGGGCTGCGCTGGTCGAACAGGTCGTGGACGGCGGACCGGACCAGGCGGCGGAACTGGTCTCCTCGCTCCTTGACGCCCATGTCGGCATGGTAGGCGGACCCGGCCGGGCGGTAGCATGATGCGCCCTGCCCCCGTCCGCCCCCACCAGGAGATGGCCATGTCCGTCAGCGCCTACGTACTCATCCAGACCGAGGTCGGGCGGGCGGCCACCGTGGCCCGCACCGTGCAGTCGGTCGAGGGCGTCGTGACGGCCGAGGGGGTGACCGGCCCCTACGACGTGATCGCCCGGGCCGAGGCCACCACCGTCGACGAGCTCGGCCAGATGGTGGTCGGCCGGATCCAGCTCATCGACGGCATCATCCGCACCGTCACCTGTCCGGTCGTCAACCTCTGACCGGACGCCCCGCCCGACCGGAAGGGCCCCGGGTCAGCGGATGGCGCCGGAGCTGCGCAGCTCGGCCACCTGCGCGTCCGTGAGCCCCCAGTCGGCCAGGGCCTCGTCGCCGTGCTGCCCGGGATGGGGCGGCGGGCGGCGGATCTCGCCCGGCGTGGCGAGGAACCGTGGTGCCGGTGCCGGCTGGACCACCCCGGCGACTTCGGTGAAGGTGCCCCGGACCTTGTTGTGCGGGTGGTCGGGTGCCTCGGCCGGCGACAGCACGGGTGCCGCACAGGCATCGGTCCCGGCAAAGACGCTCTCCCACTCCTCCCGGGTCCGGGTGGCGAAGATGGCGGCGAACCGCTGTTTCATCGCCGGCCACGTCGTCCGGTCCATCTGGGTGGACAGGTCCTCCTCGCCCAGTCCGAGCAGGCGCATGAGCTCGGCGTAGAACTGGGGCTCGATGGCACCGACGCCGAAGTACCCGCCGTCCGCACACTCGTAGACCTCGTAGAAGTGGGCACCGGTGTCGAGCAGGTTGGTTCCCCGCTCGTCCTGCCAGATGCCGGCCGCCCGCAGGGTGTAGGTCATGGTCATGAGCGAGGCCGCCCCGTCGACCATGGCGGCGTCCACCACCTGGCCGGTGCCCGTCGCGCGGGCACCGAGGATGGCGGCCACCATGCCGAAGGCGAGCAGCATGCCTCCGCCGCCGAAGTCACCCACGAGGTTGAGCGGCGGGACCGGGCGCTCGCCCTGGCGACCGATGGCGCCCAGCGCGCCCGACAGCGCGATGTAGTCGATGTCGTGGCCGGCGGCCTGGGCCATGGGGCCGTCCTGGCCCCACCCCGTCATCCGTCCGTAGGCCAGCTTCGGGTTGCGGACCAGACACACGTCCGGCCCGAGCCCCAGCCGCTCTGCCACACCGGGCCGGAAGCCTTCCATGAGACCGTCCGCACCGGCCACCAGGTCCAGGACCAGCGCCACGCCATCCGGGTGCTTCAGGTCCACCGCCACCGAGCGCCGGCCGCGGTTCATGAGGTCGACGTGCGGCCCGTCCTTGGGCGGGTAGGTGGCCCGGTCCGACCGGTCGATCCGGATGATGTCGGCCCCGGCGTCGGCCAGCATCATGCCGGCGAAGGGGGCCGGTCCGAGCCCGGCCAGTTCGACGATGCGGACGCCCTCGAGCGGCCCGCTCACCGGGCACCGCCCGGGGTGGTCACGGCCGGGGTGGTCATCAGGGTGGTCACGGCCGGCATCGGACGGTTGCGCATGGGAAACAGCATGGCGGGATCGTGTCCCAGCGCCGGCCGGGGGTCAAATGCAGACGTGCACCCCTCGCCGCACGGGCCGCCTCAGGAGGGGACGACCCGCAGGATGCGACCGGTGCCCACGTCGTACCGCCAGCCCTCGACGCGCACGTCGGCGGCCAGCTGGGGGCAGTCCCGGACGAGGGCGACGTCGGCCACCAGGGCACCGTCCGGATCGGGCATGGCGAGGAATTCCCACGCCTCGACCCCGTCGACGCCCACCTCGGCCAGCCGCGTCCGCACATCGGCGTCGCTCTGGTCGGCCAGGGCACAGTTGGTGTGCTGCATGACGGCGATCTCGTCCACACCGAGGAACCGCGTGGCCAACACGAGTGACCGCAGGACGTCCGGGGTGACGCGGGCACCGGCGTTGCGGAGGATCTTGGCGTCACCGGGGTGGAGGCCCAGCATCGTCAGCGGCTCGATCCGGCTGTCCATGCACGTCACCAGTGCGAAGCCGCGGGCAGCCAGAGGCGCTATGCCGGCCAGGGTGAATCCGTCGGCGTAGTCGGCGTTGGAACGGAGCAGGTCGTCGAACATCGATCTGCATGGTAGGCGGACGTGCACCCACCCCGGACACCCGGTGCCCGGGTAGCGTGACCATCTCGCGGGAGCCCGACCGGGCGAGGAGCGGAGTCGATGGACCACCGGGTGACGACACAGCGGCACGGGACGACGAGGACGTGCGTGGGTCCGGGCAGGGTGAACCTCATCGGTGACCACACCGACTACAACGGGGGCCGCGCCCTACCGATGGCCATCGACCTCGGCGTGACGGTCACCTTCGCCGCCTCGGGCGCCGACCGCATCGAGGTGACCTCCGAGGCGTACCCCGGAGAGGCGGCCGCGTTCCCGGTGGTGACCGACGCGGACCGCGTCACGGGCCTCGAGCCGGCCTGGGCCGGCCTGTGCGCCGCCGTGGCGTCGCTCGCCCGACCGGCGACGGGCGGAGCCGTCCACATCGCCTCCACCGTTCCCCGCGGCTCCGGACTGTCGTCCAGTGCCGCACTGGCGGTTGCCCTGGCCGATGTGTTCGGCGTCGAGGGCGACGCCCTGGTCGTGGCACGCCTGTGTCAGGCCGCCGAGCACCGGATCGGTGTGCCCGTCGGCATCATTGACCCCCTGGTGTGCGCCGGCGGACACGCCGGCCACGCCCTCTGGATCGACACGGCCACCGAGTCGACGCGACAGGTGCCGGTGCCGTCGGGCGCCGAGTTCACCGTGGTCGACTCAGGCCAGCGCCGGGACCTGCGCACGTCCCCCTACGCCCTCCGGGTGGCCGAGTGCGAAGCCGCGGCCGCCGTCGTCGGTCCGCTCGGCCTCGCCGGTCCGGCGGACCTGCCGGCCCTCCGGGACCCGCTGCTGCGCCGCCGGGCGCGCCACGTCATCGGTGAGTGCGAGCGGGTCGACGCGTTCGCCGGGGCACTGGCCGGAGGCCGGCTGGAGGCCGCCGGTGCGCTGATGGACGCCAGCCACCTCAGCCTGGCCGAGGACTTCGAGGCGACCACCCCCGAGGTGGACGATCTGGTGGCCGACCTGCGGTCGCGACCCGGCGTCCTGGGCGTGCGCATGACCGGTGCCGGCTGGGGTGGATGCGTCGTCGCCCTCGGGGAGCCCGGAGCGCTCGACCCCACCGGACTCGATCCACCGGCCTGGAGGGTCACCCCGGTCGACGGCACCGTCGCCCGCCGGAACCGCTGACGGGTCGCCGCCCCGGCGCGGGCGTGGGTCAGCTGGCGGCGCGGTGGCGGTGGAAGAACCCGCGGTGGCCCTTGGGGAGCGGGCCGGCCTCGTCGTCCGAGGCAACGGGGTCAAGCGCGGCGAGGCTGCAGGGCGAACAGGTCCGCACCCCGTCGACCATCCGGGTGAGCTTGACGCTGCCGCACACCTCGCACTTGCGTCCGACGAAGACCTCGGCCGAACGGTTCGGACGGTCGGCGGTCAGGGCGGCGAGGCGCTCCTGGACGTCCCGGCGGAGGACGAAGCTGCCGTCCTCGGCGCGGTGCACCAGGTCCCAGGCCACCAGTTCGTGGAGGAGCGGCACGAGTGTGTCCAGCCGCCGTTTCGGATCCTCGAACGGCTGCTGGGACCGCACGCCCCAGTCGATGCTCGGCGAACCGATCGATCGCACTCCTGCCACGTCCACCATCCGACACTCCTTTCGCACCGGTCGCGCCCGTGGCTCAAGGGCGCGACCAACAACCCCTTCGAATGGCCATAGTGACGGATCGTCGCGCCCCATACAAGGGCAGGACGACAGGTTTCTGCAGGTATTCGACCAATTCGGCCACCACCCCGACCCGTCGACGTGTCGGGGTGGTCACTCCCACCGGTCCTCCGACCATTCCTCTGGCGGTGGTCCGAGCCTCCGGGTGATCACGCGGGTCAGCACGACGGGCTTGCGGGCGTCCTCGATGCGGTGCAGGACCCCCTCCCCCCAGACGGACACGTCGATGCTGCCCGTCCCGAGCACCCGTCGCACCGGACCCTGGACGACCCGGACGCGCTGGATCGAGTCGAGCGGGATGTCGACCTGGTTGCCGGTGGCGGCACCCCACTGGTCGACGAGCCGGTACGTGGTCACCAGCACCCAGGCGCGGCGCCAGCGGACGACCCGGGCCGCCAGCCACAGACAGGGCACGGCGACGAACGCGCCCTCGACCCAATGGAGGGTGACCGACGTGTGCGGGATGGCGACGTCGAGGGCGACCCCCACGGCGACGGCGGCCAGCGCGGTCAGCAGGGGGCCGGTGAGGAAGGTCCAGTGCGGGCGGATGTCGACCAGGACCTCCTCGGCCGGCAGCAGCGGAGGGCGTGCCGGCAACCGTCAGCCCGGCACGATGTGGCGATCGGGCAGAGTGTGGGGCACCGGATCAATCTACCGAGGCGACCGCCGCTCATCGGTGCGACACCCCACCGGTAGCCTCGGACCTCGTGGAACCCCTCGCGCCGACGCCACCGGGAGCCGCCGACCGGTTCGAGCGGGCGTGCGCCGACCTCTCCCCCGCCCAGCACCGGGCCGTGGCGTCGACCGCCGACGCGGTGTGCATCGTGGCCGGGGCCGGCTCGGGCAAGACCAGGGTCCTCACCCTGCGGGTGGCCCGCCGCATCCGCGACGGTTCTGCCGACGCCGACCACACCGTCGTGTGCACCTTCACCCGCAAGGCGGCCATCGAGCTGCGCGACCGGCTCGGGCGCTACGGCGTGCCCGTGTCGAGTCCTGGCGGACCGGGCGCGGTGCCGACGCCCGGGGTGCGGGCCGGCACCCTCCACCAACTCGCCCTCACCCTGCTGCGGCGCCGGGCGGCCGATGCCGGACGGCCGGCACCGTCATTGGTGGAGCACCGCTGGCGGACGTTGGCCGAGCTGACCGGCGACCGGGCCGCCGCCTCGGCCGCCGACACCGAGATCGGATGGGCCAAGGCCCGGTGCCTCACCCCGGACACGTACCGGGCGGCCGCCGTCGACCGGAACCCCGTCCTCGATGTCGACCGGGTGGTCGGGGTGTACACCGCCTACCAGGACCGCCTGGCCCGCCGGGGCCTCCTCGACCTCGACGACGTGCTGCTGGAGGCGGCCGACCTCCTGCTCCACGACGCGGCGGCGGCCGAGGCCGCCCGCTGGCGCTACCGGCACGTAGCCGTCGACGAGTTCCAGGACGTGAACCCCGCACAGTTCCGGTTGATCGAGGCCCTCCTCGGCACCCGTGTCGACCTGTGCGCGGTGGGCGACCCCAACCAGGCCATCTACGGGTGGAACGGCGCCGACCCTGGACTGCTCGCCTCGCTCCCCGACCGCGTGCCCGGGCTCGAGGTCGTCCACCTCGACCGGAACCACCGCTGCTCCCCCCAGGTCGTGGCCGTGGCCGCGGCAGCCCTCGGCCCGGTACCGGTGGCTCCACCCGCCTCGGCGGCGGAGGGCGGCCCGGTGCCCACCGTCACGGCCTTCCCCGACGACCGGGCCGAGGCCGAGGCCGTGGCCGCCCGGATCCTCGCCCGCGCCGAGGCCGGCACGGCCTGGTCCGCCCAGGCGGTCCTGGCCCGCACCCACGAGCTCCTGGCCGGCGTCCGCCGGGCGCTCGACGCGGCCGGCATCCCCTGCCGGTTCGCACCCGCCCCCGAGTCGACCGAGTCCGAGACGCCCGGTCCGGCCACCGGTCGGGCCGCGGCCCGCCTGCAGTCGTCGGGCCGGGGTGATCCCGGCGGCGGCGTGGAACTCGCCACCTTCCACCGTGCCAAGGGGCTCGAGTGGGAAGCGGTGTCCGTCGTCGGCCTCGAAGCGGGCTTCGTGCCGATCATCCATGCCACCACGTCCGAGGCCGTCGCCGAGGAGCGCCGGCTGCTCTATGTCGCCCTCACGCGGGCGGCGCACACACTCGAGTGCTCATGGGCCCGCTCGCGGACCATGGGCGGAGGTCGGGCCATGGAACGCCGTCCGTCGCCGTGGCTGGACGACCTGTCGGGAGCGGCCACCGAGGGCGGCCCGGCCCCGGAGCCCCGTGCCGCAGCGGAGCGCTTTGCCGCACTCCGGGCCAACCTGCGCGGCTGACGCCGCTGACCGGGACGGCCGGAGAGCCGACCACGTCCCTCAGTCGACGGTGGTGTCGATGAAGACCGGGGTGTGGTCGGAGGGCTTCTCGCCCTTGCGGGCCTGGCGGTCGATCAGCGCGAACGTGGTGTTGCGGGCGAGCACCTCGGTGACCAGGATCAGATCGATCCGCATGCCCCGGTGGCGGTGGAACGACCCGCCCCGGTAGTCCCACCAGCTGAAGAGGCGGTCGTCCGGGTACCGCTGCCGGAAGGCGTCGACCAGGCCCCAGGACTCGAGGGCGGCGAGTGCGGCCCGCTCGGGCGGGCTCACGTGGGTCATCCCCGCGAACTCGCCCGGATCCCACACGTCCCGGTCCTCGGGGGCCACGTTGAAGTCGCCACAGACGGCCACGGGCCGGTCCGGGGACGTCGTCTCGTCGAGGAGGTCGCGCAGCCGGGCCAGCCACGCCAGCTTGGCCGGGTAGTGCGGGTCATCGAGGGCCCGGCCGTTCGGGACGTAGGCCGACAGCACCCGCACACCGCCGCAGTCGGCGGCGATCAGGCGGGTCCCCTCGTCGTCGTCGGAAGAGCCCAGCCCCGTCGCCACGTCGGCGAGACCGACGCGGCTGAGGATCGCCACACCGTTCCACCGGCCGTCGCCGTGGTGCGCCGACTCGTAGCCCAGTGCCTCGAACGCCCCGTGGGGGAAGGCGGCGTCCGCCTGCTTCGTCTCCTGCATGCACAACACGTCCGGCCGTGCGTAGCCGAGCCACTCCTCGACCCGTGGCAGGCGGGCGGTCAGCGAATTGACGTTCCAGGTGGCGATACGCACGGCCCGTCAGCCCTCCGGGGCCGGCTCGGCGTCGACGAGGACGAACAGCAGGTCCGCCTCGCACGCCAGTTTGCCGTCGACCGTGGCCCGCCCTGAGCCCTTGCCCGCCCGGGCCGACATCCGCCCGAGGGTCACCTCGAGCTCCAGGAGGTCGCCGGGGACCACCTGGCGTCGGAAGCGGGCCCGCTCGATGCCGCCGAAGAGCGGCAGCTTGCCTGCGAAGGCCGGATCGCTCAGCACGGCACAGGCGCCGAGCTGGGCCAGGGACTCGACCATCAGCACCCCGGGCAGCGTGGGTCGTCCCGGGAAGTGCCCGGCGAAGAACGCCTCGTCGCCGGTGAGCTGCCACGCGCCGGTGGCCGACCGACCGGCCTCGATGGAGCGCAGCTCCGTCAGGAACAGGAAGGGGTCGCGGTGGGGCAGGTAGTCGTCGGGTCGCACGGCCTGGAGGTTACCGGGCCGCCGGGGCCGTGGTCGGTTGGATCAGGCGGTCCCACTGTCGCCGATGCCCGGCAGGGTGAGCTCAGCGCGACGGCGGGGGGCGTCGAGGGACACCAGTTCGAACGTGCGGGTCTCCCCCTTGGTCAGGACGGACCGGGCCTTGACCGGGGGCGGGTCGCCGAGGCCGCGCAGGGGGACGTGACAGAGCATCCCTCCCACGTCGACGTGGGCACCGTGGGAGGTGAACGAGGCGACCACGCCCTCGAAGGTCGAGCCGATGGGATGCTCGGCCACGAAGGTGATGAAGGTCATCGAGTCGTTGAGCGCCTCGCCGTGCCCTGATCCCCTGGTGGCGGCGGGCGTGGCCGGCACCTCGGTGACTGACTGGGCCGACTGCTTGGTCGCCTTGGTGGCCTTGGTCGCCGCCTTCGTCGACTTGGCGGCCTTGGTTGCCCTCATCGCCTTGGTCGGGGCCGTGTCGTCACCTTCCGCCACGGCCTTGGCGGCCCTGGTCGCCTTGGTGGCCTTCGTCGCCTTCTTGGCGGGTGCCGCCTTGGTCGCCTTGGTGGCCTTCTTGGCGGGCGTCGCCTTGGTCGACTTCTTGGCCGCCTTGGTCGCCCTGGTGGCCTTCGGTCCGTCGACACCCTCGTAGGCGTCGTCGGCGTCGACCGTGTCGGCAGACGGGACCGGCGCCGCCTCGACGGGGGCGGCGGCCTTGGTGGAGCGGCGGCGGCGGGGTGCCGCGGCCGGCTGCTCGGCCGTCCCGTCGTCCGTCGCGACGGCGTCGTCCTCGAGGACCGGTGCGCCACCGGCGGCGGCCTTGGCCTCCCGCTTGGACTGGGCCGTCACCGACCGGCTGCGGGGGCCACGCACCGGGGTCCGGGGGGTGAACACCCACCCGACACCGGGCACCGGCTTGCCGCCGATCAGACGCCCTGGCTCGAACAGCCACGGCCGCTCGGCATGGAACTCCTGGAACGAGTCGTTGGAGAGTACGAGTGCGCCCGACTTCTCGGCGATCCGGAGGATGAAGCCATCCCCCCGGCCGACGGCACCGGCGGGGGGCGTCACCAGTTCGCCGTGCTCGATGGCCTCCTCGAACTGCCTGACCTCGGCGGGATCGATCCGATGCCCGAACGAGGCGTCGACGACCACCGTCACGTCCTCGGCCGTGAACCCCTTGAACTCCTCGAGGAAGGTCTCGATCGCCTCGTTCAGCTGTGCGAGGCTCGGCAGGGTGCGACCCTCGGTTGCGAGGTTGGACCCGTCGACGACGATGCGCCGGCGGGCCAGTGATTCAGATTCCATAGGTGCTCACAGTCAACCACCTGCCCGACCGACCTCCGGCCATGCCCCCTGTTCAGGCCCTTGGGAGCGCCCGTCCCGCATCCCGTCGGCACCCGGCGGGGACCCGGGACGCGCGAGCGCCGGGGTCGTAGGATCGACCGGGTGACCACTGACATCCAACGGGCCGACGAAGCCACCGATCTCCTCCAGCACCTGATCCGGAACGCCTGCGTCAACGACGGCACACCGGCCTCGGGCCACGAGGCGCGCAGCGCCGAGCTCCTGCAGGGCTACCTCGAGGGCACCGGCGCGCTGATGGAGACCTACGAGCCCTCCCCAGGGCGCAAGAGCCTGGTTGCCAGGCTGCCCGGCACCGACCCGACGGCGCCGTCGCTGACGCTGCTCGGCCACACCGACGTCGTGCCGGCCACGCCGTCGGACTGGACCCATGACCCCTACGGCGGCGAGCTCATCGACGGCGAGATCTGGGGCCGCGGCGCCATCGACATGCTGAACCTCACCACCACGATGGCCACCGCCTTCCGCCACCTGGCCCTCGACGGGTTCCGGCCGAGGGGCGACCTGACCTACATCGCCGTGGCCGACGAGGAGGCACTGTCGACCTTCGGTGCACGGTGGCTGTGTGCCAACCACGCCGACGAGGTCCGCAGCGACTACGTGATCACCGAGTCGGGGGGCTTTCCCATGAACGGCGCCGACGGGCTGCCGAGGCTGCCGGTCATCGTCGGCGAGAAGGGCGTGTTCTGGTGCGTGCTGACCGTCACGGGCACCCCGGGGCACGCCAGCCAGCCGTTGCGCACCGACAACGCCCTGGTCAAGGCGGCCGAGGTGGTGCGGCGCATCGACGAGTACCGGCCGAGGGCCGAGTTGCACGAGGCCTGGGTCCGCTTCATCGAGGGCCTCGGCTTCCCTCCCGAGCTGAGCGAGCCGCTGCTGGACCCCGACCGTATCGACGACTTCTGCGACGAACTGCCGCTGCTGGGCCTGGCCCGCCAGGCCCACGCGTGCACCCACACGACCATGGCCCCTACCATCCTCCACGGCGGCACCAAGGTCAACGTGATCCCCGACAGGGTCGAGCTGACGGTCGACATCCGGGCCCTGCCGGGCTGGGACACCGGCGAGGTACGGGCCATGCTCGACGACGTGCTCGGCGACCTGTCCGACAGCGTGGAGATCGACTTCCGGGCCGAGGAGCCCGCCTCCTCCTCCCCCATCGACACGCCGCTGTGGGACGCGCTGCAGCGGGTCAGCCGCGTCTTCTACCCGGGCTCCACGAACGTGCCGTTCCTGACCGTCGGGGCGACCGACGCCCGCTACACCCGGACCCTCGGCGCGACCTCCTACGGCTTCGGGCTGCACAGCACGGCCATCGGGTTCGAGCAGTACGGGGCGATGTTCCACGGCATCGACGAGCGGGTCGACGTCGAGTCGCTGCGGCTGTCCAACGAGATGTGGATGGCCCTGGCCCACGACTTCCTGGGCTGACCCCAGGTGGCGGCCGGGACCCGGCGCGTCGCCAAGGGGGTGGGAGGCGGTCAGCCCACCGCCCGGACCAGCAGGTCCTCGAGCTCGAGGCGGTGCAGGGCGGCGCTGCCCGATGCCGGACTGGCCGACTCGGCCCGGCTGACGTGGCGCAGGATGTGGCTCTTGCGGAGCAGGCGGTGGAGCCGGCTGTGGACGAAGTTCCACGCCCCCATGTTCTCGGGCTCCTCCTGCAGCCACACGACCTCCTCGGCCTGCGGGTAGCCCGCAAGCACCTCGGTCAGCGTGTCCTTGGGCCAGGGGTAGAGCTGTTCCACGCGCACGACGGCCACGTTGGCCGCTGCGTCGCCCAGCTCGTCGCGACGCGCCAGTGCGTCGAAGGCGACCTTGCCGGCACACAGCACCACCCGGTCGACCCGGGAGCGGTCGAACCCGTCGGTGTCGGCCGCCGGGTCGTCCAGCACCTCGGCGAAGGACCCCGACGTGAAGGCCGAGATCGGTGACCGGGCCTGACGGGCGCGCAGCAGTGACTTCGGCGTGAACACGATGAGCGGCTTGCGGTCCGGGAGGTGGACCTGGGCCCGCAGCAGGTGGAAGTACTGGGCGGCGGTGGTCGGCTCGGCCACCCGCAGGTTGCCCCGCGCGCACAGCGTCAGGAACCGCTCGATGCGGGCCGAGGAGTGCTCGGGTCCCTGGCCCTCGTAGCCGTGGGGCAACAGGAGCGCGAGTCCGGACTTCTGGCCCCACTTGTCCTCGGCGGCCACCAGGAAGTTGTCGACGATGATCTCTGCGCCGTTCCAGAAGTCGCCGAACTGGGCCTCCCAGGCCACCAGGCCATCGGGGGCCTCGACCGAGTAGCCGTACTCGAAGCCCACGCATGCGTACTCCGACAGGAGCGAGTCGCGGATGGTGAAGCGGCCGCCCTCGAGTCCCTCGAGCGGGACGTGCTCCGAACCCGTCTCGTAGTCGACCAGCACGGCGTGACGATGGGAGAAGGTCCCGCGACGGGTGTCCTGGCCGGTGACCCGGACGTTCCTGCCCTCGAGCAGCAGCGAGCCGAAGGCCAGCGCCTCGCCCAGGGCCCAGTCGATCTCGCCGTCGGCCACCACCTTGTCGCGCTGCTCGAACTGGCGGGCCAGCTTCGGGTGGAGGACGAAGCCGTCGGGCACCGACCGCACCACGGTGGACAGGCGGGACACCGTCTCGGGGTCGATGCCGGTGTCGATCCGGGGGATCGTCAGGTCGGGCTGGATGTACTCCGGCAGCGTGAGCGGGGCGGCCGGGGCGCCCTCGGCCTCGGCGCGCGTCTCGTCGAGCGCGGCCTGCAGCCGGGCCGAGAAGTCGTCGAGTGCCTGCTCGGCCTCCTCCAGCGAGATGTCGCCCCGGCGCACCAGTGCCTCGGTGTAGAGCTTGCGCACCGAGCGCTTGGCGTCGATCAGGCCGTACATCAGCGGCTGGGTGTAGCTCGGGTCGTCGCCCTCGTTGTGGCCGTGCTTGCGGTAGCAGACCATGTCGATGACGACGTCCTTGTGAAAGGCCTGGCGGAAGCCGAAGGCCAGGCGGGCCGCCCGGGCGCAGGCCTCGGGGTCGTCACCGTTGACGTGGAAGATGGGCGCCTGGACCATCTTGGCCACGTCGGTCGGGTACACCGAGCTGCGCGCCGCGTCCGGGGCCGTGGTGAAACCCAGCTGGTTGTTGATGACCACGTGGACGGTGCCGCCGGTGCGGTAACCGGCGAGCTGGGACAGGTTGAGGGTCTCGGCCACCACGCCCTGCCCGGCAAAGGCCGCGTCGCCGTGGAGCAGGATCGGCAGGACCGGGAACGGCGCACCGGTGCCGTCGACCAGGTGCTTGCCGCTCCCCCGCTCGCCCCCGAGGGCATCCTGGCGGGCGCGGGCCATGCCGACCACGACCGGGTCCACCGCCTCGAGATGGGACGGGTTGGAGGCCATGGTGATGGGGATGGCACCACCCGAGCGGCCGACGAAGTTGCCGGTGGCGCCCTTGTGGTACTTCACGTCGCCGGACCCCTGGACCGACTCGGGATCGAGGTTCCCCTCGAACTCCTCGAAGATCTCGCCGTAGGACTTGCCGACGATGTTGGCCAGCACGTTGAGGCGGCCACGGTGGGACATGCCCATGACCGACTCGTGCACGCCCTCGACCACGGCCTCGTCGAGGAGGGCGTCGAGGATGACGATGGCCGACTCGGCACCCTCCAGTCCGAACCGCTTCTGGCCCACGTAGCGGGTGTGGAGGAAGCGTTCGAAGACCTCGGCGGCGTTGAGCCGGTCGAGGATGTGGCGCTGCTCGTCGGGCACCGTCACCGAGGACACGCCCTCGACGTGCTGCTGGATCCACCGCTTCTGCTCGGGGTCCTGGATGTGCATGTACTCGACGCCGAGGGTGCGGCAGTAGGCGTCGCGCAGGACCGACAGGATCTCGTCGAGGGTGGCCAGCTGCTTGCCGGCCAGGCCGTCGGCCACGAAGGTCCGGGGCAGGTCCCAGATGGTCAGGCCGTAGTGGAGCGGGTCGAGCTCGGGGTGCAGGTCGACCGGCTCGGCGTCGAGCGGGTCGAGGTGGGCGATGAGGTGGCCGCGGACCCGGTACATGTTGATGAGGGTCTGCACGCGGTTCTGCTTGATGAGCCGCTCGTGGCCACCGTCGTCATCGGCGGCTGACGTGTCGCGCTGCCAGGTGACGGGTTCGTAAGGGATGCCGAGGGACCCGAACACCTCCTCGTAGAAGCCGTGCTTGCCCATGAGGCACTCGGAAACGCGGGCCAGGAACAGGCCGGACTCGGCGCCCTGGATGATGCGGTGGTCGTACGTCGACGTGACCGTCACCGTCTTGCCGACGCCGAGCTCGGCCAGCATGCGGGGGTCGGTCGCCTCGAAGCCCGGTGGCACTCCGAGGGCGCCGACGCCCACGATGACACCCTGGCCGGGCATGAGGCGGGGCACCGACTGCACCGTCCCGAGCGTGCCGGGATTGGTGAGGGTGACCGTGGTGCCCGCAAAGTCGTCGGGAGCGATCTTGTTGTTGTGGATCTTGCGGACGAGGTCCTCATAGGCGGCCACGAAGCCCTGGAAGTCGCGGGTGTCGGCATCGGCGATGCACGGCACCAGCAGGGTGCGACCGGAGCCCTTCTCCACGTCGACGGCCAGGCCGAGTCCCACGTGGTCGTGGCGGAGCACCCCCGGGGTCCCCTTGCCGTCGACGTCCTCGACGAATGCCGCGTTCATGGCCGGCACGGCCACGAGGGCCTTCACAACGGCGTAGCCGATGAGGTGCGTGAAGCTGACCTTGCCGCCGGTCGTGCGCTGGAGCTGGTTGTTGACGATGGTGCGGTTGACCTCGAGCAGCTTGGCCGGCACCACCCGGACGCTTGTCGCCGTGGGGACGCCGAGCGACGCCTCCATGTTCGACACGATCCGTCCGGCGGCACCCCGCAGCGGTGTGGCCCCGGCGACCGGGGTGGGGGGCGCCCCGGCGCCAGGTGCGGGCGCCGGAGGGGTCGTCGGGGCGGCCTGTGTCGGTGGGGTCGGCGCCGGTGCGGCCGACACCACGGGCACGCTCCCGGTGGGCCGGTAGTCGGCGAAGAACTCCCGCCACGACGCCGACACCGAGGAGGGGTCCGTCTGGTACCGCTCGTACATGTCCTCGACCAGCCAGGCGTTGGGGCCGAACGCCCCAGTGCCAGCGATCGGCCGTCCGTCCTGGCCCTGACCCTGCATCGACGCGTCTCCCTCGGGGCTGTCCATTTACCCTCGAGCCTACCGGGAGGCCACCGGGCGGCTGTCGCCGTGTCGGCAGCGTCGGCGGCCGGCGGGACGCCGAGTAGCGTCGCGACAATGCCTGCGCCGCGCACCCGGGTCACGTGCACGTTCACCTTCGAGGCCGCCCACCGGCTGGCCTGGCACCCGGGCAGGTGCCGCAACCTGCACGGGCACTCGTACCGGCTCGACGTGACGATCGAGGGGCCGCTCGACGGCAACGGCGTCGTCCTCGACTTCGACACCCTGCAGGACGTCGTTCGTGCCGAGGTGGTCGACGTGTGGGACCACCGGGACCTCAACGAGGTGCTCGACAACCCGACGGCCGAGCTGCTGGCCCACCGGGCCTGGGAGTTGTTGACGGCGGCCGGGCTGGACCTCGCCGCCCTCCGGTTGTGGGAGACGACGGATTCGTGGGTCGACCTCGAACGGGAGCCGGGGGCCTGAGCGTGGGGCGGGACCTCGTGGTGCTGTCGGGTGGCCTCGACTCGACCGTGTGCATGGCCCTGGCGGCCGCCGGGTCGGACGGTGCGCCCCTGGCGCTCTCCTTCGACTACGGCCAGCGACACCGGGTCGAGCTCGACCGGGCCGCCGGGGTGGCCGGCCACTACCGGGCCGAGCACCTCGTGGTGCACCTCGACACCTCGGCGTGGGGCGGCTCGGCGCTCACCGACGACGCGCTCGACGTGCCGACGGGTGGCGTCGGCGACGGGATCCCGGTGACCTACGTGCCCGCTCGCAACAGCATCTTCCTGGCCGTCGCGCTCGGTGTCGCCGAGGCCCGGGAACTCGACGCGGTGTGGATCGGGGTGAACGCCATCGACTACTCGGGCTACCCCGACTGCCGCCCCGAGTTCATCGAGGCGTTCCGGGGCGTGGCCGCCACCGGCCAGCGACGTGGCGTCGAGGGCGACCCCATCGCCATCCGCACGCCGCTGATCGATCGCACGAAGGAGGAGATCGTGCGGCTCGGCACCGAGCTCGACGCACCCCTCCACCTGACGTGGTCCTGCTACCTCGGGGGCGACCGGCCCTGCGGGGCGTGCGACGCCTGCAGGCTGCGGGCCGCGGGGTTCGCCGCAGCCGCCATCGAGGACCCGTCACTCACGTGAGCGGGACGCCGTCCGCTCCCGCTCCCGCCCCGGCACCAGTGGGCGCCCCGGGCGGCCCGGGTGGCGGTCCGAGGGACATCCTGGTGTCGGAGGTGTTCAGCGCGATCCAGGGTGAGGCGGCTCTCGTCGGCGAACGCCAGGTCTTCGTCCGCCTGACGGGCTGCAACATCCGCTGCACCTACTGCGACCAGCCCGAGGCGCTGGAGCGGGTGGCGGGACCGTGTCGCATCGAGCGGACGGCCGGCCGACGCGACTGGTCGGTGGTCGCGAGTCCGCTCGCACTCGACCGGGTGGTGGAGGCGGTCGCGGTGCTCTGGGATCAGGTCCCCCACCACTCGATCAGCCTGACCGGGGGCGAGCCGCTGCTGCAGGGCAGTCGTGTGGAGCGGCTGGTGGAGCGGTTCGCCTCCCACGGGTGGCCGGTCATGTTGGAGACCAACGGGACACTGCTCCCCCCGCTGCGCCGGATCGGACCGGACCTCGCCTACGTGAGCATGGACCTGAAGCTGCCCAGTGTGGACGGTGAGCTCGTGGCGCCCACCACGCAGGCGGGGTTCCTCGCCGCCTCGCTCGCCTCGGGAGCCACCACGTGGGTCAAGGTGGTGATCGGACCGGACACCGATCCCGACGAGTTCGACGCCGGCATCGCCATGGTGGCCGCCGCGGCCGCAGGGCACGACGCGCCGGTCGAGGTCTTCCTCCAGCCGCTCACCCCGTTCGGCGGGGCGGCGGCGGCGCCGACACCGGACCAGGTGCTCGAGCTCCACGAGCGGGCGCTGCGCATCCACCGCCGGGTGCGGGTGGTGCCCCAGACCCACAAGGCCATCGGTCAGCTCTAGTCGGCCGCGGGGCGCTCCACGTCCCCGGACGCGACGAAGGGGCGGCCAGGGACCAGGTCCCGGACCGCCCCCGACGTCGGGACTACTTGGCTTTGGTGATCTTCGGGGCCGGGGCCTGTCCGTTCACGACCTTCTTGAACGAGGCGCCGGCGGACACCTTGGGGCTCTTCGAGGCCTTGATCTTGATGGCCTCGCCCGTCTGCGGGTTGCGACCCGTTCGAGCGGCGCGCTGGGCCCGGTCGAAGGTCAGGAATCCGGTGATGACGACCTTCTCGCCCTTCGCCACGTTGGCGGTGATGACGTCCTCGAGGCCGCCGAGCACCGTGGCGACGTCCTTGGAGGTCGTCCCGGTGTGGGCAGCGACGGCGGCGATGAGATCGGTCTTGGTAAGGGGCACAGTTTCTCCTTGGTCAAATGGAAGCCCTAACAATGCACGATCCAGGGGCGCGATGCGCGCATTTCAGGCCACGAAGCCCTGAACTGGGCGGTTCCCGCCCCTCACACCCGGAATGGCCGGGGCGCGCCGGGTGCTGACAGGCTGGCCCCGATGACCCCCGAGCACCGCCTCTCGCTGACCGAGCACGTGCCGGACCCCCCGGCGGACGGGACGCCACTCGTCGTCCTGGTCCACGGATCGCTCGACCGGGCGGGCAGTTTCGCCCGGATCATCCGCCGGCTCGACGATCTGCACACCGTCGCCTACGACCGCCGCGGCTACCACCGCTCGCGCCACGTGACCCCGGTGCACGACACGCTCGACGGTCACGTCGACGACCTGCTGGCGGTCATCGGCGGCCGACCAAGCGTCGTCGTCGGCCACAGCTACGGCGGCGACATCGCCCTGGGGGCCGCGCTCCGACCCGGTGGCCCGGGGTCGATCCTGGCCATAGCTGCCTATGAGCCGCCCATGCCGTGGCTCGGGACGTGGGCCACGCGTCCCCGCGCCCGCCCCGACAGCGGGGCACGACCCGAGGGCGACGACCCGGCACTCGCGGCCGAACGCTTCTTCCGACGCATGGTCGGCGACTCGGCATGGGAGCGCCTGCCCGAGGCGACACGCGAGGCGCGGCGGGCCGACGGGCCGGCTCTGGCCGGCGAGCTGGCGGCCATCCGCACCTCCGTCGCACCGTTCGACGTGACACGGCTGACCGTGCCGGCAGTCTTCGGCCGTGGGAGCGAGTCCGTCCCCCACCATCGGGCCTCGGCCGACTGGCTGATGGAGCACACGCCGGACGCCGAACTGATCGAGATCGAGGGAGCGGCCCACGGGGCGCACCTGACCCATCCCGACGCCTTCGCCGGGTTCGTCCGGGCCGCCGTGGCCCGGACCCGGGGCGGCTCCCGGTAGACCGGGGGCATGCACGTCCTCGTCACCGGATCCTCCGGGCTCATCGGCACCGCGCTGGTCGACGCCACGGTGGCCCGGGGCGACACCGTCACCCGACTCGTGCGGCGGTCGTCGGCACCGGGCGACGGGCCACGGCCGACAGGCATCACCGACGTGTCGTGGGACCCGGACGCCGGGCACGTCGACCTCGATGCGCTGGCGGCCGCCGGCCCCGTCGACGGCGTGGTCCACCTGGCCGGTGCCGGCGTGGGCGACAAGCGCTGGAGCCCGACGCGCAAGCGGGTGATCATGGAGAGCCGCACCCGGGGGACCGACCTGGTCGCCCGGACAGTCGCCGGACTCGACCCGCTCCCCCGCGTGCTGGTGAGTGCGTCGGCCGTCGGCTGGTACGGCGACCGCGGCGACGACGTGCTCATCGAGTCCGAGCCGGCGGGCCCCGGGTTCCTGGCCGGGGTCTGCATTGCCTGGGAGGCGGCCACCGCCCCGGCCGAGGAGGTCGGCATCCGGACGGTCCACCTCCGCACCGGCATCGTGCTGAGCCCGTCGGGTGGTGTCCTCGCCAAGCAGCTCCCGCTGTTCCGGCTGGGGGTCGGCGGGAAGATCGGGTCCGGCCACCAGTACCGGAGCTGGATCACCCTCGACGACGAGGTCGGCGCGATCCTCCACTGCCTGGACGACAGCAGCCTGTCCGGGGCCGTGAACTCCACGGCTCCGTCGCCGGCCACCGACGCCCAACTCGCCAAGGCGATCGGGGCGGCGCTGCACCGGCCCGCCGTCCTGGCCGTGCCGGCCGCCGCGCTCAAACTGGCGCTCGGGCCGGAAATGGCGTCGGACATGGTGCTGGCCAGCCAGCGGGCGCTCCCGTCCCGTCTGACCGGCGCGGGATTCACCTTCCGGCACACCGATCTCGACGAGGCGGTCCGCTCGGTCCTGGCCGGCGTCTAGCCCGCGGGTGACCCCTGGACGGGGTCGGGGCGCCGTCGCTTCGGCTGGCGGACCAGCTTGTCGCCCGCCCCGGACTCGTCCTTGGCCCCGGCCACCAGCGGCGACGTCGAGAGCAGCAGCAGCCCCACGACGACCGTGACGATGGCCACGACCTCGACGGGCAGGCGCCAGTCCGCCGTATGCAGGTGGTCGTGGAACAGGTAGATCCCGATCACCACGCTGACGATGGGGTCGATGATCGTGATGGCGGCCTGCGACGACGTGATCGGGCCGGCGTGGAAGGCGCTCTGGATGAGGAACAGTCCGGTCACTCCCGTCGCCACCAGGGCGTAGGGCACCCAGTCGGTGAACGCGTGGCCCCAGCTGACGGACAGCAGCGTCGTGAACTGCTTCGTGAGAGCGGCCGACAGTGCGAACAGCACCGCACCGGCGCTGCCGAACATGGCGGCCCGGAACCAGCGCGGCCCGGTGAACCCGAGCGCCGCGCAGCCGGCCGAGACGGCGCCGATGACCACGAACACCACGATCCAGGCGCGGCGCGCCGGGCTGACGTCGCCACCGCCCGGATCGGCGACGACCAGGAACGTGGCCAGCCCACCGGCTGCCGCAGCCGAGCCGCCCCACTCCCGCCACCCCAGGTGGTAGCGGAACCAGGCGCCGAGGATCAGCACGAGGAGCAGGAGCTCGGACGCCACGATGGGCTGGACGGAGCTCAGCTCTCCGAAGTGCAGGGCGCCGGCCTGGAGCAGGAACCCGACGGCGATCATGGCCAGGCCCAGGAACCAGATGGCGTTGGAAAGGGCGTGGCGGACCAGCTTCAGGCTCATCACCGTGTCGGGGGGGGCGCTCTGCACGCCGATCCGCTGGAAGATCGCGCTCAGGGCGTTGGCCAGGGCGGCAAGGACGGCCAGGAGGTACGCCACACCCAGTGTCTACCGCAGCCACCGGCACCGACCCCCACGTGCCCGCCCGGATACGCTGGCCCGAGCCCGCGGGAGACGGGGACCGAACGAAGGGGAGCAGCACATGAGCGTCACCGAGCAGGCCCGATCGAGTAGCGCCGCGGGCGCCCCGACGCTGGAGGACTTCGAGGCCGACGCCCGCGCCTTCCTCGACGCCAACGCCGAGAAGCGCCCCGAGGAGACCTTCGTCTGGGGCCAGGGCTCGGACGACGTCAGCCTGTTCCCCGAGAAGACGCACGAGCAGGAGGTGGCCGACCTGGCCGTCTCCCGGGCCTGGGCCCAGACGGTCTTCGACGCCGGATTCGGTTGGATCACGGGTCCCACCGAGTACGGCGGCCGGGGCCTGTCGAGCGACCACCAGCGGATCTGGGCCCGGGTGGCCGCCGACTACCGCACGCCGTCCATGTCCATCTACGGCATCGGCCTGGGGATGGTGGCTCCGACGATCCTGGCCCACGCCACCGACGAGGTGAAGGAGGCCTACCTACGCAGGATGTGGCGGGGCGACATCGTGGGTTGTCAGCTCTTCAGCGAGCCGTCGTCCGGGTCCGACCTGGCCTCGCTCCAGACCCGTGCGGTCAAGGACGGCGACGAGTGGGTGCTGAACGGCCAGAAGGTGTGGACGTCGGGTGCCCAGGTGTCGGACATCGGCGAGATCATCTGCCGCACGGACCCCGACCTGCCCAAGCACCGCGGGCTCACGGGCTTCGTCGTGGACATGCACGCCCCCGGTGTGGAGGTGCGGCCGCTGCGCCAGATGACGGGTGGCGCATCGTTCAACGAGGTCTTCTTCACCGACGTGCGGGTCCCGGACTCCCACCTGCTCGGCGACGTCAACGGGGGATGGACGGTGGCCCTCACCACGCTCATGAACGAGCGGGCGGCCATCGGGGGGGGTGGCGGCGGCCTCAGCCTGCCGCAGTCCACCCGGCTGATCGAGGCCGCCCGATCGGCGGGCAAGGCGGGCGATCCGCTCGTGCGCCAGCAGCTGGCCGAGATCGTGATCAACGAACGGGTGGCCGGCTACACCAACCGACGGGCCATGGCCAAGATCGCCGCCGGCCAGCTGCCCGGGCCGGAGATGTCGCTGGGCAAGCTGTCGCTGACCGCCAACATGGTGCGGACCTACGAGGCCGTGTCGTCGATCTTCGGGCCGGCCCTGGTGGCCGACACCGGCGCCTGGGGCACCTTCGCATGGACCCAGTACCTGCTCGGGGTGCCCGGCATGCGGATCGCCGGCGGGTCCGACGAGGTCATGCGCAACATCATCGGTGAGCGGGTCCTCGGCCTGCCGAAGGAGCCGGCGCCGAAGTAGCACGGCGACACCGGTGGACCGGCAGCGCGGCGACCGGACGGTCCGATCGTTCCGATCACTCTCACGCCTGTCCCACCTCCCCGGGCAACCTCCAGGAGATCCGGTGGTGGGGTGAGGGGCCGAGCCGCCGGAAGGCGTCGAGGTGGTCGACCGTGCCATAGCCCTTGTTGGCCTCCCACCCGTACGCCGGGAACTCGCCCGCCAGCTGCACCATGAGGGCGTCCCGTGCCACCTTGGCCAGGATGCTGGCGGCCGCCACCGACGTGCAGGTCAGATCGGCACGCACCCGGGTCCGGACCCGAGGCACCACGGTGCCACCTCCCGCGGATGCAGGCGTCAGCCAGTCGTGGTTGCCGTCGACGACCAGGAGGTCGGGTGGATCGTCGAGTGCGGCCAGCGCGCGGATGCCGGCCAGCCCGAGGGCCCCGTTCAACCCGAGCTCGTCGACCTCGGCCGGGTCGGCCGACCCGAGTGCCCACCCGGCTGCCCAGGCCCGGATGCGGGGCACCAGGGACTCGCGCGCCGCCGGCGCCAGCAGCTTGGAGTCGCGTATGCCGGTCGGCGGCCGTCCCGTCGAGGCGTCCACGACCACCAGTCCCACGTACACGGGTCCGGCCGGCGACCCCCGGCCGACCTCGTCCATCGCCCCGAGCCGTCGGGTGCCGGAGCGGAGGAGCCCGCGTTCGAGCCGCAGCGTCGGCGTCACCATCGCCGCAACCTACTCCCGAGGGCCCCGGCGCCAGGGCATCAACCGAGACGGCTGCGGACCACCTTGCCCAGCGCGTTCCTGGGCAGGGCGTCGACCACCCGGACGAGGCGGGGCTGCTTGAACGGGGCCAACGCGCCCGCACAGTGCGCCCGCAGCTCGTCGAGCGTGGGTGGCGTGCCGTCCGGGACGACCCAGGCCGTCACCTCCTCGCCCCACTCGTCCGACGGGGTACCGGTGACGGCCACCTCGGCCACACCCGGGCACCGGGCCAGCACGTCCTCGACCTCGGTCGGATAGACGTTGAACCCACCCGAGATGATGAGCTCTTTCGACCGGCCGCGCAGCACCAGGTAGCCGTCCTCGTCGGCTCCGAGGTCGCCGGTGACGAACCACTGGCCACCGCCGTCACCGAGGTCGCTGAAGGCATCGGCGTTGGCGGCGTCGCGCTCGAAGTAGCCGTCGAAGACGTTTGGCCCCCGCACCAGCACCTCACCCCCCTGCGTGAGGGTCACCTCGACGCCGGGCAGCGGGAAGCCGACCGTGCCGGCTCTGCGGGCACCGTCATAGGGGTTCGAGGTGTTCATCAGTGTCTCCGTCATCCCGTAGCGCTCGAGGACGGGGCTGCCGACGGCGGCGGACACGGCGGTATGCAACTCGACCGGCAGTGGCGCCGAGCCCGACACACACAGGCGCAGGCGCGCCAGGTCCGGCGCACGGCCCCCGGCCACCAGCCGGTGGTACATCGTGGGCACGCCGAAGAACAGGGTGGCCGCCTCCGCTCGCACGGTGTCCGCCACCGCGTCGGGATCGAACGCAGGCAGCAGCACCGCCGACCCGCCGGCCGTCATGGTCCCGTAGGCCCCCACCACCAGTCCGTGGGCGTGGAAGACGGGCAGGCTGTGCACCAGCAGGTCGTCGGGGGACATCCGCCAGGCCCGGGTCACCGACTCCACGCCGGCCAGCAGGTTCCGGTGGCGGAGCACCGCCCCCTTGGGCGCACCGGTGGTCCCCGAGGTGAAGCAGATCAGCGCCGGGTCGTCCGGACCGGCCGCGTCGAGCACGCCCGGGTCACCGTCCGGCAGGTCGAGGTCCGGGCCGCACACGACGACGGGACCAGGAGTGGCGTCGCGGACCCACTGTGCCTGGTCGGGCCGGCCCACCACGGCGGCCGAGGCCCGGACGTCGGTGACGATGTGGGCGAGCTCGCGCTCCGAGTACGCGGGGTTCGCCGGCACCACCACCAGTCCGGCCCGGAGCGCCCCCACGTGCGCGGCCAGGGCGGCGACGGAGGACCCGGTGGACCACACCACCCGCTGGCCCGGCTCCAGGCCCGCCGTCCGCCACCGCCCGGCGGCCCGCCGGGTGGTGGCCTCGAACTCGCCGGCCGTCCACCACCGCCCGCCCTCCTTCCACAGCCTGGCCGTGGGGTCGTCCCCCCAGCGATCCGCCCAGCGGCGCAGCAGGGTGCCTGCGGCGACGAGGTCGGGCGCGCCCACACGACCGTCTGCGACGAGCGGGTCGTCCGCTTCCAGATGGTCACGCCAGGGGCGCACGGTGGGCTCCTCGTCACGGGCGGCGGTCGGGAGGGCAGCCGTCCCCCGTGGCTGCCCGCGTCCTAGTCTTAGCCCACCGTCATCGACGAGAGCGCAGGAGGCATCATGGGACTCATGGACAAGGTGAAGGCACAGGCCGAGATCGGACTGGCCAAGGCGAACGAGGCCACCAAGGCGGGCCAGGAGAAGCTGGACCAGGTCACCGCCAAGCACAAGGCCGACGGCCTGCTCCACGACCTCGGGGCCGCCCTCTACGCCGAACGGGTCGGACGTGGCACCGACGCCACCGCTGCCGACGTCGAACGGCTCGTGACCGACCTGCAGGCCTACGAGGCCGAGTACGGGACCCTCGAGCAGTGACCGCGGGGGCCGACGGCCCGACGACGGGCTCCCGCCGACGGGTTGCCGTCGTGCCCCACACCCACTGGGACCGGGAGTGGTACGACCCGTTCCAGTCCTTCCGGCTGAAGCTCGTCCGCCTCATCGACGACCTGCTGGACCTGATGGAGCAGGACAGCTCCTACGGCCACTTCCTGCTGGACGGCCAGCTGGCCGTGATCGACGACTACCTGGAGATCCGCCCCCAGAACGAGGGGCGCCTGCGCGCCCTGGCCGCCGCCGGCCGGATCACCGTCGGGCCCTGGTACATCCTCATGGACGAGTTCCTGGTGTCCGGCGAGACCATCGTGCGGAACCTGCAGAAGGGCATCCTGCGCGGCAGCGCGTTCGGCGCCGTGATGGAGGTCGGCTACCTGCCCGACATGTTCGGCCACGTCGCACAGATGCCCCAGCTCCTGGCCGAGGCCGGTCTGGCCCATGCCGTGGTGTGGCGCGGCGTGCCGTCCGTCGTCGACACCACCGCCTTCGTGTGGACCGCCCCGGACGGCTCCAGCGTCCGTGCCGAGTACCTCGTCGCCGGCTACGGCAACGGTGCCGGGCTGCCGGAGGACGCCAAGCAACTCGTCCGGCGGTTGACGGCCTGGGAGGAGGAGTTCGCCTCGTTCCTGCCCGACGGCGCCCCGATGCTGGTCATGAACGGCTCCGACCACCTGCGCCCGCAGCCGTGGTTGGGCCGCGTCGTGGCCGAGGCCAACCAACTCCAGGATGCGTTCGCCCTGGCGGTCACGTCGCTTCCCGAGTACCTGGCCGGGACCGGTACCGACGGCCTGGTCGAATGGACCGGCGAGCTGCGGTCCGGGTACCGCTCCAACATGCTCATGGGGGTCGGCTCCAACCGCGTCGACGTCAAGCAGGCGGCATCGCGCGCCGAGCGGTCGGTCGAGCGGCTGGCCGAGCCCCTGTCGGCCCTGTTCCTGCCGTCCGAGCGGTGGCCCGCCGCCTTCCTCGATCTGGCCTGGACCCTGCTGATCCGGAATTCGGCCCACGACTCGATCTGCGCCTGTTCCGCCGACGAGGTCGTCGACGCCGTCGTGCACCGGTACGCGGAGGCCCGCCAGATCGGCGACGGCCTGACCGCGCAGGCGCTCCGGTCGGTCGGTCGGTCGATGGCGGCCGCCGGGCCGGTCGTGGTCAATCCGACCGCCCGGGAGCGGTCCGGCCTGGTCGACGTCACCGTGCCGGCGGTCGGCGACCCGGGTCCCCACGTGCAGGTCCTGTCCGAGCGGGCCGGCCTGCCGGGATCGGTCACCCTCGACGGCGAGACGGTGCGCACGATGCTCGGGCTGCTGCAGGGTGCCCGGCTCGACGACCAGGCCTACGTGACCGACGTGAGCATGAGCGAGGACGACACGGGCCTCGACGTCACCGTGGTGATCGGGCCCGAGCTGCGCGACGGCGTGCCCATCGAGGAGGTGAAACGTGAGCTGTTCAGCCGGCTCACGGCACGACCCGACGTCGAGGTACGTCTGTTCATCGACCAGCCGGCGGTCCGCCGGGTGATCGCCCGACAGGCGCCGGTGCCCGGGTTCGGCTGGGCCCGCTTCGCACCCGCATCCCTGGCCCACCCGGCCGGGCGCACCGCCCACCCCGACGGCGGAGTGACCATCGCCAACGGACTCCTCGAGGTGGTCGTCGACCCGACGGACGGCACCTATTCCCTCGACGGGGTGCCCGGCTACGGACGCCTGGTCGACGGCGGCGACCACGGGGACACCTACAACTACTCGCCCCCCACCAACGACACCGTGGTCGACGTGCCGACGTCCGTCGTGGTGACGCCCGGTGAGGAGGGCCCCGTCCGGGCCACGGCCGACATCGTCACCACCTACACCTGGCCGGAGTACGTCGACGGGTCGACCCACGCACGTGCCGGCACACGTGAGGTGACCGTCACGACGACGCTCGAGGTCCGGGCCGACGAGCCGCTGCTGCATGTCCGGACCCGGTTCACCAACCCGTCACGCGATCACCGCCTGCGCGTCCACCTGCCACTGCCGGAGCCCGCTGCCACGTCCCGGGCCGAATGCGCCTTCACCGTGGTCGAGCGGGGGCTCACGGCCGAGGGGAGGTCCGAGGAGTTCGGCCTGCCCACGTTCCCGTCGCGCCGGTTCGTGCAGGCCGGAGGGCTCACCGTGGTCCACGAAGGGCTCCTCGAGTACGAGCTCGTCGACACCACCGATGACGACGGTGACGGACCCCGGGCCCGCGCACTCGCACTGACGCTGCTGCGGGCGACCGGCATGCTGTCCCGGCTCGGCATGGCGCTCCGTCCGCTGCCCGCCGGACCGATGGACGCACTCGACGGACCCCAGATGCTCGGGCCGGTCGATGTGACCTATGCCCTGGCGGTCGGCGACCGCGACGCGTGGGACCTGGCCGACGACCTCCTGGTGCCGCTGCAGGTGACCGGCTCGTTCGGAGGTGGTGACCGGGGCGACGGTGGCACCGAGCTGACCGTCGAGGGCGCCCGGGTCTCCTCGGTCCGGCGCCAGGCGGGTCTCCTCGAGGTGCGGGTCTTCAATCCGACGGAGGACGAAACGATCGTGACGCTGCCGGGGTGCTCGGGGTGGCTCGTCGACCTGCGCGGTCGGCCCGTCGCTCCCCTCGAGGACTCGTTCCCGCTACGACCCCACGGGATCGCCACCGCCCGGCTCGACGGGCGCTGAGCCACCGCTCTGGCGGACGGCGACGGACTCGCCGCGCTCGCGCAGCTCGTCCAGCTCACGCAGCACCTCGCCCAGGCGCTCCCACCGCATGGTGCGCCGGTTGTCGGCACCGGGCTCGGAGCCGGCCCGGATGAGCTTCCACATCTGGACACGACCCAGGTCCTTCAGGCTCCTCGTGCGCAGCGGACGGGTGTCGATGTCATCGGCACCCTCTGACTCGAGGGCCTCCTTGAACTCGTCGGAGATCAGCACGGTGCCCGGGCGGGCGACATTGACGAGGCGGCTGGCCAGGTTGACGACCGGACCGTAGAAGTCGCCGTCCTTGACCAGTACCGGGCCGACGGCCAGTGCCACCCGGACGTCGGACAGCAGGTCGTCGCTGGCATAGGCCTCAGCGAGGCTGAGGCCGATCTGGGCGGCGCCCGTCGTCGACTGGACGACGAACATCACCTCGTCGCCGATCATCTTGACCACGCGGCCGCCGAGGGCGACCACCGTGTCGTGCGCCAGCTCCTCGAATCGGGCGACGACCGCAGCCAGCTCCTCGTCGCCGAGGTGCTGGCTGAGCACGGTGAACCCGACCATGTCGGCGAACCCGACGGCCATGACCGGCCGCACGCCCTCCTCGACGCCGCGGGTCCGGTGCAGCATGGCCCGGCGGGTGGCGGCCTGCAGGTGGCGACGCCAGACGTACTCGAGCAGGCGGGTCATGGCCGGGATCGACGCCTCGGCCTGCCGGGCGAACTCGTCGGCGTCGAGGACGCTGTCGCCGGACCCCATGAGGATCGGCGTGGTGCCCGGGGACGTCTCGGCCTCGGCGATGCGTGCCATCGACGAGCCGATCACCCGGGCCATCTGCACGGCCGAGTCCAGGTCGACGATGCCGAGGGCGGTCAGTGACTGGAAGAGCTGGACGGCCTCGATGTCCATGTCGGTGAAGGCGGGCTCGTCCTCGTCCACGTCGAGGAAACCGAGCGCCCGCCAGAACCGCTTGACGACGTCGACGGGGATGTCGGTCCGGCCGGCCACCTCGGACTGGGTCAGCTTGTGACCCGACGGCACCAGCAGGTGGTCCACGACCAGGAGGTCGAGCACGTCGTCCTCGACGGCCCGGTCGATCTCCTCGTCGTTGCAGCCGAGCTCCAACAGCAGGTAGCGGACCCGTGCGAGCGCCTCGACCCGGTCGATGTCCGGGTCCTCGTGGTCCACGGGCGTCGGCAGGTCGGAAGGCACGGTCACACCCTAGGCCGCGGCGCCCCCCGTGGCGTGTGATCGACGGGTGCCTACACTGGCCGTGTGGCCCACCCCGGAGAGCACCAGCCGAGCCCCGACCTCGGCCTGGGCACCCGGGCCGTCCTGGTGCCGATCAAGGCCTTCCACGAAGCCAAAGGACGCCTCGACCGCGCGCTGACCGGGCCGGAGCGCGCCGACCTTGCCCGGTCGATGGCGTCCCGGGTACTCGAGGCCGCGGCGCCGCTGCCCGTCGCCGTGGTGTGCGACGACAACGACGTGGCCGACTGGGCGCGGGTCCGGGGGGCGCTCGTGGTGTGGGAGCCCGGTCGCGGACTCAACGGCGCCGTCGAGGCTGGCGTCGACCACCTGCGGGCGGGCGGGGTCGTCCAGGTGACCGTCTCCCATGCGGACCTGCCGATGGCGAGTGGGCTGGCGACGGTCGGCCTCGGCGCAGGCATCACACTGGTGCCCGACAGGTACGGGAACGGCACGAACGTGATCGCCCTCCCGAGCGATGCCGGCTTCCGGTTCTCCTACGGTCCGGGCTCGTTCGCCCGGCACCGTGCCGAGGCCGAGCGGCTCGGCCTGCCCGTGCGCATCCTCGACCTTCCCGACCTGGCCTGGGACGTCGACGAACCGGCGGACCTGGTCCCGGTGGCCGTGCGCGGCACATCGACCCCGTGACGGACGAGGCGCACCACGCCGCGACGCCCGTCAGGCTCACGTCGGGCCTTCCGACCGGCGACCTGCTCGACACGGTGACCGTCACGGTCGACCTGCCGACGCCGTCGGTGGCCCTGGCCGTCGGCGCCCATCCCGACGACATCGAGTTCGGCGCCGGGGCCACCCTGGCCCGCTGGGCGGCCGACGGCTGCCGGGTCCACCACCTGGTGCTCACCGACGGCTCCAAGGGCAGTTGGGACCCCGACGCCGACCTCGGGGCACTCGTCGCCGCGCGGGGCCAGGAATGCCGTGACGCCGCGGTGCGCCTGTCCGGGGGCGACACGGCGGCAGCCGAGCGCGTGCAGGTCCTCGGCGAGGTCGACGGCGAGCTCGCGAACGGCATCGCCCAACGGCGCGAGGTGGCCCGGGCCATCAGGATGGTGCGGCCCGACGTGCTGCTCGGCCACGACCCCTGGCGCCGCTACCGCCTCCACCCCGACCACCGGGCTGCCGGGTTCCTCACACTCGACGCGCTGGTGGCGGCGCGCGACCCGCACTTCCTGCCGGAGCTCGGGCTCGCGCCCCACCGTCCCGCAGCCCTGCTGCTGTGGGAGGCCGACCTGGCCAACCACGTCGAGCGCTGTCCCGCCGACGCGGCAGCGGCCAAGGTCGCAGCGCTGCTCTGCCACCACAGCCAGCACGAGAGCACCATGGGTGTGTCCGACACGTCCTCCGGTTCCGCGTCGGGGGCCGAGGCGTTTGCGACCCGCATCGCCTGGCAGCTCGCACAGCACGGTGCGGTGGCCGGCCTCGATGCAGGTGAGGCGTTCCACCTGATCGACCAGCTCTGACGGCACAACAGTCATCTGCCGGGTGGAACCGGTAGGCGCCAGCCGGGCGCGACGACGGGGGCCCGGAGGCCCCCGTCGAACACCGGTCGGCGACAGTGTCGCCGCGCCGTGGTGCTACCGCTTGCGGGCTGCCGTCTTGCGCGCGGTGGTCTTCCTGGCGGCCGTCTTGCGGGCCGGAGCCTTCTTGGCTGCCGTCTTGCGTGCCGGAGCCTTCTTGGCAGTGGTCTTGCGAGCCGTGGTCTTCTTCGCCGCGGTCTTGCGTGCCGGAGCCTTCTTGGCAGTGGTCTTGCGAGCCGTGGTCTTCTTCGCCGCGGTCTTGCGTGCCGGAGCCTTGCGAGCCGGTGCCTTCTTCACCGCCTTCTTCGCAGCCGTCTTCTTGGCCGCGGTCTTCTTCGCGGTGGTCTTCTTGGCTGCCGTCTTCCTGGCCGGGGCCTTACGGGCCGGGGCCTTCTTGGCTGCTGCCTTCTTTACTGCCATGGACACTCCCTCCTTAGGGGTCAACGCCGACTTGAACGCCGAACCGGTGGCGAACCGGACACCTCTCGACGCTGGGATGCGTACCGCTGCACCTGTCCGGGGATTCCTACCCGTGCGGGCGGCCCGCCGGGTCGGGGTGAACGTCCCGAATCCGACAACCGTCACTTTCCGCCCGGATCGAACCTCCGTGATGATCGTCCCGAACAGCTGCTCCACCACGTCTTCCACGGTGCGCCGGGTCGATCGTGTCGACTCGGTCACCGCATGGACGAGCTGAGACCTGTTCACGTTGATCTCCTCAGCGATACGTAACCAACTACTAGCCAAATGGCTTTTTCGGTGCAGGTCAAGCACTACGACGCGCGCGCGGGCGCGTTCGCTCCGCGCTCGATCGACGATCGACGTCGACGCGCGCGACATCCTGTACCGCTCCTCATGCACGCACTTCGCGACCGATGTGAAATTTCCCTGTATTCACAACGGTTTTTCGGCCTACTCTCGGGTACACCTCCTTCGCGGACGTCCGGGTCCGCCGCAACTCACGCGCCGCGCGAGCGACGCAGACGCGAAGGACGACCGTGAAAACTTTTTTCTCACACGTGCACCGATCGCGCACGATCGACGCGTCGCGCGTCGTGCGCGACGCGAACGTGCAGGCGCGTCACGGTCTCTACCTCGGCCATGACGCACGCGGTTGGCACTACGCGGACGGACAGCACTCGGTGCTGGTGCTCGGTCCACCACGCTCGGGCAAGACGTCCGCGCTGCTCATCCCCAACGTGTTGTCCGCCGCCGGCGCAGTGGTCACCACCTCGACGAAACCCGACGTGCTCGACGCCACCATGGCCACGCGTTCGACGCTCGGTACGTGCCACCTCTTCGACCCGTCGGGGTCGGTGGTCGACCGCCCAGGCGTGCACCGGCTGCGGTGGTCGCCGTTGCCGGCGTGCACCTCGTGGCGGACCGCCCTGACGACAGCGCGCTCGCTCGTCGTGGTGGGCTCGACCGGACCCGGTGCCGTGCAGGCCGAGGCGTCCCACTGGACCGAACGGGCCCAGGCACTGCTCGCGCCCCTGCTCCATGCCGCAGCGATCGAAGGGGCCGACATGCGCACCGTCCTGACCTGGGTGGACCGCCGCCAGGCCCTGCCTGCCCAGCAGGCCCTGACCAGCGGCGCCGGTGGTGACGCGGCCATCGCCCGGGACCTGCTCGACGGCATCGTCACCACCGACGAGCGCGAGCTGAGCGGCATCTGGTCGACGGCGTCGGGAGCGCTGGGCGGCTTCCGCTCGGAACAGGCGCTGGCCGCCACGTGCCACCCCGATTTCGACCCCGCGGCCTTCGTCGCCTCGGGTGACACCGTGTACATCGCCGCCCCGGCGCACCATCAGGCACTCGTCGCCCCGCTGGTCGTGGGCCTGCTCGACGACGTCCGCCGGGCCACCTACGAGCGCGCGGGTGACGCACAGGGTGCGGCCGACCCACCGGTGCTCCTGGCGCTCGACGAGCTGGCCAACATCGCCCCGCTGCCCGAACTCCCCTCGATGGTGAGCGAGGGCGGAGGCCAGGGACTGGTGACACTCGCCTGCTTCCAGGACCTGTCGCAGGCACGTCACCGGTGGCCCGGGCAGGCCGACGGGTTCCCTTCCCTGTTCGGCACCACCGTGGTGCTCCCCGGCATCGGCGACGTGCGCACGCTCGAGGCACTGTCGGTGCTGTCCGGCGACCACGAGCTCCTGGTGCGGTCGGTGTCCCGTGGGCGAGCGCCGTCGAACCGACCACTCACCGACCTCCTCGCAGGCGGCCCGACACAGACGGGTGAGCAGTTCGGGTCACAGTGGCGCCGGCGCCTCGCCCCTGACGACATCACCCGCGGTCGGCCCGGTCACGCCCTGGCGTTCGGCGCACGCAACCAGCCGGCGTGGTTCCCCTTGGCCCCGGCCCACGTGGCCGAGCCGTGGCGCAGCCTGCGCTCGGCCGACCGGGCCCTCGACGGACCCGCCCCCGGGGCCCGGACGCGTGGTCACGAGGGCAGGGACGGGATCGGCCGCTGACGGATGGCGCAGTGAGCGAACACCGCTGACAGAAGGCCCGCTGAGCGATCGATCGTCGGACCAACGTGTGCCTCACCGTCCGAGCCCGGTCGACGGCCCGGCCCGGGCTGCGAGCCCGTCACCGACGGCCCGGCCCGATCGCCGCAGCGCCTCGACGGACGGCCCCTCCCGCGACACGGGGCGCGTCGGACGACCCGCCAGCGCCCGTTCCACCAGCGTCGGATCGGCACCGAGTGCGCGGTCGACCGCATCCGAGACCGTCAGACCCGGGTGGCGTCCGTCGTGACGCCGGCCGGTACCGACGGCTGCCTCCAGCGCACCGGCCACACGCACCACTTCCCGACCGTCCAGACCGTGCTGTGCGGCGTCCGCCACCGCCGTCACGAGGTCCCGGGTGGCCAGGTGCGTCCGGGTCGTGGTCAACCGGTCGAGCCCCTCGGCCACGGCGTGTCCGCTGATCCGCTCGCCGGGGTCGGATGGCGGGGCACGGACCACGACCTGCACGAGCTCGGAGGTGTCGATGCCCATCGACGCCGCCTGGCGCGCCCACCCGGACCGCAACTCCTCGACGGACACCTCCCGGTCCTTGTCGGGCCGGTCGGCGAAGAAGGCCACCCGTCGCACGCCCTGCGAACCGTGTCCCCCGGCGGTCCGGTAGGACGACTCGTCGATCGAGGCCGCCCGTCTCGAGAAGAGCCGGCACAGGACGGGGTCGACGCCCGACACCTCCCACGTGCCGGAGGGCACCCGCCGCCATGCCACTCCGGCGGACCGGCCGAGGTGGTGGCGGAGCGAGGCGTCGTAGACGGCCCGGGCGGCGCGACGGTGGAGGAAGAGGCGCCGGCTGTCGAGTGCCGACCACCGCCCGTCGGTCCCCTGGGCAACGTTGGCCGCCACCACGTGGGTGTGGAGGTGGGGGTCCAGGGCGCGGCTCGTCCGGTGCACGAACCCGGCGGCCACGGCACCGGTCGTCGCGAGGTGGCGCACGTCGCCGTCCCGGGTCCGCCGGACTCCGAGTCCCGCGCCCTCCAGATAACCGACGGCGTCGCCCACCGCCGCCACATGGGCCGAGCCGGCGGCCGCGCCGAGCTCGCGGGGTGCCAGCAGGTGGAGGATGCTGACCGCCTTCGGGGCGGCGAACACGAGGTCGAACCCGCACACCGGCCGGGTGCCACGCGCCTGGCGCAACGTCCCACCGCCTGAGGGGTCCCGGCCGGCCAGTACGCCTGCCAGGTCCGGCGCGTCCACGGTCCCCTGCAGTCCGAGTGCCGCACTCCCCCGACCCGCCCACTCTCCGGGCGACTCACCGGCCACGCCGGACCCCTCGGCCCGACCGGGGACGAGGTCGGACAGGTAGTATCCGACACCCTCTGCCCGCACCACGTGCAGTCTCAGCACGGCGCCACAGGCGTGGCCTCTCCCCCATCGTCCAGCTCCGGTCGGGAACGGACCGGGCCACTCGTGGTGTTCACCGTGGAGTCATCCCACGGCGACCTGCCACCGACCTTGCCGGAGTCCTGCCCGATGAGCAGTCGAGGTGAGAGGCGCAACGGACCCGATGCGACCGGACCGCGCCATGACGAACGGCCTGTGTCGGACCGGTGGATCGCTCGTCGCCGGTGCTACGACCCGCCCATCATGCCGCCTTGTGCCATCACACTGCTCCAGGCGCCGGCATGGCCTTCCATCCACGATGCCATCCGATCGCACCAGACGGACGGGGTGGTCCCGTCGACGGAGTCCGAGGGCAACGTGTCCGCCCATTGGGTGCAGGAACCGACCATGGCTCCGGCATCACCCCACATCATGTGACCGGTGACGTGGCCCTCGGACACCTGCTGGCCCATCCAGTCGGCCATGTCCGAGCACTGGACGGCCCCATTGGCCCCGATGGTCGTCGACCACGAATCGCAGCCTTCACGGATGGACGCCACCTGTCGGGTCGTCGAGGTCCCGAGTGACGAGGTCTCGTTGGCAACGAAGATCCCGACCGTAGCGATGACCAGCACGCCGATGACCGCGGCGACCAGGAGTGTCCATCGCGGCGACGTCGCGGGTTCTGGTTCAGCCTCCTGGAGCACGTCGTGGACCACGGTCCCAGCATCCGACATCACATCGACCAGGACCAGGGGCGAAATCCCCGATTCGTCGAGCCCCACGGGGCGACTGGCCCCGAGGTGGTCAGGCTCCTGTCGTGTTCCCGTACCGGGCCAGGATCCGACGGGCCGCCTCGGGAGCCAGGTCCCGGTCCTCCGCCGGCTCGAGCACGTCGGCATCGGGACCGAGCCGGAGCAGCAGGCGCTCGAGCCAGGCATCGCCACCCACGAAGACCTCCCACACCGGACGACCGCCCTCCTCCCCCTCGACGACGGAGGGGATGGCCTCGAACAGCCACGCCTTGGCGGGGTCGGTGGCGATTCGGACACGCCGGCTGTCGGGCCCGGGAACGAACGCCCCGAGCGGACCGGTCGACCCCGATACCTCGTCTCGGGCCGCCACGTCGGGCAAGGCGTCCGCCAGCACCTCGTCGGCTGCAGGCCCGGCCGGCTCTGCCGTCGCGATCCGGTCCACCCGGAACCGGCGCACGCCGCCGGCCACCTCGCACCACGCGTCCACGTACCAGTGGCCCTCCGAGGCGAACAGGCGCCGGGGCGTGATGGTCCGCTCGGCGGTCTGGTCGGTGGAGGCCGAGTAGTAGGTGATGGTCAACCGCTGATGGGCGTCGAGGGCGGACCGAACGGTCTCGAGCAGGTCCGGGGCATCGAGCTCGACCTCGACGCCCGTCTGCCCGATGGCCCGGTCGAGCTTGGCCAGTGCCCGGGACAGCGCACCGTCCTCGTCGCTCCCGGGGACGGCGAGCAGGGCCCGGGCCGATGCGGCCAGGGCGAGGCCCTCGCGCGGGCTGAGGCGCCGGGGCCGGGCCAGCACCGTGCCCACCCGGGTCGACACCGTGTCCTCGGTGACCACGATCTCCAGCAGCTGGTCGGGGGTGTACGGCGGGACGCCACAGCACGCAGCCATCTCCAGCTCGGCCACCAGGGCGGTCGGCGTGAGGTCGAACCGGGCGGCGACCTCGTCGATGGGTGCCTCCCCCTCCTGGGCCAGCCACGTCAGGATGGCCAACAGGCGTCGGAGGCGGGTGGCGGTGTCGGCGGCCGGGCTCATCGGACCGCCTCGGTGCCGGTGCCGACGAACGCCTCGAGTCGTGCCACGACAGCGGCGCGCACCTCGTCGGGCCGGAGGACCTCCGCGTGGTCGAGCAGGTCGAGCGCCCAGGACACCAGTGCCTCGACGTCGGTCACCACCAGTCGCACCACGACGCCGCCGTCGTCCGTGCGCTCGACCACCGAGTCGGGCCCGAGCTCGGTCACCACGCGACCGGCCTCGGCCGGGTCGACGGCCACGTCGACCTCGACCGCCTCGCCCGGACCGAAGTGCCACGGGTCCCGTGCGAACTCCCCGTCGGCGTCGAATCCGTCGGGAAGCTCCGCCGACCCGGGCGCACCGACCTCCGGCAGGCCGTCGATGCGGTCGACCCGGAACGTCCGGGCCTCCCCCTTGTCGCGGTCACGCCCGACGACGTACCAGTGGCCGCCCCGGAAGCGGATCCCGGCCACGTCCACCGAGCGAGGCCCACCCCGGTAGGAGAAGGTCACCACGGCACCGGTCCGGACGGCGTCGAACAGCAGCGGCAGCGCCGGCAGGCCGTCGACCAGGGGCAGGTCGACAAGGGGCAGCGCCGCGGCGCGCCGGGGCCAGCTGCCGCCCATCCCCAGCTTGGAGAGGGCCTCCCTCCCGATAGGCTCGCCGACGTGGACGCCGGCCACCGCAAGGTTCAGGGCCGCCTGCTCGTCGGGTTCCAGGCCGAGATCGGGAAGGTAGTACGCGTCGGGGTCCACCCGGTAACCGATCTGCTCCTCGGCCTCGATGGACTCGGCCAGGACCGGCACCCCCTCATCGCGCAGGAGGCGCTTGTCACGCTCGAAGGCCTGCCGACGGGCGTCGTGGCCGGCCGGGTAGCCGGGCACGCGGTCGCCGATCTCCCGCAGGCTGAGCGGCCGGCTGGCGTCCAGCAGGACCAGCAACAGGTCGGTGACTCGTTCGAGGCGGTCGGGTTGGGCCATCCCCGCCAATCTACGGCCCGCGGACAGGAGTCCGCACCGTGACCGGCGCCTGGGACTGGCACCCGCACCTCCTGCTCTGGGGAGTGCTGGCCGCCCTCGGCCTGCTCGTGGCACTGGCCCACCGTCGCCTGGTGCGCACGTCCCCCCATCCGGTCACGTGGCCGAGGCGCCGTGCGGTCCGGTTCGCCGCAGGCCTCGTCCTCATCGGCGTCTGCATGGGGTGGCCGCTGGGCGACCTGGCCGCCCGCTGGGCGGCGACCGCTCTCGTCTTCCAGCGCTGCCTGCTCGTCCTCGCCGTGGCCCCGCTGATCCTGGCCGGCCTGTCGGACGACCTGATCCGTCGACTGACCCGGCCCGCCGCCGTCGACGCGGTGCTGGTCCGGGTGCTGCGCCCACCCGTCGCCGTGATCACGGTGACCGTGCTGCTCGTGGGGACCATGGCCCCGTCCCTGGTGGCCGCCCAGGCCTCGTCGGCCGCGGCACGAGCGGGCCTCGCCCTGGTCGTCCTGGTGGCGGGCATCATCCTGTGGCTGCCGATCATGGGGCGCATCCCGGGGATCGCCCGGCCGCGGCCCATGATCCGCGCCGCCTACCTGGTCGCCCAGGCGATCGTGCCGGTCTTCCTCTCGTTCGTCTTCATCCTCGACCCCGAGCCCCTCTACCCTGCGTTCGCCCACTCCGTGGAGGTGATCCGGCTCCGACCGCTCAACGACCAGCAGGTGGCCGGGTTCGTGTCGAAGCTGTCCTTCCTCTTCGTGCTGCTGTCCGTGGCCGGCGTGCAACTGGCCAATGCGCCCGACTCGGACGACGACCTGGGACCCGAGGACCCGTTGGTGTGGGCCGACGTCGAGCGGCACTTCGAGCGGCTCGACCGCCGGGGCATGGCGATCGCCGAGCCGGTTCCACCGCCACCCGGCACCGGCGACCCCGGCGACACCCCGGCCACCGGCCAGCCGGGTACCCCGCCGGGAGACGTCGACCAGGGGCACGACGGTGGCCCGGGACCGGGCTGACGACCTTCCACCGCACCCGGTGTCGACGTGGCCCGCACAGGTGCTCAGGTGCGCCTGCGCCGGGCACCGGGTCCCTACCATGGGTAGATGACCCTGGACGCCCCGACCGCACCGACACTTCGGCGGCTCGTAGCCGGGAACATCGCCGCCGGGGTCGAGGACCTCGGGGGTCGGCCGGCCATGGTGGTCCGGTCGGTGTCCGACGTGCGCCGGGGCGCACTGTCCCCCGACGACGGCGAGACCATGGCCCAGGCCGCATCGGTGGCCTCGGCACTGCGGATCCCGTTCGTGCTCGTGCTGTCCTCCAGTGGGGCAGACGTGTCCGGTGGGGTCGCCTCCCTCCACGGCTGGGGTCGCGCCGCCCGCGCCGTGTCGGCCTGCTCCGGTGTCGTACCGGTCATCGTCGTGGTCACCGGACCCGCGCTGTCCGGTCCGGCGCTGCTGCTCGGTCTGGCGGACGTCGTGGTCATGACGGGGGATGCCTACGCGTTCGTGTCGGGGCCCGCCATGGTCGCCGACTTCACAGGTATCAAGATCGGCGTGCACCAGCTGGGCGGGAGTGCCATCCACGCCCGGTCCAGTGGTCTGTGCGCCATCGAGGCGACCTCGACCGAGCAGGCCATGGAACACGTCGCCCACCTGCTCAGCCTCCTGCCCGCACACACCGACGAGCTCCCACCCCGGGCGGCGTCCGGCGAGGCGTTGCCCGGCGAGGCGTTGCGCTCGGTCATCCCGGACCGGGCGACCAGCTCCTACGACGTGCGCAAGGTGGCCGCCGCCCTGGCCGACGACGCCGACGTGACCGAGCTGTGGCCCCGCTGGTCGCCTCAGCTCGTGACCGCACTGGCCCGGATCGACGGCAGGACGGTCGGGTTCGTGGCCAACCAGTCACAGGCCCTGGCCGGCACGCTCGACATCGCCGCCAGCCAGAAGGGTGCCCGGTTCGTCCGGTTCTGCGACGCGTTCAACGTGCCGCTCGTCACGCTGGTCGACACGCCGGGCTTCCTGCCCGGCAAGGACCTGGAGTGGCGGGGCATGATCCGCCACGGCGCCGAGTTGGCCTTCGCCTACGCCGAGGCCACCGTGCCCCGGATCTGCGTCATCCTGCGCAAGTCCTTCGGTGGGGCCTACATCGTCATGGACTCGAAGGGCCTGGGCAACGACCTGTGCTTCGCCTGGCCCGGTGCCGAAATAGCCGTCATGGGGGCCGAGGGGGCAGTCCAGATCCTGTACCGGCGGGCCGAGCCGGAGGAGCGGGCCGGGCTGCAGGCGGACTACTCCGAGCGGTTCCTCACGCCGTACCAGGCGGCCGAGCGGGGCTTCGTCGACGCCGTCATCGACCCCGCCGACACCCGTGTCGTCGTGTCGGAGGCGCTCGACGTGCTGTCGACCCGCCGGGAAGTGCTGCCGGGCAGGAAGCACACCATCGGGCCGATGTAGCGGCGGTCCGGCCGGGGGGCGGGGTCGGGTCGCCACCCATCGCCGACCTCTCCCCCGATGCGCCGCGTGGAGTTCTCAGGTCACGGGATGCACCGGACACGGGCGCGACGGTGCCCCCTCACAAGGAGAGGGGGCACCGTCGACGTTGTACCGTCAGCGCGATCGACTGTCGATCGTGCTGTCAGTGGGCTCCGACTACTTCAGAGCGCTGGTCTGCTGCACCCAACCACCTGTCTCGGCGGTGTCGATCGCCGGAATGGCGGCGGCGGCGTTGCAGGAGGTGTGACCCTGGGACTCGCCGTAGACCGTGCCAGCGGTCAACGGGGCCGAGTTCGGGGGGGTTCCGGTCGTCTGCCACGCGAGGTCGAGCGGAGACGTGCCAGGCACCACGGTGGCCTGGTTGTCGACAGCGAAGAAGCACGTGCCGCCGTTATTCTTCGACCACGTGGCCAGCACGATGCCAGCACCGGCTGACGCGATGTACGCGGACACGGGGCCCTGCGTGCTCACGGAGCCGGCCACCCAGCTAATGCTGGGCTCGTTGGCCGCGAGCGAAGGTGCAGCTCCGGTGACCCCGATGCCACTGTAGGACTGGTTGTTGTTCGCAGCCGCGGCCTTGGCCGTGGTGAGCGCGGTGTTCAGGTTGGACTGGGCAGCCCGGTCGTTGGCACCGCCGGTCACACCGAGGAAGGTGGGGATGGCGATGGCGAGCAGGATGGCCAGGATGAGCAGCACGACCATGAGCTCGATGAGGGTGAAACCCGCATCCTCGCCCAGGTCAGCCGCTCCGTCACGCCTGTCATTCAGGCGCTGCATAACGGATGAAAGCATGGTGTTCTCCTCTTTCGATATGTGTTGCATCTATGAACGGTCGCCGTGATTGACGCCCGGTTATTGCTTCGTCCCGATCCCAGTGCAACTTGAGTGGAACCTCGTATTGCAGAATCGGCACTCGAGGAGACATCCCGGCGTTGATTGCCGCATGAGCCAGGAACTTCGTGCGCCCTGCCAGGCACGGTCCGACTTGGGCATCCCCTCTGCATCAAGTATTGACGCTGTGCAACACCCATGAATAGGGGGTTTCAGTTGCAAAATAGGAGCAGTTCGATTGGCGAAAAAATCATTCTCACGTCATGTGAGTGACCTACAACCCGATGTGACGAGCACCGGTTACGGATTCAGGACGCAAATCCTGCGGTCTGAGAGGAGGCGGTCACACCTGCCCCGGATGCCTTAGGCTCGAAGGCATTGCAATCGGACTTGTCGACGTCGCCGGCCACCGTCACGTAGGACGTGCCGGCCCTCGTCGGTAGTCCGATGGCCCCCGACATCGACTGGCTCGTCGTCGTGACCGACTGGATCCGACGTACGGATTCGTGGCCGCTACTGCGGGTCTCAGCACCACGGCATTGTCCACGACATAGAAACAGTTGCCAGGTACCGAGAATGCGGCAAGGACCACGCCGCTTCCGTCGGACGACACGGACACCGAGATATCCGATGCGGAACCTGGGCTTCCGAGGGCGATCGACTGCCCGAGTGAGCCGGCTTTGGACGCCAGATCGATCTGGGCACCCTCGAGTGCCGTCGCGAGCAATCCGGCATTGGACTGACCCTTGACGTCAAAGGTCTGCCCGTCACTCTGGAACTGAACCTTCACCTCGGTGATGGCCGTGACGAGGTCGGATTGGGACGACCGGTCGTCCGCTGCGCCCGTCGTCCCAGGAAAGGTGGGTACGGCAATGGCCATCAGGATGCCCACACGAGGAGTGCCGCCATCAGCTCGATCAGCGAGAAGCCTCCATCGGTATCGACGTCTCGATGCATCACCCGCGGGACGAGGAGAGGAGGCGAATCCCGCCAACCACCTGGGCCGGACCACGCAAGCACGCGAGGACGAGTGGATCGATCCGATTCGACGTCATCCCAAGGTGACGCACACTCCCCCGCCGGCCCATCGGCGACCACCCTTCTGACAGAACTCATGCCGCTTCAATCGACATGACGTGATGCCAACTTGAGTGACGGGACTGAGGTTCACGACTGCACCCCGACCGGCATGCAGAGCCGGTGATCGAGGTGGGCAACCCCATCGGCTTCGGTCGGTCAGTTGTGCACGAGCTTGATGTAGTCGAACATCGGCAGGTACAGCGAGATGACCATCATGCCGACACCGACGCCCATCACGACGGTCAGGAGCGGCTCGAGCAGTGCGGTCAGGTTGTTGACCGTCACCTCGACCTCCTGGTCGTAGAAGGACGCGACCTTCTTCAGCATGCCGTCGAGTTCACCGGTCTGCTCGCCGACCTCGATCATCTGCACCATGAGGCCCGGGATGACGTCCTCGTGCTCACGCAACGGGTCCGCCAGCGGCCGCCCTTCGCGCACGCCGACCTTGGCCTCTCGCAGGACGTTGCCGATGGTGACGTTCCCTGCGGTCTCCGCACTGATGTCGAGGGCCTCGAGGATCGGGACACCCGAGTTGATCAATGAGCCCAGGGTGTTCGTGACCCGGGCCAGCGCCACCTTGTGGAACAACTGCCCGAAGATCGGGGGCTTCAGCATGGCCTTGTCCCAGATCCTGCGGCCGTTCTCGGTGGAGATCCACTTCCGGATCCCGATGATGATCGCGACGACCGCGGCGATGACAGCGAAGACCCAGACGCTCGTCATGATGTTCGAGACGTCGATGAGGATCTGCGTCGGCAGCGGAAGCTTCCCGCCGAGGCTCTTGAAGAGGCCCTGGAACACCGGGACGATGAAGATGATCATCGCCGAGAAGATCACCACCATGACGCCGAGCACCACGGACGGGTAGGTCATCGCCGACTTGATCGTCTTGTTGAGGTTGGCCTGCTTCTCGATCGTGTCGGAGAGACCGGTCAGCACCTCGTCCAGGTTTCCGCCGACCTCACCGGCCTGGATGAGGGTGCAGTAGAGCTTGGAGAAGGCCTTCGGGTGCTTGGCACACGCGACGGACAACGACGACCCGTGCTCGAGGTCGGTCCGGACGTCGTTGAGGATGCGGGCGAGTTCAGGGTTCTCGATCTGTGCGGCCAGGATGCCGAGCGAGCGGACGACCGACAGTCCCGAATCGACCATGGTCGACAACTGCCGGGTCATCACTGCGATCTCGCGCAACTTGATCCGGTTCGTGACACCCGGGATCTTGATCTCCGTCTTCAGGCTCACCGCCGACTTCGGGGTCACGGAGATGGGCATGTACCCCATCTCGCGCAGACGCCGGACCACGAGGGCCATGCTGTCGCCGTCGAGCTGCCCCTCGACGAGATCGCCGGACTTGTCCCGGACCTTGTAGTCGAATGTCAGTGACACGGTTCCCCGATTCCTCGGTCAGTGGATCGCACGGATCCCATCAGTGGTGCAGGTGGTTGCGGAGGTCTTCCTCGTTGGACGACCTGTCGTAGGCGATGGACTCGGAGATGATCCCGGCCTTGACCATCCCGGCCAGGCCCTGGTCCATCGTCTGCATCCCGAACGAGCCGCCCACCTGCATCAGCGAATAGATCTGGTGGGTCTTGGCCTGGCGGACGAGATTGCGCACGGCGGACGTGCAGACGAGCACCTCGGCACAGGGCGCACGGCCGCTGCCGTCGGCAGTGGGCACGAGCTGCTGGGTCACGACGCCCTCGAGTGTCGAGGCGAGCATCACGCGGATCTGCTCCTGCTGCTGGGTCGGGAACACGTCGATGATCCGGTCGACGGTCTGCGGGGCGTCCTGGGTGTGCAGAGTGCCGAAGACCAGGTGACCCGTCTCGGCGGCGGTCAAGGCCATCGAGATCGTCTCGAGGTCGCGGAGCTCGCCGACCAGGATGACGTCGGGGTCCTGGCGCAGCACCCGGCGGAGGGCCTCGGCGAACGAGTCGGTGTCCTCGCCGATCTCGCGCTGGGTGATGATCGACCGCTTGTGGTCGTGCAGGAACTCGATGGGATCCTCAACGGTGACGATGTGGAGCGGCTTGGTCCGGTTGATGATGTCGATGAGCGACGCGAGCGTCGTCGACTTGCCGGAACCGGTGGGCCCGGTCACGAGTACCAGGCCGCGCCGCAGGTCGGTGAACGCACGGATCGAGTCGGGCAGCCCGAGACTCGAGAAGACCGGCATCTCGTGGGGGATCGGCCGGAGGGCCGCGGTGATCGTCCCCCGCTGGAGCGCGACGTTCAAACGGAAGCGGCCGACGCCCGGAATGGTGTGCGAGGTGTCGAGTTCCTTCTCGTCCTCGAACCGTTCACGCTGCGACCCGGGCAGGATCCCGAAGATCATGTCCCGGATGGTCTCGTTGTCGAGCGGCGGGCAGCCCTCGATCGGGCGCAGCGCTCCGTTCAGGCGGATGGTGCCCGGCATGGCCGCCGTCAGGTGCAGATCCGATGCACCGACCGACACGGCGTAGCGGAGCAGGTCGTCGACGTGGAGCGGCACCGAGTCGTCCGAGCGACCGGCCACGATCCCCTTCTCCAGGAGTTCCTCCAGCACCTCGGTACGGTCACGCGGTTCGGCCGGACCTTCCGGGGCGGGTTGTGGTGTGGATCCATCGGTTCCGATGTGGCGCGCGATGACCGCGGGATCGGCCAGGACCGGGTGGATCCGGTGCCCGACGACCCCGGCCAGTTCGTCGACTTCCACGGGTTCCGGGGGCTCGGCAAATGCCACCACCAGGGCGTGACCGTCGATCTGCAGGGCCATGGCGCCGTACTCGGCCGCGACCCCGGCGGGCATCGCCGCGGTCGCGTCGGGCTGCGGGGTGAAGTCCGACAGGTCGACCGCTGGCAGCTGTGCCAGCTGAGCCAACGTGCCGACCACGACGCTCGGGAGGGCTCGGCCGCTGCTGACCAGGAGGTAGCCGAGCGACTGGTTCGACATCGTCGCCTGGTCGACCACGGGCTGCAGGCCCGCGGCCGTCTCGTATCCGGCCTCGACGAGGGCTTCGGCCAGGCGGGTGTTCCACTGATTTCGCGTGCTCGACGTGACCGATGTCATGCGACCACCCGCAGGACTTCCTCGAGTGTGGTCTCCCCGTCGATGGCCTTGCGGAGCCCGGCCTGGCGGAGGGCGACCATGCCCTGGGTGACGGCGAGCCGGTGGATGTCCTCCACCGAGCCTCCTTCGATGATCATGCGCTCGACCTCCTCGGTCATAGGCATCAGTTCGGCAAGAGCGAGTCGTCCCCGGTAGCCCGTCTGGGAGCACGCCGAGCAACCGACGGAGCGGTGCACCTGACCCAGGGCGCCGACGGCCTCGACCTCGTCGAGGGTCCAGCCGGCGGCGGCGATGTCCGCTTCCGTGGGGGTGTAGGGCACCTTGCAGTGCATGCACAGCCGCCGGGCGAGGCGCTGGGCCACCACGCCGGACAACGCCGAGGTCACGAGGAAGGGCTCGATGCCCATCTCGATAAGGCGCATCGGCGTGGCCGCGGCACTGTTGGTGTGGAGGGTGGCGAGGACCATGTGGCCGGTCAGTGCGGCCTCGATGGCGATCTGTGCGGTCTCCTTGTCCCGGATCTCGCCCACCAGGACGATGTCGGGGTCGGAGCGCAGGATGGCGCGCAAGGCACTGGCGAAGTTCAGGCCGGCCTTGACGTTGAGCTGGACCTGGTTGACGCCCTTCAGCGGGACCTCGACCGGGTCCTCAACCGTGATGATGTTCTTCTCGGGCGAGTTCAGCGCGGTCAGGGTCGTGTAGAGCGTGGTCGACTTGCCGGAGCCGGTCGGGCCGCTGACGAGGATCGTGCCGTATGGCTTCGTGTAGAGCGTCTCGTAGTTGCTCAGCATCTCGGAGTCGAATCCCAGCTCCGCGAACCCGAGCACCACGCTCGATTTGTCGAGCACCCGCATCACGATCTTCTCGCCGTAGATGGTGGGAAGTGTGGCCATGCGGAGGTCGATGCCCTTGGCCCCGACGTTGAGTGAGATGCGGCCGTCCTGGGGGACACGGTGCTCCGCGATGTTCATGTCGGCCATGACCTTGAGGCGTGTGGTGACCGCCGCAGCGATGGCTTTCGGGCCGGTCGACACGTCATGGAGCACACCGTCGATCCGGTACCGGATCCGCAGGTCCATGGCGGTCGGCTCGATGTGGATGTCCGAGGCGCGCTCGTTCAGGGCCTGGAGGATCAGGAGATTGACATACCGCACGATCGGGGCCGTCTCGGTGGCGGTCTGGATGTCGTCGACGCCGGGCTCGGCCATCGTTCCGTCCATGCCGAGCGAGGCCTCCATGGCCATGTCGGCTGCATCACCGCTCGAGAACACCCGGTTGATGTAGGCGGTGATCTGCGTCCTGGTCGCCACGACCACGATGAAATTGCTGCCGATGATGGTCCGCAGGTCGTCCATGGCGAACACGTCGGTCGGATTGGAGGCCGCCACTACGGGGACGCCGTTGTCCATGGCGATGACGATGACGTTGTGGTGGCGGGCCGTCGTCTCGGGGATGGTGCTCGCCGTCGACAGGTCGACACCCACGGTGTCGAGGTCGACGAACTGGAGGCCCATCTCCTGGGCCATGCCCCACATGAGGTCGGCTTCGGTGACCAGCTTCTGGTTGGTCAGGATGCGGGCGATGCTCTGTCCGGTGAGGCGATGCTCCTCGAGCGCCAGGCTCATGGCCTCCACCTGCACGCGGCCACCTTCCACGAGCGCCTTCGCCAGCGGGGGGAACCCGGCCAGCAACTCACCATCGGTCGGACCGGTGGTGGGGTGCTGGGTCTGGTAGTTGGCCACGGCCTCGGCTACCAGATCGGCGGCGTCGTGGTCGGGCGTGGCGTCGGCACTAGGTCCGTCGCCGTCCCGTTCGAGCGCCCGTGCCAGATCGGCGAGTTGGTCGTCACCCGCAGGACCAGGGACGATCGGTCCTGCCAGTGACGGGTCGATCGGTGGCACCGTCGCGACAGACGGCGGCGGGAGGTCGAGCGTGGGCAGCGGGGCGCCGGCTGCCGCTGAATGTTCAACGGTGGCGATCGCCTGGTCGAAGGCATCGTCCGACTCACCGATCTCGACGGCGAGGTCGCCCAATGATGTCGGGCTCGCCGCTACGGGACCACCCTCCCGGAAAGCGAGGTCGATGTAGTGGTCGATCTGCTCGGGCGAGGCCACCACCGAGATGAAGTCCCTGCCCAGGCAGGCCAGGATGGAGTCCACCGCCAACAGGTCGTCAGGATCGGCCGTGGCGATGACCGGAGTCCCGAACTTCCGCTTCACGGCCACGACGCGGTGACGGCGCGAGATCCCGACCGGCAGGATGGCTGCCGCGGTCGGGTCGACACCGTAGGTGTCGAGGTCGACGAACTCGATCTCGCGCTCGCTCGCCATGTACCTCGTGGCCTCCACGTCGCTCATGGAACTCCCATCGGCACACTCGGGGCAGAGATTGAACGGGATTCTGCGACGGACGGTGAGCTGACCCATCGGGCGCCCCGAGCGGGCGACCTGGTCCGCCGGCCACGGACACACATCCGGTCAGGAACCGCCCCACCCCTGCCGGTCATGGGTGGCCCCACGTCCTTTCATGCAATCGTACGGTCGGGTACGCGCGTTTCCCGTTGCCACACGGGTGCAGAACTGGTGCGAACGCAACGACCGGCGTCGGTCCGATGGACTGCGGTTGGCTCCTCCCAACGATCTGCGTGTCGCTCGTCCGAGGCTGCGGTCATCCGGTCCGTCCCAGGTGCGGCGGTAAGGTGACCCACCTGATCCGGCGAGCTGACGAGGTTCCACCATGTGGGTCCAGGCGGGACACACCATCACCCATCCCGCCGACGAGACGCTTCCGGCCGCGTTCCCACACGGAGCGCCTGCCCCATGAGCGATCCGTCGTCCGCCGTGGAGGTACTCGTGATCGTGGTCGCGGCGATCTTCGGGCTCCTCGTCGGCTCCTTCCTCAATGTCGTCATCTACCGGGCACCGTTGGGACTCTCGGTGTCGACGCCCCGCTCCTTCTGTCCCACCTGCGACCGGACACTGTCCTGGTGGGAGAACGTGCCCGTGGTGTCGTGGATGGCCCTGCGCGGACGGTGCCACACGTGCCACGAGCCCATCTCGGCCCGCTACCCGCTCGTCGAGCTGGCGACCGGCGTGGCGTTCGCCCTGGTGGCCTGGGCATGGCACGGCAATGCGCTCACCGCCGGCTACTGCATCCTGGCCGCCACGGCGATCGCCGCCGCGCTCATCGAGTACGGAGGGAGCAGGACGCCGCTGGCGGTGGGGGCGGTCGGCGCTGGCATCGGCACGGTGCTCGTCGCGGTGGCAGCGCTGTGGATCAGGCTCGACCCGGTCGCCGCGTGGGCATCGGTCGGACTCATCGTGGGAGTCGCTGCCTTCGGGCTGCTGCGAACGCTGGACCCGGGCTGCCGTGACCCCCGGTGGCACGGTCGGGCGCTGTTGCCTGCGACCGGCTGCTGGCTGGGTGGGATCGGTGCGTCATCAGGTGCGGCGGTGCTCGCGGGTGGTGCGGCGTGGATGCTGACCGCATTCGCCTGCCTCGTCGTGCTCTGGGCAGTCGGACGCCGACGCGTCGGTGCAGGTGCCCCGGGGCCCGACACCGCTGCTCCCCCCGTGCCGATGCTTCCCGTGGCGTCTGCCCCGATGGTCACCGGGATGGTCGTCGCCATGGTCGTGTCCCTCGTGGTCGCAGGCTGACCCACCTACCATGGGCTGATGGACCGCGTCGCGCCGAGCGATCCCCTGTCGCCGGGGCCCGTGCTCCGGACGGTCATCGTCGACGACCACGAATTGCTCCGGGCCGGCACCCGGGGAATCCTCGAGGAGGCAGACGGGTTCAGGGTCGTCGGTGAGGCGGCGGACGCGGACGAAGCCTGTGACGTGGTGACCGCGACCGAGCCGGACCTCGTCATCACCGACATCCGCATGCCGACATCGAACGGCATCGACCTGGCCGGGCGGCTGGTGGACGACCATCCCGGCCTGCTGGTGGTGATCCTGAGCGCCTACGACGACGAGCACTACGTGCGCGCCGCCATGGCGGCCGGTGTATCGGGCTACCTGCTCAAGACCCTGCCGAGCCATGACCTCGTTGCCGCGCTGCGCGACGCCTGCTCCGGTGCCCTCTCCCGGGGTGCCCTGCCCCGGGGTCAGGGAGAGAAGGACCTCGTCGACCGTGGACCGACGGCTGACGAGCGCCTCACGGCCCGGGAGTCAGAGGTCGTGCAGCTCGTCGCCCGCGGCATGTCGAACAAGGCGATCGCTCACCAGCTGGGCATCAGTCCTCGGACAGTCGAGGGACACCTCAACCACGTGTTCGACAAGCTCGACATCCTGTCGCGGACCGAGCTCGTCCACTTCGCACTTGCGAGCCGGCTCTTCGTCCGCGACCCGGACGCCGGCGACATCGCGGTGGAGGCTGGTGACGGGCCGTGACGACTCCCGGGGGTGCGAGCACGACCACAGCGGAGGTCCGCAACACGACGCCCTTGCCTGCGGGCACCGGACGCGACCGGCGCCGGCGTGGGATCTCGTCGGCCAGGACGCCGTGGTCGGACTCGCGCTTCTGGCTCCTCGAGCTCGCAGTGCTGGCGTTCGCTCTCGTCAGGCTGGCGGTGACCGTCGCCTACGGCCTCGACCCCGGCGATGTCCTACTCGAGGTCTCGACCATCGTCATCTTCGTCGTGCCGGTGGTCGCCACCGCACTCGACTACGGCGTGGCCGGCGGCCTCGCGACCGTCGGGTGGGTCGCGATCCTCGACATCCCCCGGATGGTCGAGGCGGCGGACCACGGGCGCATGCCGGCCCTCTGGAGCGAGGTGCTCCAGCTCGTCGTGCTGTTGGCCCTCGCGCTCGTCGTCGGCAGTCGAGTGACGGCGGAGACACGCTTCCGGGATCAGGCCGATGCGGCCCAGACAGCCCGTCTGCGCGCCGAGCTCCTCTACCAGGACATGTTCGAGTCGAACCGCTCCCCCATCCTCATCGTCGACGGGGAGGGCCGGGTCGTCGGGTCCAACGCCGCCGCGGACCGGGTCTTCAGCACAGCGGCCATCGGCCCCGGTCCAGGTGGACGAAGCGCGTCAGGGGTCGAGCGTCGCCTGGTCGACGTCGTCGGGCCCGAAGCCGCGGCACGGGTACTCACCCGTCTGCTCGACGACGACCCCCACGAGGTCCCTCCGGGTCCCGCTGGATCCACACCGGACGACTCCGCCGACGAGGCCGTGCACGTTGCCGGGGGCCAGGTCGACGACGAACGGGAGCGCCCGCTCACCTTCGAGGTGGATGGTGAGCGGGTCCTCTACCGGCCGACCTCGACGCTCGTCGGCGCCCCGGGCACCGACCGACGGATGCAGGTCATCTTCGAGGACGTGACCGCCGAGACGCGGCGGCACGATCTGATGAAGGCCTACGCCGGCCAGGTCGTCCTCGGTCAGGAGGAGGAGCGCCGACACATCGCCCAGGAGCTCCACGACGGCCCGCTGCAGGCGCTCATCCACCTGTGCCGCCAGATCGACGCGCTCGACGGTCCTCCGTCCGGTCCAGACCCTGCCGGCGTCCGCGACACCGAGCGGCTGGCAGCGATGCGGTCGTCGGTCGAGGACACGGTGGCCGAGCTCCGGTCGATCGCCCGCGGGCTCCGTCCCTCCGTGCTCGACGACCTCGGCCTCGTTGCGTCGATCAACCAGGTCGTGTCCGAAGCCACCGAGCGACAGGGGTTCGAGAGCTCGTTCACCATCGACGGGACCGTCACCCGCCTGCCCCCTGCCATGGAGCTCGCCGTGTTCCGGATCGCCCAGGAGGCCGTCACCAACGCCGAGCGCCACGCATCGGCGCACCGCGTGGATGTCGCACTGCGGTTCGGCGACGGGTGGCTCGGCCTGTCCGTCACCGACGACGGGGCCGGCTTCGATCCGCAACGTCAGTTCTGGGGGGACAACCAGTCGCTGGGCCTACCCGGGATGAGTGAGCGGGCCCGCCTCGTCGGAGGACGGCTGCGCGTCACGTCCAAGATCGGCCGGGGCACGACCGTGGACGCCAGGGTGCCTGTCGCACGTCCGAACGGATGCTGACACGGCGTCCCCCGAGACTGGCCCGCACCACCTGTCGCAGTCACGGCGTCACTCAGGGCGCGCTACGTGTTCCCGCTGGTCAGCGGACTGCCAACACGTGTGCACCTGCCGGAATTGCGTCCTCCAGGACCCCGCAACTGTCACCTAACCGACATCAAAACGTGTCGGCATCGCGATCGCGGCGTGGGATACTGGCGGCGTGGAAGACATCGTCATCGAATCGTGTCACAGCACGTGGATCATCGATCGGGACAACTCGCGCTTCCGCCGCATCGTGAAGTCGGCCCATCGCACGAGCGCTCCCGTGGCCACCGAGTGGCAGCCCTGCTACGGCATCGAGATCGATCCGCTCTCGGAGTCGTTCGTGGTACTGCTCAACCCGGAGGGCACCCGACTGCTGCGCAGCTGGCGACACGTCGAGCACTGCGCCCAGTGCGGTGGCGAGGCCACCTCGGAGTTGTCGTTGCACGACCTCCGTTCAGCAGTACGCGGCTGATCCGGCTGTCCTGACGGGGTGCGTCGCGCGCCCACGGATGGCGACGTCCCGGGTGTGACCACCGTCGGTCGTCGACAGTGACCTGCTACAGCTCGAGCTCCCGCTTCCACTGACCCGAGCTGCCGCCGGTCTTCTCCCACAGCATGAGCTGTCCGATGCTCATGGTGCGGTCGGCGGTCTTGCACATGTCGTAGACGGTCAGCGCTGCGATGGCGCAGGCGGTCATCGCCTCCATTTCGACGCCCGTCCGGTCGACGGTCTCGACCTTCGCCTCGACCTCGACGTAGTCGTCGCCGATGGTGAAGTCGACCTGGACGGAGCCCACCAGCAGCGGGTGGCACATGGGAATCAGGTCGGCGGTCCGCTTGGCCGCCTGGATACCGGCCACCCGTGCCGCGGCGAGCACGTCGCCCTTGGTGATGGCGTTGTTGGCGACCTGCGCGGTGGTCTCGGGCTTCATCGCCACGCGACAGCGGGCGAGCGCCCGTCTGAGGGTGGCCTCCTTGGGCGAGACGTCCGACATGCGGGCCCCGCCGAACGGGTCCAGGTGGCTCAAGCTCCGGTCCGTCACTGTCCGCTCCCGTCTCTCACGGCGCCCAGTGTACGGGAGCAGGTCTGACGGGGTCGGCATTGGCACTCACTCGGGTAGACTGCCAGCCTGGAGAGACGGCCCGGACCCGGAAGGAGCACGTCGCGTGCCCACCTACGAATACCGCTGTGACAACTGTGCGAAGAACTTCGACATCGTCCAGTCGTTCCATGATGAGCCGCTGACCGCGTGCCCGACCTGTGGTGAGCCGGTCAAGAAGGTGTTCGGCAGCGTGGGGATCGTGTTCAAGGGCAGCGGGTTCTACAAGACGGACAGCCGCTCGGGCGGATCCGCCTCGAGGCCGGCCGAGTCCAGCCCGGCGGCATCGGGCGACGGCGGCGGTTCGTCGTCCGACTCGTCGACACCCGCTGCGTCGACGCCGTCCTCCGACTCCTCGTCCTCGTCGTCCGGATCGAGCGACAAGCCGACGAAGAAGGACAAGCCGGCCAAGGCCGCGACCTCGACGACCTGAGCGAGTCGCGCGTCCTGGCCCAACTGCCGGACGCAGGTGGAGTGGACGGCATGAGCATGCTGGCATCTACGGGTGCAGCGGAGCGGCGAGCACTCTCCGCGGTCCCTGTTCCGCACAGAGTGGTGCCTGTACAGTAGAGCCATGGACATCGCGGATCTCGATCGGCTGCTGACGATGCTCGAGGAGTTCGACGGCTCCGACCTCCACATCAAGGCCGGCGCACCCCCGCGGATACGCGTCGCCGGCGCACTGCGAACGCTGGAGGACGAGCCGGCCTTCACCTCCGACGACACCCGGCGCATCGCCGAGGCGATGATGACCGAGACGGTCCGCGAGACGTTCCGCACCAAGCACGAGGCCGACTACGCCTACAGCGTCCAGGGCACGGGGCGTTTCAGGGTCAACGCCTATTACCAGCGGTCGTCGACCGCCCTCGCCATCCGCCGCGTCCGGGCCTCCCCCGCGACGGCCCAGGAGCTCGGCCTCCCACCGGTCGTCACTGAGCTGGCCCAGGAGATGCGTGGCCTGGTGCTGGTCACCGGCCCCACCGGCTCGGGCAAGACCACGTCGCTGGCCGCCATGATCGACCACATCAACCATCTGCGGGCGTGTCACATCGTCACCATCGAGGACCCCGTCGAGGTACTGCACAAGGACGACCTGGCCGCCATCGACCAGCGCGAGGTCGGGTTCGACACCGACTCGTTCTCCTCGGCGATGCGCGTCGTCCTCCGCCAGGACCCCGATGTGATCCTGGTCGGCGAGATGCGCGATCAGGAGACCGTGGCCGCAGCCCTCAGCGCGGCCGAGACCGGCCACCTCGTGTTCTCCACACTCCACACCATCAACGCCACCGAGACGATCAACCGGATCGTCGACTTCTTCCCGCCCCACCAGCAGACCCAGATCCGGATCACCCTCGCCGGTTCCCTGAAGGGCATCGTCTGCCAGCGGCTCATCCCGACAGCCGACGGCGAAGGCCGTGTACCCGCGCTCGAGGTGCTCGTCATGAACGGGCGCATCCAGCAGGCCATCATCGACCCGCTGCTGACGGGTGACATCGACAGCATCGTGGCCGAAGGGGCCTATTACGGAATGGTCACCTTCGACCAGTCCCTCGCCGCGCTCCTCTCCACGGGCCGGATCACACTGGCCGAGGCCATGACGACGGCCACCAACCCCCACGACCTCAAGGTCATGCTCGAGCGGCAGGGCATCCTGCAGACCGGCTCGTTCGCCACCCAGCTCGGCTGACCGGGTACGCCGGCAACCTTCCCGCAACCGATCGCTCAAGGTCGCACCTCCCCCTTCCGATAGTGCCAGTACGGCCCACGTGGCCATGAAATGCACTGATGTATCACCAGGGACCGGAGCGAGCCGATGAACCGAGCGATCACGACGGCACACGGCGGGTGCACCTGCCCTTGTCGCCGTTCCGCAGAAGCGGTCACCGGATCGACTGACCTCCGGCCGTTGGGAGACGAGATGACAGGAGCAACTGGATGGCACGCCTGACCGTCGGACTCGACATCGGCACGAGCGGTGTCCGCGCCGCCGAGATCGATGTCTCCAAGTCCACCCCCGTCCTGCTCACCTATGGCCAGGTGGGCCTGCCCCCCGGCTCACTGGTCGACGGCGAGATCCGGGATGCCACCTCGGTGACCGAAGCCATCCAGAAGCTCTGGAAGAACGGACAGTTCTCCGGGTCGTCGGTGATCGTCGGGATCGCCGGCCTCCGCGCCATCACCCGCGAGATCGACCTCCCCTACGTCCCCGACGACGAGATCGACAGCGCCGTCCGATTCCAGTCCGAAGAGGTCATCCCCTTCCCGCCGGAGCAGACCCTGCTGTCCTCGCAGGTGCTCGCCGACTACACCAATGACGAAGGCAGCCGCATGCGCCGTGTGCTCGTGGCCGCCGCCCACGTCGACCTCGTCAACGGCGTGATCGACGTCGTCGAGCGTGCCGGCCTCGTGGTCGAGGGCGTCGACCTCATCTCGTCGGCGCTGGTCCGGGCCCTCGGCGGCTCCAGCTCCGCAGCCGCCGCAGCCGCCGATACGGCCTCACCGACCGCACCTGCCGAACAGCCGGAGGCGATCGTCTCCATCGGTGCCGGCCTGACCGTCGTCGTGGTGCACCAGGGGGGCCGCCCGCAGTTCGTCCGCACCATCGGGTCCGGCGGCAACGCCACGACGGCCGCAATCTCGGCCGCGCTCGACATCCCGATCGTCGACGCCGAGACGCTGAAGTACCGCTTCGGCGAGGGCAACGCCCAGATCGCGGCGGCGGAGCGCGTCGCCCAGCCGAGCATGCTCGAGCTGACCGAGGAGATCCGCAACTCGATCCAGTACTTCGCCTCGCTGCCCGACCGGCTGCCCGTCTCCCGGATCGTCCTGACGGGCGGGGGTTCCGAGCTCACCGGCCTGCTCGAGATGCTGGAGGCCAAGGTCCGGATCCCCGTGTCGTTCGGATCGTCCTTCGATCGACTCGACACCTCCAAACTCGACCTGGACCCGGAGCAGGCCGCTCTGGTGATCCCGGTGCTGGCTTCCCCCATCGGCCTCGCCCTGCCGGAGCCCGACAGGGCAGTCAAGAAGTTCAACCTCCTCCCTCCTGAGGTCGCGCAGAAGGCCCGGATCAAGCGGATCCAGGAACGCACGCTGCTCGCCTCCGTCGCCGTCATCGTCCTCCTGGTGCTGTTCGGCGGCTGGAAGTTCCTCCAGGTGCACAACGAGCAGAACAATGTGAATCAGCTCCAGAGCAACATCGCCTCACTCAACGCCCAGGTTCCGAAGTACAGCCTGGTGGTTGCGGCCAATGATGCCTACACCAAAGGCCTGGCCCGCAGGGCCTCGGTGCTCAACGCTGCCGTCGACTGGCCGCTGGCGCTGAACAACCTCATCACCATCACGCCGGCAAAGGCATCGGTGCTGACGTTCAGCGGGAGCGAGCTCACGGCCACGGGCACGACCGGCACAGGCACCGCTGTCGCGGGTGCGGCCTCGGGCACCCAGTCGGCGGCCATCGGGACCATCGACCTGGCGGTCAACGGCCCCGGCCCCAGCCTCTCGATCTCCGAGGCGTGGATCAACGCCATCTCGATGTCCCAGCTCTTCGCCAACCCGCTGCAGGGAGCGACGACCGTCGAGGCAGACGGTTCGATCTCCTTCCCCTTCACCATCTCGGTCACCCCGGCCGCCAGCCTCAGCAAGAATGCGAGCCTCAAATGATTCAGCTCCGCGAGTACCGCAATCCGCTCATCATCGCCGCTGGCGCACTGGTCGTCGTCATCATCCTGTGGCTCGCGCTGATCTCGCCGCAGAACTCAAAGCTCTCGTCACTCCAGACGCAGAGCACGCAGCTCCAGGGCCAGGAGTCGGCCCTCCAGGCGAAGCTGACCTCCCTCGAGTCCGAGGGGCAGAAGCTGTCGTCCAACTGTGCCGACCTGGTCCGGATCAGCACCCAGATCCCCTCGGTGCAGACGCCGACCGATGTCGACGCCGAGGAGTCGAGCTTCGAGAGCCAGTTCAACAGCCTCGCCGGGAGCTCGGGTGTCTCCCTGGCGCAGTTCAGCGGATTCAGCCCGGCCGGAGCAACCGCCACCGGATCCGTCGCCGCTCCTGCAACGCCCTCCGCCGCAGGGGCCTCCACACCTGGCGTCACGGCGGTGCCCACGACGCTGACCGTCCAGGGAACCTACGGCCAGATCACGTCCTTCACCAACGGCCTGGACAGCTTTCCCCGCCTGTTCGTGATCCAGAAGTTCGTCCTCAGCTTCGGCCAGGCGTCGACCTCCGGCACGAGCACTGCGGCCACGGCATCCAGCTCGTCCTCGGGTTCGTCAGGCTCCGCTATCACGACAGGCACCCCGCTGTGGGTCGGCGGCACGCCGACCGCAGCGTCGGCCGGGCCCTACAACCTCCAGATCACCGGCTCGATCTACTACACGTCGACACCGAACGCCCTGTCCGCCTGCACCAAGGCGACGGCCGCCCAGTCCACCGCCAAGTAGGGATCGGCCAGTCGAGGTTCAGGCCTGCCGGACCGTCAGGCACCGCTGATCTGCATATCGCCGATGGCCAAGGTCTGGCCGGCGGCGACGCTGGGCAGCCACTCGACGTCGGCACCGACCGCCACCAGTGAGAGCAGCATGCGCTGGAGCGTGGAGGCCACGGTGATCTCCCGGACCGGCTCGGCCAGCTTGCCGTCGCGGATCATCAGGCCCTCGGCCCCGACCGAGAAGTCGCCACTGATGGGGTTCACCCCCGAGTGGACGCCGGTCATGGACTGGACGAAGAGCCCCTCCCCCACGGCCGCCAGCACGCCGTCCTCGTCGTAGCCCTCGGGCCCGGGCGCGAGCGTGAGGGCCCGACAGCCGGGACCGGGCGTACCGGCGAAGCCACCCCGGACCGCCGACCCGGTCGACGCCACGCCGGCGCGCGAGCCGGACACCGTGTCGTAGAGGTACCCCTGCAGGACGCCGGAGTCGATCAGGACGTTACGACGGCACGCCAGGCCTTCTGCGTCGTAGGCCGCGGCGCCATACGCCCGGGGGTCGGTGGGATCATCGACGAGCGTCAGGCCCGGATGCCCGACCTGCTCGCCGATGCGCCCGGCAAAGAACGAACGGCCCTTGGCCACGGCCTCGCCCGAGAGCGCCGAGGACACGATGGACAGCAGTGTGGTGGCCATCCGACGGTCGAAGACCACGGTGGAGCGCCCCGACGGGCCCTTGATGGCCCCCAGGAGTCGGACCGCCCGCGTGACGGCGTCGTCACACGCCCGGGCCGGGTCGAGGCCGTCGAATCCACGGCCGACGCTGTAGCCGCCGCCGGTCTGGCTGGCTTCGCCCTCGCCGGCGATGACGCCGACGGACAGGTAGCCCGACGTCTTGCGTGACGACGACCGGATGCCGGTCGTCGAGACCAGTGCCGACTCCAATGCCACGTCGCCGTAGTCGGCCGCGTCCACCTGGCGGATCCTCGGATCTGCGGTACGGGCCTGGGCCTCGAGCGCCAAGGCCAGCTCCACCTTCCGAGCCGTCGGCACCGAGGCCAGGCCCTCGTCCCACAGGTCGACCGGCACCGCCTCCACGCCGTCGGGCACGGCCAGCTGCACGTGCTCGTCGGCGGTGACGAAGCGTGCGTTGTCCCGCGCCTCGGCCAGGGTCTCGCCCAGGACCGACTCGTCGAGCGACCCGGCCCAGGCGAAGCCCAGCCGGTGGTCGACGACCACCCGGATCCCGATGCCCGCCGACGTGGCCGAGGTCAGTGACTCGACCTGGCCGTCGTAGGCGCGGACCTCCGTCTCGGTGCCGCGGGCCACGTAGACCTCGACCTCCTCGCCCGCATCCGCCCACCCAGCCACCCGCTCGGCCAGGGCCAGCAGGTCCTCCGTGACGCCGTCCGTCCGCTCCGTGGCGATGCTCATTCGGCCGTCCCTCCGATCGTCACGCCCGTCAGGCGCATGGTCGCCTGGCCACAACCGACGGGCACGCTCTGGCCGTCCTTGCCGCAGGTGCCCGGCGTCATCGAGAAGTCGGTGCCCACGGCGTCGATGCGCTTGAGGATCTCGGGCCCGTTGCCGATGAGGTTGGCGTCACGCAGGGGCTCGGTGATCTTGCCATCCTCGATGAGGTAGGCCATCGTCGTACCGAACACGAAGTCACCGGTGGTCGTGTTGACCTGTCCGCCACCGAGCTTGGCCACGTAGACGCCCCGAGGTGTCTGGGCCACGATCTCCTCGGCATCGTCCTTACCCGGCAGGAGGAAGGTGTTGGTCATCCGCACCATCGGCAGGTCCCGGTAGGACTGGCGGCGCCCGTTGCCCGACGAGACCCGACCTTCCTTCCTCGCCCGCAGGTAGTCCCACAGGTAGTCGGTCAGGACGCCGTCCTCGATCAGGACGTTGCGCTGGGCGGGGCGACCCTCGTCGTCGACCTGGAAGGTGCCCCATTCGGAGCCCACGGTTCCGTCGTCCACCAGGGTCACCAGGGGACTGGCCACGAGTTGGCCGACCTTGCCCGTGTAGACCGATGCGTCCTTGACGATGTGGTCGGCCTCGAGGCCGTGGCCGCACGCCTCGTGGAAGAGGATGCCGCCGCTCCCCCCGGCCAGGACGACGGGAAGCTCGCCCGACGGCGCCGGGCGGGCCGACAACTTGGCGAGGGCCTGGGCGGCCGCCGTGCGAGCCAGCTCCTCCACCGACACCTCGTTGAACAGTTCGAAGCCGAGGGTGCGGGCCGCCGTCTCGTACCCGGTCTGCATGCCGGTGTCGGCCAGGGCCACGCACGACACCGAGAAACGGGTACGGGACTGCTCGTCGCCGGCCAGCAGCCCGTCCGAGTTGGCGATGAGGACCCGACGGCGCGAGGTGCCGAACCCGGCCTGGACCTGGCTGATGGCGCCGCCCGAGCCACGGGCGGCCTCGTCGGCACGCTGGAGCAGCTCGAGCGCGTCCGCCTTGGTCCCGGTGGTCGGTGCCGGCCGGTCACCCCGGTCGCCGGGGACCCCGCTGCCGGACAGCTGCCCCACGTCGGCCGATCGGGAGCCCCCGCCACTGCGGGCGACCGCCGAGGCCGCCTCGGCCGCCCGCAGCAGGCCGCGCTCGCTGAGGTCGGCGGTGTGCGCGAACCCGGTCGTGTCGCCGGTGACGACCCGGATCCCGGCGCCGCGCTCACGCCCGGACGACAGTTCCTCGACCCGCCCGTCGTCGAGCATGGCCGACGAATTGGAGCGGTCCTCGGCGAAGACCTCGGCGAAGTCGCCGCCGTTGCGCAGTGCCTCCGCCAGCACCCGCTCCAGCACGGGGGTATCGATCACAACGGCCTCCTCGCTCCACTGCCCGGCGCCCGTTGGCCGACGTCAGTATCCGTCGCGTATCGTACCGGTGTGGCCCCCCGCACCGGTCTGTCCGCCCGTATCGAGCTCGAGGTGACCGAGGCGGACACCGCCGAGGCCTTCCGGTCGGGCACCGTGCCCGTGCTCGCCACCCCACGGCTGGTCGCCCTGTGCGAGGAGGCCAGCTGTCAGGCCATCGACGGTCACCTCCCCGAGGGCGGGACGTCGGTGGCCAAGCGGGTCCAGTTCGACCACCTCGTGCCCGTCGGCGTCGGCCGCAAGGTCTGGGCGGAGGCCACCCTCGACCGCATCGAGGGCCGCCGACTGGTCTTCACCCTCTCGGTGTCCGAAAACGGCGGGCTCGTCGGGGCCGGCAAGCTCGTCCGCGTGGTCGTGGACCGAGCGACCTTCCTCGGCAACGTCCGCTGACAGAGCCGCCGGACGGCTGGTCGGGCCGTCCGCGCTGGGGTGACCAGGATGTTCGAACCGGCGCCCGCGGGGCATCGTGAGGCCATCCCCAGGTGGCTCATAGGCGCCCGACCTGGGACCTTGCCACACCGACGGCGCTGGTAGCCTGAGCACGAAGGCAACTCCCAACATGATCCTCGAACACATCGACAGTCCGGCGGACCTCCGGGCACTGACCCCCGACGAACTCGACGTGCTCTCCCAGGAGATCCGTGAATTCATCGTGGACGCCGTCACCCACACGGGTGGCCACCTCGGCTCCAACCTCGGTGTCGTCGAGCTGACCCTCGCCCTGCACCGCACGTTCGACTCCCCCCGTGACCTGCTCCTATGGGACACCGGCCACCAGGCCTACGTCCACAAGCTCGTGACCGGCCGGCGCGACGCCTTCACCCACCTCCGTCAGGAGGACGGTCTCTCGGGCTATCCGAACCGCACCGAGTCCGAGCACGACTGGGTCGAGAACAGCCACGCCTCGACGATCCTCAGCTACGCCCACGGCATGGCCACCGCCTTCGAGCTGCAGGGCAAGGACCGGCGGGTCGTGGCCGTCATCGGCGACGGGGCGCTCACCGGGGGCATGGCCTACGAGGCGCTCAACAACCTCGGACACTCCGGCAAGCGGGTCGTCATCGTCCTCAACGACAACGGTCGCTCCTATGCGCCGACCGTCTCCCAGCTCTCCCTCAGCCTCACCCACCTGCGCCTGAGTCCGGCCTACGTCCAGGCCCGCCAGCGCCTCCGCCACCTGCTCCGCGAGCTGCCCGGCGTGGGTGAGCTCGCCTATTCGGGCATCCACGGCCTCACCAGCGCCCTGCGCGAGGTGGTCACGCCCCACACCTTCTTCGAGGCCCTTGGCATCCGCTACGTCGGCCCGATCGACGGACATGACATCGCAGGCGTCGAGCAGGCCCTGGCCAATGCAGCCGAGTGGGAGGGCCCGATCGTGGTCCACGTGCTCACGCAGAAGGGGCGTGGCTACGCACCGGCCGAGGAGGACGACGTCCAGCGGCTGCACGACGTCAAGGTGAAGGCGCCCGAGCGCCCCGTCCTCGGCGGCCCGGACGCTGCGACGACCTCCACCACACCTGCCCTCCAGAACGCGTCACTGTCGATCGGCGGCTCGGACATCGCCGCAGGGGCGCCGGTCACCACCTACACCCATGCCTTCACGCGGGCCTTGCTGCTCCACGCCGAGGCCGACCCCCGGGTCGTCGCCATCACCGCGGCCATGCCCGGCCCCACGGGCCTCCTCCCGTTCGAAGCCCGGTTTCCCGAACGGTTCATCGACGTCGGCATCGCCGAGCAGCACGCGGTGACGTCTGCGGCCGGCATGGCGATGGCCGGCCTGCGGCCCGTCGTCGCGGTCTACTCGACGTTCTTCTCCCGCGCCTTCGACCAGGCCAACCTCGACGTCGGGCTCCACAAGTTGCCCGTCGTGCTGGTCCTCGACCGTGCCGGCATCACGGGCGACGACGGCCCCAGTCACCACGGCGTGCTCGACATGGCGCTCTGCCTCTCGATCCCGGGCATGACCGTGTTCGCCCCCTCGTCGGCACCCGAGGTCGAGGCCATGCTGGCCACCGCCCTCACCCTCGACGGGCCGGCTGTCATCCGCTTCCCGAAGACGCCGGCGCCGCCGGTCGGCCCGGGCGCCGTGGGGACGGGCCTCGAGGCCCGCCTGGTGCGCCAGGGCGACGGGTCGGTCTGCATCCTGGCGGTCGGCAAGATGCTGGGTGCCGCCATGGCCGCGGCCGAACGGCTCGACGCCGAGGGCATCGACGTGACGGTGTGGGACCCACGGGTGGTCTCCCACCCCGACCCCGCCATGCTGATCGACGCCGGGCGTCACGCGCTGGTCCTCACGCTGGAGGACGGGGTGCGCCAGGGTGGCGCGGGCATGTTCCTGGGTGATGCCCTGAAGGCCTCGCTGCCGATCGGCGCTTGCCCGCCGATCGTCCACCGCGGCGTGCCGCGTGCGTACCTGGCCCAGGGCCGGCCCGACCGGATCCTGGCCCGACTCGGCCTCGACGAGGACGGCGTCGTGCGTTCGGTGCGGGAGAGCCTGGCCGACCTGCAGCACCCGGCCGAGCTGCGCAGCTCGGTGCAGCGTCCCGGCTCGGACCTCCAGGCCTAGGTTCGGCTGACCGCGTTCCCCGGGGCTGGCAGCAGCTGACCCGCGGGAATCCGCAGTTCAAGCGTTGCCGGTGCCGCTCGAGACCCGCCGTCGGCAAACCACCCGTCGCCGGGACAGAAACCTGTTCTACTATCTGCGCGATGAGCACCTTCAACCTCGCCGACATGTTCGAGGCCTCCGTGGATGCCTACGGGGACCGGGAGTACCTGGTGGCCGCCGGCAAGCGCCGGACCTACGCCCAGATGGAGGAGCGGGCCAACCGACTGGCCCACTACCTGGCCGCACACGGCGTCGGACCGGGCGACCACGTCGGCATCTACGCCCTCAACAGCGTCGAGTGGGTCGAGACCGCCTGGGCCGTCTTCAAGCTCCGGGCCATCTGGATCAACATCAACTACCGCTACGTCGAAGAAGAGCTCCGCTACCTGTTCAAGAACGCGGACCTCGTCGCCCTGGTGCACCAGGCCGAGTACTCCCCCCACGTGACGGCACTGCTACCCGACCTGCCCGACCTGAAGCTCGTGATCGGCATCGACGACGACTCGGGCGTACCCCTCGGCGAGGGCACCGTCCCTTACGAGGACGCCATGGCCCAGGGCTCCCCCGAGCGCGACTTCGCCCCCCGGTCGGGTGACGATTACTACATCCTCTACACCGGCGGCACCACGGGGATGCCGAAGGGTGTCGTGTGGCGCCACGAGGACGTCTTCTACGCCCTCGGCGGTGGAGTCGACCCGACCACCAACACCCGCGTGCAGGCAGCCGAGGAGATGGTGGAGAAGGGACGGGGTGGCCAGCTGACACTGCTCCCCATCGCCCCCCTGATGCACGGCGCCACCCAGTGGTGCATCATGGGCCAGAGCTTCGTGGGCAACCGGACGGTACTGGTACCGAAGTTCGACCCGCACGACGTATGGCGCCTGGTCGAGTCGGAAAAGGCCAACTCCGTGATGATCACCGGGGACGCAATGGGCAAGCCGCTCATCGAGGCCCTCGACGAGCCTGGTGCGGACTACGACCTCTCCTCCCTGTTGGCCGTCACGTCGTCGGCGGCCCTCTTCTCGGCGCCGGTCAAGGACGAGTTCTTCCGGCACTTCCCGAACCTCGTCATCGTGGACGCCATCGGATCCTCGGAGTCGGGCAACAACGGCATGGCAACCATGACCAAGGGCGAGACGGCCATGAAGAGCGGCCCGACCGTCCGCGTCCTGGGCGACACCGTGGTGTTCGACGACGACCTCAAGCCCGTGGTGCCCGGCTCGGGTGTCATCGGCAAGATCGCCCGGTCGGGCGACATCCCCGTCGGCTACTACAACGACCCGGTCAAGACGGCCGAGGTCTTCATCACCGTCGACGGCACCCGGTTCACGATGCCCGGCGACTTCGCCACCATCGAGGAGAACGGCACCATCACCCTGCTCGGTCGTGGCTCCGTCTCGATCAACTCGGGCGGCGAGAAGATCTTTCCCGAGGAGGTGGAGTCGGCCGTGCGGTCACACCCGGACGTGCTCGACGCCATCGTGGTCGGTGCCCCCGACGAGCGGTGGGGCCAACGGGTGGCCGCCATCGTCCAGCCCCGGGGCGAGCGGGTCCCCACGCTCGACGAGATCCAGGTCCACTGCCGCGGCCACATCGCCGGGTACAAGGTGCCCCGCCAGCTGCACGTGGTCGAGACCATCGAGCGCTCGCCGAGTGGGAAGCCCGACTACCGCTGGGCGGCAGACGTCGTGATCGAGGCCCCCGAGGAGTCCGATGCCGGCGGGGACCGCACGGCAGCCGGCTCCTGAGCACGGGTCGCCGACGTGCCTGTCGACCTGGCCGGCGTGGCCGCCCCGTCGCGGTCCGCGGTCCTCACCATGGAGATCCAGCGGGGGGTGGTCGGTGACCTGACCGCCTTCCCGCAGTTGGCCGAGGCGGCCGATTGTGCGGGGGTGGTGCCGAACACCGCGCGGGTCCTTCGTGCCGCCCGCTCGCTCGGGGTGCCCGTCATCCACTGCACCGCCGAGTTCCGGGCCGATCGGGCCGGCTCGACGGTCAACTGCCAGCTCATCGCCGCAATGGTGCGCAACCCCGACCACCTCCTGGTGGGCACGCCTCCGACCGAGCTATGCGACGGCCTCGGGCCCGAACCCTCGGACCTGGTCTGCTCCCGTCTGCACGGCGTGTCCCCCTTCAGCGGGACGTCACTCGACACCTGGCTGCGCAGCCTCGGGGTGGAGACGGTGGTCGCCACCGGCGTGTCGGTCAACCTGGGCGTCCTCGGCCTGGCCATCGAGGCCTGCAACCTCGGCTACCAGGTCGTCGTGCCCCGTGACACCGTGGCCGGGATCCCCGCGGACTACGCGGATGCCGTGCTCGACAATACGTTCCCCCTCATCGCCACGCTGACCACGACGGACGAGCTGCTGGCAGCCTGGGGCACGACCGGGGTCTGACCCGCCTGGCACCGGCCCGCAGTTCGCGTGCCGATGGAGACCGCCCTGGTGCCCGTCACGTACCCGGACGTCGGGAGGCACCTCAGAAGTGGCGCGTGCCGTCCAGCCCGATCAGCGCGTTGGTCGGCAGTGCCGGTACCTCGATGTCCGGCACCGGGTACGCGAACTCGGGGAACTTCGGCTTGGCCGTCGCCCGGTACCGGGTGGTGGAGTGGACCGGGTCCTTGTCGAACTGCGGGATCACCTTGGTGCCGAAGACCTCGAGCATCTCGAGGACCTCCTCGTGCGCCACGGAGTCCGAGGGGATGCCGAAGACCAGCTGGTCGGCACCGACCTCCTGGTAGCGGGACAGCTGCTCGGCGACCTCGTCGGGCTCGCCGCACAGCAGCCAGCCACCCTCGATCAGGCGGTCGAGGCTCTCCTCGTCACCCACGCCGGAGATCGTCTCCGGCCACGTCGGCGCGTAGTCCGGCTTCGGTATCGTGTCGTGGTAGAGGCACACCATCGAGTACAGGTAGCCCCGGCACTGGCGGAGGGCGATCTCACGGGCGTGCTTGCGGTCCGACGTGCAGATGACCGAATTGGTGATCATCACGTTGTCGTTCTTGAACTGGCCGATCGGGTCGGTGCACGCCGCCACGCCCTCCTTGTAGGCGTCGATGCGTCCCTTGAGGGAGAACACCGGTTCGAAGTTGAAGGCGATGGCACCGATGCCCATCTCGCCGGCGGTCGTGAACGTGCCGGGGTTGCCGCAGGCCACCCAGATCGGCGGGTGCCCCTTGCCGTACGGCTTAGGGAGGATGTTGTGGGGGCTCGGGACGGTGAAGTGCTCACCCTCGAACATGTAGTCGCGCTGCTCCCACATGCGCGGGACCTCCTGGACGACCTCGTTCCACTCCGGCTTGGTCGAGTTCTTGTCCAGGATGTTGAAACTGGCCATCTCGTGGCTGCCCGCGCCGCGTCCGGTTCCCCACTCGAACCGGTTGTTGGTGAGATGGTCCATCATGGCGGCCCGCTCGGCGTAGCGGACGGGGTGCTCCTTGCGGGGCGACAGGCTGTTGATGGCCGTGCCGATGTGGATCCGCTCGGTCCGGGCGGCCACCCAGCCCATCACGGGCTCGGGCGCCGACATGTGCGAGTACTCGGTCAGTGCGTGGTGCTCGCCGAACCAGGCGTACTTCCAGTTGTAGCGATCGGCGGTGATGGCGATCTCGATCTCGCGTTCGAGCATCAGGTGCTCGGCATCCGTGTCCCGGGACGCGGGCCCAGGAAGGTACCCATTGATGAAGACTCCGAACTCCATGACTGGGGCTCCTCCTGACAGCGCTGACTGGTCCCGCGAACGGTAACAGGGGACCTGCTAAATTGCAACGTGTTCCAGATTTGTGCCTGGAGCGACCGGGGCAGCACCGACGAGCCGCAACTGACGTACTGTCAGCTTTCGGCCGATCTTCCAGGGGGAACCGTTGCAGACCATCGACCAACTGATTCGCGACCGGGAGGACGACGACCGCATCGGCCTCGCCTTCTCCGACCGCACCTGGACCCACGCCGAGGTCGTCCGGGCGCAGACCGAGCGGGCCGCCCTGCTGCTGTCGATGCGGCAGCCCGGGCCGTTCCACGTCGCACTCCTCCTCGACAACGTGCCGGAGTACATCTTCTGGATGGGTGGCGCCGCCCTGGCCGGGGCTGTCGTCGTCGGCGGCAACCCCACCCACCGGGGCGACGAGCTCGCCCGCGACCTGTCCCACACCGAGTGCCAGCTGCTCGTCACCACCACCGACTACCGCAGGCTGGTGGACGGCCACGACCTCGGACCGGCGCTGCCCACCGAGCGCATCCTGGTCATCGACGACCCGACCGGTGACCGGGACCCTGACGGTGGCACGGACTACTCGGCGCTGCTCGCCGACGTGGCCGGCGCCCCCCTGCCCGACCAGGAGGCGGTGGGGGTGACCGAGGACAGCCTCGGCCTCCTCCTCTTCACCTCCGGGACCTCGGGCGCCCCCAAGGCCTGCCTGTGCAGCCAGGGCCGGCTGGCCCGGATCGGCGCCATCGTCGCCCAGATGTACGAGCTCACGTCGGACGACGTCTGCTACATGGCCATGCCGCTCTTCCATTCGAACGCGCTGATGGCCGGCTGGGCGCCGGCACTCGCCGCCGGCGCCACCGCTGCGTTGAGGGAGCGGTTCAGCGCCAGCCAGTTCCTCGTCGACGTCCGGCGGTACGGGGTGACGTACTTCAACTACGTGGGCAAGCCCCTCTCCTACATCCTGGCCACGCCGGAGCACCCCGACGACGCCGACAACACCCTGCGGCGCTGCTTCGGCAACGAGGCCGCCGAGGCGGACGTCGCCCGGTTCGCCGAGCGGTTCGGCTGCACGGTGCAGGACGCCTATGGCTCGACGGAGGGTGGCGCCGCCATCCAGCGCACACCCGACACCCCGCGCGGTGCCCTGGGACGGGCCCTGCCCGGCACGATGATCGTCGACACCGAGACGGGCGAGGAGTGCCCGCGTGCGGTGTTCGACGCCAACGGTCGGCTGCTCAACGCCGAGGAGGCCATCGGCGAGATGGTCAGCCAGACCGGGGCCACCGGGTTCGAGGGCTACTGGCGGAACGCCGAGGCCGAACAGGCCAGGGTGAAGAACGGGTGGTACTGGACAGGCGACCTCGGCTACCGCGACGAGGACGATTTCTTCTACTTCGGCGGCCGCGACTACGACTGGCTCCGGGTGGACGGCGAGAACTTCGCCTCGGCACCCGTCGAGGGCATCCTGCAGCGTCATCCCGACGTGGTGCTCGCCTCGGTCTATGCGGTGCCCGACACGGTGGTGGGCGACCAGGTCATGGCCACGCTGCTGCTCCACGACGGCCGGTCGTTCGACCCCGAGGGGTTCGAGGCGTTCCTGTCGGGCGAGGAGGACCTCGGCACCAAGTGGGCACCGCGCTTCGTCCGGGTGACCGACAAGCTCCCGGAGACGGCGACCACGAAGGTCGTGAAACGGGTACTGCGCAACGAGGCGTGGCACTGCGAGGAGCCCGTGTGGTGGCAGCCGGCCAAGGACGCCGCCTACCGGAGGTTGACGGCGGACGACATCGACGAGCTCGACCGGGTGATCGCCGAGCGCTGACGTCCCGCCACGCGACCATCGGGTGCTACCGGGCGTGGGCCCGGCACCACCCGATGGAGATGCGTGAGGTCGGCAGGCGGTGACTCCGGTGTGTCCGCCTCCGGTCAGGCTAGAAGGAGTAGCCGACGGCGATCCCCTCCAACCCGTTGTGGCCGGGAAGCTCGGGGGACACCGAGCCGGTGGCGACCAGGGTGCCGTTCGCCTGGACGGCGAACGAGTCGACCAGGTCATCGGCTCCGGTCTCCACGAACAGCGAGCGGCCGTCGGGTGACGTGGCCAGGTCCACCGGGCCGGGGTCGGTCGAGGCGTTCCCGACGATGGTCGGCACAGCGGTTTCCCCGATGGTGTAACTCGTGACCGTGGCGCTCCCGGCATTGGCACCGAAGAAGTAGGTGCCGTTCGTCGTCACCCAGCACAGTGCGGCCAGTCCGTCAGCCGTCGATCCCAGCTCGGTCAGCGTCCCGCTGGCGGCGATCGAGTACGTGGTGAGCGCGCTGGTGGCGGCCTCGGTCACCACCAGGTGTCCGACCCGGTCGAAGGTGAATCCGAACGGGACGGGGGTGGCCGACGGGTTGACGACCGGTGCGCCGGACACCGAGCCCGACGAGGTCACATCGAACACGTCGATGTCACTCCCGTTCGCCTTGGTGGTCACCACCAGGTGGCGGCCGTCGGGGGTGAAGCCGATCTGGCCGGGCGTGTTCAGGAACGCGGGCGTCAGGCCGGGGGTGAGGCCGAGCGAACGGTTGCTACCCGGGATGGGCGTCAGCGAGTTGGCGTAGAAGCCCTGGATCGAGCCGGTCCCACCGGCGTTGAGCACGTAGACGAGGTCGCCGCGCACGGCCACACTCACCGGGATGGTCCCGCCGGAGGCGACGACATGGGGACGGCTCACGAAGGGGCCGAAGGCGTGGAAGACCGAGATGGTGTTGCTCCCGCCGTTGACACCGACGAGTAGCCCGTCGGACGGATCGGAGGCGAGCCCACCCTGCGAGGCCAGCTTGTCGACGGCTGCGCCGGGGATGGCGACACCGAGGCCGCCGGAGTCGGTCCGATCGACCTGGTGCAGGCCGCTGCCATCCGATACGTAGGTGACGATCTGGTTTCCCGTCGGGTCGTTGGTCTGCACGTACACGGTGGTCCGGTGGATGAAGCCGTCACCAGGTTGACCGCCCGGCCCGCCTCCGGTGCCGAAGCCGTCGGCTCCGGCCACGGCGGGCAGGGAGAGGCTGGCGATCGTGACGGCTGCGCCGGCAAGGGCGGTCAATTTCAGGGAACGTCGCATGGGAACTCCTTGGAGTGGGTCGGACAGGGTGAGTGCTGCGTCGGTACTGCACTGCTCCGTCCGGTGCCACGGCCCGGCGTTACACCCCCGCCGTGACGCGTCGCCCGGGGCCACCACGCGTTGGCTTCACCTGCTGACACCGGATGCCCGGGTGTAACGCGACCACATGCAAGCGGGACTACGCGCCGTGTCCAGTTGCCAGATCAGGAGCTCCCATCGCTGCCGTCCACGGTGACCACGCCGCGTCGACCCGTGCCTTCCGGCGTCGAGGCATGCGGCCTACTGTGCAACCCATGGAGTCCGACGTCGAGCTGCTCGCCCGGCTCCGTGATGGCGACGAGCAGGCATTCGTCACTCTCGTCGGCCGCTACCAGGGCTCCCTCCTACGCGTGGCGCGCACCTTCGTCCCGAGTGACGCCGTCGCCGAGGAGGTCGTACAGGACACGTGGATGGGTGTCGTCCGGGGTGTCGACCGGTTCGAGGGCCGGTCGTCGTTCAAGACGTGGTTGTTCCGCATCCTGGTCAACCGGGCCCGCACCTCGGGCGTCCGCGAGCACCGGCACGTGTCGATCGACTCCACGGAGCCCGCGGTCGGCCCGGACCGCTTCGATGGCAACGGGGCGTGGGCCGAGCCGCTCAGCCCCTGGGAGTCCGACGTCGACGACCGCCTCGTGGCGGCCTCCTGGGGTCCGGCGCTGCGCGCCGCCATCGACGGGCTCCCGGGACGCCAGCGGGAGGTCGTCCTGCTGCGTGACGTCGAGGGTCTGCCGAGTGACGACGTCTGCGAGGTCCTCGGGATCACCGAGGGCAACCAGCGGGTGCTGCTCCACCGGGGACGCAGCAGGCTGCGCACCGTGCTCGAGTCCGAGCTCCAGACGAGGGGGCGATGATGGTCCTGCTACGACGCCGTGACGACCTGGTCTGCCAGCAGGTGGTGGAGCTGGTGAGCGACTACCTCGAGGGTGCGCTTCCCCGTTCCGAGCGCAAGCGCTTCGAGCGCCACCTGCGGGCCTGCCCCAACTGCACCGCCTACCTGGAGCAGATGCGGGTGACCATCGCCACGGCAGGCCGCCTGACGCCCGATGACCTGTCGCCGGAGGCCCGCGAGGAGTTCACCGATCTGTTCCGGTCATGGCGGGCCGACGGACCTGGCGCGCCCGACTGATCCGCAGCAGCTCCCCCCGCCGTGACCGCGTTCTCGGGTCAGGTCGTGCCGACGGGTGGCGCCGTCGCCGCTGGGGACCGCCTCCAGGCCCGGGTCATCACGGCCACGCACGCCACGATGAGGACGGCGAAGACGAGACTGGCCGGCCCGTCGCCGAGTCCGAGTCCGCTCCTGTTCGTGGGCTTGCCCAACCAGTCGGCAATGGATGCACCGAGTGGTCGGGTCAGGATGTAGGCGAACCAGAACGCTAGGACCTCGCTCATCTTCAGCCATCGGTAGCCGACGGCCGGGATCAGGATCAGCCCGGCGAAGAAGAACGCTGAGGCCAGGTAGCCGAAGTGGAGGGTGGAGGCCGTGAAGTCACCCAGGGCGGTGCCCATGGCGAAGGTGGCCATGACGGCGACCCAGTAGAAGAGCTCGCGTCGGACGGTGTCTACGCTGTGGATCGACAGCGTCCCTTCGACCCGGTGCCAGGCCCAGAACGCCACGGCCAGCACCACGGCGAAGAAGACGGACGACGCGACGTACGGCACCCCAAACTGCTTGTGGAGCACGTCGGCCGCCATGGTGCCGACGACCGCCACCATGAGGACGGCCAGCCAGTAGACCCAGGGGATGTACCTGTCCCGCATGATCTGGAAGGCAACGACCCCGACCAGCACGAGCGTGCCGACCACCACGGCCAGGACGGGGCTGACGGCATTGACGACGAAGTCCGACGTCGACTCCCCCATCGCGGTCGTGAGGAGCTTGGTCAGCCAGAACAGCGCGGTGATCTCGGGCACCTTGACGAGCGAGCGCCGGGTCAGGTCCATGGCCGCACATCGTAGGTCGCCTGGTGTCGGGTCAGAGGCGCGACTGCACCCCGCAGCCGGCGCCGACCGGGCGTGGTGTCAGCCGCCCAGCGCGCCGTAGAGGTTGTTGTAGGTGGTGTCCACGGCCTGGAGCGAACTGGCGAATTGGCGACTCTGCGCGGTCTGGCTGTAGGCCTGAATGTCGACCGCTTGGGAGAGCGACGTGATCTCCGAATAGGCCAGCTGCGCCGCGGATTCGGCCGCTCCCGCCTGCGCATTCGCAGAGGACGGGTAGTTGATCCTCGACAACGCATTGCCGTAGGTCTGGAACGCGCCGGCCAGCGAGGAGGCCGCCTGATCCAGGCACTGGATGGGTTCAGCCTGTGACTCGCACTGCTGGGTCGCCGTCCGGAACGTATCCGTCGCACTGGTCAGGTTGTCATGGGCGGCTTGGACCTGCAGCCGGTCGAGGGCCTGCTCGATGCCCTTGAAGGGACCGACCGAGCCGAAGCTGCCGAGTGAGTTGAAACCCACGTAGGTGACCGCTCCGAGCACGATGAAGATGATCGAGAGGACCCGCGCGCCCTTGGTCAGTGCGAGGGGCCACAGCGACTGGGGCGACGGCGAGTAGCCCGTCATCGGATACGGGCCCGGGGGTGGAGGCGGAGGAATGGGACCCGGCGTGTACGGCGGAGGCGGAGGCGGCATGGCCCCGGGCGGGGGGGGCGGTACTCCGGTGCCCGGCATGGGCCCCACGGCCCCAGCAGGTGGCGGGGGCGGCACGGCACCGGGGATCACGGTCGGCGGCACGGCACCGGGGATCGGCGGCGGAGGGGCGATGGGGAGGGGCCCGACCGCTGGCGTGTTCTGGGCGTCCTCCTGGGACGGCACCCCGCTCGGCTGCTCGGGGGGCAGCGCCCCGGGTGGGGGCGGCGGAGGTGCGTCGAGCGGTGGTGGCGGTGGTGGGGGCATCGCTCCGAACGGCGGCGGTGCGACGGGTGCCGCCACCGTCGGTTGGTCGGCGCCCCATGCCGGAGTGGGAGTGGGACCCCCGAAGGGTGCGTACTGAGTGAAGGGCGCCACCGCCGGAATCGGCGTGGGACCGGCCGGCGGCGGCACCACCGTGCCCGACACGGTTCCGTCCATCCGCTTCCCCCAGGCGTCCTTGTCGCCCAGGAGATCGCTCGGATAATAGGAGGTGAGCATCCAGAAGTACGAGTGCGTGCGGGCCTGCCAGCGGATGGCGGCTGCAGTGGCGCCGAAGAAGGCGTCCGGCATGCGTCCGGTGACCAGGGTGGCGATCCACGTGATGAGGGCGAAGATCTCCATCCCGTACGTGATCACGCTGGAGACGATCCCGGCCGGGATCACCAGGATGATCCTGAAGAACACCGCGGCTCGGTTGAGCCGGCCGGTGGTGACGGTCAGGTCCACCGGATAGCTCGGGTCGGGATCGAGAGCGAATGGCGGGTACACGTCCGTCATGAGGAACGAGTAGGCGTAGACCCGTGTGGTCCAACGGACGTAGCCGAGCAGGAACTTGGCGAACGACGCAGGCAGGCGACCGGTGAACAGTGCCGCGAGCCACCCGAGGAACGCGACGACCACTGCACCGACCCCCACGAAGAAGAGCACGAAGTACTGGGGGATCACCAGGATGAAGCGGATCAGCACGGTCCATCGGCGCTGTGGCTGCGTCGTCCCGAACCTCACCTCGACGCGGCTCGACACCTCAGCCAGCTGTGACGGTGGTGCCATCGTCATCCCGCCTCCCGTAGTCCCACCCCGGTCCGGACGACACGGGCCACGCATCGGACGTTAGCAACCGACTCCTCGCGTACCCGTGGATGGCCCGCGCCCTTCACGTCGACAGGAGCCCCCGCAGGAGCGCGGCCGTGCCGGAATTGATCCGGTCGACCTCACTCTGGAAGCCGGAGCTCTCGATGTCTGCGTCGAAGGTCGCAGCGTCCGGTTGTTCCCCCAGCACATCGAGTGTCGTCACGAAGTTTCCGACCAAGCCGTTGCGACCCGCAGCCCGCGCAGGACCGCTTCGGCGCTACCTAGGAGCGTGGGTCAGAACCTGCAATTGACGAGGTAGTCGTCTGACTCGCGATGCGGCGGCGGACCGGCAAGAATTCTCGGCATGGCAACTGACCCCGCCGAGGACGTGCTGTTCGAGATCC